>JAABUO010008651.1_pt1 | contig 11469 bp, 19 predicted proteins | sample 5559291 | NCBI WGS metagenome assembly JAABUO01 (sample SAMN10711878, study PRJNA513372) | rock metagenome | isolation source: Antarctica rocks | place: Antarctica: Victoria Land, Finger Mt sud | reverse complement strand
TCTCATTTGTTGAGCAAAGTCCTCTCCTCTTTGACCACAGCCTTTGAAACTTTTATAAAAGGAAAGAACAACCGCCAAAGTGAATGGTAAAATCATTGAGATATACTGTCTGTCTTAATACTCCGCGGCTGTTACAGACCCAGCGCGCCTACTGCATTCACTTGCTCAACATTGTCATTCATGTGTTCGGTCCTTAAAGATGGACAGATTTCTGTTTCTTGGTACTTCTGATTCACTCCTCTCTCTACCTCGACACGCATGACACATTCACAATGGCCCACTCAAATGGGAATCCTGCGCTTCCAAGCTCAAGTGGGACTCTCAATACCCAGAATACCATCATCTCACAGCACGCCCACATGAAAAAATCCCGCGGGATATCTTCTTCCATGTATCCTATCGATAGCGCTTCTCAGGGCAGCATCCGTGAGCCAAAGCCTGGAGCAGAAGATAATGTTCAACCTAGATTTGAGCTTTTCCTACTAGGCGAAGACCAGAAGAAGGTTACGGAGGAGCCTGACACCCGTGAGTCTTTCTCTATTTGCCAGTATGACGGCCAAAATAGCACGTTGGAAGAATTGAACTTGGCGGCTCTGCAGCACTTTGGCCCATCTACACGTCTTTCGCAGCCAGCTTTCATAATTCCCTACCTTGCCTCAATCTCCTCATATCTTGCTAACGCCTCTTCACCAGGCATGCCCTCAACCTCAATCTTTACCTTCAACAAGGAAGACCATACCCTCGGTAACATGCTCCGTTCTCGTCTACTCCAAATGGAACCCCAAGTCATCTTCGCCGGGTACAAAGTCCCACATCCTCTCTTCAGGTATGCTACTTCAATTTCATGGTTGAACCAGCCAACTTCCGTCCCTGACGCTTCTGTAAACCCTGCACCAACTACTACGTACGACGAGACTGATACAGATGAATAAATAGTACCTTCCTTCTCCGCGTTCAGACAGACGGAAGCCTCACTCCTCGTGCCGCCTTGAGCCAAGCATGCCGTGACCTTGTCAACGATCTCAGTCTACTTTCCCGCGAATTCACAAAGGAGTGGGAATTGAGGAAGATGGTGGGTGTTGGAGCAGAAGAAGCAAACGGAGAGAATTAGGGCTACGGATGAGGAATACGCCGTCTAATCGAAGGTGTCTGGCGAAATGGATAAAACAGAGTCAGGAATTAGGGTGTGGTACATCTTGCTCGTGGGCAGGTTCAGTTGGCGGACATGGATATAGCTCTCTACTAGACGCTTTCGTGCATGGTGGCTGAACCCCTAGGATAGTTCATCCCGATGAAATTGAAGGAGCTTTGATAGCCGATATGATTTCACTTCTGGGAATGCTGTAAAACACAAATGACATTACGCTGCTTGCCTCACAGTATCACCTTCCATTACTACCTTACCTTGGTGTACGAATGTTTGAGTTGATGACTGATGCGGATTCGCGGACAGGAATTAAGATATCCGCACCCCTGTCAGCGGCATTCGCTAGCGCCCTCGTCGTCACCCTTGATTTCAATTCGCATTCTTTCGGCTTTCGCTTCCATATTTCGGTCTCGTCGTCTTGACTAAACCGAAGATGTACTCGAATTCGAACTCCTTCCTTGGCGGAGGGAACAGTAACCGCCCAGGTCCGCCCCAGTACGGGCAATCCTCGTTCACAAATCCACAGGCAACTCAGCAGCAACCGAATGGCTTCGCCCAGCAGCCTACAGGCTTCGGGGGCGGCCCATTACAATCACAGTACACAGGATATCCAGGACAAATGCAGCAACAGAGTTTTCAATCCCCACTGCAGCAGCCTCAGTTTACGGGATATCAAGCACCTAATCAACAGTTAGCTCAAAGCCAAGCGCCCCAGCAGCAGCCATTCCAGACAGGCCTGCCAGTACAGTCTCAGGTCACCCCCCAAAAGACAGGACACACTTCATCTCAGATTGCCCAGTCATTTCACTCTACGCCTACGGCACAACCTTCGGCTTCTCAGACTCCGGCCAATGGTACCAAAATCCCCAAGATTCGACTTTCCTTCTTGACCGCTCAAGATCAGGCGAAGTTTGAGCAGCTATTCAAATCGGCTGTTGGTGATGGACAAGCTCTAGATGGTAAGATTTGGCGGCACGCTGAGATCGGACTCTAAACTAACGGACTGCAGGTGACAAAGTGAAGGATTTACTTATTCGATCGAAGCTCCCTGGTAGCGATCTCATGCAGATATGGTATATCGATTGTTAATTTGAGAGACCGTTGCTAATACGTTTCTTAGGGTGCTCTCGGATACAACGAAGTCGGGGCGGCTACTTTTCCCAGAGTTCGCCCTCGCCATGTACCTTTGTAACTTGAAGCTTGTTGGGAAAGATCTGCCGCAAATCCTGCCAGAACGTATAGCAAATGAAGTCTCGAGCATGGTAGACATTATTTCATTCGGCGTGCCTGATGACCGCCCAACTCCACCTCCGCGAAGTAATGCGCCGAACTTTGATGCTCCATCACGGTCCAACCCGACGCCAAATATTCAGCAGCCTCAACCTCAAGCATCGAATAGCCAGTTGCTCACACAGTTGACATCTCAACCGACTGGATTTGCAGCCCAGTACATCCCTCCACAGCCCACTGGTTTTCAAAGTCAGCCTACGGGTTTCGCACCTCAGCCAACTGGCTTCGCGCAGCAACAAAATAATTTCCAGCAGAACCCCCAGCCTACTGGCTACTCAGGACCTCGCCCTCCTATGCCGCCAATGCCGACGGGTTACGGGTCGACCCTTTCACCGAATCAAACCGGGCCAGCAATGCCCTTGAATGCCCAACCTACCGGTAGGCCCGGGCAATGGGGGCTTGTGAATGCTCCAGCTTCAGGCTTGCCCAATATTGACGTTCTACTACAACGTATGATGCCACAACCAGGCCGTGAAGGAGGTTACACAACCGCAGGTTTGTCAGGAAGCGCTCAAGTGCCATGGGCTGTGACAAAAGACGAGAAAAAAATATACGATCAATTATTCAAGGCTTGGGATGGATTCAATAAAGGCTTCATTGGAGGCGATGTAGCAATCGAGGTGATGGGGCAAAGCGGGCTGCCAAAACCCGACCTTGAGAAGATCTGGACTCTCTCTGATCCCGGGAATAAGGGAAGACTAGACATGGACGAGTTTGCAGTGGCCATGCATCTGATTTACCGAAAGCTGAATGGGTACCCCGTGCCTAACCAGTTGCCTCCAGAGCTTGTGCCTCCTTCGACGAGGAATTTCGCAGACTCTATTGGTACTGTAAAGTCATTATTATCACTAGATGCGGAAACGCGAAAGAATACAAGTGCGTTCTTGCAGCCCCAGCAGACCGGAGTCAGCTACCTCAAGACCCACTCGTTCCGCACCGATTCAAACGGGATAACCCCAGGTCGCAAAGATGCGACTGTTTTCAGAAATAATGATGACGATATCGGTTATAAATCAAGTGCGCGCCGTAGGATCGGCGGAGGAGGACGAACACCGTCTCCTGTGCCGTCGACATCGTCAGAGACCTCTAATGGCGAGGTCTCTATTGAGCAGTTGCGAAAGAAGGTTCACGAAAAGCAGGTGTTGCTGGACGCTATTGATTTCAAGGACGAGAATGCGGCAGATGAGGACGAGGCGCTTGATCGTCGAGACCGACGTGATGCCGAAGACCTTTATCGTCGAATTAGACGCCTTCAGGAAGACATTGATAGCCATCCGAAAGCCTCTCTCCGTAATGTCGATTCTGAGGCTGAACGGAGAGCTTTGAAGCGGCAACTACAAAAAATGACAGACCACCTTCCTGAGCTAGCGTCTCAAGTTCGAAAGAGTGAGCGGAATATTGCTGATGCCAAGCTGGAATTGTTCCGTTTAGAAGATGCCAAGGCTCATCCTGGTAGCGCTTCCAAGATTGTTGGCACTGGCCCTGGCGGTGCTGTAACAGAATCTGACAGGCTGAAAGCTCGGGCAAAAGCAATGATGCAGCAACGTTCGGCAGCATTGACTGGTAAAGCTGCTCCTGCAAGTGACGATGATAATGAGACAGCATCAAGGCGCTTGGAAGAGGAAAATTTGCGGATAAAAGCAGAGAAAGAGAACAACGAGCGCATGATCAAGGATGTCGAAGATAGTGTTAAAGAGTTTTCTCGTGGCCTTGAAGACACACTGGCGCAGGATGGTGAAGATGCGAGTAGCGAACATGAGCGGCGAAGGTGGGAAGACGGTCTTGGTGTTGAAGACGAAGTTCGAGATTTTATTTTCGACCTGCAGAGGACTAGCCGTAGTTCGAAACTCCGACGTGAAGAGTGAGTAATCTTTTAGCGCCCTTCTGAGTTGGCTTACTCACACTTTGCAGTACCGGTAGAGGTCGAGATGATGTTCGAGACCCACTACGTCGTGATACTTCACGGGATATTACTCCTACTCGGTACGATAGCAATGCAAGGCCGACCGAAGCTCCGCGGCCAGCACCAACGCCATCATCGATTGGGTCATACTCGTCATATAAAACTGGCGAAGATAGAGCCGCTTTTATCAAGCAGCAAGCAGAACAACGTATGGCGGAACGTCTTGCGGCCCTTGGACTTAAGCCCCACACTAAACATGGCGAATCTGCTCAACAGAGGCAAGAGCGAGAGACACGAGAGCGCCAGGATCGAGTTCGGCAAGCGGAAGAAGAAGATGTCAAAAGGGAGCAAGAGCGGCAACGGAGGCTTGCGGACGAACAAGTTTCTCCACCAAGAGATGTCAGTAAAGCAAGTAAGAAGCCTCCGCCTCCACCGGTCCGAAAAAACAGAGGGGATAGCGAAGCCAAACGTAAAGCCGAAGAAGAGACGTTCAAAGCCAAGGCTGTGCAACAAGAAAGAGAGCAGACTATGAGAGAACAGCAGAAGGCTGAAGAGGCCCGTCAAGCTGAGGCTGAGCAGAAGCAGAAGGAGCAGGTCATCAAAGACCAGCAGAAGGCGCAGGAGGCCCAAACGATGGGCATGGAGTGAGTCAATCATAGCTATTCATGCTAAGATCGAAGCTAACCGCGACGTAGGAGTGAGGCTGAACGTCAAGAGGATGAACTTCGCAAAGAACAGGAAGCCACTGAAGCTCGACTCAAGGCGTTGGAGGAGCAGGTCAAACAAGGTAAAGTCAAGAAGCAAGAGGAAAAGCGTAGAAGGCAGGCTGCGGAGAAGGAAGCCAAAGAAAAGGAAGCCAAGCTTGCGGCTCATCGTGCAAAGATCGAAGCCGCTAAGCAGCAAGAACGCGAGCTTCAGTTACGACTAGAAAACCTCGAGGATGAGGATTCTTCGGACGAAGAGGGACCACAGGAAGTTACGCCGCAAGAAACTACGCCAACAAGCAGTCAAGTATTGTCTCGGGATACTAGCCAACACCGAGCAGGACCTTCCGCTCCGCCAAGTCAACCTCCTCCAGTCCCACAAGAAGCTACGTCCACCCCTCCGTCAGCTCCAATCCCGGTCCCATCGTCCTCGTACCACAGTGAAACTAAGAACCCTTTCTTTAAAAAGCTTAGCCAGTCAAACGAATCGCCCTCGGCCCCCGCAACCCAGCCAACCTCCTCTATCACGTCGCCTTCCTCCACCGAAGTCTCCACTAACCCTTTCCACCGCCTAACCCAGCAAGAAAACGCGGCTAAATCTCAATCCCTGCCTCCCCTCACCTCAACTCCAACCGGCTCCCGTCCGTCCCGCGTCCGACCCGAAGAAGACGAATGGTCCGTTGTCGACTCCACCGAAGATGACTCCTCCGACAACGACGACGACGATCGCCCCGCCGGCGGTAGCGCAAAACAGCTCGCTTCGATCCTCTTCGGTACCATGGCGCCTCCCCAACCTTTATCCGCCAAGGACGACAAGAAGTCCCCCGATGCTGCCAGCCCTTCGACCCCTTTTGTGCCCACAAACGCACCTCAATCCCCGCTCTCACCCTCCGGAGCGACGCCACCAGCACCACCCACGCCATCGTTCGGCGCACCGTCGCCTCCGCCCATGCCTTCTGGTGGCGCTCCGCCTCCGCCGCCCATGCCCTCGTTCGGTGCGCCGCCGCCTCCGCCCATGCCTGCTGGTGGAGCTCCACCGCTGCCTCCACCACCGATGCCGACGGCGGGAGTGGCGCTGGCGCCGGGCGTGGTGGGGTTGTTGGGGGAGATCCAGAAGGGGAAGGGGTTGAGGAAGGTGGAGACGAAGGATAAGAGTACGGCGAGTGTGGCGGGGAGGGTTTTGAATTAGGTGGGGTGTGAGGAGTATGATGAGAGGTCCGGGGGGCGTGATACGAGGTACGGGATTTTGGTTCGAAGGTAGATGGCTTGGTCTGGGAGGGAATGGGATGGGACGGATTGTAATAAGAAAATGTGCGACCTACAAACTGCCGAGTTGCTGCTTTTACAGGATTTGGAGCTGCTGTTTGGTAGCTGTATGTAGTTGTATCTGAGGTTTTGCAGCTGGCGAATGATGGAGTTTTGATTTGTTTGTTTTATTGCATGCGTTTTGATCATGTAGTTACAGTCATGAGCATATGCGAATAATCCCCCAATTTCTAACTCCTAAACATATCCTCCTCAATCCCTCACAAATCCATCCCGACATCCACCTCCCTCCCCCGCCTTGCCCCACTCATCCCCCCTCCGTTCACCCTTCCCTCCACCTCCCTCTGCTCCCTCTCCCTCTCCTTGACCACCTTCTCCCTCTCGGCGCGGATAACACCCAACACCCCTTCCAAACTCGCGCGCCACGTATCCAGCCGCCCGGCCACCTCCGTCCACTGCTTCTCGCCAAACATGCGATACGTGCTCCTGTGGATCAAAAACGTCTGGTTGAGCTGGCTCAGCTTGCCCTCGACGAGGCCGGCGCGGATGACATCGATGACCCACATTTCGACATCTTCGGAGGGAATCTGCAAGGCCCGGGCGATTTGGTTGTAAGGCAGGGAGCGGGACTGGGAGGACGCGGCTAAAGAAGCCAGGGTGAGCAGGCGCATTTTGCGGTATAGGATTGAGTTGTCGAGGCCTTGTTCCTCGAGCCAGTCGGAGTGCTCATCCGTGAAGTCGTTGTAGTCGTCCAGCAGCTCCATGTTGAAGATCTCGAGGAGCTCGAAGAACTCCGGGTCTGATTTGCGGAGGGCCTGGATGGGGTCGACGGCGGTAAGGTCCTGGAAGTCGAAGTGGGGGGGGTGGGAGAGGGCGGATTTGAGGGCGCGGATGCTGAGGGTGCGGGAGTCTGAGTGGGAGATGTCGGAGGGAGAGATGGTGCGGAGGGCGCGGAGGAGGTAGAGGTAGGCTTCGGATGGTTCGTTGGCTTCTTCGGCGACGTCGGCGATGCTGAGGTAGAGTTTGCGTTGGTCGTCTTCGTCGGTTTCCCAGGCCGCGATCCAGCTGTCGAGATTTTTGAGCTGGGGTCGGAGGGAGTCGAAGGAGGAAGAGCCGCGGACGACTCGGAGGATGGCTAGGAACACGTGAAAGCGGACTTCGTTGTCTTGGGGAAGGATGTTGAAGATAGTGGTTAAGATGGAGAGAGCGAGGCCTGGGGAGTGCGTGGGCGAGGAAGTTATGGGTTGAGAGAGGTTTTGGCAGATTTTGGGGAGGAATTTATCAAGGTTTGGGGATTGGCGAATTAGGTGGACGAGGAGATTATAGGCAGCTATGAATTCTGGAAAGTTTTTTGTCAAGATGAAGAACATAAAGGATTAAAGGAATTCAAGCGTACCCTTCTCCGGAGCTGTATTGAGCACTGTGCTGCCGGTAACAAGCCTCTTGAGCGCCTCATCTTTTTGGCCTTGCTCGAGCAAAGGTATGATTTCGGATTGTATGCTGGCGCCATCCTCACTTTGCTTCTTCCTTACTTCGTCGATATAATGTGCGAGCTCGTCGGCGAGCTCTTCAAAGGAGCCTTCGATCAGAAGGGTATTTGTTGGCCCAGGCATGCTCATAGCGCTGGGTTGCTGCTCCATCATTCCGCCGACTTAGACATTGATTGTGGGCGCGAAATCTTGGCGCGAAAAGAGGACGGAAATGTGCCCCGGGCCCGCTTTAGCGAGTGAGCTGGGTGACCGGGGGTGATCCGGCACCCCACCCCCCACCTAGGTGACGAATGCTCACGCTCATCCTTCCCCTCACCGTTCCTAATGTGTGAATACCCAAACGAGCGTGCGCACTCTCTCACAGCCCAGTTCCTTCGAGATGGGGTATAAAGGGAAGCGGTGCCCGCCAATTCTGGCTCTTGTAACCAGAAGACTGCAACCACCGTCTCTACCGCAGTTTCCACCTCCAGCGCACCTTCTACTACTACAGCAAATGGGAATTAACTTATAGTGAGCCAACGTCACCTCCAAACATTGGTAGGTTATACTTAGACGGGTTTGAGCGGTTGAGAGACTTGCCAGAGACTAGATCTGATGAGTGAGATCCCATCGCCTGGCGAGGACGCCCTTTTCTCTCTATATTTACGGTCCCGTTCTCCATCCTGCTCTCTCGTAAAAGGGATGGGTGACAACAAGATCGGAGCACACCCTTGCAAGTTGTGTCTTGCAGTGACATCGAGGAGGACTCTTATCCGGTAGATTTGATCAATCATGATACCGCCAAACCGAAGGACGTTCCAATGAACGCTAAGATATTACTGCGAATGAGCCAACCAAAGCCTGGTTCAGCGTTGAACGGCTGAAAAGGCTAAATTTGGTATTAAAGATTGCAGAAGACTATGGACTTAACTTGTACCTATTTGTTTTCAGGTTGCTTGGAAGTGTTTCAATTTTTTGTCAACGTCCCTGAGCAGAAGCCCGGGCCCAAAGCCATCTTGGTTGTTCGCACACTCCCGACAGAGCTCGATCTTATTGGCTTTGCAATCTTTGCACCGGCCACCATCCAATTGCTACTCGCTCTTCAGTATAGTGGCAATCAGTTCGCCTAGAACAGTGCGACCGTCATCGGGCTCTCTTGCGGTGCAGGCGCCACATTTATCGGTTTCCTAGCGTGGAATTCCTATAAGGGCGATGCGGCTATGATTCCCTTGTCAATGATCCGCAAGAGGACTGTGTGGTCGAGTTCCTTGGTGTATGGTTTCCTGATGAGCCAGATGTTCTGTACATCATATTATCTGCCGATCTACTTCCAGGGGATTAAGGACGTGTCTCCGACTCTCAGTGATGTTTATCTCCTTCCGAGTATGTTGAGTCAGCTTTTCTTTGCTATTGGCTCCGGAATGCTGGGTATGTACATTTGACCTTTCAGGTATAGTGGGAGTTGCTGACTATCAGACAGTTAGAAAGCTAGGCTATTAGCTTCCATTCGGTCTCTTCAGTGCGGTGCTCACAGCTATTGGCAATGATGTCCTGTGGACGTTCTCCTCAGGAACATCAACAGGGAAGTGGATTGGATACCAGATCCTCTTGGGAGCTGGCGGCGGAGCCGGATTGCAGATGGTAGATTTCACCTTGTTCTTTCGTCCATGCCGGTGTTCTGCTGCGTCTGCTGACCGTTGATGCTGACTACAGCCAATCATCGCCGTTCAAAACACCCTCCCACCGCCGCAAATTCCCATTGCAATGGCTCTGGTCATCTTCAGTTAAAGTTTTGTCGAAACCATGTTCTTCAGCTTTGCTGACATGATCTCCAGTAATAGTTTGAAGTCTTTGATCCCGAAATATACGTCCTCCGTTGATCCCGAGGCCGTGATTACCGCTGGCGCGACCGGATTCCGGAATACGATCTCGGGAAATGACTTGGCCAACGTGTTGATGGCTTATGCTAAGATGATGGACCTGACATCCTACCTGTGTGCTGGCGCAGCAGTTGGCTGTTTTGTCTTTGCGTGGGGAATGGGCTGGAAGGATATTCGGAAGACAGACCAGGTTTCGAAAGCCTAGGCTGGGGGTCAAACTTCAAAAGGAGCACACGATTAGGCGGGGAGAGGCTAGGTTTGGCGCTCATCCTCAAGCGAAAAATGGCAGGATGACATCGCACCTATGCCCTGTACCTGGACGGTTTCAGGAACACGTCCGAGGTGAGGTATCATAATAGGTCGTGATCATTTTATTCGCCTCGCAGACTGAGGATGTAAGTTGTTACGCATCGTAGCTTTACCTGGCGCTACGAAGGAATAGAGCAAGGTCTAGCTCGATTAGAGCAGTTGATGTTAGAATTCTTTATTCGTTATGAGTGTCTTTTACATAGGATGATAGAAAATGCAAGGTCAAGTTATCGACTAGGCTCACATTGCACATGGACGATCATGTTCAACAGTTCCCAACAGGGGCCCTAACGTCGCGATTGTGTTATAGGAATACAATACTCCGTGTGCAGTCCATGATCCTGCCAATGACTGATCTGATCAAAGATCTGTAGTTTTTCGGTGATATCCAACCCTTATCTCCGCGCTCCGTATTATAAATCATTGCACCGCAGCGTCTGAAGTACATATTTCCGAGTATGGGAATGCCTTGAGAGGTGCTTTTGTTTTCATCGATATATCTTGTTCTCTCTTGACGTCTTGGGTTATCATAGACTTGCTGGACTGGTACCATTTCTGCAAGGCGTGGCTCTTCGGCACGGAAATTGTGGACTTACGGATTGACAACGGCAGATAAGAGAAGACACCGTCGCATACACTTGCTCTCATCTTTCCCAACAACAATATTCTTGAAACCGAAACTAAACCGAATCATGGCATTTTCCATCCTTACCTTTCTCGGCCTCCAGCGTGCCGTTGGCCAACAGCCGGCCAACTACGCACCCGCCTTTTTGCTTGCAAACTGGTTCTACGCTTACTGTACGTTGAGCACGCGCTTTTCCAAGATGGCCGTTGGACTCGACCACAATTCATCGCCTCGGGAAGACCTCTCCAAGTACGGCGACGCAGCGGTGCAGGCGGGTAAGCTGAGTCGGCGGCGGCTGGAGCAAATCAAGCGGATGCAGGCGGCGCATCAGAATTCCGTGGAGGGATTCACGTTCTTTGTTGCGGGGGGTGAGTTATGTATCTTGCTCGTGCTTCATGTTTGGAAGTTCTTCAGTACCCTAACGAAATGCTCAGTCCTTTTTGCGACATTCGGTGGTGTCCCCAATACCACCATCAATGGCATCTGTGTCTGGTACACGCTCTCGCGTCTCGCGTACGGCGCCGCGTATGTTCTGATCGAGTCGGAGAGGCTGAGTATCGTGCGGTCGGCGATCTGGTGGTCATGTAACGCGAGTTGTATCACGGCCCTTATCTTGGCGGGGAGGGCACTGTAGGTTGATCTCAATGCGATTGCAACAATCCCTAGTATGGTGATCTCAACTTTGAATTACGACCGGCTCTAGTACCGCCTTCACATCAATCCTAGTCGTCGCCTCCGACAGATTCTCGATCCCCACGCTCGCACAGTCCGCACACTCCCCCTTCCCACCCACAACTTCCCTCCAGCTCGTCACAGCACTACCAATCTCACCAGTCTGCGCCGCAAATACTCAGCCTCGACGCATTAATCCACCTT
>JAABUO010008650.1_pt1 | contig 11470 bp, 12 predicted proteins | sample 5559291 | NCBI WGS metagenome assembly JAABUO01 (sample SAMN10711878, study PRJNA513372) | rock metagenome | isolation source: Antarctica rocks | place: Antarctica: Victoria Land, Finger Mt sud | reverse complement strand
GAATGATCCAGCATGCTGCAAAGAAAAACAAACGCACATCAATAACAGTGGAACTTTTGAAGGTTTTCTTACATGCTGCAAACATACCTGGCAGATGCTGGCACATGTATGAGATGCATGGCTGTACAAGGATCTCTGCAGCCAGATGGTGGTCCATGCTGCATGTCTGCCCAATATGCACTGATGCTGTATTGCGGCAGCAACAAATGCTTTAATTGCATGACTGTGCAAGTGAGGATGACAACTACGGACCATCATTGCAGTACACATACGTACAAGTATGTGATTCCATAGAGTACTGTCACACCGAACATACCATGTATCTGTATAGGTAGCCTGATGTTGGCCAGCAAGCAAAACGCAACTCATTCACTGTGGGTGTGAGGAACGCACCTCAGGTATGCTTGTAGTGCATGAGTTGTTGCAACAGAAACGTCAGCAACATTTCAAAATCAGCTTTCAAGTCCATGCACCCAAATAGATTTCAAAACAATGCACAGCCCAACACATCCTTGCATACTGTATGCTAGTATCCATGATGCAGGCACTGTACCAGGTTCTGCATATCACTGCGTCATTGGGAACATGTATCTGAGATCAAGTGTATCAAGGAAGCCGACTCATCATTGCATGTGCAAGAGACCAGGAAGGTGCACACCATCATACACACTTACCAAACTTGTGTGGCTATTGTGCTGCAATGATCTAGTTAGGTCAAAGAAGCATGACTGATTACTGTGACTTGTTGCTTTACCAAGCCAGATGTGACTGCTTCGCAATGTGCCTTGCAAGCCTGTAAGCAACGCCATCAACTTCAACATCTGCAAACACCTGCTGAATCTACTGAAGATGACTTTGCTTGCTATTTTTGGGCTTACAGCGTCCCACCAATCTCTGCACCTTACATGATATATGCTCGGCAAGTGCTGCAAATTATGCGACCCACCTACTGCATAGCAACAGATGAAAATCGACAGTGTTATGAGCTGCAGATTTGTTTGTACAACAGGACACAGCTTAGAAGCAGTAATTTGATGCTGTAAAGGTTATAAAAAAAGAAACGACTGCTCCATTCAGCAGTTGTACACTGCAAAGGCACTCAAAAACAGCAGCCTTGGAAGCTGCAACATGATGCCTCGCTGACAATTGTGCAAAGCAGCTCCACACCATCACCAGCAGTGCAACTTTGTCTATGGTTACAAATTAAACTTTGATCACATTCCCATGAAACGGCAATGATCGTTGCAACCTCGGTGTGTATGTGTGCTGGGTTTGAACAGGTGAGTCAAAGTCTCCACAGATGGCGTCAAATCCAATACTCAAAGTCTGAAGCCTCAGGCTGCTGTTTTGGTGGCTGCTTGCCTTCTGAACGCACTTGTGCCTGATGCAACAACACAGACAGTCAGCAAAACATAGCACACATGTCACACATGAAATGAAAGCATTCGACACATAGCACTTGGACATTTGGCACATTGCGTATGACATTTGGTACATTGCGTATGACATTTGGCACAAAGCATATGACATCGTCAGAGCAGCACCAGCCTTTGGCTGCAACACTTTTCAACTCACGGCGTCAGCTTCAGCAGACAATTGTGGCCTTTGTTGTGAGTCTTCATCTGGAAGTGCAAGCCAAGAGACAGCATGCACGCAATCATAGCACGCAGCTATGCATGCCTGGACAACAGTTGACAAAGTGTGTCACAGAAAATTACAGAATGAATGCTAGGGTCTGCATATCTGAAAGCAGTAACATAGCTGCAATGACAAACAGCTAAATTGTGTGACACCAACATGAGAACCCACCTTTTGACCTGTTCCAGCTTCCTGGCCTTCAATCTTGTCAGCAAGTTCTCTGACCTCCTGCGTCTTCTTCTTCATCTCTGCTGCCTCTTGTTGGTTTTGTGGTGCAGCTGTGCTGCTGTTTGCTGAAGCCTGGGGCGTCTGCATTGACAGACCTTTGGGAGACGAGGAGTCAGAAGAAGAAGGGGACCAGAGGGAAGAAGAGGAGCTTCTGCTGGCAGGCTTGGAAGAGGATGAAGAAGAGGCTCCGTTCTGCCTTGAGCTGTTCGATTGACTGTCTGAATCATGAGCTTTCCCGCCAAAAATGTCCTGCTCTGCCTGAGTCTTTGCTGGTGAGCCATCAACTTGCCTGCTGCTTGGCTTGGGCTGATCCTGTTTTGGGTTCAAGGCAGAAGCAGTGTCCTTGCAATCGGACCTTTTGCTGGCTTCTGTGATTTCCCGCCACCAGTCTGAGTCGCTTGGCGCCACACCGCTGTTACTCCCAGATGAGCTGGCGCCATTACTGCCTGATGACAGACGGCCAGCATCAACAGGCGGTGCAGCACCATTGTGTTTGCTGGATGACTGTGCCGGTGCTTGACTAGGCAACTGCCTTGAGCCCAGGGGCTGGTTCTGCAAGTGCCCCTGGACATCAGTCTGTTGCTGACTGGACACATGAGTGCTCTCAGCAGAGGTGACTCCATTAGAAGGCGCCGGAATGCTTGCGCTGCTGTTGTTTGGTCTGGCAGCGCCATTCAGAGACGCACCATCCCCGCCAACAAAGCCCCCATCCTTTGCACTGGCAGTCTTGCCACTACTGTCTGAGCTGGAATTCGAATTTGAATTTGACTCTGGGGCCTGGCCGCTTTCCCGCCTCTCCAACTCCCCATCCCGCTGTGTCCACTGGGAGCCATCAGCATAGTCTGACAGTCCCATTGGCGCCGTGCCTTCGGCGGGAACCTTGTCTTTGGTGCCGAACTCTGCTGGCAAGCGTGTCTCGGACTCAGCGTTCTGAGGCGGTGAGTGAGTGTTGCCTGAGCGCACGATGTCTTCCCACTTCTCAGCATAGGACTCCTTCACCAGCTGGTTCTTCATCCAGTGCTGCATCTTCAAAGCAGGGTTGCCTGCAACATGCAAATTCTTAGAGTCAGCTGGCAAATAACTTTGTACCAGAATCTCAAACAAAGTTGTTAAGATGATCTGCCGATTGGATGAGCCATCAGGTCAGTACTGTGCAGAGTGTTCATTAGACAGCAGCTTCCTGTGCTGTCAGTCCTAGCTGTCTTAAGCAGCATACTGCAAGTGACTGGCATAGATAACAACACAATGAGGTCCAGGAGCCTTAGCAGCATATTAAGGTTTGTGCAAAGTGGGAAGAACAGCATACACTTGCAACAATTGACAGCATGAAGCACAGTTGTTGGTGTGAACAGCACAGATTTTAGTACCACATCACAATCAAACGTCTGGCCTCAGCTTGGTGCTAACTTTCCCCTTGTTGCCAAGCAGACCATATCGGGAGAAATTTACAACACACCTATACATGTTGTGTTGGCAATTTGAAATTGTGATGACAACTTAGTTTGACAGCTAGCATCACGCTTAATTAGCTAACGCCGTGCATGCTTCGCAGCATCGCACAGATATGCAAGTCTTCTCAACAACAGCAAGCACACAAACTCTTCCACCTTGATGACTCACCGGTGACTTTGCCAACCTCCTTGGCTGGCGAGCCTGCCACCATTGTACGGGGGGGCACGTCCTTCAGAACCAGGGAGCCTGCTGCCACCTGGGCCCCCTTGCCTATAGTGATGTTGCCAAGGATTGTTGCATTGGCTCCAATCAGCACATTGTCATTCACCTTGGGATGCCTGTCGCCCACTTCCTTGCCAGTGCCTGCAAAGACGCAGCATGTATAACACCAGAGTGTTGTATGGTACAGTATGATATGGTGGAAATACCATAGCATGGTATTATCAACATGCAGCAGGTGACCTGCATATACCTGCAGTCGCTCAACATTTGAATGCCTTGACGTGTTTGCAGTCTTGCATCATGTCACCCTGACTGACAGCAGGAAAGCACGTCTAGCCTGAGAGACTGTCTAAGTTACAACAACACTGCTCAATCAGTCCGCCACTCACAGTCATCACAGACAACAGAAGCAAACATAAAGTCTCACACAATCAGCACGGACAGGGCTGCAGCATAGCTGTCATGCTGCTTTAAATCATAGCCATGCATTGTAGACGCACCTCCCAAAGTAACATTGTGCAAGATGGACACATTGTTGCCCACGACCGCAGTTTCTCCAATGACAAGGCCAGTGCCGTGGTCTAGCAAGACTCCCTTGCCTATTGTGGCTGCTGGGTGTATGTCCACTGCCAGGGTCTGCGTACAGCGGTACTGCAGCATGACACCACAAATTTCAGCATGATATGCAGACATGTTGCCTATACACTTGACACACCACAGGTGTGTCTTATGAAACCCTTTAATGGTTCTTCGTGGTTTCTGTACATTTTGCCTTATCTTTTCCCGCAGCATGATATGCAGGCATATTTGCTACACACTTGACACACTACGGCTCTCTCTGCACAGCATACCTTTCACACAAAGCACAGCACAGAAGGCATACTACAGCATTTCTGCTCAGCAGATGGTGCTGTATGATGCACAGCATTGCAGGCGTGCTACAGCAACTCCAGACTGGAACCACGACCACGTTCACAGCTGACGCGTGTGTGAAGCCTTGCTGTCTGACAACCGTGTGAGTCTCACGCAAACACAGCACGCAGGCAAGGTTGGTGGTTGCCCAACTCATCTCACCACATCTGTCAGCCAGATACACAATTGAGCATCCTGAATACCAGCTTAGCTACTGAATTTGGCCACGTTGTTGCCCTCGCTGCTGCTTTCTTCAACGGCCAACTCCAGTAGCCTAGCTGGCATCCAGGATGCACATGCATGCACCTGGCTGACAGATATGGTGAGACTAATTGCATGACCAAGTTTGCCTGCTTTGTGTCAGACTCACACGACTGCCAGACAGCATGTCTTCACACATTTGTATGTCCTGGGCAGCCCGGTGTAATACTTGGCTTGTCAATCTGATTGACGCCGAAAGGTGTAGTCTTTTCTTTTTTTTCACGTTTGTATGTAGTGAATGGGCAACAAGCACAGCCAGTGTGTCACCTGAAGACTTCTGGCCAGCACTTTCTGGCCCCTTTGCCAGAGGCCATGAGCTATCCTGTGGGTTTGCAAGGCATGATAGCCCTTGTAGTACAGCAGGGCTGAGCTGTAAGCTGTGCATGCGGGATCTCGCTCACGCACTGCTATCACATCTGCCAGCGCTGCTTGCTCCACCTCTTGACAACCCCTCAGCACGCTGCAGCATGAGCATGGTGGCGTTGCGCTATGTCAACGTCGTCGCACAGGCATCTGGAGCATGAAGGCGAAGGCACAGTAGACTCATGCAGATGACATAGAGATGTATCAGCCTGCACACGCACATCCAGAATGCACCTCACAGCATCATTGTTACTGTTGGAAGCGGTGTGCCATGCTATGCTGTTGTCCGGAAACAGATTGTACAATCTTGAGTGCATCATCGACTGGACATCACTGTCTGGGTTGCACACACAATTAGTATCTTCTGACTTGTGACAAAGGACCACCCGTTGTAGATGGGCAGTTGTGTATCACACAGATGCAATCACCTGTGAAAGATATCAATAAGCTCAGTTGCCATCATTGTAGGGTCACTCAGCCTGTTGGCTAGGATGGCCGCAAGAGCCATCTCAAAAGAGTCATGTGATAGCACAGACGCATACAGGAAGCTGCTCAGAATGGGCTCTTGTGCTGCGTCCTTTGCGGCTTCCTTCCTGTGCACAGATTGGCTTGTTAAGAAAAGAAAAAGAAAAGAGAAAAAAAATACTACGCCTTTCGGCGTCGCTTTAATGAGAAGCCAAGTATTATACCGGGCTGCCCAGATTGGCTTGTTATGCATTTTGCCCATTGTGTGAGACTGACTGTTGCAACCTGATTTCAACAGCAAGTGTGCTTGAAGTTGCACTGCAGGCAACTGAGGCGTGCTTTGGTCTATTGATTGTGTGTATTGATATGCTGTGAGGTGCTGTCTTGCATAACACATGATGTCATGAGGACCGCAGTCATGTCAATCATCATTCCCAAGGGCTCAAGCAGATATTGAGAATAACAATGCACGCTTCGAAAAGTGTGGTCACACACTGGCAGAAACGCATGTGAAACAGACCTGATAGCTTGCCAGACAGGGTTCTCTTGAGTGACGGCTCGCCTAGACTTCTTTGTCACATCTCTGTGTGAAGCATCTGACTGCCGACGTTCTTCCAGCTACAAACGCACTTGTGCTCATCTCTCACAGGCAGAGCATGTGCCAGAGAGCAGACTGGTGAAGACGCATTTGCTTGTAGTGTTACCTGTAAAGCTTCATCCCAGTCCTGACAAAAGTCATCAACCTCGCTCTGCAAATACGTTGGAAAGGCCAAATCCTGCCATTGCTCGTCAGCTTTAGGTGGATTGTTGCCTGGAGGCTTCGGTACACCTGCAAGTACACATTGGGTTGGATGCACGCGTCTTGTGGCCGAAGCTATGCTGGCCAAGGCTGCATCTGGACCTTCACCTGCACCGTTATTGCTAGACTTTGTTCGTAATCCTGTTGCCCTCCGGGTACAAAACAAAATTGAACATTGCTTGTCATGTAGCCCGCTGGGCCCTGCGACCTTACACGACACTGGCAACGAGAGGTGGGTATGCATTACAGGATTTCGGTACCCGCAATTCAAGGTCGAAGATCAGCGCCTGTTCGAGCTATACTATTGCTTTTACACGCCGCATGGTCTGGTCTCGGAGACAGTGCAGGTGTTGGCTGAACGAAGCAAAGCCCTCTGCTGTTGGTACTTGACCTCCAACGCTTGAGTCATCAGGAGGCATCAGTCATCATGATGCGCGAAACGCTCACTGCCAGGCTTGCTGACATTCCAAGCCTTGAATCAGAGCTTGCTAGTGTGATCCTTTCCCAGAACACACCAGCGCAGAGATGCTGATGTTGAGCGGACCTCAGCTTACATCACCGGTAGCTCAGACCCTTTTGTGGATTATCAAGGTTCAGTAGTCTGGTCGCGCGCGAGTGTTCGGCGAACCAGACAGCGGCATGGTAACCTTTCATGCTTGTAGCTCACCCAGTAGTTTTACACCAACAAGTGACGGCACTGCAGCCATACTGCTAGATCTACGAATGTTGTGCTTTTAGCTGAGTTACTCTGCCTTCCACGCCTGGCAGCGTGCCGGGACAAGGTAGACTACACGGCGTTTAGTTCACGTGCGTGTTCTTGCAGGCCCCCAAGCCTGCAAGACAGGCGAAAGAGGATGACTCTGAAAATGCCTCAGCGTCTGAAACAGACTCTGACGCTCAGTCAGAAGATGAGCCTGCCGCAGCTATCGGGCCAAATGCAGCCAAGCAAAAAGCAGAGGCGTCACCAAGGCCAGCGCCTGCTGCAGCGAAGGTACCCCCAAAAGGGGTCCGAGCACGCTTGCAGCAATCTGTAGCAGATGCAGCAGCAAGGCAAGAGGCGGCAGACACAGCAGCAAGGCGAGAGGCAGCTCAGGATGCCCAACCAGCAGCTGCAATTCCAACAGCAGCTTTGTTGTCACCTGCAGCCATAGCTGTCACACCTGAGACCCAGCCAAGTTTTGAAAAACCTGATCCCAACCTAAATCTGTCGGCGAGCCCTACCTTACCCTATGACTCACCAGATATGCAGACTGGCAGCTCGCCTGCACCCTTTGACACACAGGTGTCATACACAAATGCAGACTCAGCAGCTTTTGCAGCTTTGAATGCTCAGACCCTTGACTTTGGTGACGCTGCGCCTGCCAGCACAAGCGAAGATGAGTCAGCTGCTCAGCCAGACTTCCCTGCAGCACCTGCCATTTCAGCCGCTGAGGAACCTGTAGCTGCAGCTGTTGGAGGGGCTGTCAAGCCAACAAGAGGTGCCTCCAACTATCAAAAGAACTTGATCTGATTTTGAAACCATCCTTCTTGGGCACAAGCAATGCATCATTGCAAGCTGAGCATCTTAAGGGCAACAAGCCCCACTGCACGCTGCCATCATTGGTGCTTGCTTTGTGTTTTGCTGCCTGGCTCATGTCTGCAGAGTGTGCCTGATGGGCCTTGCACAGTACTAGCAGTATTGCTTGACAAGGGCAAGCCTCTCATCACGACGGCCTCCTTTGCATTTGCAAGCACCTTTTTGGCTTCGCCTGAGCGATGATCTAACGAAAACTCACCTAGCTATATCCAAGTTGCATACCATGTCGACCATCACCTTGTGCAAGCATCCACCAGCTCTACGCACAAGAGCTATCATGAACCCCGGACATTAGCCAATCATCATTCGCTCATTGTTTGCCCACAATGGTCATTTTGTCTCAGGTGTGAAGGCATCTAGCAGCTCTGTGCGTAAGGGCACAACAAAGATCCCTGGCAAGGAGGACATACTGGCACAGCTGGAGGCACAGCGTGTAAAGCAGGCTGAGCAGCTGAAGGTGGAAGCACGTGCTAGGCAGGAGCTGGAGGACATGCTGCTCAGAATCGAGCGCCACTTCAAGGTGAGTGCAGATTTCGGAGTGAACGTGGATGCTGCATGATATAGTAAATCAGTGCTGGACCATTGAGCCCTGCTTCCAGTGAGGCTCAGGTGAACGCAGTCTTGGAGTGGAATGTGCATGCTGCATCATGTAGTAGCAGCTGTTTTTGGGTTAGCAGCTCAGTACAAAGTCTGACAATTCTGATCCACCAGTGTAACAGTTTGCAGCGGTCACTGCGGTGGTAGTCCCTTCGCTCATTGGAGCTTGCTGTCTCGTGAAGGGATTGTCAATTTTTGCAGAGGCTGATATGCAGCTTGGTGTGGAGCAAGGGTGCAGCAGTGTAGGTCATGTCTGAGATCATGAAAAGCTCAGCTGGAAGCTCAGCTGAAGCAGCATCATTGGTGTGGGAAAGTTGCTGCATGAGCAAGGCTCCCTGTCAGGCAGACATGTCGCCTTTCTTCTAGGCAACACCGCATTGGACAATGCAAGCCTGTTGCTTCTCATCTTGTGATCGCTTTTTGCAGGCAGAACAAGCAGCCAGACGCAAAGCAGAGGAGCAGCTAGCTCAGTCGATGGAGTCTGAGGCAGCTCTGAAGACTCAGCTGGAGGCTGAGGTGAAGAAGAGGAGTAAGGAGCAGAAGCAGCTGGCCGCTCAGAGGGACGAAGTGAAGAGCGAGAGGGCAGCGCTGGATCAAATGAGGGCTGAATTTGAGAATGAGCTGCAGCAGGCAAGGGGAGAGATGCAGCGTGCTCAGGATGCTTTGCAAGGTATGGGACACTCTAAACCCTACGAGCAACCTGCAGCTACGTTCAGCCTGAGTTCTGAACCAGGGTCAGCAAAACACAAGCTCTAAAAGCTCTTTAGCTCACATCAGTGCTGCTTGCTTGCTGTGATCAAAGCTGCTGCTGCTTTGGTGTGACAGGCGCCGAGGACCAGGTGAGTGTGAACCAGCAGGTAGAGCGCAGCAAGATGGAGAGGGACTACCAGGCTCAAATGGCCACTCTGAGTGAAGAGCTGAACAGGGTGAGGCAAGAGCTGACCAGCAGAACAGAAGTGATGGGCCAGGAAATGGAACGCTGGCGCCAAACTGCTGAAGCCACTTCTAGGTGGCGCACAATCCCTCTTCTGCGTTGTCTGCCTTTTCGTGGCTTTCTGTCTTTTCAGCTTGGCTTTTACGTGGTGGTCATGAGGAACTCAGTCTTCCCTTCAAGGACTGCCTGAGATATTGCAAGCAGCTGCTCCTGACACGTTGCACTCCCAGTCAAAATTTGAATGCAAGTGGCACATCTGGCTTGAGAGCAGCGTACGCTTTGCCTTGTTTGAAGATTTTTTGATGCCTCAATGCCTCACACTGTTTGCTGCACCTTGATCTATCTGCAATTGATCTGGGAAATTCACACCAATGCGAATGCATGTTTCCAACTTGCCTTGTCACTTGCGGTCACTGTGTGCATGCAGCCTGAACCTAAATGCACTAAGCCTTTAATGCAGCCATGCATGCAGCCACAAATGCAGCCACAAACACCTTTCATGTCATGAGGATGCCGCTACAAAGGCAGTCAAAGGGTGAGAAACTTACAGGTAATTGCGTGTTTACAGGGCGGTAACAGAGGCAAAGAATGAGGTGATGGAGCGTAAGAAGGATCTTGACACCACCAAGGAGAAGATGGACAAGCTGGTGGAGAAGCTCTACCTCGGCAGGTCAGTTTTCTCACAAGGCCAGAACTTTTCAGTAAGTAAGAGCGATGCCCAGTATTGTGCATTCTAAACCATTCAGTAAGTAAGAGCAAAGTGCTCGCAGAGCCGTTCAGTAAGGAAAAGGAATTTCCAGCGTTGTGCTATTCAAAAGCAGCCATGGGAGGCAGCTATCACCAGAGCTGATGCACCCGCATGGGGTAGGGCCTTAGCCTTGACAAGAAGGTAGATTTATGCCAACAACCGTTGGGGTATGCCTTGTGCACCACGCCAATCACGACTAAATCAAACATGAAAGGCAGCTTGTAAAGAAAGTGTATTGCACCCAAGCTTCACATGTTATCAATGTGTAATGCAGGGAGAAAGGTGTTGAACTGACAGGCGCAATAGAGCATCAGCTGCATCAGCATCATGCCATGTGGAGGAGGGACCAAGGGCATCCTCAGCCACCCCAGGGCTTCCCCAAGCTGGCTGCAGCCCCATCAGGGCATCCCCACTACATGCAAGCCACAGGCCGTGGTCCCCTCATGCTGGAGAATGCCCCTAAAGGTGTAACCTGCTTGCAATATCAACAAGTTACTGGATTTTGCACCCTCTGTTGTCTCATCATGCTCTGGCACACAACCTACAGCTTGCATAGTCTTCTGCGGTATCCAATCTTGAACAGTTGAAGCCATGTGATTCAAGCCATGCAGAAGTGCATTTCGTGATATGTGTTGCAGCACTGCGCGATGATATCCATACGGCATGCATGACACACCTGTAAGACATAGAATAAAACTGCATCTTGCTGTCCAGGCAGGCTGTGCAGCCTGTATTGGATGTCTGACACATCTGACTTCCTAGGATATCGCATGTGCATCTGATGCCCAGGATGCCCCGAAGCAAAACCAGTGTCAAAAGTTGTTCAAAGTCTCCACTGTGGCACTGTGGCTTTGACCAAATGCTGCAGCTCAATATGCAAGTCTGCCATAGGTGCCCTGGATGCAAAGAGCACAACAGGCAAGCGGGGTCCTCCCGCCAATGTAGCCTTTGGCGGAACCCTAACTGCCACCAGGCCTAGGGTTCCTGCCGGGACCCTAGGCAACAGTCAGCCAGGGTCTCCAGCCAGAGCACGCCCTAGACAGGTGACCCATACCCCAGACTGGCACAGACTAGACAGAATTGGCTCAGGCAGTCTTGGGAAGAAGGGCTCTGCCCCAAATAGGGTGTATCAGCTTGCTTCTCAGCTGTTGACATCCTGGTCAACTTGTGGGCTGATGCTATGGCTGATCAATGCCACTGTTGTCACGGTCTTCTTCACCACTGTCCACTGTCTTGTAGTCCTCTGAAGCAGTCTTGTGACGGCCTGTCACAATT
>JAABUO010008649.1_pt1 | contig 11470 bp, 11 predicted proteins | sample 5559291 | NCBI WGS metagenome assembly JAABUO01 (sample SAMN10711878, study PRJNA513372) | rock metagenome | isolation source: Antarctica rocks | place: Antarctica: Victoria Land, Finger Mt sud | reverse complement strand
TGAAAGGCGGGTCAGCGCCAGTGCGCAGATGTGGGCCGCCACATTCCTGGCAAAAGACGAAGTACCACCTGACTTTTTGATAATACGAAAGGATCTGCTCGATGACTCCAACGCGGCAAAGGATGAAATGGACAAGGTAAAGAAAAAGTTAAAATCTTTGCTGCGAACGGGTCTCAAGGCGCCTGCACAATTCACGTGGCCAAAAGACATGGACGAGCCGAGTGTTGTGCTTGCCAAGGTTGTTGAGCTGATGAAATTTCATCGCAGAGTCATGGACGACAATTTTCGGGCGTATGGGTCTCGGGTGGGCCAGCTGCAAAGCCGTTGGTGCAGTGGTGAAAACCCAGAGCTCTTTCAAGAGCGATGGCAGAAACTTTTTGTCGAGTTTTGCGATTCCGAGAAGTTTGATCCATCCAAGATTTCAGAGCTTTATGATACCATGAAGTATGATGCGCTGCATAACAGGGCGTTCCTCGAAGTCATTTTCACGCCACTGGAAGCACGGGAGGATGGTGACCAATCGGACTCTTCGTCGCGCAGTGGCACAATGTCACCGCGAATCCCTAGTCACACCAAGAGTTGGACGGAAGACTCATTAAAGCAGCCGCCGCGTGCAAAGAGCGACGTCCGGCTTTCCAAACTGCGGGAGCTCTATCGGCTGGCCAAGGTGCTATTCGAGTGAGTTGTGATATTCCCACCACTAATTAAGTTTTGTGAGCCCCCAGGAATACGGCATTACCAATGCAGAGAAGCTTGATATTGGTTTATTGACAAGTCTCCCATTGTTGAAGCAGGTATTGGCGGATCTCGAGGAGTTCAAGGGCGCCCGTCGGCCGAAAGGATGCTTTTACTTCACCAAAGGTAGGATTGGGCGAGGAAGAAAGTAGCTAATGCAAAAGAATCTCACATGTACACGCTACTCAACTGCATATTCGAGAGTGGCATCCAGACGAAAATAGAGCGCAACCAGATACCAGAGATGGATTACCTCACGCAGCTCTGCTTTGAGTTGTTTGAGGCTGAGCCCAAGGTCAAGACGAATCTGTTTGAGGGTGAGAAGCACGACCCGACCACGAAGAAGTATGCTGTGCGCATTACGGTCTCGCCCGGCTGCCACTCCCAGGATCTTTTGGACGTGCAGCTGGACTCGAAGCACTGCATTGGCTGCTCCCCACGGCGCGCACTCACCAAGCACCTCGACATTGACGACCAAATCATGGGCAACTTCAAGAGCAAGTTCAGTCGCGTGAACCTGCCGACTCGATTTACCCCTGTAAATATCTCCTCCGCCGTATAGACCTGTGTAGCGATACAACGACTACTGTACCCCCCTGACGCAATACGACTCCAAAGATGTCACAGGATGAATACGATTTCCTCTTCAAGGTCGTTCTTATCGGCGACAGCGGTGTCGGGAAGTCCAACCTGCTGAGTCGCTTCACCCGCAACGAGTTCAATCTCGAGAGCAAGTCCACAATTGGCGTGGAGTTCGCGACACGATCGATCCAGGTCGACAACAAGACGATCAAGGCCCAGATCTGGGACACGGCGGGACAGGAGAGGTATCGGGCGATTACATCGGCGTACTATCGGGGTGCCGTGGGGGCGCTGCTGGTCTATGATATCAGCAAGCACAATACCTACGAGAATGTCACGCGATGGCTCAAGGAGCTACGAGACCATGCAGATAGCAATATTGTGATTATGCTGGTGGGCAACAAATCGGACTTGCGGCACCTCCGCGCTGTGCCTACGGACGACGCCAAGGCCTTTGCCAGCGAGAACCACCTCTCCTTCATCGAGACGTCTGCACTCGATGCGTCGAATGTGGAGCTCGCCTTCCAAAACATCCTGACAGAGATCTTCCGGATCGTGTCGAGCAAGCAGCTGGATTCAGGGGACACGGGGTTCAGGCCGGGGGCCGGGTCAAAGATCGACATCACGCCGGCGCCTGGCGAAGGGGAGCGCAAAAGCAAGTGTTGCTAAATGGGGATGGAGGGTGCAGAGGAAATTCACTCATTATATTCGTAGAAACCTTTCCCGCTCTTCTTGCCCAGCCAGCCGGCGTCCACCATCTTGGCCAGGAGGATGGAGGAGCGGTATTTGGAGTCGCCGGTTTCGCGGTGCAGGACACGCATGATGCTCAAGCACGTATCCAGCCCGATGAAGTCCGCCAGGGCCAGTGGTCCCATGGGCATGGCACATCCATTCTTCATGATCCCATCAATGCTCTCCTTGTCCCCCACCCCGGTCTCCAAGCAGATGATGGCCTCGTTGATGTAGGGCATGAGAATGCGGTTGGCAATGAACCCAGGGCTATCCTGGGATATAGACACAATCTTGCCCATACGCTCACAAAAGTCCCGCGCCCTTTTGACTGTCTCCTCCGAGGTCTGCAGGCCGACAATGACCTCCACCCCTTTCTGCACGGGAACGGGGTTCATAAAGTGCGTGGCAATCACCCGTGAAGCAGCATTCGGACCTGCAGCTGCTGCAATCTTGGTTATGCTAATCGAGGAGGTATTTGTAGCGAGCACCGTGTCGGAGGAACAGATGTTGGCCAACTGACGAAAGATGCTTGTCTTGAGCTCCGGCGACTCGGGGACTGCTTCAATGACCATATCCACATCGCCCAGCCTGTCCATGGTCGTGCTTGTATCAATGCGTCCGAGGATCTCACTGGCCTGGGCGGAGGAGATTCGCTCACGCTTTACATCCTTTTGCAGCAGGCCGTCCAGGAAAAGCAGTCCCTTGTCAATGGCCTTCTGCGACGAGTCAATCAGCCGCACCGGCGTTCTTGCCTCACGCGCAGCCACTAGGGCGATCCCCAGGCCCATCTGGCCGCAGCCAATCACGCCGCACCGCCGAATCATGAGTCTGGTTTTGGTTTTGGTACTTTGGGTCCGCCGACCACGAGGACCCTTGCAATTCCGCCACAGCCAACGAGACCAGACCGGAATGAAAAAGCGGCGCAAAACCTGTCGCTTGGAGGAGATTTCGGACGAAATCCTGGTGCTCATCTTTGGCCTTTTGTCGCCGCAAGATTTGGTGGTCTGCAGCCGCGTGTGCAGGCGGTGGCAGGCGACTGCGTCGGATGGCCAGCTCTGGCGCGCCCACGTCCACGACTCCTTTCCCTGGCGCAAGCAGGAAAGTGCAGAAGAGGATTGGAAGAGCGTGTACAGGAAGATGTGGAACTGGACGACGGGGCGGCATGCGCTGGTGGATGCCCGGCAGCATGAAGGGATGGTCATGTATTGCGAAGGGCATGTTGTGACCGCCGGGCGCACGCTCCGTGTCTGGAAGGGGGAGCAGCTGCTTGACGAGGCCGAGATCCAGCAGGCAACGCGGATGGCTGTGGATGTGCGGGAGGGAGTGTGCGTCATGCTTGCCCACCAGGATGGCTGGAGTGTCTATCGTGTAGAGGACACGCTGCGACTGGTGTATGCGCATGGTATCTCTTGCGACTACATGGCCCTCTGCTGGCCGTACGCCGTGACGCTCTCCATCACCTCGCGCCAGCAGCTGCGTCTATGGAGACTGCCTGGTAAGCAGCAAGTCTCGCTCTTGTCTTCAGTGGTATCATCCCCCCCTCTCGCACTCTCCTTGCAGGCGGAGGAGAAGGGGGTGGTCGTGGTTAGCATTGCGCACTGCCTTCCACGCTACCGGGCAGGGTACACGCCATTTGTGCAGCGGTTATCGTTCCAAGCCACAGGGGGGCTGGTGGCTTCCCAGTACATCAGCTGCAAGGAGAGCATTGGTAAGCCGCTGTCCATGGCCTTCGCCCCGCCCGACCTGTTGACGAGCCATGGCGACAACACACTCGCCTGGTGGCGTGTCTCAGCCTCCAGCATGCACGGCCCTCAGCGACTCTGGGGCCACACATCGGGGATTGCTGCGGCGGGGATCTCGTCGCAGCGGGCAGTGAGCATGGCCGCGCACGAACTACGCATCTGGCACCTCGACGCGGACGGAGGCCGGGATCGCGGGGTGCCCATCACCCTGCCCTCTGGCACACACCTGCTGCACGGCCTGGACGGGGAGCGCGTGCTGTTGGCGGGGCCCAAGGACGACGGGCGCGGTGTTTTCCTCGACTTCTCGTGACTTTTGTCTCCACCTCGCTTACGGGAAATATCATCGCCACACCAACCACAACCCAACCCCCCCAACCACCAACCATGTCGTACGGAGTGTGTTACAACTGCGGCGAGGCAGGACACCAGGCCCGCTCGTGCCCGTCTGCCGGGAGCGGACCCCGCTGCTACAACTGCGGCGGCGAGGGCCACATGAGCCGCGAGTGCACAGAGGCTGCCAAGCCAAAGAGCTGCTATAACTGCGGTGGCGAGGACCACCTGGCGCGCGACTGCACCAACGCCGAGGGGGCCACTGGCAACTTCAGCAGCGGCAGAAGTGCGGGCGAGTGTTACAAGTGCGGCAAGAGCGGACACATTGCGCGTCAGTGCCCGGAGGCGGGTGAGGACAGCTTTGGCGGCGGCGGCGGCGGCGGCGCCGGCGGCAGCTTCGGAGGAGGCTACAGCAGCGGCGGTGCCGGTGGTGGCAGAGGATGCTACACCTGTGGCCAACCAGGTCACATCTCGAGGGACTGTACACAGGAGAGCAAGTGCTACAACTGCAACATGAGTGGGCACATCTCACGGGACTGTCCGCAGGCTGGTGTGCGCAGCTGCTACAGCTGTGGTGGGACAGGGCACATCAAGGCTGACTGCCCACAGGCTGCTTAATGTATTCTCTGGCTCTCTACCTATCTTACTCTCCTTATTCCTGCTAAGCTCCATCGTCTCCTGTGACTGCCATCTGGTCATGTGACAGGGTAGGGCAAGATCATGTGACCATCACATGACCTGTCCAAATGCGGTAACTCATCCTTTTTCCATTCCATCATCGACCCTGAGTCATCCACGTCAACATCTCCTACATCATCGTCGTCAATTAAATTAGACACAGAAGATACGGAGCAAGGCATAGGAATTACGCACAGAGAGACACAGAAAGAACGGGAGATGTCGTTCTTCTCACCACCAGAGTTCGCCACGGCGTACACCCGCTTCCCTACCGTCATCCCCAAGAAGGAACTCACGGCCCTTCCCTCGCCTCCTCCATCGCCATACATCTCGAGGAAGGAAGTGGACCCACCGTTATTTGAAGACCGAGGCAGTGAGACCTTCCTCTTTCCTCAAAAGACATTCACAAGTGTTTGGGATATGTACCGGAAAAACCCGAAGCGCTATCTGCGCCTCCAACGGGCACAATTGCAACCCTATCGTCGACACGGACCACGTAGAGAGAGGGTCCGAAGACCCCCGGCGGCGCATCCGAGAGTAGTGGTCGAGCGGGAGAAACCGAGAATGGATCCCCCTCAGGACGTGGCATTCGACCAGCTGCCTGACTTTGCACCGCCCCTCTCTACGCTCAAGAACATGGCTAGGCCGCTGCGGGCGGAATGGAAGGGTGCGCCATTAGATCTCTCCCACGACCCTCACCGGCACCTTCTGCACCCTGCCGAGGTAACACTCGCCTCCACGCTCCGGCTGACGTGCGGCGTCTACCTCGACTCCAAGCGCAGGATTTTTGCAGAGAAGCACGCGCGCAACAAGAGGGGATTGCCCTTCCTGCGCACCAACGCACAGCAGTGTACGCATATCGATGTCAACAAGGCATCCCGGTTGTGGGTGGCCTTTGACCGAGTGGGGTGGTTTGATGCATGATTCATAAGGACACACATTGGGGGGAAGGAGGAGGGCTAGGGTTAGGATTAGGACTCTTACAGGTTGGGACATACTAGGATGGGTTTAATAGAATCGTTTCGTTGCCTTTTTTGCCCACCATCCAAAGCACTCTACCACTCCTACGCCGGAGTCTGTTATCCGTAAGCGACCTTGGTACGTGTCCTCGTGCGTCCTTCGTGACCTTCACTATCCTGATTATGATACTGCATTCGTCTGCGCCTCCCTTGACTAGACATGAAGTTTGGTGAAACACTCCGCAGAAACACGCATGAGCCATGGAGGGAATCCTACCTGGCCTACGACCTCCTCAAGGGCCTACTACGGGAGGGAGGCGAGGACGGCGAATGGGCGGAGCGCGACGAGTCCCGCTTCGTCACAGAGATGGATGGCCAGCTGGAGAAGGTCTACGCCCACCAGAGCTCCATGTACTCTCGTCTCAAATCACGCATTGAGGCAAAGGCTGAAGAAAAAACGGAGGAGATGTCTCTGGCCGAGCTGGACGAGATCATGGAAGAGGTGAAGGAGCTCGAGAAGTTCAGCCGCTTGAACTACTCTGGATTCCTCAAGATTGCAAAGAAGCACGATCGCCACCACCCGCGGTACAGGGTGCGTCCGCTCCTTCACGTGCGAATGTCGGCGCTCCCATTCAATTCCGAAGACTATGGCCCCCTGCTGCGGCAGCTCTCGCTCCTCTATGCCCGTGTGAATGGCGACTCCGCCACGCATGGCGACGTTGGCACCACTACGCGCACCTACAAGTTCTGGGTGCACCCAGACAACCAGATGGAGGTCAAGACATTCTTGCTGCGCCGGCTGCCTGTGCTTGTGTATAATCCTCATACCCTGAAATCTGCCGACGCCTCCGATCCCACCATCACCTCTCTCTACTTTGACAACCCCGAATTCCAGCTATACCTCGATAAGCTGCAAGCTGAGTCACGGGCGCATCCAACGCTGCGCCTGCGATGGTATGGTCGGCTCTCACCGTCCTCGCCGATCTTCCTGGAGAAGAAGTGGGACGAGGAGGTGGAGAGACTGCAGATCAAGGAAAAGTACATCCAACCTTTCCTCCAGGGCGAGTATGCCATGGAGAAAACGGTGGAGAAGATGCGCATACGCGGTATCGACGTTGCGCCTTATTTCTCTCTCGTCACCGACCTTCAAAACTTCATTCGCTCACGCAACCTACAACCGATGCTTGCGGCAAACTATACGCGCACGGCCTTTCAGATTCCTGGAGACGACACATCCATTCGAGCAAGTCTCGATTCGAATTTGGCGCTGGTACGCTGCGATGCAATGGGAGAGCGACCATGCCGTGATCCATCGACATGGCACCGTGCCGATATGGAGGAAGCAAGTTACCCATTTGCGAATATTCGTGAGGGTGAAATAACACGCTTCCCATTCTGCCTTTTGCAGATTACATTACCGGGACGGGAGCCAACGTGGGTGGCTGATTTGCGTGCGTCACACCTCGTGTATGAAGCAGGCTCCTTTTCAAAGTATCTGCATGGTGTTGCCACGCTCTTTGAGAATGAGGTCAATTTTTTCCCTTTTTGGCTGGCTGATATGGAGAAGGATATTCGTCGTGACCCGCAGGAGGAAGCAGAGACGCCAGAGTTTTTGTCGGAGAGGATTCTTTTGAAAGATGATCTGGAGGAACCAACCAAAAGTAAGCCAGACAAGAAGGAAGGTAAGAAAGGGGTCCAAGTGCAGAAGCCAGCCCAGGCACTGGAAGGGTCTCAAGGGAATCGATTAACGAGTCAGACGCAGCCGAAAGTTCGGGTACGACTACCACCGGCAGAAGTCATCCTTCCACCTGGCGTACATAAACCCAAAACCGAGCTCAAGAACGCCGGTCCCGTCAAGGTAGAGACCAAAGTCTGGCTTGCAAATCAACGAACGTTCATCAAATGGCAGCACATTTCAGTCTTGCTCTTCTCGCTCTCTCTCGCCCTCTTCAATGCAGCTGCCGGCAGGAAGGACTCGCTGGCGACAATACTGGCTGGTGCGTATACGCTCATCGCCATTCTGACTGCTTTATGGGGATGGGGTATCTACCAGCATCGTTCCCGACAAATCTACGCGCGAAGTGGAAAGCACTTTGACAACATGGTCGGGCCCATTGCAGTGTGTGTCTGCCTGGTGGTCGCGCTCTGCTGCAACTTTTACCTGGCGATTGATAAGTTCAACAGGATAGTAAATTAGCCTTCGGAAATCTAGTGAATGCCCTCTTTCTCCGCCATGAACTTGGCCAAGTCGACGACCCTGCGCGAGTATCCCCACTCATTGTCATACCACGCCACCACCTTGACAAATTTGTCGTTGAGTGCAATCGTCGCCTGCGAGTCAAAGATTGCGGAAGCGTCATCGCCCACGAAGTCCTGCGAGACAACTTGATGGTCCGTGAATGAGAGAATTCCTTTGAGCGCTCCGTTTGATGCCTTCTTCATGGCCGCATTGATGGCATCCACCGACGCTGGCTTCTCCAAGCGCACAGTCAAGTCCACTACCGAGACATCGGTGGTGGGCACACGGAAGGACATGCCGGTCAGCTTCCCGTTGAGCGAGGGAATCACCTTGCCGACAGCCTTGGCGGCGCCGGTGGAGGACGGGATGATGTTTTGGCTGGCGCTACGACCGCCACGCCAGTCCTTGTGCGAAGGCCCATCCACCGTCTTTTGCGTGGCGGTGGTTGCGTGTATGGTCGACATCAGGCCCTCCACGATGCCAAACTCGTCGTGCATGACCTTGGCGATGGGTGCAAGACAGTTAGTGGTGCAGCTGGCGTTGGAGACAACATGTTTGCTAGAGTCGTACTTGTCCAAATTGACTCCGCACACATACATTGGCGCATCTGAAGAGGGTGCGCTAATGATGACCTTCTTGGCGCCGCCCTTCAGATGCGCAGAGGCCTTGTCTGTAGTGGTGAAGACGCCGGTCGACTCAATTACAGCCCAAGCGCCGTGTTTCTCCCAAGGGATGTTGGCAGGGTCCTTCTCCTGATACACTGCAATCTCATGCCCATTAACAATCAGCTTTCCGTCCTTGGAGCTGACGTCGCCGTTGAAGCGGCCGTGGGTGGAGTCATACCGGAACTGGTAGACCATGTACTCGGCATCGATGAAAGGGTCGTTCACAGCGACAATCTCGACACCGCCCATCTCGATGGCGTTGCGGAAGACAATACGTCCGATTCGGCCGAAGCCGTTGATTCCAACTTTGACCATGGTGAAGTTTTCGGTTCCTTTCCTGTTCCTTGACGGGAGGAGAGGGAAAAATAACGTGGTCTTGAGAAAATCATTAAAGTTTCAATCATTTGAAAGTTGTATTTTCTAAATTTTGTTTTCAAAATTCGAAAATTCCTTTTTCCCTCCCAAACCTCCCCTTTTCCTCACCTGATAAATGATGATGCCCATTCAGGCTCGAGGGATGCTGCACGCAGGCAAGACTTTGGCGCTCAGACCAATAGGCTCAATTGGAGTGCGCTGGCCGCTCAAGGCGAGCTATGCTACCCATACAATCTCGACACCGACACTGGCAGACATTGAGAAGCGCTGGCCGGCCATGACCACTTCCGAGCAGGCCGACATCGCCAAGCAGCTGGAGGAGCGGCAGAAGGTGCCGTGGAAGGAGCTCAGCGTGGCAGAGAAGAGGGCGGCTTATTACATTGCCTTTGGGGAGTACGGCCCTCGCGCCGTGCTGCACCCCCCTGGATTCCATCGCGAAGTCTTCACCTGGGTGGCCGTATTGATCGGCGTCTCCTATGTCCTCTTTGAAGGGACGCGGTATTTTGCTGGTCCGGCGCCACGGACCATGACCAAGGAGTGGCAGGAGGCAACCAACGAGCGAATGAAGGAGCAGAAGGTGGAGCCAATCAGCGGCGGCAGTTGGGTTCAGTCGAAGAAGTAAGCGCGCGCCATCTCCCCATCTATACATAATTCATTTTCTATACACACATCGTCACTTGCTGAATTTATACCGTCCCCCTCCCTGCCGTGCGATTGCGGCCTTCTCCTCGTGAGCCCGACGCTGCATCTCCAGTCCTTGACGCCGGTACTCCTGCTCCTCCTGTGTCGTGGGGAAATCCGCGTTCCAGAAGCCCGGCGGCGTCTGCTGGCGCTTGAAGTGGTACCGATGTCGTGAGTGCTGCTGCTTCATCTGCATCGGGGTGATGCGTGTGCTGCCCTGCACAAGTCCCGCACCAGCAGCCATCGTGTAGAATTTGGAGCAGCATGGACAGTCTTCCGCGTGCATTTGCTTGCGCTTGTGGCCACGCACAACTTCTTCATAGGCATAATTCAGCCCGTCATTTGCCGCAGCATCAATAACCACATTTCTCGAAGGAAGAGTCACTTCTACCCCTTTTACCGGTTTACTTGGGCTAGGTTGGGAAGGAAACACTTCAGAGCTGCTTGGCGATTCGATTTTTGGTACATGTTGGTCAGATTTCACGCTCACCTCACAAGAGCCTTCCTCAGCGATCTGCTCCAGCGGTGGGTCCATCTTTTGCTGCAATGTTTCCGAAATATCGTCCAGATCGAGGCTGTCATATGCATCACCCACAGCATGCATCTGCAATGGGCTTGACATCGGCTCCCGTTTGACGGTCCTCCACAACTGCGGACTTTGCGATCCAATTACTGTATCCGCATACTGTGTGTTTTGTGACTTTCGAGGAGTTGGCGAGTCTTCTAATTTCCTTGGGGTCTGGGTATTTGCCCTCGCCGCCGTCCGGTCCTTGACTGGTGTCTTGACTTGAGAATGCTTGGAACGAGGTGTAGAGACGGTCTTCACGCCATGGTCGTAGAACCATTGCTGCCACTTGGCCCATTCCGTCTTTTCTCTCATATACCTCTCCCTCATCTTTGCGAATTCGGCCTTTTCGCAATCGTAGGCCTCCATGAGCTTCTCATACTGCTGTATTGACACATAGTTCAAAGGAACTGGTTCTTCTCGCAAGGCTCGTAATTCTTCAAGACGCGTCTGAATATCCCCTACCTCCTGCCGGTAAGTCTCTTGCAGCCTCTTCAGCTCCGTCCTTAGGTTCACGACATCTCCCTCCAGCTCGCGATTGACATCGCTCGAGGCCATCTAAGGTCACATGATTCCAATAATTACTCTACGAGTACTTTACACAACTCACTGAATCGCCATGAGCGACCCAATAAACGTAACAATCAGCCTGCTTCGTACATTGCAGATGTCTTCTGGGACGAGGAAGATTATCGCTCCTAGTTTCCGCGCGATTGAGATCGACAATTTGGCTAGAAATTAGTTATGACAAGACACAACCTACCGTTTGCATACGCATCTTCACTGGACCTGCCGGGGGTCACCAGGTCATAATCCACATAGCCACTCTTAACGCCATTCAAGACATCGAGGAGGAAGACACCACTTCCCAGCGATGGGTCTCGGAAGGAGCGAACAGAGGACGATTTGCCACCTTTCTTGACCGTATCATTCGCCCATCTCAACATATCACTGTCAGACGGTGGCTTCCCAGTCCCATTCAGCGAGGCAAGCGTCCGAACAATGTTGGTGCGCATCAATTGCCACACCAGACCTAATGTAAGAGTGCGCTGTTCATCGGTAATGTCGGCGCCCTGAATTCCGACGAGTGAAAAGTGGTTCTGCTTCCCGAGCTCCACCGCATAGTTTGTGTTTTCTACCGCCTTGAATCTCGACATATCACTTCCGCTTGACGGTCGCTTATTGAC
>JAABUO010008647.1_pt1 | contig 11474 bp, 10 predicted proteins | sample 5559291 | NCBI WGS metagenome assembly JAABUO01 (sample SAMN10711878, study PRJNA513372) | rock metagenome | isolation source: Antarctica rocks | place: Antarctica: Victoria Land, Finger Mt sud | reverse complement strand
CACAAGCTCCTCTAGCTGTGGGGCCACTCTGGCCAACAGCCCTCTCAGGGCTCCCATCTCCTGGGACAGCCCTGCCTCATCATCTCCTTGCCTTGATGTGGTAGGAAGCAGAGCCAGCTGGCGGTCATCCTGCTGATGCCTGCACCCCACACTTATGTCAGCAAAGACACAATTGCAAGCGCTCACAGGTTAAGACAGCTTCCTCACTGACTTGCCAGGCCCGGCTGTGCAGGGTACTCAAGATATGGAATGAAGTCTCTGTTGTGAGTGGCCTGAGATCTGCCTGAGGCCAGCCACACAGGTGATTTGCAGCACTGCTGGTGAGTCAGACTAATAGCCATAGCATTTCCAACGTCATCCCATTAACAAATTCAGCGCTTCTGCCTGATCTGAAACAAAAGAGGGCAGAACTGACTGCTCACAAATTGGCAGATCAGGGAGCAGTCTTGGAGCAACAAATTAACAATGGCTCTGTCAGTTGCGCCGCCACAAAAACCTTCGAGGAAGCTTGGGCTGTTTGCCCACGGATTGGCACATCACCTGATAGAGGGAGGGGCTTCTTGGCTGGGGCCCTGTGAGCTTGCCCTGCTACAGGAGCGCTGGGGATGCCTGTGCCTGTGAGCTGCCTGGTCATGCAGAGTCTGCTGTGCCAGCACCAGGTCCTGCTGCAGCTGATCAACTTCAGCATGGTGGGCAGCCTCTGCAGCCTTGTTTGCAGCTTGGGCATCTTGCAGGTGCTGCTGTGTGCCCTGCAGCAACTGCTGGCTGTCTTGCAGCTGCTGTGCAGTTCCTTGCAGGGACTGCTCTGCATGCTGCAGGGAATGTTTTGTGTCCTGCAGAGACTGCTTTGCGTCCTGCAGAGACTGCTGCAGAGTCTGGACCTCAGCATGGGCGCCTTCAAGGTGCTTTGCTTGCTGGTGCACCTGCTGACCTTGCTTCTGTAGCTGCCCTTCAGCCTGCAGGGCAAAGGGGAGTGTTTACCTGACAGGCCAAGGGAACATTTGCCAAGAGGCAAGAGCCCTGTGCCATGCAAGGTACTGTTTGCCTCAACTGTTTGCCTGCTGTTGGCCATGCATCATGCAGACGGCTTCAGATTGGTGCATGCTTGGTCTGATGTGGCTAACATGGCTTCAAATGAGCACTCACGGTCAGAAAGGGATGCCTCTAGAATGGTCTGCAGCCTCAACTGTGTATACAAATCATGACATGGCCCACAGAGCGACCATCTGACTGGGAAAATTTGACCTGTGTCACAAACCACACTGCACTTGATTGTCCTACTTGCAGAAGTGAGCTGGTCAATGTCATCACACCACCGCCCACAAAACAGATGTAGCATTCAGCATCAGTCAGCAACTGATCTTGTCCAGTCAATGTGCTGAAAGGGCTGCAACTTGAACATGCAGCAGGGTTGTGACAGGCCAGTGCTCACAGCAAAACGCACTTACCTGTTGAACCTTGGCCTGGGATTCCTGCAGATTGGCTTCCAGCTTTGCTATCCGGACCTGCTTTTCCTGTGACACCTGCAAGGTACATGATACATGCACTGTAGGATCACGTACTGGTCAGGCCTGCCTGTAGCAATGCTCCTGCTGCATGCAAAATGTATGACTATGGATGCATGTACTGAACATGGGGTACATGACACCTGGAGCTTGCTCTTGTATCAAGCCCAAAAGTGTGATAACCATGCATGTACAGAACATGGGGTACATGACAGCTGGAACTTGCTCTTATATCAAGCCCAAATCGTAAAAGTGTGATAACTACTGCTGTCACTTTTGGCATCTCCGTCGCTTCCAAGCATCAAGTGTGAGGACTGTGCAACATTGATGTCCTCGCTTCAATGCACATCTCTGACATTTACTGCGACAGTGGCTGACAATGCAGCCACTGCAGGAGCACAGTCCTGCTGCATATAAGAGCATTGCTGTATCACTGAGCCTACACCAGCCTGACCAAATCAGCTGGGATGGGCCATTTTGCAGTCCTTATGCGGCTGCAGCTGCAGCATTGCAAAAAATGACAACACAACAAACCTGTTGTGCCGCCAAGGGGTGAAAGAAGGGTGTGGCTGCAAGCCAGCAACCATTGCCACTAGTGTGCTAAGAACAGGCACATACATCTATAGGGCGTGAGCTCAAAGCGAAGGGTTGCTTCGTTTGCAAAGGCGGCCAATTGTTTTGACAAGCAGCCAAATCACACAGAATAAAGCATGAAGTCGCATCACGCGAGTCAGTCATGCACAACAAGTCACCTACAGAGCCGGTGTTGAGGAATGGTGAGATGCACACCAGCCAGTACCCTGATGTTCATTGTCAGCAGTACAGGCAACATAACTTACGTAACTAACAGAACATAGCTTCCATGATGAGTGACTTCTGATGTTACGTTGCCTTTACTGCTCACAATGAACATCAGGGCACTGGCTTGTGTACATCCTCACGGCCCCTCCATGGAAGCTATGGTCCAAACCATGCTCAGTGACATGCTCATCAGAACATGAACTCCCTGATGCAGTGACTTGTGAAACAGGCTTCTCCTCGGTTGTTCAGAATGCCCATTTGTGTGCTGCCTTGACAATCAATTATGGTATAAAACTGTGACAGGACTCATGTTCAACACAGCAGACCAGACTATGCATTCCTGCATTTGGGCTTTACCTGTTCAGCGGCTTTCTGCGCCGCTAATGCAGATGCTGCCTGAGACTTGCTGCTTGCCAGCTGGACTGCCTGCTGCTTCACAGTGTCTGCTGCCTGCAGACCAGACATGTGCTCATACTCTAGTAATGCAGACCAGACATGTGCTCGTACTCTGGTCATGCAGACCAGCCATGTGCTTGTACTCTAGTTTGGCAGACGAGACACGTCCTTGTAATTTAGTGATGAGGACATGTGCTTGTACTCTTGAAATGCAGACCAGACATATGCTTGTACTCTGGTAATGCAGACATGTGACAAGCAGTCTGACACCATGCAACATCTCTTAACCTCAACAGGCAATACATACATACATCATTTTGCTATCAAAACCAGTCACAGACAAGGATACAAATCCCATGAGCAAGAAAAATGAGCAAGGAAAAAAAGATCTTGATAGAAAAGCTGGCTTCAGGCGCGCCAGATATGCATGTTAGGGACAGAGATGAGTAAATTCAGAAATACAAGTCAAGTCGAAGCGACAATGGTGGACATGCCTGCAGACCCTCTAGCCTGTTTGCCTGGAGCTCCACTAGCTGCATTTCAGCCAGAGACAGCTTGGATGCCACCTGATCATGTGACGCCTGCACCTGCAGCAGCATGTAGCACACTTGTACATGCAGACTGGCTTGTGTTGCAGCAGACAATGATCATTCAGGAGATGCCTGCACAGCCACAAGCTCTGATGGCAGTCACAGGACGACATGTATTTTCATGCAGTGGCAGCAAGGCATGTACCCCAGCAGATTGGCATTGCCAGTGGCTTTGGCCTGTTGGTGTTGAGAGAGACAAAGCTCAGTGCATGGTGTTAACAAAGCTATGACAAGCATCGGAAACATGTATGAGCAGTCTGAAGCAACCAGAGCAGCCAAATCAAGTGCATGCTGCTAACGAGACTTCAACATGCATCAGAAACATGTATGAGCTGTACAAATCAGGCAAAGCAGCCACTTGCGCATGCCAAAGACGGATCAGATTGCAGCACAAGACAGTGTGTGTCCAGCTACCTTTTGGAGCTCAGACTGAGTAGTCAGGGCAGCCTGACGGGCAGCACTTGCCTCCTGCTCTGCAGATTTTAGCTTGGTGACATGTTTGCTGCTACTCTCATCTGCCTATATGCAAACATCAGCGACCCGCAGTCATGTCCAGTTTCACTACAGACTGTCTCTCAGCCGTCGGCATGTTCCAGACAATGTATATTCAAAAGTGCCATGAAGCAGCTGCTGCATTACATTGCTGTGGCTCCATTCTTGCGTCGAAAGCTGTCAGCAAGAGCTGCCAGTGCAAGGTGTGTTCTGCCAATATAAGCATACTGGGCGTAGCTGCAGACCTCTGACACACATGTGCAGCTTTGCAGTGATGAACTGAGCATGCATTGTGCCTTTGTGGTACTGCAATCAGATGTGACAATCAGATGTGACAGCAATACCATGAGCTGCATCAGACAACACACCCTGGAATTTGAATGCACTGTCTGCTTGCCAACTGCTTTAAAAGTGTTGGCTGCATACAGAAAATTCAGACATGACAGGAGCTGCTGGCTGCCCATGAAACACCAGTGAAAGCTTGCACAGCAAGCTAGTGTAGATGACAAGCAGGCAAGCCGACAGTGCTACCTGCACTTTAAGCTGCCTGTTGGAAACTCTGAGCTCTGCATTGGCCGTCTCCAGCTGTGCAATCTTCTGACCAGCAACTTTCACAGCCTGCATGGAAGGTTGCATTGGCAATTTGCAATCTCTTGAAAATCTCATGACCCATATGACTGTGCAAAGCTCATGTGCAGAATGACGAGTTCTGCAAGTGCTGTTCAACAGCTGCAAGCCGGTGCTTGAATGTCTGAGCAATGCATAGCTTGAACTGTGGAATGCATTGTGATCAACACATGACTTGCATACAAACTTATTATTGTTAGCTTGTCAAGACCAGGGACATGCAGGGCAACAAGAATATGGCGTAGCCGACCTGGACAGCTTGCTCTCGAGCAGAGCGTGCCTGGGCGATGGATATCTGCATCTCCGCTGCACTCATCACAACAAATGTCAGAATAAAAAGAAGTGCAGACATGGTTGTCTGCGTTCAGGCACTCCCATGTTACCAGCCTGCTACATGTAGGACATCACAGCACCTGAGTCGACGCAAATGACAGACAAAGCCTCCTTAGCAAAGATGTGAATTCAGGCTCTGTTGTTGCAGGCAACTTTCACGTAGCAAGGCCACTGTATGTACCATTTTGATCAAGGAGCTTGTCCAACTCTTCATCGTCAGCCTGCTTGACTTCGGCAAGCTCTGTTTGAAGAGCTCGTATCTGTTCTTGCAGCTCCAGCAAGTCACCAAATTCTGTGTTGTCATCAAGCTGGCCTTGCACCATCTGCGCCCGACAGCAGAGTCAGACTCAGAGCCAAACAATAAATGCATCATGATGCCTCAGGGGTGACGTGTTGACTGATCACCTGCAGCAGCAGCTGCTTTTGTTGTGCAACGCTACGCTGAGGACCTTCATTAGACCTTCCGTGTGGCCTATACGTGCCGTTGCCCTGCAGTACAGCATGACAGCCCTACTGCAATAGGAATGTGAGGCGCAACAGTGACTGCTGTTTGTAAACAGCTTCACTATTAGCTCAAGCTTGACAGAATGAACCAGCGACGCAGGCCTACCGGCGGCCGGTTCGCGAGCGTCGTACTCAACATATCAAGTCGATTTGGGAAGTCACCGAGAGCGCGATGTATGCTTGGCGTTTGAAGATTCAGCACAGACTGCTGAACTTCGTGCACGGCGGTTGGGCAGGAGTGAGCAACGACTTGGGCAATGCAGCAATTGCACTGTAGGTACAACCACAGACACCATTCCTGACCCCCTGCCAGTCCATAGGAGCGGCTGCCGGTCAAAAGCTTGGGTGTTGCATGCAAGGAATGAAGCGAAAACGTAGCGGCGTGCATCTTCCTCAAAGACATAAAGGAACGAACGAATGAATGAATGGATGGATGGATGGATGGATGGATGGATGAATGAATGAATGAATGAATGAATGAATGAATGAATGAATGAATGAATGAATGAATGAATGAATGAATGAATGAATGAATGAATGAATGAAAGATCCCTGATTGGCTGACGCACTCAGAGTTGGACAGTGCACTCCTCTTCAGCTTCTGTATGCGTTACAGATTTTGTTCGAGGATCAGGTGTTGCGCGGTGTTGTATCGGTAGCTCACAGCAACTATACCGGCTTCTGCATACACTCAAGCAGGATGCAAGGCGGCCTTTCCCAGCAAACATGTCACATCCAGTGCGTCCGCCCGTGTGCTTTCGGTCGCAGGGTCCAACAAAACTGCATGCGCTTGCACCAACGACCTGTGCGGGCTTTGTCTACGAAAGCCAGTGGCAAAGCTGACGTTTTCACGTTGTTGCTGGATTGCGATGGCGTGCTAGTTGATACCGAAGCGCAAGGCCACCGAGTATCTTTCAACGAGGCCTTCAAGCAAAAGGGTCAGGCCGTTCACTGTTCGCGCGCCTGTACCGATCTGCTCACATTGTCGCTGCGCTTACACAAGCGTCGACTACAGGGTTGGATTTTGAATGGAGCGTCGAGGCCTACGGCAACCTGCTCGCCATCGGCGGAGGCAAAGAACGCATGTCGCACTATTTCACAGTAAGTTTTCTCATTCGGAGTGGACGTCAGAGGCGCAGCAGACCGCTCAAAATACCAAAATGTTTGCGCCATGCAGGCACATAGCAATTCAGAGCCATTCAGCAGCATGCAGGTTGGCTCAATGCTTGTCTACTGTTGTGTATGTATGCTGCCTGGTGGCTGCCAGCTGCCCTTCAATTCACTGTATATATGTGGCTCAGCAACACCATTGCATGCACCATTGCACGCTTCATAGAATGATACTGCATGCCGTTTCAGTGCAGAGCATGGAGGACCGTCAGGCCTACGTAAAAGACATGCATCTCCTGAAGACTGAGCTGTTTATGAAACTGATAGAGAAAGGTCAACTTCCTTTGAGACCTGGAGTGCAACGCATCATAGGTACGCATTCCAAGCAATGCAAGTTGTACTGAAGGGTGCATGCAGCAAGCTTGTCTACATCATGCATCACTTTTGCACTTTTTGCAAACTGCAGATGAGTTTGGGCTGTCTCAATACTGTCCATGGCAGCAATTGCAACTCTGCCATTGCAGCTATGCGGGCAGATGTGCATTTATGTGTCTGCAGATGAAGCTATAGAAGCTGGTGCAAAGGTTGGTGTCTGCAGTACATCTAATGAAAAGGCTGTTCAAAAGATTGTGGATGTCATGCTAGACCCAAAAGTTGCTTCCCAAATCAGGGTCTTTGCTGGAGACATTGTTGCTCATAAGAAGCCAGACCCTGCCATTTACCATCTTGCAGCACAAGAGCTGGGTGTTGAACCATCAAGGTTGTCGCTGACAGATGACCCTTTGACTTGACTTGTTTCTCAATAACAGCCAATCTCGCATCCTGACATGAGGTGCTTGCAATAGCATGTCAATGCAGGTGACAAGCTTGCCTTGTTCTGGAACCTGCTGTGTGCATTCTTGCCTATTCTGCTGTGTAAGCCCCTGATGGTCATGCAAACTGTCAACAATCACTGCCTTAGGGGAACTGCGTGATTGGGCACTTAGCAAACAAAATGCCTGAAAAGCGTGTCAGCATCTGTTGCCAGGCAGCTGACAACTTGGGCATTAGGTCAAGTGGTCGGTTGCACATTGACAGCTCGGCACATACACTGACATCATTGTATGACTGCAGATGTGTGGTCATAGAAGACAGCCATATTGGTGTGACAGCAGCAAAGGCTGCTGGCATGAGGTAAGCTGTGCATAGCTAAGGTTGAACTGCTGTACAGTGTGCCACGACGCTTGGCCAATGAGACACTTTAAAGCAGAAACTGTTGCATATCGCCCAAAGCTCCTGTGCAGCATGCTCCGCATTGAATGTGTTGTATGGGCAACAAGCCTTGCAGCTTGCCAGCATCCAAGGCTCCTGCAGTGTTCTACCCAAAGCCAGTGCACTTGACACTGCTGCTGCTGAATCAGGTGCATTGTAACCAAGAGCAGCTATACAGAAGATGAAGACTTCCATAAAGCTGATGCTATCTACGACTGCATTGGTGACAAGGGAGATGAGAGGTTCACATTTGCAGAAGTGACACAAGACATGCTGCAGAGGTCGTCAGTATGACTTTAGCAGACTGACTTGATGAGGGTATTGCTTCAGTAGACTATTTATATGGGGGCATCACTTCAGCAGACCATCTTCATGAGGGTATGACTTCAACAGATCATCTTCATGAGGGTTTATGACTTCAACAGATCATCTTCATGAGGGTTTATGACTTCAGCAGACCATCTTCATGAGGGTTTATATCTTTGGCAGACCGTCTTCATGAGGATGAACCAACAATGAAGTGCCTGCCAACTTCACTGCTTTTTGGGAGCATTTCAACACATATGTCTACTGTGCGTTGCTGCTGCTTCAAGTCACTGCTGAACACAGTCAGGACTTGATGCTCTCGACTTTGTTTGATGGAAACATCCAGCATGCATGGCCATATGACGGGCTTGTCATGAACTGCACTCAGTGCTGTGTTGCATATGCAGATCGTGCTGGCATAAGCACATACAAGGATACTGCAAGAAGCGGCACACACATATATATGTTGCAACAACACATTTGGTATTGAAGCAATAATAAGTTCAAGTAACTGCACTGCTGTGAAGACCAACGGGCGAACTTGGTAATTGAGCCACTTGCTAATGAGCTAGGCAACAGCATACTGTGTTCCTAGCAAGCATCAAAATGAAACTTGTGGCCAGGCTTTGGTCATGAACAGACTTCACAATGAGTATGACACAGATCCGCTGTTTTTTTCGAGAGTGGCAAGGCTCAGTGATGACTTCGTAATCTGCCAGCAGAGCAGTTCACATCAAAAGGTAGTACACAATCAGTATCAGATTCATTCATACCATGGCCAAAGAGCCAAGTCTGTCTCAACTATTTGACAGTCAAGACAACTGCAGTGCCGGACAAAAGAGACGCCAAGGTTGTGTGCAATCAGGCCTCGTCACCCATTTCCTCATCTTCTATCTTAGGTGCTAGGTAAAACTTGACATGACCCATGTCTGCTATTCTGTACTCCACCACAATTGGCAACTCCTTGGACATGCTGAGAATGACAAAGGGTGACAAGGGTGTGGCTTTGGCAAAGGAATTGAGATATCGTAGGGCAAAGGTCAGAGTGACCGGCTCGTGGAGGTCAATCACTGTCTGGTCCTCCTGCTTGTCCACTGCAGTGTTCTGCCTGACAGTGATGTTGGCACTGCCTATGTCACCAGTTGTGGAGAACTTGACGCCATCTTTGGTGACTGAAACTACAACTGTGTCACCAATGCTACTCAGATCTCGACATATCCGCTGAAACTCTCCAGCTGGCATCTTGATGGTGGCCGAATAGTCTGTGTCAGGGATGCCCAGCTGCTCACTGTCAATATCCATCAATTTCAGTTCAAAGTCGGATATGCGTTCTTGGCTTGGGCTCTCGAACATGAAGGTGACAGTGTCGCCGCTGTCCTCAGCTTTCATGGTGATGATGTCGTCGTTGCCCGCGCACTTCAGCATCTTTGCCATGTTGCCAAGGTTCATACCCATGCTGATACTTCGGTCACATCTATAGTGCTCAAAACCGTCTGATCGCAACATCAAGGCAACCAAAGACACATGAGACGAGTCCATGGCTTGCAATGAGAACCCAGTGCTTGAACAGTCGAAGTTGGCATCGTTCACAAGATCTTTGACGGACTCAAGCACCCTTTTCAGCAAGCCTCCCTGGATCAGACGTGCCTCAAACATGATGGCAACGACTACCGTGAGAGAAACGCAGAAAAACAGCAAGGCAACTTGGACCTCTGGCAAAAGTTCAATATGAATGTGTTCTGGCTACCTCAGCATAGCATGACGTCTCCAAAAAGACCGCCAAACTACCACCGCCTTCCCCGGGGGACCTCAGATGAGACATCTGGGGAGACGAACGAAGGTCATGTAGACTGCAATGCCCTTGAGTCAAAACTGCGCATTTGCAGTCAACACGTTCATAAACGTCGACTTGCAGGTGCGTAAGTACAATGCAACGCTGTGATTGTGCCCTTTGAGCTGAATGCCATCCGCTTTGCTGGATGGCAGCGACGGCTGATCACCATAGACTAGGTCAAGCGGGATTGCCAATACCACCTTCTAACAAAGGGAAATCCCTCACCGGCGTTGCATCTCACAGTTACCATGTGGTGAGCTGCAGGCTTGTCCAATCGTTGGGTCTGTCACACACCTGACTCGCGTACAAACCAAGTCACTGTTATGCAGGCCAGCGCTTGGGAGCAGACTGCTGTCTTGAGTGCAATCCAAGAGCAATCTATTGAACTGCTAGCTGCTGAATGCTCACAAAGACCTGTGCCAGAGCATGTGAGTCATGTACAAGCTTGCTGTCTCTCTACTGGCATTTTGTGTTCAAGAGGTCAAGTTGTTGTTGCCTGCAGCTCACAGAAGACGGTGGTGGTGTGCAGCCAGCAGCCTCCAGCAGGGAAGGTGCACTTGAAGCAGCTCAGGAACACATCGAGGATGTTGTGCTACATAGCACTAACCAATTCTACAAATGGCACTCAGAACTCGAAGCTGCCTTTGCTTCTGAGACTGAAGAGAAGTATAAGCAGTATGCAGCAGAACTGCAGAGCAGGCTAGACAGCTGTGCTGAGATCTCGGGGAAGGCAAGGTCCCTGCTTTGGCATATCCTTTGTCAGTCTGCAGGTACAATGCCATATCGTGAGGTCTCTGGCTTGGCATGCAGGTGGATGCTGTCCTGCACTACTTTGCAGAGTTGCGGGCACAGCATCATGAAGTCAGCAACAAGAGCAGAGCGCTGACTGACTCCTGTGAACGCCTGGTACAAAGTCATACACTGACTGCTGCATGATACCAACCGCATCACCAGTTTCCTGTCGTTCATGTCTGCATCAGTGACAGCTGCAACCATGCAGCCTGTGCACCATCTCTATGCCATGCAGTCATACAAACACAGAACAACAAGCAGCAATAGCCCAGCATGTCATCACACATAGTCACATTGCTGCCAAAAAGTTTGTGCCCTCAACCTTGCTGTTGGTCCTTATGATAGCCTTTGAGTCATGGCTGCCTAGGTGGTGGAGAAGGAGCGCCTGCTGCAATTTGCTGATGCCCTGCGCAATAAGCTGCAGTACTTTGATGAGCTGGAGCGCGTCTCTGCCCAGTTTCATTCTGCTTCTCTTGCTGTGGACAGCGATAGCTTCTTGCCCCTTCTTGAGAGACTGGACGAGTGCATAACGTCAGTTGCAGCTACCACTGCTCTGCTTATTCATCCCTTGATGTGCACCTCACACACACTTGTCACCAGCATGAAGTGCATGCTGTCACAAGCATGAGTCGGTTGCATCCCCACATGTCTGTTCACACTGATGACAAGCACCTTGTCTGGTGCAGTGTAGCTTTGTCAGAGAGTCATATCAGCACTTCCTGCGCTCATCAGCTGCTGCATAGTACAGAGACACTGAAATCACACATGTCTGCACAGAGGGCCTTGCGCTGCTCAGTTTGTGAAAGCAGGTGTTGAATAGCACTGTTTGTACTGGTGCAGGTATGTCAGCAACAACCCCCAATATGCAGATGCTAGCTCCTACGCAAGCAAGTTCAGGCAGCTGCAGCAGAGGGCCATGGCCACAATGCGCAC
>JAABUO010008646.1_pt1 | contig 11474 bp, 16 predicted proteins | sample 5559291 | NCBI WGS metagenome assembly JAABUO01 (sample SAMN10711878, study PRJNA513372) | rock metagenome | isolation source: Antarctica rocks | place: Antarctica: Victoria Land, Finger Mt sud | reverse complement strand
CATTGCAGCTGCTGATGCTGAGCTACACCAATCAGCTACCCAGATGACGCCAACCCAAGCACTTGTAGTACCACAACAACAGAAAAGGAAGGGCAAGAATCCTAGTGTATCTCACTAATCAGGAAACGTTATCTGGTTAATATAAATACGCAGGGCTAGTGGACGAAAACGCTCTTCACGTTCTGTTAGAAAATCCAAATTTCTGCCCTAAACGCGTGCTTGGTCTCTATACTGAGGGTAGCAGCATCACAATTTCTATAACGCAGCGCTGTCTGGCCGTGTCTGGCGCTTGCGTCTTGAAACCTGCTTTGCGTGCTTTGTGACGTTGCCGACGTCTCAGAAGCGCTTGATGCCTGGCCGAGGTGCCGTGCCCAAGGATGCACAAGTGATCACATAATGCCGCCACGCAAAAGCAGTTGGGAACACTTCGGCGGTCGCAAAGATGGTCAGCAGGGTGTCAAACCTTTGGAGGCTGATCTTTGCTTGTGGGCGCACAACAAGTTCACGCCGGTTCAGGCGCAAGCGAAGCTTTGCCATAACAACATGTATGCAGCCACCTATCGCAGCACGATGAACACAAATGAAATCACAACAGCAAAGAAATGTATGCCACAGCTGAGCACAGCTGACAGGGCACAACAAAAGAAAACCTCTGCTGCACATGACTTCTCACAAGATTTAGGGAGACTGCAACAGACTGAGATGGGTTCTAAAGTCAAAGTCTACGATACTGCAGCAATTCCTTCTGGTGGATATGCTTTCGTAGACTGCTTGCTTTTTGCTTGCGCAAGGATTGTGGGTGTGTGCTTCCACATCAGCACCTTCTGCTCAAAATCTACTGGAGACATGTAGTTCTTCTTGTCATTCTCAAAGATTATCTTGATGTATGTGAGCAAGGTTGGCTTTGCTCCTGTGCCACTTTTCTCCATGAGGCTCTTAGCAGCAGCAACATGTGGAGCCATGAACTCCTTCAAGTCCAGGCCTTGCAGCTCAGCTTGCAGCAGGCCGTAGATGACAATCTTGCGGTCTCTGATGCTGTTTCTGTCTAGGCTACGCCACGGGACTGATGGGCTGTTCTTCCTCTGTACTCCCTCTGCCCAATCCTGCTCCAACTGTGCCATGGGCACAGTCTGCTTGCGAGTGCCAATGGTGGTGCTCAAGTATGGAATGCCCTCCTTCCACTCGTCAAGGAGCAGCTGCCAAGATGGGTACTTGCCCAGAGTTGCATACCTGCAACGTTGTAAAAGATTTCCAGGTCTGAGCAATCACAGTACAAGCAATGCAAACGCTTGGCATGATGCAGGGCACTGCTGGTGACAGCGCTTCAATGTGTGCAGCAGCATACTTGTCAAGCAAGTGCATGCCAAGTAAGCAAACAACATTTGTTATGTCCATTCGATGCAAGACAGCTTGCAGCCCATGTCTGATGCAACTGTACCGATACAAGCTGATGTAGCTTGTGCAGCAATGCATTGCATCACAAGAGATAATTTAGAGTTACCTGCCCCGCCATGTCACCCAGAGCTCCTCGCCAGCCTTTCCAGGATATACAGTCTGCACACCATTGGCGATAGGGCCAGTGAGCACCGCAGCTGCAGTCTGGCGCTGTCCCAAGACTGTTGGTGCCTGTACCGGTCCAGCAGAAGGTCCTTGCTGGTCTAACCGCTCATCTACAGCAAGTACCTGCTTCCTAGCTACATGTCGAGCATCATCTGCTTTGCGCATCTTCTTCCTCTGTGGCGTGTTGACTGGCTGCTGGACACTAGGAACTGGACCAGGGCTAAGTTGGCCAGCTTTTGCCCTGCCGCTTCCAACCCCGGCTGCCAAGAATTGAGCCAGGCCATGCATCTGTTGACTGAGCTGAGCCATTGCAACTGCCATCAGCGGGTAAAAGTGTGCATTGGAGTCTATTTTTTGCTCTACTCTGTCTAGCTGCTGTGACAGTTGCCTGTTTTGCTGTAACAGCTGGTCCATTGATGCACGATGCATTGCACGCTCTTTCTGCTGCTCATCTCTGAGCATCTGCACCACAGGTGCCATCACTGCTCCAATCATGTGAAGCACAGGTGCATGCTCAGGTGCCATGGCTGCCTCGTTGCTGCTTGCAACTGTGGCCATCACAGAATGCAGTAGCTGAAAGGCAGACTCTTGCTCAGGCTGTGCACTCTGACTATCTGTAGCAGCAGAAGCTGTGCTGGGAGGTTGAGCATTTGCCACATTTGCACCAGCCTGCTGAGATGCTTGAGCCAGCTGATGCTGTTGGACGGTCTGAGCTGTGAGACTGATTGCCTCCAGAGCCTCTGCGGTGCGTGGCTGACGCTCGCTGACCTGCCGTACTGGGCTGTTCAAAAGGTGTTCAGGAGGATCTTTGCCCATCAGTGTGTACAGAGCCTGTGCTAGCTGTACTGGACAGTCTGGGACATCCAATAGCACCTGACCTGCTAGTCTCCAGATGGAAGTCAACAACATGTCACCAGGCTGACCATTGTTGCGCAAGGCTTCCTGTTCTTGCAACACGACATGATGTTATGCAGTGAAGACCTCATTTCTTCCTGCTCATGCTACCAGCGCCTCCTGTCATCCAATGTACTGTTCTAATGTTTACAAGCAATCTCAGAATGTCCTTTTTGTGCTAGTGTCAAAATGTGCAAACTGAAGCGCAATGCTAATTGTGCAAAAATGCGGAGGTGCAGGCGTAAACAATGTAAGACAAAGCAAAAATAGGATGACACACAGATTGAACATGATATTTTACATGCACAGGCTCTAACAAGCAAGCAACGATGACATGAGGAGGCTGCAGGCCAGCCATAGAGAACAAAGGCCCATCCAGTGCCCTCAGCATGCCTGCCACCTCCTTATGGTAGTTCAAGGTCACTGCCACCCATCGATCCCATGAGCCATTCATCTTTGCCGGCCGCAAGAAGTCCAGAGTGAAGACTGGGTGGGCAGGAACCAGCTGCTCTAGCAGTGGGGCTGTCTGCCAGAACTTGCGCCTCAGGAGGTTGAACACAATCAGCAGCATCAGACCCCCAAGATCTCTCTGCTCTTTAGGAGCATTGACATTGCACTGCACAACAAGGCATATGTGCAGAAGTGAGTCACAGTCTGCATAAGTGTCAAAGGTAGTGCCAAAATAAACCACATGCCAAGTCAAATGGTGCTGAAGTTAAACACATTGTCAAGCTCATGGCATCTTAGTTGCCGCACCTCATTTCTGAGTTCAATATACAGTTGTTAACAGATCCTGAAGTTATGGGCATTGTCAAACCAACAGTGGTGAAGACAACAGACATCCAACAGACTCACGATAGCTTTGGGCAAAATTGGGTGGGTGGTGATACCTGATGCAGCTGATCTACTTGCCTCTGCAGCCATGACCACAGCAGATTGGACATCTCTTGAAACTCCTCACGATCCTCTGGGTCAATGCCCAGATGGCCACTGTACTCATCCCGGCTCAGGTGCCCAGCGGCTTGAGCTACCAGATCAGGGTGGTGCAACTGCAAATTGTGCATAGGGTCAGATCACAGCGACTGCCAGTAGCCATTCACAACTCATACATGGAGCTGTTTGTGATATGCTTGCTGTTCTTCCACACATCAGCCATTGATGAGCATCATGTCTTTAATGTGTAAGTCGAGCAATGCTGCCTATGCATGGCAGGAAGGTCATGCCCTGCTGACTGTATGCATACAGTATGCTACATATGCATGGCAGTCAAGTCATGCATTGGCTGCATAATTGTTGCAGCTCAAAATGTTGCAGGTGTATGGCATACCCTCTCATACTTCCTGTCAAAGGTGCCCAGATCAGCAAACCACCCAGCCTTCTCAATCCACTTTGGGTTTGTGCCAAACTGAGCTACCAGGCTGTTGGGCTTGGTTGACCTGCCCTCATGGGTGTTCTTGAAGGAGGTTCTGTTGGCCCGCTTCCGTGCTTGGTCAGTGGCATAACCATGAGCAGCTGGACTAATGCTCTTGTGAGGCGTCTTAGCATTGCAGTAAACACGCTGCAGCCCATAACCTTGCTCTTTGCCAACCAGTACATCAGGGAAAGGCACAATATCCTGTATAGAAACAAGCAGTGCTACTCAGCTAGATGCCGCTACAAGAAGTCTCATGGAGGCAAAGAAATATAAACAAGTCTTGTAGACTACGTCAGTTAGCAAGATTTCAGTCAAAACTGGTATTGCTCGGCAGAGCAGCATTGGCCAAGAACACATTGCCTGAATAGCTGTCAATGGACTGGCAGCAGTATATCTCAAATCAAGCATTGCTGTGACATGACAGGATCGAGGCTCACCTTCCACCCAGGGGCCTCATACTTGACAACCATCCACAATGCCAGCCAAAAGATGGGGCACAGGAGCCATTCCTTGTGATGAGTGTGCGTCTGCACTTCCCAGTGTCCAGTAGGAGATGTTGTCTTGCCTGAGTCCTTTGAAGCGCAAATACACTCCATCACACTTTGACTTGCACCTGTACAAGTGCCGGTCATGAGGCCTGCTTGCTGCATTGCTGGCTTGAGTGTCAGTATGCATGTGGAGATTCCACATCAGCTCATGTCTAATTTTGTATGTCTAGTATGACTGCTCAGACAAACCAGAGAGCGCCTTGCACTATCGCAAGCTCTGTATAAGAGACACCCAAATGTAGCAACACATACGAAGTAGCTGTTTTATGGTGTACCTGTTCTGCCTGAGGGAGGGTACTGGAAAGCATGAAGGTCAGACAGGGTTCTGTTGCGCGGATCCTCTGCTCTCGTCCACATGCCATCTATTTAGAAGTACATGCTAGCACAGCGAATTGCCAGCCAAGGATCTGAGCGACCACCAACCTACAAGGCAAAAACTAACACTCAGATCACCACTACATTTCATGCATGATGTGTCAGTGTACAGCTGCGGGCAGACCTGAGCCAGCCATGAGTCCACCCAGCATGCAAACTTGTGTATAACGCATGTGAACACTGCACCCAATTCTTGTGACTTGAAGCTTTGTTGTTTGTTTTGCTGTGTGTAGCATCAGCACAAAGCAGGCAGTGTGTACTTGCCTGCAGGAATGCCATCGCCATCTTCTTCCGCTCATCATCTGTCAAGATGCTCAGATGCCGGAACGTGCTGTCCTTCAAGGCTATCTTGTGCAGGAAGCCTGTGAATCTATGCTTTTGCTTCTCAGTCCTGCAGACAGGCCTTTGGTCAGACCAAAATGCTCTTGCATCCAGCAAAGCATTGAAGAGTTACACTCCAAGATGCTGTATGTGCTGCTCATTGTACATGCAGACAATCCAACAACAGTAACAGCATTCAATGGCTGCATTCAGCACGTGACACACCTGCAAACAAGCGCCTGTTTCCACAAGCCACTCGTTCTGTCCTCATATGTGCCTTTGGCTAGGGCATTCTGCACAATCTGAAGGTATCCGCATGCGTTGACCCAGTCAGCAAAGGCATTGCGGGACATTGTCTTGCGCTTAGCCAACAAGTCTTGGGCATCCTTCAGGTCTACACCAAACTGAGCACCTGTCTCCCTGATCATTTCATCTGTCAACTCCACCCTGGCCTCTGCATCAGCATTTCTGGGACCAGACTTTTCTTTGGCTTCAATGAAGCGCATAAACCTGCAAGGTACAACGTGGACAGATTTCAGGAGAGACATTAGGACTGCTTCTCCTTAACAGAAAGCAGTAATAAATGCGTGTTTGAATAAAGAATGCAGCATGTCAACAGCTTACATATAATGTATCATAACACTGACCAAAACAGCATATGATGATGAAGAGTATTTCACTTGTGATGCTTGACTGCAGATGGCAGATTCAGCAGTCCAGGTGCATCACAGGAATGGCAGGGCAATGCAGCACAATGACTGCTAACTTACCGCTGATGTGTCACAAATCGTGCAGTCAACTGGTCTTGCACAACGCGCTCTGCATGCTGAACGTCTGTCTCGGGCTCTGCTTCATCAGGGTTGTCTCCAGTGGTGTCCTCATCCCGCCTCACATCAGGTGCTGGACTATACGCATCAGGGCCTTTGGCCTGCACCTCACAATGCTGATAGTTGTCAGCGACATTAGGTTGCAACAAAACAGCCAATGCATGCTTCAGGCAGCTCATGCAGCTGCGCATGCTCCTTGGGTCTGCCACGTCACAGTTGTTGAAACAGTTGCAGTCTAGCAACAGCAGGTTCACCCCGACAGTGCAGCCCTGAAACTGAGTGAGAAAGGATAGACACAACAAAATAATCTAGTTGGCTTCCAGACACACCAAGCATGACAACATTCATTGTGATTAGGGAACACACCTGTTATTCTGGATCACACATCCAGTCCTCCCAGCCCATCATTCAAGACCAATACTTGGCCCAGGTCTTTGGTGGCATACTTGCCATGTCTTTGACCATAGCATGCACAGATTCATCCCAGTGTGGGTTGATGGCCTGCAGAAAGCGCCAATCTGAGCAGTTTTACTCATTGCTCACAAGGTACGCTGCACAAAAGAAAGCTGATGTTGGTTGAGCTGAGTATAGATGAAACCAAACCACAAAGCTGAGAGCAAAGTATGTTTGAAGGCACACCATCTGCAAGGTGAAACAAAGTTTTGACATGCCATTGCAACCAGCTTTTTCTTACCTCACACAAGCTTTTGTCCACCTCATAGCACTCACAAAAACTCATCAAGCTGCTGGATGGAGGCACCCTGCGTGACCTGTACCTCAGCTGCTTTCATCATTTTTGCTGCTCCCCCTACTGACCTCCACCCACTAGGTAGCTCTCTGCGGTGACCCAGTCCATACACCTCACTGTCTGCATCCTCAACATCTGCACCATGGCAGATACACGTCAATTGTCAAGCAAGTGCAGTCAATTGACGTGTATCTGTCAATGCTATGCAAGAGTGGGTTTTATTGCCTACAAAGAAGAATCACTGTGTATGCACCATTGCCCTGCCTTTGATGGCCAGCCAACACATCAAAGACAAGGTCAGTTGCCCATGAGCACAGAAGAAGACTCCTCTGAATATTTCGCTTACCCTGATCATCCTCAGCGTCATCATCAGTATCAGGGCAGTCCTCATCCACAGTAGACGCTGCAGCGCTATCAGTAGGCTCCTCCCAAAAGTCAGCCGACAGCTTCTGCATTGTTGGCTCTTTGTTCTGCCAGGCCTCATCTGTGAAGGCTTTGCGGTCATACAGTGCCTTGATGGCAGGGTAATGACTGCCGGTGAGGCCGCCAATCAATGCCCAGTCAACGTCTTGTGACCGGATCTGGCAAGGCGGAGTTGCAGTTGCTGCGCCCTTGGCCCATTTCTGCCAGGCATTCATCTGAGGGTTCTCACCGAGCAAGAGAGTAAGCGTGCAGATAGCAGCGCCGTATCATGTGCTTTCTTGCGCGTCTTTGAAGGTCTGGCTTCACTGCCTACAACAATAAGATCCAGTTTTCAGAGCAACCAGCAGGCACCATAACAAACAGTTTCTGCCAACTTCTTTTGGTTGCATTGAACTTTCAGCTGTTCTGCAGTACATCATGCCGTGTTGCAGTATTGCACATAGCATGACTCTTGTATAGGTGCTATGCTGCATGGAAGGGCAGCCTTTGCAGTGAGCACAAACAGTATGTATGGAGGTGCTATGTGCAATTCAAGATGCAGATCACAAAGCACACAGGCATAAGTCAGCTTGCCTCACCAGATGCCTTGCGCTTGCCACCTTTCTTGCGCTTGGAAGCTTGCTGCTGTTGCGCACTGCTTGGCCTCTCATCTGGAACAAACTCCATTGGGACAAAGGACAGACCAAGTTGCTCTTGCACTGCTGGCAGTAGTGACGCCATTGGACCTGACCTGCTGAGCTGGGGTGTACATGAGAAGTATTTGTCATCCTGCTTCAGGATGACAGCAATCTTGTTGCGTGCATAGAAGCGATTGTTCAGCAAGCTTTTGGGCCAAAAATCCTTGCCCAGCTTTCGAGACCACGCTACATGCTTGGACAGAGAGAGGTTTCTGTGAGCCACCCTCTGCAGACACCTTGGCCTTGTATGAGCATGCAAAGGGTGACAAGATGTCACAAGTTGCAGGAGCCTCATCCAGGTTGAACATGTAGATCCAATGCTCCTTGACAATGGCTGCAGCACGCAGCGTAACCAACAGATCGCCAGACTCAGCAAGGAAAGATCACTGAAGCAGGGTCTCCAGTTCCTGCACAGCCAAGTTCCAAGGATGGTGTAGTTGGAGGCAAGTGCAACAAAGGAGAGCAGGCAAAGCAGACACCCAAGAGTATGCATAGGGTATGAGACTCATGCACAACATGCCAGATCTGCTGTATGCAATTATACCTGCAACAACTCAGAGCCCAGATTTGCAATGCTATCAGTGTCAAGAGCAGCAGCATCTGCATGTGGCTCTGAGTTCCGTTCACAGCAACAGCATGAGCGATGGCTGCCTCCTGGGATTGCCAGGCAACTGATGGTAGGCCTAGTCCATCCAATACTTGTTTGGTGTTTGCGAGAGCTACTGTGCTGTCAGTCCATTGCTGCAATGAATGACCCAGCTGCTTGGCATACTGCTCAACAATAACGTCAGCAGCCTCAGGTTGCAGATGATCAACTGTAATGTCTGGACAGACTGACAAAGCCAGCTGTGCTGTGCTGGCTACAAAAGAGGTGTAGTCAGCTGCTGCCTTCTGAAGGATCCAGCTTTGCTGTTGATCTTGGTCTGCATTGGAAGGCATGCCCTCCTTCTCAAGGTCCTTTTCTGGCAGGAGTTCCAAGTATTTAAACAACTGCTGCTGCACCTTTGGGTCGTTAAGCAGAAAATGCTCAACAGCACATGCATGGTCATCACATACCAGACCCTGCATGTCATCAACTTGCATCATTTCTTTGCAAAGCAGGTCAGGCTGATGGTGATGAAACTGTCTGAAGGCCAAAGAGAGTAGAGCCTAGGCCATATACCTTGTCTTCGAAATATCCTTTCTGAACTGACAGGTGCATGAGGTTGAGCTTGCCCTTGAATATGCTGACTTTGCTAGGCTCGCCTGAGGCTGTAACCTGCTTGGATTTGTTATAGCTCTGTACAATCCCAGACATGAACTCCTTTCTGACCTCCATCGTGCTGCGATAGGTGGCTGCATACATATTGTTATGGCAAAGCTTCGCTTGCGCCTGAACCGGCGTGAACTTGTTGTGCGCCCACAAGCAAAGATCAGCTTCCAAAGGTTTGACACCCTGCTGACCATCTTTGCAACCGCCGAAGTGTTCCCAACTGCTTTTGCGTGGCGGCATTATGTGATCACTTGTGCATCCTTAGGCACGGCACCTCGGCCAGGCATCAAGCGCTTCTGAGACGTCGGCAACGTCAAAAAGCACGCAAAGCAGCTGTTGCAAGCGCCGAACACGGCCAGACAGCGTAATAGAATATCTGATACTGCTACCCTCGGTATAGAGACCAAGTACGCATTTAGGGCAGAAATTTGGATTTTCTATAGACCTCATCAGCAGTGTCTCCTTTGACATGTGCTCTTAGCTAAGAGCACATGTCAAAGGAGACACTGCTGATGAGGTCACAATTGACCACCAGTTGTTCTTTGTTGATTGCCCTGGCTGGTCAACATCACGTACAAATTGTCCATAGCGCTGGGTGTGCAGGGAGGTCACATCCTCTTTAGCCATTGCGGAGCATTTGTTAGATGATGAAGGCAGGCTTGTTGCACGAGATGAGTATGCATGATGTCAGATAGATACCAGTGTGCCATGTGGCAGAGTATTGATAACAAAAATCGTGTGTAGTGTTTGGCTGTCTAGTATCGATTATCATTGGATCATGCAGTACATTCATCAAGCTCATTATGTATTTTGTACACAGTGTTGATCTGCCGTGATATTTGATACATGTTCTGCTGAAGGGTCCATTGACCATTCTGCAAACTGGTCGACAGTCTGTCTTTAACGTGACATGAGCATGGAAGCGCAGCGTGCAATAAAATGACTCGATGTGCTTGTTCAGCACGAGTTCAGTGATGCTGCTATCATGTGAACACAGGCCATTGGACCTGCTCAAAATGTGAGATACAAGTCATAGAAGAGAGAGGGAATGCCAGTGGAAGGGCTTAGGGGAACTTGCAACGAATGACCATCTGCTCAGCTGCAAGTATGCATGACGACATACAGTGCATATGCATAGGCGCCTGCACACTACATTACCAGTGCTGTCTATTCCGGACACAAGTGCTGGCTCTGAGAGCTGTGAATGTGCTATGAAACAGTGTGAAAAAGGCCAGATCGCGATTCATAGCTCTGTCACAGCTGTTCATAGCGGGTTCATAGCCTTTCAAAGCAGCTGTGAAAGTGTTTTCTGCAGCAGTGCACGAGGCGCTTGAACGGCTGCCGCCTGGTCATGACCGAATGCCCTGGTGCCGACGAGCTCAACGCGTGCGCCCGCGAGTGAGCAGTCCTGCTTTATTGCCCAAAACAACGCGAACCCCGCCGAAAAGGGCATGCGCAGCCGCAACTCGGTGACAACAAATTTGCTAATATTGCAGCGCAAACCCCAGTCTGTGCCTGTTGCATGACTTGCTTGGATGGCTGTCATCTTTCCTCCCAAACTGTTGACTTGGCTGAGCAAATGCTGCTGCATTTTAGCATCATTGGCAGCCATGTCCCACATCCTGTTTACCGCTGTCTGGATCTGTCGGTGAAATGCTGTGCTGTCAAGAGCAGCTGCAGCTGCAGGCGTAGGAGCAGGTGCGGACGCAGGCTGTGCAGCAGCTTCTGGCTCTGAGCTAGTTTGAGCAATTGTGCTATCAAGCTCTGTCAAAGCATCTGTCTTGGGGTGTGGCTCAGAAGCTGTGTTACATTACATATTAGTGAGACCCTCTTGGGTGCTGCCAGCCCTTGTCCCCAAGGCCTGAATGATCTATGCACCTGAAACCCTCTGATCACTTTCACCATGTGCTTGAGAATGTAATGAAGCTGACCCTCAGAGCATGTGCAGCTGGCAGTTCCAGCAGTTGTGGCTTGGTACTTGCGGGAGATGTCTTGCATGCTGGTGACCTGTGCTGTCTCAGTTGTGCTGTCAAGCATTGTCACAAAGCTGTCTGGTATATCCTGAGCTGCTTTGACTGCTTTGCTGACCGCCTGCTCTTTTGTGCGATGTTTCCCAAACCCGCTAGCGGCTGCGTGTCTCAATCTGCAGCAGGCATTTCAAATATGAGCCTTGCATACAAATATGGCACAGCACCTTCACACGCGCAACCCACATGCGCAACCCACATGCGCAAGCCACATGCGCAACCCACATGCGCAACCCACATGCGCAAGACATTGTTTGTAGACTGTTGTAACTGTTTTGTGCACATACAGCAGGAGTCAAAAGTCTGCATCCAAACATGTGCATTGCTGTACATTGCAGCATTTCCCTGCATCCCCAACTGCCATGGTATCATGAGTCACCTCATCACTGGGGATTACGTGATCAAGTT
>JAABUO010008645.1_pt1 | contig 11474 bp, 10 predicted proteins | sample 5559291 | NCBI WGS metagenome assembly JAABUO01 (sample SAMN10711878, study PRJNA513372) | rock metagenome | isolation source: Antarctica rocks | place: Antarctica: Victoria Land, Finger Mt sud | reverse complement strand
CAATTCTGCTTTTTGAAATTCCCTCTGTGTTGTGTTTTGCCATGTCATATGCTGCTGCAGGAGTGTTGATTGGGCAGTGTGCAGGCCAGCAAGGGTTTGAGTTTGGTGACCAAGTAGAGCAGGCAGAGCTGCGCCACCATCAGCACCACGGAATCAGGCTGAAGAGTTTGCATGCACACCAAGCTGCCCCTCACTCAGGGGCCCCAAACTATTCCTCCTTCACCTGCACAGGTGTGTCCAATACCTGCCTGCTGCTTTTGTCCTGACAGAGTATTACAAAACCCACGCTGACAATTCACCCTGATGACAATCTGGTCGTTGTTCGACAAGCCTTGGCTCACGCTTTCATGTTCAGGTTCAGCTAAGTACTGGTGCATGGGTCATCAAAAAATGGTGCTTGCACTGCAAGATGATGCCTGTTATTATGCTGGGCGCACAGATCTGCATCTGTAGGCCTTCTATGCCAGAGCCTTTGAGCAACATATGCACATGCGCTTTGCATGCATTTCACATGTTCAAGAAGAACCTGCAATGAGGAGCCACTCTGCACACTTGCTACAAAAGAATTAGGTGCAAACGCAAGTCATATGTCATGTGATTGTATACATGTACGTGCAATGTCAATAAAAGTAGCTATGCACAGCTGTCTAGACATTCTAGATCTCATATAGGACCTTACATGAGATCTCACATGGGCAAAGCACGTGACTTCACATCTGGACAAGCACCACCTTGCATTTTGCGATTACTTATAAGCCTGGCACTATTCATGCAGTGCAAGGCACAATGAGGCACATGCAAAGCTTTATTGGTGGTTGTGTTGCGCTTCTGCGTCAACAACATCATGCTGTTGGATATTTCTCACTGTGAAAACTGATGACAGGGTTAAAATGGGGCGAAGACAATATGTATGGCTGCCCGCTGTGCCGTACCTGTCGCTTTGACAATGTCTGCTTCAACCATTCTTCCCAAGATATACAATTCTATGTGGGTGATGCACAGATGCCCCTGTTCTATGACGCCGCCAATGGAGATCCTCACTATGATTTTCCCCCAGATTTCATTAACACAGGTGCGCAATTGTTGCGCTCAATCTTGCAGTGATAGACTTGTTGAACAGTGCTTGCTCAACTTGCTAACATTGTATGTACTTGAGTCCACCAGCTACTGAAGCGTGAACCTCAAGGCCAGCTGATAGTAGTCACAAAATGCGTGTGCATTCATTATGAGCTGAAACTGCTGTCCTAGCTGTTGTTCCTGGCGGTATATGCAGGTGCAGAATGAACACCAACATCTGCTTCAAGCATACATATGCTGCGTCTCCTGTGTCATTGAGTGCTTAAGCTCTGCAGATGGCAACATTTGAAACAATGCATGCCACAAAGCGCATAGACACTCTATATCAACAAGACAAACCGCTACTGTGCAGCTTTTGTGAAGCAGTGCTCAAGTTCACATGTGCACAGCAACCAATTTTGCATTTAAATTCGAATTGTGGGTGTCAGTCTGGTTAAATTGGCTGACTGCTCAACTTGATAATGTTCAGGACACCTTTCAATGTCCCCAAGCCCAATGGATTGGGCTCCCAAGGCAGTAGCAGGTACGGTCCCAGGGGATGCAGCATTCAGTGACGCACCAGTAGTGGCATATGTCTCTCTCAACGACGCCGTCTTCAACTTTGGCCATGCCCTCTTTGACTTTCTGTTTCCAGTGTTCAACACGCTGCAGCTGCTTGATGTGTACCATCCAGACTTCCAGCTGCTGCTTGCCAAGCACCAGGTGAGCAGACTTGCCATGCACTGCCCTGACTGCTCTGCACGGTAGGAAGCATGCAGTAATTTGCTCTGAATGCTTTGCCATAACTCCTGTTTCATGTGTTGAGCTTGAGTGTGATGCAAGATTTCAATATGTCAACATTGTTTTGAATAAATTACTGCTCAAATGACTGAATGACTAACGTCAGGGGTCATGTGGGTTGCAGGGTAACAGCCCCCATCTGATTGAGCTGTTCATTGACCCTGCTGAGGCAGATCGCAGCATGCTGCCAATGATCAGCCGCCGCTCTGTCCTCACACTTGATTCATTGGCAGCACAAGCAACACAAGCAGGGTCAAGTGGGCAGGAGAATGGCGGGCTCACATGCTTCTCCAGTTTTGTGGCTGGTAGTGGTAGCTTGCACACTTCTCTGCAGCGCACTAGGGCCTTGCCTTTCAGGTAAGCACCAGCCATATACTCCAGCTATGTACACCAGCTGCTCGTTGGGCTACGCTTTCCTTTTGCCCATCCAGCAATGTCTTTGCCCTGCAGATACAAGGCAAGCACCTAAAAAGGGCTGGTGGCATGCTGGCTGCAAGTAGCAGACTCTTCTTCTCACAATTTGCGGCAACAAGTGGTGTTGTGGCTGCAGGGAAGCTGCATTTGCCAACCTGGGCATTGTGGAGGACAGGCAACACAGCACCCCTCGCATCACCATGCTGAAGAAGAAGGGAAAGCGTGTGCTGGAGAACGCTGACAGCATCATGACGCACCTGCAAGCCAGATTCCCAATTGCTGACTTTGAGACTCTGGAGGGCAAGGCAATAGCCACCATGAGCGTCAAGCAGCAGGTTGGTTCTCATATCATTGCTTTGCCAATGTAGTGTCATCAAACATGTATACACAAATGGTGCCTGCATGGTGATCATGCACAAAGCATGCCAACTCGTTGTGCTGCAACAACCTCTAGTACTCAGGCTTGACACATACTAAGAAGTAAACTGACAAAGTAAAATGGTTGTATCCATGCAAGTTTGCTTTTGTCCATGTTGCTTACATTACATTCTAATCACATCTCACCAGGTGACATCATGCTGGCTGCAGCAAGAGGCCATGTCACAAACATCTTGATCACACCTAACTGAACTGCAAGTTAGTAAGGTATGTTCAGGATGTGTGTCTGTGACATGGCCTCCAGCTGAATAGGCATGATGCAAGGTGTGATCTGGATGGCGGTCGGTGACGCGGCCTCCAATTGCAGCAAGCTTACATCATGCTTACTGCAGTTGGAGGCCGCGTCACCAACAGCCATCCTGATCACAGCTTCCAAAATGCCTGTTCAAATGGAGACCGCATCATGGACAGACATCCTACACACACCTTACTATCTTGCACCATGCTTGTTCAGCTGGAGGCCATGCCACAGACACACATCCTGATCACACCTTGCTGACCCACATCATGCTTGCTGCAGTTGGAGGCCATGTCGCGGACAGACATCCTGATCACGCCTTGTGGCGGTGTGGGGACAGTGCTGACCTTCCTGCCTGTCGGTGCGACAGCTATTGTCATGAACTACTGGCACACCACCCTTCAGACCAGTGTTCAGATGGAGCGCAACTACTACTGGAATTTGGAGTACTTGGACATCCAGTTCTTCCCTGTGCTGGCTGAGGACTATGAGCTGACTACAGACCGCCCCAAATGTGAGAAGGGGCCTGATGATCCCTTTCTGGAGGGTCAGGTGAGGCCTGGGCCTTTGCCTGCAGTCATTGACAGTCTATATTTCTATGCTGTAGTTCGTGTGCTGTCGTCTTCCATCATGATCAGTCACAATTTCTGCACTACATTTACATAATAAAAATGAAAATGCTCAAATCCAGAGATTTTTTGTCAAAGTCTGTGCTTTGTGATTTCCTGTTTGCTGTGCTCTGTTTCATGGCTTTCTGTGTGTGCACCTATAGTAGTGAGATAGAATGATGCTTGTTTAAGCCTGCAGAGAGGGCTTTCAATATGTAGTCATGTATGTATTCAGTATAAATGTTTAGCAGCATGTATTTAGTCACGATATTTAGTCATGCATGGCAGCGCCAGCTGTGAAGCACCCTGCACAATAGCAACAGATGTAGTCAGGATGATGTGCACTCTGCATGGCTGGCTATCAAACTTGCTGCACAGCACCTGTTGTTGAGTGGTTCTGGGTGTGACTTTCATGAGTTGTTCCAAAAATTTCCTGATGCTGAAATGCCAATAAAGCAGAGCAAGATACTGTCAGGGTCAATATTCTTAGTTGTGTTAACTGGTTGCAGGGGGCCTTCATCGCTTGCAATGTGTACATCAAGAATCTGCAGCGAATAGAAGATGTGGTAGGCACTGCATTGCAGCGCTGGATGGTTGAGCACAATAGCTCTTGAGGCTAGTGACAATGCTGGCTCTTTTCCAATGTTCAATTCACACAAGGAAGGGGCTAGTTATATGCCCAATTGCAACTGCACCACTTATGTGTGTGGATGATTAAATGAATACCTTGCAGCAGGAACATGCTGTACATATCTTGCTAGTATCGGCTTATTGGTAGTTTTAACGTGTCCCATCTTGCAAGATGGAGTCGATTGATCAGGCGCCAGAGTCCAACATAGACCAAGAGTGTGACATGCATTTGAGATGTTGAGACAACAATGAATGTAGCCCCATGTACAGGGAATGCAAGACATCTTAGCTTGAATGACAAGCACAATGAAAAAAACTTATGAACTGATTCTGCAGCATTTTTGCCGCGCATGGGTCAACCTTGTATCCACAGCACAGAGTCCAGACTTACAATGTGTACTGTGCCATGCGCATGACAACATCATGCTTTGCGTTTTGCAATGCCAAGTGACAGGCAGAAATGTCCTGGTGTGCTGCCTGGTGTGGTCACCACCCAACATGAGTGTCGATGTGGCAACTCTTGGTGGACTGATGGGGCAATGCTGTGAAACAGCTGCAGGCACAAAAGGCTGAGCGATGCAATACTGGTTGCAGTGCTGCCTTGTTTGCTTGAAACGGCGGCAATGTGAGTCATGGTGTTGGTACAACTAGGCAGAGAGAACTTGCCCTGCAGTGATGGAGCCAGTGGTTGTCCAGTCTCAGGTGACACTGGTTGGTCCAGTATGCTGTATGCTCAGATCAAGCCGTAGGTTTCTATACCTTTCTTCAGAGATATAAGGGTTGGGCGCTCCAGCAAGGCTGGTTTGCGGGGCATAAACTGGCAGTAGCTGCCTGATGGTACATAGACATGCCGTAACGCTCGCTTTGTGGATCGGGGACGACCTCGATGGACTTCACACAGGTAGCCGCTTGTCGTAAATGATGCAGGCGATGCAAGCGTGTCTCCTGAAATTGGTCAAAATGTGAATGTTGCTCAGCTGAAACCGCCGCCAGCAATGTGTTGGAGTAACACAATAGCGTCCCTGCATTGCTGAGCTGCGCTGCTCGCTGCACCATCGTCAAGCTAACTTGATGTCGACCTTCTGCGACCTTCTGCGACCTTCTGCGACCTTCTGCGACAGGCATTGCAGCCCCGGCGTCCGTTGCGTCCCAGACGCTCATGTCCTTCAAGCGCCGAAGCAGTCCTCGGTCAGCGACAACAAGAGGTCACTTTACTATATCCTCTGACGTCTACGGCATCGATACCACTTCTTGAAAGATACAAAGAGAATGGACTTTCAGCTAGACACCGCGGAGACACGCCAGAACTTGCTGTTAGACTAGCTGCAACGGTCACCTGGCATGCAAGCAGGTCTGCTTCCCAGCAATCCCCACCACAAGCTGCCACACAGATGCTTTATTCCTTCAGCAGTCTTGACGCCCTGTCTGGTCACTGTCTCAGCACAAACACCCACAAGCTATCCAGGCATGTTCCTATGCTCTGCACGCTTCAGCTGACAACAGCACAGGTGCATGCCTGGGTATGCCCTTGCCACCATGAACAACCTATCTACTCTGCCACAGATTGCTCATGGCCTGTCAGAGAACGCTGTACGCACATCTATGACCAACTGAAAAAACACAGATTGCTTTTGCAGGATCTTAGAAGTGATCTGCTTGGTGCATCATATCTTGGCATAGAGACCAAGCATGCTATGATTTTACACCTGCCTGCTACAGCTGTTATACCCAAGCACTCCACTTACGAGGAGTGATACCGGCTGAGCACCAGCGCTGCATTCTCTCACAAGGCCTGCTCACTCAAAGCCACTTAGCAGCGTTGCATCAGCAGAAAACACAGGCGCAACAGCAGCTTTTGCAGAATCTGCACCTACAGCTGATCACACTTACAACAAACAACGACAGCAAACAAGCCGGGCTGCTTTCCCCCTGCAAGTCCCCAGTGCTCCTTCTCTCAGAGTCCAGCGGCTCATATCAAGATCAGCAGGAGAACCTTGCCAGACCCTGAGGCTACATTCCCAGACTTCTGCTCTTCCTCTTTTTGACATCAAGCTGATGGGTCCTTGCTGAGTGTGCCCAAACCCATCACAGAACCATTTCACCACTAGCTGCTGAGTTTTGTGGTGAGGGCTGAGCCTGGCTTCTGCTTGCTGCCCACGGCAAAGACCCCAGCAAGCAGCAAGCAGTTATAGCTTCCTTAATGCCATACCATAGCAATCCTTGTGGTCACCATCAGGCTGATGAATGTTGCACCAGATTGTTGCATCAGGTTGCCGAATGTTGTTTGCATGATCATGCTTGTTGTCAAGCAAAACAAATGCGGTGGAGGATTTCTGCATGATGGTCTAGGCAGTGGCAACTGCCCTCAAGTGTTGTGTCGCATGTGCTTCAGGCACTTTGTCATCACCTTGTCTATGTTGGGCCAAGCATGCAATTGAGTGTGCATGCTTTGGCCACATGTGCTACAAGCATTTTATCACTCAGCACAGATGTAGCTTTGCCGCCACAAGCAGTATGCATGACATCATGCGAGCATGGCTCTACCAACCACTTGAGGGCAGGGCGGGTGCGGTGGGACAGTCTGGCAGGTCCTTGGACCACATCCACATGAAGTGGGGTGGAGTGAGGTGGGGTGGAGTGGAGTGGGATGGAGTGGATTGGAGTGAGATGGAGTGGCAGGAGCGCATGTGATATCAGCCAGCAGGCGGTGCTACAGCTGAGGAGTACTCATGCAAGACTGCTCTGCTCAAGGTATGCACTGTAATGGCAGACAAGCAGACCATGAAAGTCACTCCACAACTGTCAAAACTGCCATCTGCTCAGCCTTTCTCATGGACATTGGAGGCTGTGTGTTCGAATTGCCGTTCCCGCCGAAACGGCACTTCCCGCCAAATTGGGCCCTGTGACATAGACTGCTGCAATAGGGCCGCAACACAACGCACATTGCACTCAGCAAAGTCTGGCATAGTATCTGGCTTGGGGGGCTGTGTAAGACTGTTGATATGCCAACTTATTTGTTTGGTCGACATCGACAATTCAGCTTTGACAATGACTTGCCTCAGGCTCAGGTCCTGGGTTCAAGTCACTGTCAATGCTGGAGCATGCCTCTTAGCTTCATCTCGCTGGGAGCCGGCTCGGCTTGGCAGGCCATCTCCCAGTGAGGCAAGGCTAGGATGCATGTCCAACCCCATTTTGCTGAGCGATGCCTCAACCTTGAACTCAGTTTGTTGCTTGGCCACAGCCACAGATTTGGCTGCATTGTGCAGCTATGTGACTGAGTTTGCCATTACCTTTGACCACACAGTGATCTAGCAACATGTGCTTGCCTATGTGAGCTGTTCAAGAAGGGTTTTCTGACCGCAAGGTGAATAATTGCAACTTTCCCGCCTTTATTTTGCTCATTAGCTGCGGTCATGCCAGTGAGGCTCTTTGTGTGCCTGTGCTGCCGCATAGCATCTTGTTGTCAAAGTGCATGTGAGTGTGTGTGTATGTATGATGTAAGTGTGTGTGGGAATATAAATGAAGTATGGCAACAGCAGGGTTCCCGCCAAAACCTGTTCTTTTGCTTTTGCAGTCTGCCTGCTGCACAGCACTTGCCCTCATTTGGTGGCAGGACTCCTTGGGGATTGCTTTGCTGGTTGGCGCTGTTTGCTGACTGGGAGAGTTTGCACAGGCCAAACTACCCACTACTGCTGGGTGCAAGTTTGGACTGTTGAGACCTGCTCAGTCATCAAACAAGTGCTGCCAAGCCAACACGCTTTGTTGACACTGTTCACCCACCGATGTGCAGTTTTGCAAAAAGTATTGATCGTAGCTTGCTCCCTCCTTCTGGATGATGGGGTTGCTTGCTCCCTTGTTGCCAAATAGCAGACCGCAAGCCTGCTTAAAGCTCGCTGACAGCTATCCAAGACCTCCCAGTAGCACTCAGCTGTTGTTCACACATATACAATAGCAGCCAAGTTGTGATTGGCCTAGTGGGCACAACATACCTTGATAGTTGCCGGCGCTAGTATGTGTTCCTGCCAAGGCTACGGCCCTACCCCGTGAGGTTTCGACGGCTCTGTTGTTTACATATCAACTCTGCCCCTGTTCACACATTGGAATATCCACAGACTACCCCTGGCAGCCACTTTGGCTGACAGAGCCAAGCAGGCTTTGCTCTGGTTGCATCTCTATCTGCTGCAGAAGCACACACTCACAGCATAGCCTCCAATGTGCTTCAAAGTGCGATGTTACTGCACTGGTCATAGCTAGCTGTTGACACATTGTGCAGGGGGCGCATGCTTCAGGATGGGTGTGACTATTGCATGCTTCAGCCTCAAGCAGTACCATTGAATAATGCAATCGCGGCTCTTGACACATTGCGTGCTGCTTGTAGGTGACGGCTGGGTGAAGCGGCAGCGTGTTGGCAGGCTATGCAGTTGGGGTGAGGTGGTCAGGTGGCTCCATGGACCACATCCAGATGCTCACTGAAGTGGAGTGGCAGGAGCGGATGTGGCATAAGCAGGCAGGCGATGCCACAGCTGAGAAGTCCCCACGCAAGACAGCTTTGAAGGTATGCACCAGAACAGCAAGAAAGTCACGCTGCAACACTGATGACTGCTGCAGAACAGAACCCTTGTGCTCAGCCTCTCTTGTGGAACGGTTAGCTGTGGCAAAGTTTTCCACTTCCCAGTTCCCTGCCACAAATGATGTTTCCCGCCAAATCGGGGCTGCTACATATACTGTTGCAGTAAGGTCGCAACATAAAGCAAATTACACTTGACGATGCATGGCACAGTCTCCTGCCTGTGGGACTGGCATTATTGCTGGTGGCATTATTGCTGCTTGCATTCATGAAGATATTTAGCTTTGTTGTTGTATCTGACATCCCCAATTCAGCTTTTACCACGACGTGGCCCCTTGGCTCCAAATATAGGTCTTGGGTTCAAGTCATGGCCAGGGCTGGAGCTTGCCTCTTAGCTTCATCTCGCTGGGAGCCAGCTCTGCTTGGCAGGCCATCTGCCAGTGAGGCAAGGCTAGGATGCAAATTGGATTTCGTTTTGGCTGAGCTGTGCTTCAGCCTTGAGCTCAGTTTGTAGGTTGCCCATAGAGGGGTCTACATTGTGCAGCTATGGGACTAGCTGTGTCAATACCATTTCCCACACAGCAGCAACACAAGCTTGCCTAGCTTAGCTTGAAAGAATCCTGTTTGATTGCAAATTGGCAATTTGCAGCTTTCTTGCCTTTTGTTGGCTCATCAGCCTGCAGTCATGCTGGCGAGACTGATTGTGAGCCCGTGCTGCTGCATAGCATTTGTGCCTCGGCAGCAGGTCTGTGTGTTTGTGGGGATGTCAGTGTATGTGTTTATATTCAATATAAATGCAACATGCAACACCATGTTTCCTGCCCAAACCTTGTTGTTTGCTTCTGCTGTCTGTTCCACAGCAGTTGCCGTATTGCTGTGGCAGGGCTCCTTGGGGGTTTGTGTTGTCGATTGACAATGTTTGGTGACTGAGCGGATTTGGACAGGCCTGATTTGCACCCATTACTGTAGACCTGTCCAAACCTGTGTAGTCATCAAACAATGCCAAGCAAAAACACGCCTTGCTGACACAGCGTGCAGCATTTGCAGTTGTTACTGGCAGCTTCCTTCCTTCTTCTGCACGGCAATGTGGCTTACTTCCCTGCTGCCAAGTAGCCTACCGCAAATTCGAAGCCTGTGCTGTCTAAGGGCTCTCAATAGCACGCAGCTTCAGCTCAACGGCATGCCTCCCAGCTTGAGGGTGTGGTACTTCTTCAGCCTTAGGGAGTGCCGTCCAGCTTTAGGGTGTGGCGCTTCTTCAGCCTTAGGGAGTGCCGCCCAGCTTTAGGGCGTGACACTTCAGCAGCGTTAGGGAGTGCTGCCCAGCTTAAGGGTGTGGTACTTCTTCAACCTTAGGGATTGCCGCGCAGCTTTAGGGCGTGATACTTCTTCAGCCTTAGGGAGTGCCGCCCAGCTTTAGGGCGTGACACTTCAGCAGCGCTAGGGAGTGCTGCCCAGCTTAAGGGTGTGGTGCTTCTTCAGCTTCAGGGTGTGCCTCACATCAAATGCGGTAATGCAGTACACAGGCAAATCTGTTGTCTATGTGCTGCTTCCTCTCAGCTGATGCCAGGCATATACCAGCAGACGTGCACTCATGCATGTACTGCTTACCTGCTAGCATGTGTCATCATGATCGTGCCTCGTACAATCAGCCCAAATTACAATCCACAGCTTTGATGGGGGATGTAGCTGTCATGCTGGCCTCTGAATTTGCCCCAAGCACATTGCTACAAGCATGTGTGCTGTGTGGGCTGGAGGTCTGCATCAAAAGCATCTGAGCTGTCTGGGAAGATGGTGTACTGCCATTTCAAGTCATTGCAACTGATGCCAGCTGAAAGGCAATGCATCAGGGGATTGTTTATTCCGTCTTCAAGGAGTACATCAAGTGTGACTTCCCTACCTGTGCAGAGTGTTTGTCCACAGCAAAGACTGCATGCAAGGCTAAGGGATGCCACAGCATATGCAATACATTTTTGGACGCCTTGAGCGTGCCAAAGTTCAGCATGTCACCATAGCTCAAGCAGAGCAAGCTTCAAAATTGGTGCTCAATTCTTAGGCTGGGTTGTTGCTGTGCACATTCAGTGTCCAGTGATCACACAAGTCTTGAGTCTTTACAATGCTCTTGGAGATACACAAGCTGGCCGCACGGTTTGTCATGCTATGGGCAGCTTGAAAACTGAATTTTGGACTGAAGTGGACGTCTGAACGTGGCCACCACACTGTGCATCTAAGCTTCCAGGCTATTTTGTTGGAGAACACGGCTTCGCATAGGCTTTACAGAATGCTGAAGACAGCTAGATGCAAAAGGCATTGATTCAGCCACAGGGCCTTCCTGTGGCTTTGAGCCTATGGCTGAACAAATTATGTGATGAGATTGCAGCACACACAGCTGCTTGCGCTGCGCCTGAGGCCCGGTAGATGCTGTCCTGCAAAGTCGTCAACCACGCTGGATGATCTCAGGCCACCTATGATATGCTGCCTGAGATACATGCTTGCAACTGCCCTTCTTGCATGACAGCTGGCACCCTATCCTTGGTGCACATGCACCTCGTTCTGCCTGAAGCATAACTTGGAGTAGTGATACATGACCTGACTGTATTGAGATGCCTTGAGCCTTGTCAGACACAATCATGAAGGGACATCGCACGTGACAGGTCACAAGACACCTCAACACACTCAGGTCATGCCTGCATAGGCCAAGGCTTGTCTCGAGCTGTGAAGCCTT
>JAABUO010008644.1_pt1 | contig 11474 bp, 10 predicted proteins | sample 5559291 | NCBI WGS metagenome assembly JAABUO01 (sample SAMN10711878, study PRJNA513372) | rock metagenome | isolation source: Antarctica rocks | place: Antarctica: Victoria Land, Finger Mt sud | reverse complement strand
GCACCGAGTGAACCCTCACCGGGTAATGGCTCACCGGGTAGTCTCTCTCACCGGGTAATGGCTCACCGTGTAATGCACTCACCGATAGGGGAACGACGCTCGACAGGTAACTGCGCACCGAGTGAATGCTCAATCGGCAATGACACGCACCGGGGAGTGCACGCTCAACGGGTAAGGCGCTCACTGAGAGAGCCTGTCGGATGTCATTACCCAGTGAGTGCTCTCTCTCTCTCTCTCCACGGTAACGAACATCCGACAGGTAGTCTCTCTCGACGGGTAGTGCACGCTCAACGGGTAATGACATGCGCTTACCGAGAGAACACTCACCGGGTAGTGAAACATTCGACGGGTAATCCATCCCCCCACCAGGCGCACCGCGGTTAGGTCGGTGGTCGTTGCGGTTATCCCGGCCCGACCAACAGTGCGAGCGTCGACGTGATGGTGCGGTGGGATTGTCATTGTCAGGTTGCCCCCTCACCACGTCATTACCCGATGAGAGTTAATGACGTGGCGAGGGCGATTGCCAGGCAGGGCACTTATTATCCTGCGTGAGCCGCATCGATAGCCGCCCGTTCAGCTCTGGCCTCCCGTTCCTTCACGAACCGGGTAAGTCGATTGCGGACGTTTAGTCCGGGCCGGGTAGTCGCACCATTGAGAATGCGGCGTAACTGTCCGTCGGTGATCCGCGGTTCTACTGTGTCCTCCTTCCGGTGTTCCGTTTCCCGGTCGGCCTCCCATTCGGCGAGTCTTTCTGTGCGACGTTTCCGCAACTTCGGGTAGGTCGCCTCCGAGATCAACCGTCTGAGTTTCCCGAAGTCTCGTGATCCCTGGCGAACCTTCTGCCACGCCCGGTACTCATCACTGAACGGGTCGAGCGGCGGCATCGGCCAATCGATAACGTCCCTGTCGAGATAATTGTGCCCGGAACCCGTACGGTCGAGTTCCTCCCGGATTGCCTTTACTCCTGCCTCTCGTAGTGCGGCGAGTGTTTGTTCCCATTCCCCGTCGCCCCCGTATCCGATCACTTCGTTACCGATCGCTATGTGTTCGGATTTGTCGAGCGTGTGCACTTCCTTACCGATGAACCGGTGCCACCGCATCCGCACGGGGACTCGGAGTAGTATCCCGCGGGTGTCCTCGACGCACGGCCCGCCATCCGCGGCCAGGTACTTACGTTCGGGACTTCGATCGTGTGTGTAAACGACTTTCCCCATATCGCGGATGGGGACTTTACTGGCTATGTAGTGTTCTAGTTCCTCGGTCCATTCCGCGTCCTGGTCGGTCATTACGAATCGGACGCGATGGGTGCTGCCGTCCCGCAACGCCAGGAACTCCCGGCCTTCGATGTTCCGGGTGTCGGAGTTGTACGGGGCGACGAGTGCTCCCGGACTTTCCCTGAGCTGGTCGACGGTGACCATCGTGAGGAAGTTGAACGGCTTTACCTGGTCCGGCCACGACTTCCCTTCGTTGAGCGGCTTGACCTGGTCGAGCATGTGCGGTGAGGTCATGGACAGGCGGGCGACCGCGGCCATCCGATCCCATCCGGTGACTGGACTGTCGGTTCCGGTTATCCCGAGGTCCCGCTCGACGACGGTCCGCCAGAGCGCGTCGATCCATCCCCGGTCCGTGGTGTCGAATGGCACGTCAGGGTCGTCCCGGTCAATGTCCGGTGACAGGAGGTATCCGACCCCGTGCTGTTTGCCTAGGTCGATCACTTTACCGTCGGTCCCCACAACGTGGGCAACCTTACCGTTATCGTCGATCCGGTATGTTGCGTAACGTTTAGCACTGACCGCATACACGGTCCCGGAGTATTCGTGTTTCAGCAAGTGTGGGACAATCCTCCGGTCGTAAGGGTTGAGCATCGTGTCGAATCGTTCCCGAATGGCCGCGGTCTGTGCGTGTGTCAACGCGCGGACGCATTCCCGGCCCGATACGTCACGGTTCGGTCCGCCCGGACACGGGATCAGTGACCCAGCGTCGTCGACGATGACGGCCATACTGTCGGTGTCGCAGAATACCCACCAGCCACCCGCGTCGACGACTGCCCGTTCGAGTAGTGCGAGCATCAGTCGTGCCGAGCCGGTGATGGTCGCGGCGATCGGTGGGAAGCACCACGCGCCCGGTTCCTCCGTGGTGGTCTGTGACGACTCGAAACTGTCCGCGCCGGTTGTCACGTCGATAATCCTTCGGTCAGTTTCGGCGTGAGGCTTGGCGACGAACTCGGAGAAGATACCGTAAGACCCGGAGTTCGCAAACAGTTTCAGGAATGACTGCGTCGACGGATCAGCACTGGACTTGCGGAGTTCGATCACGGACCGGAACAAGTCACCCTCGGCCGGGTCGACTGTGAGCGTGCCCAACTGTGACGGGGTCAGCGTGTCCGCGGTTCCGTGGCCGACGAACCGGACCGCCCGGATGATCGTCGGGACCCGCCCAGTAAGTATCTTCGACGCGACCAGGTCCGCGATGGTGTACCAAGTGGGCCGGTCGGAGTGCAACTGCTGCAACCCGATCACCGGGGACATGCCCGGGGCGAACGCTGCCCGCACCGGCAGGGTGTCACCGTCGGCGAGAATCTGCGCGACCCCGACGAACTCCCGCCACGTCTCCGGCCGGTAGCAGTCCTCCACGGTGACCCGGTCGAGCAGGTCCCGAACGTCGTCGGTAGCGTCGTCTGCGGTGAGCGTGTCCGCGGTGAGAAGTCCCCACAGTCCGGTAAGCGTGTTCACGGTGGGATACATACTCGTAAAGTCGTGCGCCTGCGCTGGTGCATGAACCCTCCGGGTCCGGACTTCGGAGCGGCCGCCGTAAAACGATTCCATCGACGCTCCCAGTATCTCCACGGGGAATTCCGAGTTACGCACCATCGGCGGAACCACCCCGAGACCTTTCAACGTGGCTTTGGCGAGGCTCGCCCCGGACAGTGCCCGGTCCGCGCCGAGCCTCGGAATCCGGTAGGAGTCGAAGTCGACGAGAACCTTGTCGAGGAGTTCCGCGGAGGCCTGCACGTCGCGGCGGCAGTAAGCGACGTAGTCGTCGGTGATGGTCCCGTGCCCGGCCGGTTTTGTCTTCCCGTGCTCCACCTCCCAGTGTTTGCATGCTGATTCGAGGGAGAACCCACGGTCAGTGATCGCTGCCGTGAGAGTCCGCAGGTCAAGGAACCGAGGATTATAGGACTTCGACGGATTCCGAGTCAACGAGCCCGCACTAATCAGCGACTTACGGGAGTCGAGATTCCGGATGATGAACCGCGGCCGGTACCCTTCGAGTTCCCACACTTTCAGGCTGAACGCGCCGTAATGCTCCCCTGTCCCCGGACCGGCGCCAACAGCAATCCTGGACAGGTCGAATGGCAGATTGAACCCGACGATCACCGCGCCGAGGTCCAGCGCCCGCCACAAAACACCTTCGACCCAATCACGACGCGACGTCAGATTCAGCAGCGGTCGGCACATGTGCCGACCGCTGCCGATCCGTACTCCTCCCGGGGTCACGTCCGCGTCCGGGTGCGCAGCGACATAGTCGACGAGTGCCCGGTATCCTTCCGGGTCCCGCTCGGGCAGGTTGTCCGAGTAGAACAAGCCTTCCTCTAGCACGTAGGTCCTGCCGTCCCAGTGCCGGAACACCAGCCGGTACGCGCCGAAGTTCAACTGCTGGGCAGCGTCGACGGTGGTCTCGGTGTCGAAGATCAGTGCCCAGCTGACCCGGGTCGCCCCGGCCCCGTCCCGGCCCGGTCGACGTCCGATCCCGTCGGAGTAGTCGCGGGGGTCGGAGTAGTCGGCGAGGTCGGTGCCGTCCGTGACCGCCGGGCCGACGTCGACGGGGGCCGCGGTGAGCCGTCCGTCAGGGCCGAAGTGCCGACGCCGTCGCTGTGGCTTCCCGTCGGCCGGTGGTGGCTTGGGGACGGCCCACGCGCGGAAGTCGGCGAGCAGGTCCAGGGGCGGGGTGGTGGCGGTGCCGAAAGACGTCGCAGTCACGGTCGGTTCCTCTCGTCGGAGCGGTCGGGGGTCGGGCAGAGCGGTCGGTGTCGAAGGTCACACGAATCACGGTTCGGTCAATTGCCACGGGCGCCGGTTCACCGGGCCGGAGTTGCGGGTACCGATGGGACGGTGATCCCGGGTGGGCCGGGGACCGACGCGACCACGTCCCGCCACCCGGCGGCGCCCTGGTCGAGCGCGGCAACGAGCTGTCGGAGAACGTCGGCCCACGCGACCATCCGCTCGCCCAGCTCGGTCAGGAACACGCCGGCCCCTGCGAGTAGGGCGGCCAACCGGTCCAGCAACGTCGGCGGTGGGTCGACGCTGTCTCGGAGCGGGAGGCAGACGCGGCGGTGCGCCTCGGTCTGCTCGGCGTGGCAGTTCAGGCAGAGGGGAACGGTGAGGTTGGGGTCGTTGCGCCGGCCTGCGACGTGATGTCCGGCCTTCACGTGCAGGGCGAACAGTCGGGACTCGGCGCACAGTGCGCACGCCGGGCCACCGTCGTCGGGGTCGGCGTCGGGGTCGGCGCCGAGCGCGTCGAGTCGGCGCCGACCGCGTCGTGCCTGGCCGAGCGGGTCCGCAGTCACGATGCTGGCCTCGCCGACGCCTCGACCGCCGCCGCCTCGACCGCCGCGGCCGCGGCCGCCTTCCGCTCACTGGACCGCCTATTCACCGCCCGCTGACAGGTCGCGCAGACACGGCCGCCCCTATTGTTGACACCGCTGTAGGGATGACCGTCGGGACAATGGGTCTTCGCAGCGTTCAACGACGAGAACGAGCGGGACTCCGGGTGCGTCACACTTTCCCGCGTGGCCAGGACTTCAAGGTGGTCGACGTTGCAGCAGCGCTTGACCCCGCAGCGATGGTGGATGACCAGTCCTGTTGGGATCGGTCCGCGGAACAACTCCCATGCCAGACGCGGCGCCTGCCGCGAAACCTTCCCGTGGCCGAAGTCGACCCATAGGTGGCCGTATCCCATTGTGTCGGTCGATCGCTGCCAGAGCCAGCACCCGGACATCGGATCGATCACAACGTTGTTAGTGATTCTGTATTCGAGTGGGATCACGTTTCCGGTCACGATGCCACCGCCGACAGCGTCCGGGCCGTGACTAGCGCCGCGATCACGTCGGACGTGTGGCCTTTCGACCAACTCTCGGCCACCGCCTGCTCGGCGAGGGTCCAGTCCAGCCGCCTCAGCTTCCGGAGCTGGGGGTCGCTGGTCGGATGCGATCGCCACGAGCTGTCCGCCCGGGTCAGGTGCCGCGATGCCAGCCCGACGAATCGGTCGACGGCGTGCCGGACCGGTAGCGACCCGTCGAGCCGTTCGACCGCGCCATCGTTGAGCAGGACCGGGGCCCACAGTCCGCTGTCACCGTCCGGCACCAGGACCCCGACCTGGCCGTCGACGAGAGGGACCTGCATGACACCGTCCGGTCCGGGCGCCCACGACCAGGTCGGTGACCGTAGGTTGGTGCCGACGAGCTGACGGGTGAGCGGTCCGCCCCGGCCGGGTAGCGCCCACCAGTCCCCGGGCTCCCGATCGGCCCCGTCACTGGCGGTGGTGGTCCGCGTCGAGGGGAGGACCGTCGGGGCGAACACTTGCCCGGTCGCCGATGGTGTCGCCGAGTCGCCGACACCGGTCACGTCAAGCACGACACACGAGGTCTTTCCCGGATGGACACGCAACCCTCGTCCGAGAATCTGCGTGTAAAGCAGCTCGGACCGGGTCGGCCGTGCCATAACAAGAGCGTCGACGGGTGGGCAGTCGAATCCTTCGGTGAGCGCGGTGACATTGACCAGGATGTCCAGCCCGTCCGGGTGGGCCGGTCCGAGGGTGAGAGCTGCGATCAGTCTTTCCCGAATCGGGCCGGGAGTCGATCCGAGAATCTGCCCGACCCGGAACCCAGCGTCGGCGTAGGCGGTGGCGAGTGCATCGGCGTGCCCGATAGTCGCAGCGAACACCAACGTCGACCGACCTTCGATTCGCACGACGGTTCCCGCGACGGTTGCTGCGACCGCGGCCTCGGTGGTGAGAATCGCACCGAGCGCTTCCGAATTGTAGTCCCGACCGAACTTGGTAGCACTGACGGGCACGCCGCCGAGGTTCACCGGCAGCCGGACCGCGGACCATTCGACCGGGGCGAGAACACCTGCCATGTCCTGGTGATCCGGGTCCCGGACCATCACGCACCGGCCGAGAACGTCGTCGAGCTGGTCCCCGTCGTGGCGGTAAGGCGTCGCGGTCACGCCGACCCGATGGGCGTCCGGGAAGGTGCCGAGCAGGCGCCGGCACCCTTCGGCGGTCGCGTGGTGCGCCTCGTCAACGAGGATCAGCCGGGGTCGGGCAGCGTTGCGAAGTGCCCAGCGTCGAATGGTGTCCGCGCCGCCGACGACGATCGGGCCGGCGGCCGAGTCCCCTCCCGGGGTCGCAGTGGGCAGGGTGGTGGCGCGGTGCCCGGTGCCCGCGGCCAGTGCGTGGGCGAGCTGGGCCGTTATCTGCCGGCGCGGACTGACCACCAGAATAGTGCCGGATTCCGGGTCGAGGTAGTCGGCCAGGTCGAGTCTGGCGAGTTCGCCGAGTATCCGAGATTTACCGGAACCGGTGGGTAGGCTGAGATATGCGCGGCCGGCCCGGACGAGTTCGGCCACGGTCAGATTGACCGCGGTCTGTTGGTAGTTGCGGAGTCCGGCCGGAAGTTCGGTCGGAATTTCGATCGGGCGTGCTGCGGTGTCGACGGTCGTAGTCATGATTTACCTCTCGTGAGTGTCGGGTCAGGTTCGCGTGCCTTCCATTCGACCGTTGGGGGGTGTCGAACGTATTACAGGTGACGATATGCGTAACTGTCAAGGATGGTCGATTGCCCACCGGATGCATTCCCGGGAGTCGGCGCAGACAGTTCGCCCGGTAATCGGTAGCTGCGAGAACGTATAAGCCTGCTGCTGAGACGTCTCATCGGATGATCGACCGCACAACATGCAGCCACCCTCGGTGTCGGTGTCACTCACTGGGCTTCCAATCCTTTAGTTCATCCTGAGTAAAGGCAGACTTGGCCTTACCGGCGGTCCGTGCCACCTTCCCGGCAGGGGTTCCGCCGACTACGTGCCGAGTGCTTATCGGAGCGGTCAAGCTGCCCTAACGTAGATATCGACGAAGTCCAGTTCACCGGATCGTTGCAACACTGCCAGTCGGTAAAAGTTCGTTTCTAAAGTTACTGTGACAGCAGTTTCATACTCACTTTCCTTCGTGTACCCTGTAACTTTCGTTTCCGCGAACGATGGGAGGCGGGATCCGGCCTGACCTTGACTGAGGAACCAACCGACCGAACTGGCGTGACTTCCCACAATCGACCTGTCGGCCGCCGTCATCCCGGACAACACCTGGACACCGTCGGTCGTAATAACACGCATCGCATAAGCACGGTTCGCCCGATATTTCGCGTATTCGGCCTTTCGGTCGGCACGCGTCGGCCTTTCCGGCGTCCGACCGTGCCCACGCGCCGCGGCCAGCGACGCGCCCGACTCGAACTGGGCTCGGGTAACACCCTTCCCAGACAGTCGCTTCCGGTACGCCGGGGAGAGGGAATCCCACGAGCGGCGCCGGCCACCGCCCCCACCACCGCCGGCCATCAGCGGTCAGCTCGGAGAATGCGATATGATGGGCAACGTCGGTAAGTCGTAGTCACTGCCGAGGATGCCGTCTCGCTGGTCACGGGGCGGCCTCTTCGTTTCACGGTGACCCGCCCGGCCCGGACCGAGCCAGTGTCGCTGACGACTCCGCCCCTTCCGACGGGCGCCTCGGCTGGCTGGTCTGCCGTTCGCGGGCTCCCGGCCACGTCGCGGCCGCCGCGTCCCGGTAGACCTGGCGCCGCAATCCTTCGGCGATCATGTCCGGCAGGACCGCGGCAATCCCAAGAGACACGAATTGGTCGACGGTGAGTCCCAGCTCGGCCGACCTTGCCTCGACCTTCACGATCAGCTCTCCGGGTATCCGGCACCACAACGGCACCAGGTGGTCCAGGTCGGTGACGCCTTCCCGGTGGGCGGCCGGGTCGCGGTCGCGGTCGTTGCTGCGGCTCACCGGGTCACCAGCTCGGCACCGGCGCCGCGGGTCCGGTCGAGGTCCAGGTCGAGCACCAGGGCACGGGTCAGCACCTCGGCGATGACATCGCCGACGACCCTGGTCCCGTGCATCGTCCCCGCGAACCTCAGGGTCTGCGGGATGGTCCGGGTGACGACAGGCACGAATAGGACACCTTCGATCGGTGCCGTGGGCGTGATGGTCGAGGTGATCTTGGTATTCGCCACTGTGTTGTCCCCCCCTGTCAGGCGGTGGCAGACCCGGTCGGGTCCGCCTACCCACGAGCCTTCCCGGCGCCAGGAGGCGACTGGGTCTGTAACTCGGGTACCGGTGGGCCGGGGGGTGGCGCGAGGGGGTGCGCTGGGGATGTCCGAGCCTCTGACCAGCAACGATGACCCGGCGGGACCTTTACAACCCGACCCCCCTCGGTTTGCGTGGGAGGGTTGACGGTGGCGCCGACGGCTCCTCGGGACGGCGGTGATGTCGGCCCGGTGAGGGAGGGGGGACCGGGACACGGTTGATGATTCGGGGTCGTCCGGTACGGTCGGGACCATGCCCAGACCAGCCGCCGGCAACCTCGCCCATCGGACCCTGCTCGACCAGGTCCTCCGACACCCGCTCACCGTCCGACGGGTCGAGGCCGGGGACGTCCCGCCCACCATCCGGCAGGTGCAACGTCTCGGAGAGGACGGGCTCGCACCGCGACTCCGGAACGGGGACCCGGTCGACGTCGTGATGGTCGGGCACTGCGCTGCCCTGCTGGCCTGCCGGACTTCCGGACCGGATTCGTGGGGAGGTCTGCTCCCGCTGAGGCTGAGTCTCGACGGGCACCCGATGCTCCCGGCGTACGTCAAAGTCGGTGTGATCCGATTCCTCGACGACTACGTTGCACGTTCCCGCCAGGAGGTCGAAACCCTCGACACCGGCGGGAACGTCGTCGAGAAGATTGCGTCGTACCGGACCGCGGCACGTCCGACTGAGGACGAGAATGGGAATGTGGAGGACAACAAAGGGAGTGACCGGAAGCGACGTCCGATCGTTCAGGACTTGTTTAACGGGTTTCAGTCGAACGGTGTAGACGGAAGATCGGAGGATGTGGTCAAGGGAGAGTACGAGGGGGGGTACAGGACCCGAGACGGAGCGATAGCCGTACTGCAAGATGCGATGGTCACCCTCAACAATGGCGGGCGGTTCACCGACCCCCAGTTGATGTCTAAAGCATTCGAGGCCCTGGTCGGATTCCCCATCGACCCCCGAATGTGGGCGGCCCTCCCATCACGACCGGAGATTCTCGAATGGGTGCGAGACCACCCATTAGACGAGAAAGTGATGCCAGGGATTAAACTACTAGAAATCTTCCTCCCACTGTTCCCGTTCTATCGTAAACTGAGTCATCCGGAGAAGTTAGAAACCTGTCTGTTGGTGTCATGTCTGCTAACAGTAATGTTAGAACGTGGCCGACCTCTCGTTACCCTCCCCACGCTCAACTCCCAGCGTTACGACTATCGCGCACGGTAACGTTCTCAACCGTCGACAGTTACGGTGTTACATTCCGTCCCGTGCAAGACTTGGAACTAGTCACCCGAATCCTGCACGACACGTACACCGACACCCGGCACCGGCCGGTACTCGTCGCCGACGGGTACGGAGTCAGAGTTCACGTCCACCACGGACACCTGATCATCGACGACGGAATCGGCGACCACCGCCGCACCCGACGTCTCACCCGAGCACAACGGACCGTCAAACGACTTGTCATCCTCTCCCGAACCGGAAGCATCACCCTGGACGCGATCCGTTGGCTCACCGACACCGGCATAACCCTGATCTGTGCCCGGCACGATGGGATCCTCGACCTGATCGCCACCACCGCACACCACCGGGACGCCCGACTCCGACGGGCGCAGGCACTCGCCACCACCACCGACGTCGGCGTGAGCATAGCCCGGTATCTCATCACCGGGAAACTCACCGGGCACGCCCACAACCTCGCCAGCCTCGACGTCGACCCGACGATCGTCACCGACTACCTGCCCGCGGTCGACGAGGCCAACTCCACAGTTGAACTGCTCGACGTCGAATCGCGGGCGGCCGCCGAATACTTCGCCGCGTGGGCCGGCCGAGTCCACGTCATGTTCACCGGAAAGACCAGCCGAGTCCCGGACCACTGGCGGACCTTCACCGCCAGGAGTACGCCACTGTCGACGTCCCGGTCGAACCGGCGTGCCGTCGACCCCGTCAACGCGCTCCTGAACTACGCTTACTCACTCGGTGAGGCGGAATGTCGCCGAGCCTGCTCCGCTCTCGGACTTGATCCCGCGCTCGGTGTGCTCCACCACGACCGGGCGCACCGGGACTCACTCGCACTCGACATCCTCGAACCGCTCCGACCCGTAATCGAACGAACCCTCCTCGACCTCGTCAGCCGACGCCGGTTCGGCCCAGTCGACTTCCTCGAAACATCCGACGGGCAATGCCGGCTCACCGAAACAGTCACCCATCCGCTCACCGAATCCATAACAGGATGGGGACGGATCGTCGGACCAGTCGTCGAACACGTCGCCGCCGCACTCGCCGACAGCGCCACCGGGAAGATCCGGGCACGGACCCCGCTCACCAACTCGACCCGGGTCGCCGCCGGGCAGCCCGGACGCAGGGCACGATCCGTCGCCCGGGCCGTCGCACTCGCAGGAACCGCGCGGGTCGACCGCCACTGCGAGCACTGTGGGCGGACCCTCACCGGCGCCGCCCGGAAGGTATGCGCAGACTGCCGGCCCGAGCAGCGCCGACGTCAGCTCGCCGACGCGAGCGTTACCGCCCGAGGCGACACCTGGCGGGAGCGGATCACCAGTGACAGCGCCCGGCAGAGACGGGCCGCCGGGATAGCCGCCAACCGGGCCGAAACCATCCGATGGGAAACCGAGCACGGAAGGGAACCCGTAGACCGGGCAGCGTACCTCCGGGACACCGTCCCATTACTCGCCGACCTGACCACCGCAGACGTTGCCCGAGCACTCGGAGTGTCGCAATCCGCAGCGTCGCGTATTCGCACGGGTAAGCTAGTCCCGCATGTCCGGCACTGGGCACAATTAAACGAGCTAACCCCCGATGGCAGGATGTGAAACCTCACGATTCGACCTGGGACTGCCCAGTTCGGCACGAGCTGCGTCTACAAAGTCTGTTCGGGTCTTCGTGAGTTCGGCACTTTGGACGCCGGAGCCGATGTTGTTAATCTGATCCGATAGAGCTTGAAAGTATCTATGCGCCTTGTCCTGTACCGTCTCGTCGCCGATCAACTCGACAAGCGCTATAGCCTCGTCGATAGGTGCCGACAGTCGCATCCGCTCCGCCTCACTGAGTATCGACACTCTGTCCGCATCACGAGAGAATGTCTCTCGGCCAACCTCCGCACCAGT
>JAABUO010008642.1_pt1 | contig 11476 bp, 5 predicted proteins | sample 5559291 | NCBI WGS metagenome assembly JAABUO01 (sample SAMN10711878, study PRJNA513372) | rock metagenome | isolation source: Antarctica rocks | place: Antarctica: Victoria Land, Finger Mt sud | reverse complement strand
AACAATGATATCGCGACTCATGTTTAGTAATATTTCATTTTTGTTCATTTTTAATTTTTTTAATATTATCTCGTAATGTTTAATGTTTACAATTAACATTAATATTAAAGATTTCTTGTAATTATTAGTGATTAGAATAGAAAAAATTTTATAAGTAATTATCTTCTTAGCTAACTTTTCATCGTAGTCGCGTATGAGCTTTTCTTTTAATAGCGAAATGAATTATAAATTAAGCTTCTTACAGACTTTCGTGACTAAATTCATATATATTAAAATGTAAATAACTAACTCGTTATTTATTAAAGATTAAATATTAAAAGATTAATCTTGCGAGATAAGAAACGCGTTAATCAGAAAGAGATTTTTAAAATAATTATCTTTTTAAAAAAATTTCGTTTTATTATATAAAGATATTATCTTTATTCTTTCGATGACTTTTAAAAAGATAATTAATTTTTTAAATCGAAATTCGAATTAAAATTAAAACGATTAAACTTATCTGCATTATCATTTAAAGCATTAATTCTTGTAACTTAATGAGAGCATTTTTTAAAAGTATAATTGAGTTTATAATAAATAAAACAGTTTTTATTTTACATGTTCGTTTCTTTCGCGCTAGTTAAAACTGCGCCGCGCTGTTTTAACTAATTCATTAATATATTAAATTTTTTCTAATAATAAGATTTAAAAAGATCTTCAGCGAAGATAACTTGTTTAATTAACTTTATCTTAATTAATTTCTTTTTCTTAAGCTCTTTTATAGCTCGATGATTATTATTTAAACGTATTAAATAATTTTAAATTTCGCTTAAAAAGCTGAATTATATAACTTAATTACTCAGAGCTGCTCGAAGACGAAAGATTATCTTATTCTTCAGATTAATTATTAATTACTTTTTTTAATATTTTAAGTAAAAAGACAAACGCTGAAATATAAAATAAAACTCGTTAAACTTCTTAATTTCTTAAGTAAGATTATTATATTTTCTTCGAAAGTTAATCTTTTTGTTCGAATCGTTATACAGCTAAGCGAGCTCTTTAAGAAGTTCATTAATTATTACATAAAGATTCATTAAATCTCGTTATTTTCGAGTTAAAGTTATCTTTAATGTTTCTTTAATAATTCTGAAGTAAATATAAGCTAGTCGAGCACGATCATTCTTATAATGATTCGCGTTTACTTTTAGCTTGTTTTAAATCTTTTTATATTAATCGTTTTAAAAAGATTTAACGTTATTTATTAATTAAGATGAATTCGAAAGCTTTTCGAAGCGATTAATTAAATCGAAGAAAATAAAAATTAAAGATGTAACTTCTTTAAACTAATGTAATTATTAATTTAACTGAGTTTTCTCTTCGTTTAATTACTTTATAACTTTATTAAATTAACGAGAAAAAGCGTTAAAACGATCGCAAGCCTTAATATTTAAATCGCGTTAAACTTGTAACTCGTTAAGAACTTTTAAAAACTTGTTTAAATCTTCATTAATTTATTTCTAAAGCTGTTAAATGTTTTTTATGTCTTAGAATGAATTAGCGTCGTTAAGTTTATTAAAAGTTATAAAAGCAGACACGAATGTACGTCGTTCTCGAACTGCATTAAATCGTAAATATTTTAAAACTTAAGTAAAAAGTTTAAAATAAATAACAGAGTTCGTTATAAATGAGTTTTAAAAGAAATCATTAATGATTTTAAAGTTTTTAAATTAATTAAACTCGTTAAATCGAGTTATATTAATAAAGACGATTAAAGAAAGACGATCGTTTAAAATTTAAAGTGAATAAATTTCTAAAGATAAATTAATTTACTGAGCGAAAAGCGATACTCAGTAATATTATTAAAATAGAAACGATTTCGAAGTAATTTTAATTTTGTTAAAAAAGATTTTTATATATCTTTAATAATTTAACGAAGATTCTTTATCGTTAATTTTATTAATTAAGTAAATAATGCGTACTAAATGAGCGTTAAATTCTCTAGCAATTTAATAGCAATTTAAGCTCTTTAAGCTTAATTGTGTTAATTTTATTAATCTTCGAGTATTATTTTATCTTTCGATTTCGTTAATCATTAGGTAAATAAATTTCTTTAAACTCGTTTCGTGTTAAATGAGTATAGAAATTAATATCGTATGATTAACGAATTCTTAAACTAATATTAAAATCGTGTTTAAAATTTAATTATTAATAAATGAGCTGAGTAAAATGTTTAATCTATAAAGATAGTTATGACTAAAAGTTTAAAAATGTAAAAGAAAGAAAGTTTCTGAAGCGATATTTATGCCTAGAGACTCAGAGTTCGTGCTAGACTCGAAAAAAAAATGTTATAACTTAAAAAAAATATAATACTTAAAAGTGTTAATTAGTTCGTGTTAAAGCTGTGTTAAAGAATGTTAAAATATGTTAAAGCTTTTGCTCGTAATGAGCTCGATCTAGCTTTAGTCGATTTTAACACACTCGTAACACATTTATAAATTATTACAGTAAGTAATATTATTAATAACTTAACGCGATTAGCTTTAATGAACGAAAAAGATAAAAGAAGCGATGAATTAAGAAAGAAAAATAAGATAATAATAAGTTCGTACGAAGAGCTCGATAGCTTAGCAAAAAATGAAGAAAAAGAGAAAAGCGAAAGTTAAACTGATACAGTATAAGAAAAGAAAGAGCTTTCGTACATAATCGTACACGAGACGATAAAAAAAACGATAAAATTTAAAGATTAGCTAAATGAAATCGTACGAACGCTTATAAATTAATTAAATTACTTAAGATATTAAATCTGCGAATGAGGAAAGTTATAGCTCGTACATTAAAAGAAAAGACAAGCTTACTTCGTACGAAGTTTTATTTAAAAGTAATAGTAAATACGAATAACATTATTAACTCGTTCTTTTAAGAAAGAATCTTTCTTAACTCGTAAGAAATAAAAAACAAGATTAACGATACGAAAATAATAAATTTTCTTCGTACGAGAAAACTCTTTCGATCGTTAAAAATAAACAGTATATTTAATAAATTTCTATACGTTATAAGCTTTTCGTTAATTAAGATAATGATCGTCGTTATAATTATTTTTAAAAACTGAAATTCTTTTTAATTATTTTTAAACAGGCTCGTACGATAGTAATAAGAAAGTAAAATAAAGTCTCGTACGAAGACTTAGAAACGTGAAAACTTATAACATTACTTAATATTCTGAGAAAACTAATAAAAGATTTAATAGTTAAGAGATTATTTAAAGTCATTAATAAACATGATTTATTACTAAACGAGTAAATAAAAGCTCGTACGAAGCGTTTAATTAAAACAGTTTTAAATTTATTAACGAAGTAAATACAAATCGTATGAAGTTTTTAAAAATTCGTAATAATTATGCTATTATTAAATATTTCTGAAATCTTTAATATTATAATCTCGCTAAGATTATTAAACATTTTTCGTACGAAGAAAATCTTCGAATAAGTCGTACGATGAATTTAATCGTTTTTATTAAATTATAAAATTACATTAATTATTTAAAAACGAGAATCGTTATTCTTTAAAATTAAAAGAAAAGTATCTTAAAGCTCGTCTTTATCGTTAATTCTGTTTCTTTTTTATATTAATGAATTATTCGAGATTAACGCGTAGTTAAAAAGAAGTCTTTTAATAATAAGATTTATTAATAATATAAATTTATTATTAAACGCACGCATAATTAAAATTAATTACAGAAATCTTAAAACAACGTACGTACGATGTTTAAACTAAGCGAGAAGATATAACATGCGATTCGTATTAAGATCGTGTTTAAAATTTAATCATTAATAAATGAGCTAATAAAATGTTTAATTTATAAAGATAGCTATAACTAGAAGTTTAAAAATACAGAAGAAAGAAAGTTTCTAAAGCGATATTTATGTTTAGAAACTCAGAGTTCGTGCTAAACTTGAAAAGACATGTTATGACACAAAAAAGATGTGATACTCAGAAATGTTAATTAGTTTAAGTTAAAGCTGTGTTAAAAAATGTTAAAGTATGTTAAAGCTTTTGCTCGTGATAAGCTTAATTTAGCTTTAATTAATTTTAACACACTCGTAACATTACTTTCTTTTTCGAATATTCATATTCGCATGAATGAAAGAAATTAAATTAAATTTAAAAGATCGTGTTTGTTTAATTTAATATGACTTATTCGAATGAAGTTTATAAAATTCGATTAGAATTTTCTTAAAGCTCTTAAATTTTTCTTTATTAACATAATATTATTCGTCGTCTCGATTTAAGTCTGTTTATTTAACTTTATATTATAATTAATCTCGATAGCGTTTACAGTTCTGAATATTATTTATCTTTTAATATTCTTCGTTCTCAATGATTAATAATCGTAATAATTTTAAATGTTAATTTAATAAAGAATTTTAAAAATACGAACGCAGTAGCTTAAGACTGAAGATTAAATGAAGTAACTTCATACTTTTAAATAAACGAAACTAATAAAAATTTTGTACATTAACAGTAATTTAATAAAGTTTTAGCTATTTATCTTTTAAATTCTTACATGATTTAGTTATTTTAACGTTTCGAAAGAATAATTAAACTTAATCGTTTATCTTATAAATTACGTCTCGACGATGCTTATTAATCTGTGCTTTAATAATTATCTTAATCTTTTTTAGCTGTTAACGATTAAAAATTAAAAGCTCTTTCATCTTAATAATAATGTTATTAATCTTTCTAGCTTTAATGCGTGCACGAGTTGTTTCGTAGTTAGTCGTATCTGAATTAAAACTCATTCGTAAATGAAAATTCTCATTAAAATAATCGAGAAGATATTAAAATTTTCGCTGAATTTCATCATTAAAAGTCATTTTGCTTAATCATTCTGCATGTAATTATAATAAATTCTTAACTCGCGTTTAACGTCTTAATTAGCTCGTTTTAATTAATTAATTATTTTAAAATAATAAATTATTTATAAATTAACTTTAATTCTTAATCGCTTACAAAGACTTTGTCACATCGTTAATATGAATTAAAAGTCTCTGTTAGAAATAATAAAACTGAGTAAATTATAAAGTTTATAAACGTTTTATAACATGATTTAAATCGTTTCTTTAGTTAAGATTTCATCGTCTTCTTAATGATAAAGTACGTAGTAACGTTTTTTAATGAGATAATAAATTATAATGCAGATCGCGTTATAATCTTCGAATAAAGATAATCTCGTGATGAAGTTCATAATTATATTCTTTTAGCGTTTTTATAAAATCGAAAAAGATTAATAAAGTTTATTATTATTATCGCGAAGCGTCTTACTTTGTTAACAAACATGACGATTTTAAATGTATTACTTAATCGTAACTTAATAATTTAATTAATAATAAAATCGTTAAATTAAGTTTATAATTCTTTAATTATTAAAATGAGAAATTAACGACTAATCGTGAATTTTCTGTAATAATTTCGTATACATATTTTCGAGAACTTATAGTAAACTCTTTTTAAATAAAGCTTTGTTAACGATCTGTCAGTTCTTTAATTTAATGTTATATAATTTAAGCTCATTATCGCTTATTACTTATCGATATTTAATGCACAGCTCATTAATTTTATTAACGTTTAATACTCGTTAATAAAGATTAACTTCTGATTTAGTTATTAAAATATTTATTTTATTTAAAGTTAAAATGATTTAATAATAATTCTTAATACGTTTAACGATTTCGAAAGAATTAATTATAAGCATGCGTGTCAGCGTATTAACGTTAATATTATTCTTGTTTAATTAAAAAATAATTTAAAAATTAAACTTTAATAAAATATTTAAATAATTAACTTAATGTTAAGTTAACTGTTTGTTTTTCATAAAGATTTTTAATGTTTAATGATTAGTAAACATCTGAATAAATAATTTAATGCATTTAAGCTCGAGCCTTCAGTACTTAAAGCATTAAATAATGACTAGTAACTTCTTATTATAAATAAGATAATTTTATTTAATAAAAAGCATACTTTTACTGTAAAAGATTATTAAATGAAGAATATTTTCGTTATTATACTGAAATAAAATATCGTCTTTAACGTAATTAAACATATTAATTTTTAAAATAGCTTAACATTTAAGATTAAAATGTTATAATATAAAAGTCGAGCTGATTTATTTCTTTAAATTCTTAAAAGCTTAAACACAGATCTGATTTTATACGAAGAATGTATCTTTGCGAGTAAACTGAGTAAAGAATTTAATCAGCTTTAAGAAATTCTTAATAAATCATTAATAAAAGTTAATAAATCTTACGAAGCTCTGAACCTTTTTTAAATTAGTTAAAGTAGCTTAATTAATTATGACTTTCATCTTAACGAAGTTTATTCGAAGATTCTGTTCTAACACGATGATTTTTAAAAAGACTATTTCTTTAACGTCGAATTTACATTTTCGAATATTTATTTATAAGTTAACTTCTCGTAAACGGTTTAATATCATCTTAACATGTTATTTATATTTTCGTTAAGTTTTACTATAAATCAGAATGTCATTTAAATAAATTTAATAAAATTCGTTTTAAAAGTTTCATAAAACATCATTCATGTATTATTAAAAAGAAACAGAATTATTAATAAGCTTGAAGAAAAGAACTCGTGATTTGTAAACTTTTAAAGCTATAATGAAGATCGTATAATCTTCATTATTAAGATGCATTCGAAGTTTATTAAACGTTAATATAATATTTAATTAAGTTAAATGTTTAAAATTTACAATTTTATTAATCATCTTCTTAATTAAAGATAGCGAGTAACAATTTCTTTTAATAATGACGTTAAGCTTTCGATAAATTACGTAAAATCGTAAATCTTTATTTGCTTTTAAAGCGAACAGAATTAATGAGAAATAAAAAGCTTTACTGAGAATAATAAAACTCTTAAAAAGATTCTCGTTTAAATATTTCTTTATCTTTTAAAGCTTGTAAAGAAACATTTAATATGCTTAACATTAAGATAAAACGGCGTCATTAATAAGCTTTATCTTGTAATTATAAAAACGATACGAAAATAGCTTATTAATTTAAGCTCGATCGAAAACGTTTAGAAAATTCTAATATTTCGCGAATAGCTTAACTTTAATGTCTTTTAGATTTTAAGCCGTCTCGTTAATTAAGAATAAACTGACTAAATTTAAATTACACTGAGTGTTATAAATTAGTTCTTTATTAATGTTTTTAACTGACATAACAAAAATCTCGATGTGATTCTTCTTTAAGTAACTAATTAAAGTTTAAAAAGCAGCAGCGTTTATATTATAAATTAAACAGACTTCTTTCTTTAAGATTAAAACTGAACCTTAAAGTACTTTAAGTGCTTTAAAAATGTTCATTAAATCTGTCGTTTTTAATTCGTACGAAACTAATAGTATTAATATAAGCAAATTTAGTTAACTAGAAAAAACGATAATATCGCGACTCATATTTAGTAATATCTTGTTTTTGTTCATTTAAGATTTTTCTAGTATCGTTTTATAATGTTTAATGTTTATAATTAGCATTAATATTAAAGATTTCTTGTGATTGTTAATAATTAAAATAGAAAGAATTTTATGAGTAATTATCTTCTTAGTTAGCTTTTCATCGTAATCGCGTATAAGCTTTTCTTTTAATAGCGAAATAGATTACAAATCGAGCTTCTTATAAACTTTCGTAACTAGATTCGTATGTATTAAAATGTAAGTAGCTAACTCGCTATTTATTAAAGATTAAATATTAAAAGACTGATCTTGCGAGATAAGAAACGCGTTAATCAGAAAGAGCTTTTCGAAGTAACTATCTTCTTAAAGAATTTTCGTTTTGTTACATAAAGATATTATCTTTATTCTTTCGATGACTTTTAAAGAAATAATTAATTTTTTAAGTCGAAGTTCGAATCAGAATCGAAGCGATTAAACTCATTCTCGTTATTTAAAGCACTAATTCTTAAAACTTTCTGTGAGCATTCTTTAAAGATATGATCGAATTTGTAACAAACGAAATAATTCTTATTCTGCATGTTCGTCTCTTTCGCGCTAGTTAAAATCGCGTCGCGCGGTTTTAACAGATTCGTTAATATGTTTAATTTCTTTAAATAATAAGATTTAGAAAGATTCTCAGCGAAGATAACTTGTTTAGTTAACTTTATCTTAATTAATTTCTTTTTCTTAAGCTCTTTCATAGCTCGATACTTATTATTTAAACGTATTAAATAATTTCTAATTTTAATTAAAAAGTTTAATTAAATTACTTAATTACTCAGAGCGACTCGAAGACGAGAAGTCATCTTGTCTTTCAGATCGATTATTAATTATTTGTCTTAATATTTTAAGTATGAGAACAAGCGCTGAAAAATTAAATAAAACTCGCTAAACTTCATGATTTTCTGTGTAAGATTATTATATTTTCTTCGAAAGTTCATTTCTTTATTTAAATCATTATATAGCTGAGCTAGTTCGTTAAGAAGATTCTTAATAATCACATAAAGATTCATTAAATCTCGTTATCTTCGAGTCAGAATTATCTTAAATGTCTCTTTAATTATTTCGAAGTGAACATAAACTAGTTAAGCACGATCATTCTCATAATGATCTGCGTTTATTTTCAGCTTGTCTTAAATCTTTTCGTATTAGTTATTTTAAAAAGATTTAATGTCGTTAATTAATAAAGATGAATTCGAAAGCTTTTAAGAGCGTTTAATTAAATCGAAATAACTAGAAATTAACGATGTAACTTTTTTAAGCTGATGTAATTATTATTTTAACTGAGTCTTCTTTTCATTTAGTTATTTTATAATTTTATTAAAGTAACGAAAGAAATTATTAAAACGATCGCAGGCTTTAACATTTAAGTTACGTTAAACTCGTAGCTCGTTTAAAACATTCAGAAATTTATTTAAATTTTCTTCGATTTATTTCTGAAGTTATTAAATGTTTTTAATGTTTTAAAATAAGTTAATGTCATCGAGTTCATTAAAAGCTGTAGAAACAGATACAGATATACGTCGTTCTCGAACTACACTAAATCGTAAATATTTTAAAGCTCGAGCAGAAAGTGTAAAATAAATAACAGAATTCGTTACGAATGAGTTTTAAGAGAAGTCATTAATGACTTTAAGATTTTCGTATTAATCGAACTCGTTAAATTAAGTCATGTTAATAAAGACGATCGAAGAACGACGATCGTTTAAAATTTTAAGTGAATAAATTTCGAAAAATAAATAAATTTACTGAGCGAAGAGCGATGCTCAGTAATATTATTAAAATAGAAACGATTTTAAAGTAATTTTAATTTTATTAAAAGAGAATTTTTGTGATTCTTTAGTAATTTAACGAAGATTCTTTATTATTAATTTTATTAATCGAGTAAATAATGCGTACTAAATAAGCGTTAAATTCTTTAGTAATTTAACAGTAATTTAAGCTCTTTAAGCTTAATTCTGTTAATTTTATTAATCTTTAAGTATTATTTTATCTTTTAATTTCGTTAATTATTAAATAAATAAAAAATTTTAAACTCGTTTCGTGTTAAATAAGTATCTTAAATGAATATAAAAATTAATATCGTATAATTAACAAATTCTTAAACTAATATTAAAATCGTGTTTAAAATTTAATTATTAATAAATAAGCTGAATAAAATGTTTAATTTATAAAGATAATTATAACTAAAAGTTTAAGAATATAAAAGAAAGAAAGTTTCTGAAGCAATATTTATATTTAAAGACTTAAAGTTCGTGCTAAACTCGAAAAGAAAATGTTATAACATAAAGAAGATGTAATACTTAAAAGTGTTAATTAGTTCGTGTTAAAGCTGTGTTAAAGAATGTTAAAATATGTTAAAGCTTTTACTCGTAATGAGCTCGATCTAGCTTTAATCGATTTTAACATACTCGTAATAATTCGCATTATAAAAATATAAATTAATTTAATTTATAATTATAATAATACGAAACGCGCGTATTTTATATTTATAATAAAGATTCGAGATTAAATTATATATTAAATATATAAGATAATTATTAAAGTTTTACATAAGCTTAATATATGTTAATTATTTAAAAATATCGTTTTATTTACTTATTATTTATTTATTATTTATATTATATATCGCTATTTCTGTTTCTTTACACGCGTTAATATTATAATCGCGTAAAAAAAAAACGAAGATTTATTTTCTATTAATATTATATATTAAGCTTAAACTCGCAGCGTTATACGTAAACGTAATGTTTAAATTTAATTTAATACGAGATTTACGATAATTTTTTTATTATAATTACGTATTAATATAAAAAGCTTAATTCTTATTTAATATTAACGTTTTTTAAGATAATTAAATTTACTTATAATTAATTAACAAGATCTGTTACTTATAATCTTTACTTAAAAAATAATTACATATAAATGATTAATTTTTAAAGCTAAGTAAGTAAACACGCTGTATAAGTAAGTTTTAAGATTAAAGAGTCGTTTACGAAAAGTTTACTCGTTAACGAAATAATATTAATTTAAAGTAATTAAAAAATCATTAACAAAGATTAATTAAAGACGAACGCGCAGAAAATTAAACACGAAAGCTAAACAGCTCGTATAATTAAAGAAAATAAAGACATGATAATAATAGCTCGTTATATAAGCGAAAGAAACGTAATAATAATATTATACAAAGTGTTATAATTCTTTTTATAAAGAATTAACGCGTTCATAAAAAGCGCGAAGATAAATGATTACATCTTTTTAAAACTTTATATAATAAAAAAAACGATCTTATAAAACGCGTTATAAAGAAAAAGAACGAAAGATTCGTAAATATTTTATTTTACGTAATAATAATAAATTAACGACGCGTCGTAATATAAATAAAGAATTAATAATAGCTTACTTTAAGACACGTTAAAAAGCTTATAATACGAATCGCAGATAAAACGAAAATAATAAAAATAAAGCGCGTTTCGAAAGAAAAACTTTTATAACGTATAAAGATAAAAGAAAGAGAAACGATAATCGTAAAAAAGTTATTCAGTAATGATTTATTATTATAAATAATTATAATTAAAGCTAAAAATGAAATAAAAATAAAAGAAAAATGAAAGAAAAAACTAATTAACTTAGCGTTAATAATAAGAAAAACATATATAATACTCGTTTACGAGATTCGCATTAAGTTAATAAACACGAAAGATTAAATGAAGATATATACGAATTATAAAATTAAAACGCATTTATGTATTTTAACATAAAGATAATTAAAATAATATACTTAAAGAAAGCGAAGATTAATGTTACGATTTTAGCCTTCGCTTTATTTAAATTTAATAGGGCTAGATCGAGCTCATCACGAGCAAAAGCTTTAACATATTTTAACATTTTCTAACACAGCTTTAACACGATGACTTCGCCTCTTTTATTTCTTCTTTAACATGTCTGTATTATAACTCGTTTTCTTTAAGTTTAACGTCGAGATTAAAAAAA
>JAABUO010008639.1_pt1 | contig 11479 bp, 14 predicted proteins | sample 5559291 | NCBI WGS metagenome assembly JAABUO01 (sample SAMN10711878, study PRJNA513372) | rock metagenome | isolation source: Antarctica rocks | place: Antarctica: Victoria Land, Finger Mt sud | reverse complement strand
AGGGAAGGGGGGTTGGGGTTGGGTGGGGGTGTTAGCATGCATGTATGCCTGTGATCTTTGGGAAGGTGTGGTTGCTGAGTGCTGTATGGCTCAGGTGATGCAAGTTGTTGCTCAAGTTTGGATCCAACACAGCAGGCTGCAGCTGCTGTCTATTGGACACATATCAACAGCAGCCCCTGAGCCAAGCTGACCTATTTGTGGTGCCATACTAGATGTTCTTTCTGACTCGAGCCACAGATCATGGTTTGACATCTGTCATGCAATCTACAGGTCTTGAGTACGCCCCTGACAGGCAGCACAGCTGCATCTCACTGTCTGTCTGTCTGTCTGTCTGTCTGTTCCCCTCTGCAGCTGAGAGTGGTCCTGTTGCCCAGGTGTGGAGCGTGTGCCCAATTGACAGCAGCAGCAGCTTGAGAGAGGAGAACGCCATCGTCTGCTGCAGCATGCTTGGAGGGCTGACCGCTTCCAAGTGCCTCTGTGATGAAGTGGGCCATGCTGAGCCCGACATGCTGCAATTCATAACTGGATGGCAGCAAGTGTGCAGTACAGAGACTCTCACGAAGGTGCGGTGAATTCTTCGTCAGCCTTCAAACACTATTTTTGTCAGGAAAACCTGTGTCTGCGCATCATGCCTGTAGGAATGCTCTCGTGAAAGCGCATGAGGTGTTGTGGGCATTTGCAGCTTTTGTGTCATATGCAGCAAGTCTCTGCTCTGTGTGGTGCAGAGGCATCACATGCTGATGGCAGTGTGTGTAGTGTACCGTCTGTGTTGTGTTATGGTGTGTGTGCGTATATGTATATTTGTATTGCGTCACACTGTGTCATTGCAAATGGTATACAGCATGATGTGACGCATGACATGTCATCATGGCAAATTTTCTCATCTTGTCTTTGCTGAAATATGCACTCTGTGACACAGCAGCAATGTGCTCACCTGACCTGCATCTAAACTCAGGTTGCAATTTGTCACCTGTATTCGCTGTACTTGGTGAAATTCTTGCCTCCATATGCATCTCCAGTTTTTAATAGAAGCAGCAGAATCATAGAAAAGCTGCCTGCCCTTGCATTCAGATATGTGTGACCGCTTCACCACATGCAGCAAGTCCAGGCAGCAAAATGCAGCCTGAAGTCGATGCAGGTCAAGCACGCATTTCTGCGTCTAGACTTCCACTGTGTGACAGATTTCACCGCACAGATTGGCATTTCTGTATCCCCAAAGACTGTGACTTATGTGTCTGCAGGAGTTCTCTGCTGCCTGTCCAGCTATGAGGGATGAAGAGTACTGGGCCTGGTCCAACATCTACCTCTTCGTCTCCCCAAACGACCTCAACATCCTCACCACAGAAGCCAAGTACCTGTCTGCTGGCTTAGTCATGATGTGGAGCAACTGCATCAGCACCGTGCTCTTCTTCCTGCTGGTGCAAAAGGCCCTCAAGAGGATACTAAAGGAGAGGTTCACATCTCTGGAAGTCCACGAGCAGTTCATCGTCTCGACGCACATCATACTGGTCACCATCTTCATACTGCAGCTGTTACCGTACAGTTACCTCATGGCACGGCTGCTGTTCAGCTCTCAGTTCACAGACATCCTGCAAAGCCACTACCGGATCTTCTTCTGGTCTGTGTCGTGCCATGGCATGCTGTATCTAGTTGAGGGGGGGTTCAGGAGTGTGGTTCGGCTCAATTCCCTGCTGCTCTTGCATCATGTTTTGTTCTTTGTGATGCCCATCCTGCTGTTCATCAGCGGCAGAGTGCTTGTCTTCAAGGCGGGCTATGTCCTAGACCTGTTTGCAACGTATGAGTTTGGCCTCTATGCAAGTTTGATTTTGCGGAGGCTGAGAGCGCCCACGCGATTGGTTCAGCTTTCACTTGCTGGCGGCGTCGGTGTTTACGCCGTAACCCGTGTAGTACAGTTCATCATTCTGTGTGGCCTGTTTCTGGGTACTTTTGACGTAGAAAAGGGGGACAAGTGGTATTGGATTACATTGGTAGTCACTGTTCTGCTGGTTGTCATTCAGAACTTCACTTTCATCATCTACTATGGTATGTACACTCGGCTGTACAAGACCAATGCTGACACAGCTAGGAAAGGCAGGTACTCCCCAGTAGCCGAAATCTGCCCCCCAGACTCGGATTCCATTGAAGCAGGGGTCAAGGGGAACACCACCCATATCACGGACAGTGCAAAGGGTTTGTGAGACAGTGAGTTGATACTGAACGAAAGTTAGTTGAGCAGATTAGGGATTGCAGCAGTGTCTCGCATGCTTGTTTGTAAAGCGTGTAGCAAGACGCTTGCTTGGAAGATTTAATTGTTGCTGCCATGTTTTGTGACTGACGTGTGGTGACAACTGATTCGACAGTACTATCTTGACATCTAAATCCTTTATTCTTTGCATCTGTTGATCACTACTACTCATGATTCCCAGCAGGAGTGCAAATTTGATACCAGATTTGACCTTTCATTTCAGTTAGTACAGTTCCTGTAACAATTGTCAGGTACACCATTAGATCTCTAATCTGCGGTTACGGTCTGCAAGGGGTCCAAAGCCTGAGTAGATGCTGCCAGATGGGGGGTCGTTTTCTAGCATTGCTTCGTGTCATTGCTTTGCATTTTACCTGCATGGCATCACATACACATCATGTGGGAAGTCTGCATGCATAAATAATAACGTATTGAAGCCTCATCATTTCAGTCACGTATATATGTCAGAAACAGCAAAGCCAAGCACTGAACAAAAACAGAATGCTGATTTACTGGACAAAGGGTAAACGTGAGCTTGTAGAACAGCAGCGGTATGTCTCCTAATCTTCCTTTGCTATGCTTGGTGCCTTGCCGTTGCTGCAATCTGGCTTCGCTCTGCTTGTCCAACCTACATTTGCAACCTTGTGGCATGCCTCGACCTTGCTGACTCTCAAGATGATCTGATGTCTGAGGAGAGGCAGAAACATCACTATCTTGACGTGAACATCCGTTTCATACTGGAAATCTCAACTCACAATCGCCTAAGGGACTAGCACCAGGAATACGTGGTCACATGGCATGCAATGCCCGGTCATCAATAGCATCTGACACGAGCCGTAAATCCTGGAGTGTCTGGCAACAAGCAACATGGTGCATGACTTGATGCACTCATGCAAATGCCTGTGTAGTTTCCAGTGAATCATGTGTTTGTATGACTTGTCCCATCAGGCAAGCAATACTCATCTTTGTGCTACAGAGCATGGTGGTGCACTGCGAGGCTGCACCACAAGGATCATCAGTATAGGTTGTAGACAATTGCGACAGCACAGACACGATTGGCTGCAGTACAATCAGGACAAGGATGTACATCTTCAGCCAACCAACTAGGTTGTACAGATGTGCCAGGGTTAACAGTGACCTGACCAAAAACATCAGTACTAAGCATTATTATCATGTCTACATAGTCTGAAACAAACTTGTACACAATCATATGATCCTTCTGGGCAAAGAAGGATCGCATTGACGGGGTCCTTCCATGTTGAGCAGATGGCAGCTTTGAAAGGGCAGGGCTGTCTCAGCCAAGCAAAGCCCTGTCGTAAGCCACTGGCTGTTGCCTGTGAAAAAGCCATGCTGCCAAAAGGCAACACCTGTGAAGTCTGATGAAGTCTGACCTCCAGTTGCTGACTGCCTCTTGCAATGGTCTGGAATGCCAAACACCAAGCAAAATCTGCCTCTGAGCCAAAGGCAAGTTGATCACAGTTTGCCCTTCAGTGGTGGTTCCCAAAGGCCTTGCTGATTGCCTCTGGGAAGGGGGACTGTGAGCCAAACGAGCCTACAAAGTGCCTTTGTCCCGGCGTCCCAAAAGGCTGTATACTGATTCGGGGACTCAGACTCTGACTTCTACTCTGGCTTCTTGACATGGTCACTGGTGGGGTGGCTGCAGTAGATACTTGTGGAATCACACCTGCAGCAAACAGATTTGTCACCTGAACCTAGGGCTCCATTTGCAGTTTATAGTCAAAGTCTAGGGGTTGACTTTGAGATCTCAGACAACAGCTTTGCAGCTTCACAGCTCTGCAGCTTCACAGCTCTGCAGCTTCACAGCTTTGCAGCTTCACAGCTGCACAAACGCACAGCTGTAGTGCGACAGGACCAATGACAAAAACAGTTACAAGAGAAGGAGCTTAATTGTGCGTCATGAGCACAGGCTCTGAGTGCTTGTAAGCTGGAATGGGGGCAGTATCAGTGAAATATTGCAGGTGACAAATTGCACAGGAGATTTTGCTTATAAGACCCTAGTGACATCCTGGCTGGTGTTTGGTGCCTAGTGTTCCCTGCAGATGGAGGCTACATTGGCAGTTGACATACGCACAAATAATAGTCCTCAGGCAAATGCAACAAGCCCTGATAGGGTGCAGGGAGCTTTACATTAACACCATTGCTCCTCTCTACACATGCATCACACTCCTCTACACACACATACACCATTATGCTTTTCTACCCATACAGCCACCATATTACCTACACATACATACGCTATCATGCATTTCAAGCTTAAACATACGCAACCGTTCTCAGATCTCTGCATAGCAGTATGATAGGTTTGGCCTGTACCTAACACACTTGCTTGTGTCTCTATACCATGACTTACATAGCGTCACCACATACAGAGAACACCTTGCTCGTCAAGACTCAATACTCAGCAAGAGGCACTTGTTCCCTTGCAAGGGAGCAGAAGGCTCACCTGAGCTCAGGCTGTACATATAGCCTAGGAAGACACATGCTAAGCTAATGTGTGCTTGATCGAGGAAGACACATGCTAGGCTAATGAGTGATTGATTGAAGAGCTGACCTGGTGTGCTGGCCTGTGCTTGTTCACCATCATTGCCGGCATTCAGAGCCTGTTCTAGGTCTGACACCAGCTCGGGCTGCTGCTCATGCCTGTTGGCTGCCTGTATGGCTAGAGAATCTGATCGTGCCTTGTCCGCCTCGCCTTGCCAGTCAACCCTCAGCATGGAGATTGCGCACAGGGCAGCTGCAGACATGAGTCACAATTCTGGTACTAATATGGCAAGAGGCTATACATCAGGTACAGTGCATGTGCACTTATGATTCGCCCTCAGCCCATTCTTAAGCATCATGTGTGCACGCATGGCAGAAGCACGCATGGCAGATGCACACATACATAACAAGGTGCGCCCCACAGGCCCTATCACACCCTATGTAACACATGTGCTGCAGGCAATTCACAGCTGGTTGACTGATTGATGCAACAGCAGTCAGCATCTTCTGGAGCATTGTCAACACACAAGTTGAGTGCGACTATACACCGCAGGAAGACTCAGACACCAGGCAAACCGGCTCAACTGACAGCAGGCTGCCTGCAATGACTACAACCCTTTCACATGTGTGTCAGCTGATTGAGTCAGAGATGCCAGACAGAACAGGGCAGGGCTCTCACCAGTCACAGAAATGCCCCAGAAGATGCCCCACCATATGCCTGCCAGCCCAAAGTTGGCTTTGAAGGTGAGCAGGTATCCGGTGGTGAAGCCCACAACCCAAAAGCCAATGATGTTGAACCACATCAAGGATGCTTGCCGCCCAAGGCCCCTGCAATATATTGTATAATCTAGAAAAGCAAGTATCTGAAACACCAGAGAATGCAGGAAACACCAAATACAACTTTTGAGCCATTTGAGAAACGCATTGGCTCAGTGTCTCATAGCAGAGCAAGGAGTGAAGGGCTGGAGAAGGTCTTACAGAAAGCCACTTGACACCAATTTGCCTGGTAGCTATGCAGAGGAAGTGGGGGGGGGGGGGGAGTACACAACCTTAGGCAAAATTACATTGGGGTTTCTGAAAGTGTGCAGGGACCACAGCTTGGTTGCGCATGTACCAAGCCACAAGCATCTGTTGACTAAATGCACAGCTGGTCTGTATCAGCTGAGCGTAAGAAGGAAGGGCAGATGCTGGGGTTCAGAGGGGTGGGTTCGGGAGGGATCACAAAGGCATGAGAGGGGGACAGCTTTGCTTACAACCCATCACGTATATTGATCATCATGCTGGCAGCATTTACAGCATAAGACAACTACCACAGCTGACTTGAACCACATAAAAGATGAAGCGTTTTGAAGGGCAAACAGCGGTGCCATCTGCAAAGCATCAAAGTTGACTTGCATGGCATAAGAGATCATGTGTTGCAAAGGGCAAAGAGTGAGCCTTTCTGCAAGGTAGCGCATCTGACTTGAACAGAACAAGACATCATTCAATTTGCAGGACAAACAGTGAGCCTTATGCATAGTGCCAAACAGCATGACAACTCCTTTCCACAAGTCACCTGAGCACGCCTGAGGCCACTCCATAGATGCCGTCTGTCACTTGGTAGCCTGCACAGATGGGAGCTACTGACGCAACCTCTCGACTCACTCTTGCATCATCCACGAACAGAGGGCCTATCCTGTTCTTGAAGATGAGAATGCCTGCAGCCTCCAGGGTTGTGAAAGAACAGCCCAAGGCAACTGCCACATACCCTGCATGACACATAGTTGCATCAGAAGGTGGATGCAGACTAGAAACTGGCTAAACACATTGTTTAAAGCTGGACATCAGACTTTGGGGTGTACAAGATGGCAGTAATGCTGGCTGGATGCATGAGACACATAGCCGTGCAACAGTCCCTCTCATGTGCAACATAACATAAGACAGCAAAGAAGCAGTTGAGGCAGGGGATGAACATATCCCAAATGCTAGACATGCAGGTCGCTGTCAGCTCTCTGTCAATGGGACAACTTGTATTTTTATTCAGAGAAGACTACTAGCGTGATTGCATTGACTTCATCTGAGGAAGTCTTCAACTTCTGTTTAGACACAGAGCATCTTTGAAGCTTTCTCGGCCGTAAGCAGGACAGGCTGAGTAACATACGTGCACAAGGACACCTGTGCAATGTTTCTTTGCCCTTGTTGAAACAAAGACACCTTCCATAGAGCAGCGTTTCTTTGGACAGCCAAGCACACTGTAGCAGGCTGAGTATGCTACGCGTAACAGTGTCCTATACGTTGCAGTACCCTACATACTACACCTTACAGTCTGCTACATGTCACAAATTGCTACACAGTATATAATGCTACAAGCTATTGCACATGTGATAGAAGCAGAGTCTGCTGTGCGCTTGCCTGCTAGCTTTGCCTCAGACGGTCTGTTTGCGCCCACAAGATTGCCCACCCTGATGGTTGCAGCAGTGGATACACCAAAGGGAAAGCTCATGTAAATGAAGACACAGAATGTCAGTAGGATGGAGTGAGCATCCACCTGTGCTTCACCTGCACATCACACATCACTTGTTATTTATACAAACACTTCACAAATGAATCTACCGACCATATAAAGTGGTGGGTCTCAACACATTAGTATTTCTGGGACATATGCACACACACCTGCAGGGTGCGTGAATGGAGTGTTGCAAATGTGGTGGACTGCTGCAGACAATTTGTCACAGCTGGCAAAATACAACGTCAAAACCAAGATGATCAAGAGGCTGTTCGAGCAACTTACAAGCTGACATGTGACACACATAGTAGGCAGACTCAAACTGCATGCAGACTATTGCTGTACAAACCTATCTCACAGAGCGCTAGGGTTTACATGTCAGAAAAACATGCAGCGTAGGTATGCATGCAGTGTTACCTGAGCATATTGTCAATTGCACATATGCAATAAACAGCAAGGTGATACACATTGTTGGGGCAAGCAGACTGGCAATATGCGGTATGCAGACAGGACTGTCATACCTAAAACACTGGCCATCACAGTGGTGACATCAAAACTGGCAGCATCTACCCCCATCATGACCCCCCCCTGGCAGCCCCAAGGCCAAAAACCTGGTCATGACTTTGGGTGAAACCCCATGCCGCACTGCTGCCATTGCAGAGGCATACGTCACTTCTGACTTGGGATCTTTCTTCTGCAGCAATCCCATCACAATTAGTCAAAAAAAGTTGATGTCTGCACATTAGCAACAAACAGTCGATTTTCATGTGATGCCTGAGTGATTTGCATGTGTGAACAAATTGAGAGGTCAGGCAACTGACCTGAATCTTGATGTCTTGCTCAGTGGTGGTTGCACCAGCCTTGCTCAACCACAGCAGCCAGCCTATAAAGCACTACGATTTTAGTGCACACCATCAGTCATCTGGCACGTGAGTAATTTGGCGCAGCTTCAATGCTGTCATGAAGCTTACCACACAGCAGGACCAGCAACAGTGTACGTGCCACTGAAGTTGCTAGTGCTGCTCCCCAAAAGTCGTAGTAGTGCACAAGCACCATATTGATTGGAACATTCAGCACAGCTGTCATGACAGTCATGATGGCTGGAGCCCACACATGATTCTGAACTTGCATGGCCTGCACATCAGCACCAAACAATGACAACTTGCAGTTGAACAGGAGCCGGCGCAAGTCAAGGCAGGCACTTTGGAGACTTCAGGCTGCATTACCTTGAGGACTGCAATGCTCCAGACAAGGGGAAGCAAACCTGGGAGCAATGCCTTGCAGAAGACACCTACCAGCTGCGCGCAGGCAAAGCAATATCAAGCCAGCAGATTGAGCGAGTTCACTGTAAGCTGTATCAGCTGTAGTTTCTGTCAGTGTTGTCTGTCTGTACCTGTCCAGCTTCAGGTGTCTGAAAGAAGACCTTCTGGGCAACTGGGCTTGCCGTAAGCATAGCTACACTCACAGGAATGCATAGCAGGGAAAGGACGCTGATAGCTGACACGCAACAGGAGATGACTCCGTTCGGGTTGCCTTCTCCGTGGGCTTGTGACCCCAGTGTATCGAGGGCCGTCGAAACTCCAAGAAGAAAATACCAACAGAAGTTGAACCACTGCGCACAATCACTGTACCTTATACACCAGGTCGGCACTGCAACGTTGTGAGCCGTTATGGCAGCAGTGAACGGCTTACGGTATTGCCGATAGCTGCTGCTGCCAATGGAGCGGGACCAAGATGGCCGATAAAATATTGATCGACGATGATTATGGCGTACTGCGACGACAGCTGCACCATGAGAGGTGCGCTCATTTTCAGCAGGGCCTTCAGCTCGACTTTCGTAGTCTCGGCTGACACCTCATCGCCGGTACCAGCACGATCATCGCCCAGCAGATTTTCTTGCAAGGTTTCGTCCGCAGCATCTGCATGATGCGCCATTGCCTTGTAGCACCGATCGCTGTCAGTAGCACCAGATGCTTCCGACAACATTCTTGACTTTCGAAGGTCGGTCGTTTTGCAGTATTAGTCATTTGCAAATCTGATACGCGCAAAGCGCTCACGTACGCCGCCCGATATTATACAGCGATCTTGCTGTTGAAGTAGATTTGAAGGCAAACAGCCAAATGGTTGCGCGCTGCTGATTAATTTGGGACAATAGTCTTTCTCTATAGGTTGGTATTTTTGCAATTGTGATAACACTGTGCTATATCAAATGTTCGCACGACTCGTACGTTTTGATCAGCTTGGGCACCAAACTCTTGTGTCGATCATGGTGAAACTCAGATCTGAGATCTAGATATAGCTCTATCTAAGGACACGGGATAAGGCGAGCATCAATGAGTCAGTGACCACACCGCTGAACTTTAAATGTTGAGGATTGATCCGGGATGTGTGATGTTTCAAGCCTATCTGACCAAAGCTGGATTGTATAATGTCTTGATCAGGGTTGGAGTGTTCACGAAAGTGTATGGCTGCAAGTATGTAGTGATGCTAGCTGAGGCCGCGATGTGAACCAGATCAGGTCGTCAAAGCTGCTGTGCTTTGGATTTGAAAGATTAGTAAAAGGTGCTCCAGGAAGTCGAGAGCACCTGACAGAGCAGTGCATCAGAATTTCAGCCGTACAGATGTGAGAGACGCGCCGCGCTTTCTCATCGTCACTTGCAGCTGCCATTGACAAGTCGTAAGTCATCAAGTCAGGTAACGGAAAAAGACAGGCTGCATCCAGTGGGAAGCACACGCTGGGGTATCTTGGACCAGCTTTGACCCCCTCCCGCTGCATGAGATCATATTGTGCGCAATACCCTCTTGCGCATGCCAATCGCAGTCTGTCCATAGATGCAACAGCAAGTAGGGCGCGGCAAAAGCTACCTGCTGTGAGGAGGTCTCTTGCAGGCTTGCCTGTACACCGAGCGCCAGGTTTGTGCTCAAACTCTTCTGCATTGCGACTGCGGCATGTACGCGGACGCAAAAACAAGTGCTGGTACTCTGCAGGGGGTTTGCTAATTGTTCCCGTATTGCAACCTGCAGCCGACAATATTCCTTTTGGGCTTGCACTGAGCTTACAAAGCCAGGCAAGTGCAAGTCTGCCGGGAGTAGGTGCTCAGCATGATCAAGAAGATTTGTATGAGCTGCAGTACGTGCTTGAGGGTCAGGGAGAGGCAAGTACAGCAAGCAAAACCCCACTGGAAGTTGTGACTCAGCTAACCCAGGAACTGACACTGACAGCATATGTCTGCAATTGCTGCAGCTGCGTGCCAATTCTGGACTGCTGCAAAGCATTGCTGCTGGGGACAGCATACTTGCTCCAATTGGACGGGCATGGTGTCAGCTTGCTGAGGAGCTCACCCCAAAGAGTGACCTGGCAGTACTGAAGCTTCTAGTTCCTGGTAGTCTGCCTCATGATACAGACACTCAACAACAAGGTGATCTTGTCTGCTTGCTGTATATCTGTTTAGGTACAGACTGCTTGATTTGGCATGCCATATTGTATGCTGTACCAATTAATGCTGATGATAGTGTGATGCTTGCCACATCGTCTGCAACTTTTTGCATGCTGGACCAAGCCTGCTGCAATGCATTGAGAACAAGAATGGGTTCCCCTGAAACCTATAGTTTCGTCTGGCGTACATTGGCATGAATCTATCAATGATGACCAACTTGAGTCAACTCTGTCTTTGTAGGGCTGATAGATGGTGCGTCCAAAGTGTTGGATGACTGGCAATCCTCTCCAGTTGTAGGCAACCTGTTGCCTGCTGCAATCACAGCTCTGTTGGCTGGAGCAAAGAAGCAGGCTGTACTGGCAGTTGACAGCTGGCAAAATGTGCAAACAACCATAGGCACAGTTACCTCTGCTGCAGATGAGGCAATGCCCAGCACACAGTCAAAGCCAGTGTTGGCCAGCACTGATAGCAATGCTCAGGCACCTTCAGTAGGCAGAGTTGAAGATACAGTCAGCACAGTATCTTCTGCAAGAATGCTCCAACCTGCGCAGCAGCTGCTCAAACAGCTGGTTGACATTAGTCACTGGATGACAAACAGTGCCAAGAAAGGTCCTTTGGCAAAGCTGCTGTTCCCAGATCAGTGTGTGGTCAAGAAGACCTTAGCCGAGCTCAGCGCATTCCAGCTTCCCAACCAGACAAACAGGCTGGCTCTCATGTTTGATCCCCTGGACCATGAGGTGCCCTTCACCTTTGGTTTGGAGATCTTTGAGAGGAGCCACAAGACAAAGCCCCACACCCATGCTGTGTCACACG
>JAABUO010008635.1_pt1 | contig 11482 bp, 3 predicted proteins | sample 5559291 | NCBI WGS metagenome assembly JAABUO01 (sample SAMN10711878, study PRJNA513372) | rock metagenome | isolation source: Antarctica rocks | place: Antarctica: Victoria Land, Finger Mt sud | reverse complement strand
AATCTCCTCAACTATGCACATCGCAGGGATGGTCCTATGCCATGGACTGAGATGACGTACACGTGGACTACCACTTGGCCAACAGAAAAGGAGTACGAAATGGGGGCAGCGAGCTTGCATGAGAAGTGGTGGAGGGATGATATGCCTGATTTGAGCACCAAATTGAGAGAAATGTGGCTGAAAGAGAGATGGGAAATGGAAGGCTTTTATAGAGGCCGAGAGGAAGCATGATGATGACTATTTGGGTATTCTAGAGACGCCTTGCAAAGTATTATCCTGCAATGAGCCTGAGGAAGTATGTTACCGTGTGAACTTGTTCTGTATACCAATAGTCAAGTGCAACGCCCCAGCAACGGCGATGCGTAAGCTACGCGATCACCGTCAGCTGCCATTGGTACTTAACAGTCAGGGGCCTGGCCCTTACATTCTTTGTTGACTAACGCATTTTAAGGCTGAGCCCATGCGGCAAGCCAACGTCACTCCCAACTCACATTGCTTCGAGGGGATTTTGATGCCAGCAATGCTGGTCCACGGACTGCCACACGAAACATCGTCCAATTCTCATGGGACTCTCAATCAAGACTAGAGGCAATCATTGTGTTGCAATGTTGTCTACATTAGAGCAGGCTTATCGATTGATGATGCCAGACTACTATTTGGATTGCTGATGACTGAATTGAATTCCTCGTGAGGTCTCTCAGTGCCATATGAGTTTCAGTATGAGCCTTGTTGTGTCAACAAGACCACGAGTTCCTTACGACTAGTTTCAATGGTTTGACAACTGACTTTAGTAGTCAAACCGCTGTGACACTGTTGTAATGCGCACCGACCTGCCATGAATAAGCCACAGGAAGTAGAAGGGTTCACATTGAGTAGCTTTTGTTATATATTTCTGCAATTCCCTCCGACTACCAATTTGAGAAAGATGGATTCCATCTGGTCAACGATAACATACTCTATGTAGGTCGCTCGAACCACCCTCTACAGTGAGATTAGCTCCATGTCTTCTATAACTAGCTACGTGCATTACGTTCTCTTGAGTTTGGCATTACTTGCTCTAGCATGTGGTCAAATCAATCCTTTCCATCTGATCAATGACTAGTATCTGCTGACTACTTTCTAAAAGACTTCTCTCCTACACTATTCGAATCAGTCATCGTCCCACGGGCCAATAATGCGTCTCCGGACGATCCCTGGGGAGATCTAATCATCAACTCGACTGGCTCTTTCTTTTCAAATAGCTCCTTTCTCGCCTCTACTTTCCTCGACAAAGGAAACGGTTCCCCGGAGATTTTGGCTAACAACCCGGAAACGAGACCAAAGGAATGGATTGCTCTTGAGGACTCCTTTGACCCGGCGCGGGAGTCCCCTACGGCCAAGATGTCGGCTACAAGCGTGGACAGAACGCCTATCTGCCTCAGTTAAAAAATGATCCCAATATGCCTGGACCGGATCCCCAGCAATGCCGTAGAAACCTAGGTTCAATTTCAAAGCCTGCACGGGTGATGTGACTCAAAATCTCACCGACGAACACAATCCTAGCTATCAACTTGACGCTTGGCGCCGTTCTCAAAGCACTTCGTTTCTCACGCTATCCATTGAAGGCAACGACCTAAAATTCAGCGATATCGTACAACGATGCATCTTGAACTTGAAACCGGAGCTGGAACTTGTAATGATTTCATAGCAAACGCCAGAACTAAGTTGTATTCCAGGAAATTGTACAACGATTACAACAACGTGCTAAACAGTGCTCTTGAGAAGTTAACTTTCGAACAGCGATCCTCTGAGAATAAGCGTACAGCGCTCTATCAGACAGGCTACCCTCAGTTGTTTGATTCATTCACAAGACAGTGCAACACAGTCACTCTTTTGTACGGCTTGATAGGCCCAAAATTGGTGCAAGAGCTGCGTCGGAATCTGAACCGGTTGACACACGAGGTGAACTATGTGCTTCAGTATTGAATGAATAACATCAATGTTCATCACACCACCCAAAAATTTTGGAACACCCGCTACTCTACTACTCTTGACTAGGTCGACCAGGATCAACCATCGCTTCTATCGGCAAGGTGTCAACGAGCCGGACAGGGGAAACCCGGATACCTGTTTCTTTCATCTGCGAATTCCCAGGCCTGCTGATAGCGTCAGTGTCGAGAACAACAATACTGCAATGAACAATAATACTGCTGCTGCTGTTGTGGAGTTCAACAGGACATTCACCTGGGAAGGTGTCAATGTCACTGCGGCGCCAATGTGGGTTACCAAGACGTTCCATTCGACATCAGCGAGTTCTAGAGAAACAAAGAATCTCATTATGTTCAAATTGCACTACGATGATGCTTTGAGAGCACTTGCCGGAGTCTCGGCAGACATCATGATTGTGGGCGACGTTGTAGCCGCGGGAAGCTATATCAAGGCTTCCGTGACCATCTCAACTCGTTTTTAGGAGATTACCGTCTCATACCCGGTGGGGGAATGCGACGTACTTTCATCGGTTCGCAGAGCGCAGAGTATCTTGGCTACCTGGAACACGAGTGCTATTCAGACGCAAACCTTGCCAGGCTTTACGATTATCTGAATGTGTCTCCGGACATATCACTCCAACAAAAGGTCATCCTTCTGATGGCTGGCACAAGGAATATGCTGTTCGGTGACGAGGTACCTGATGCGCCTACGCACCTCGTTAAGATTATCGACCTCATTTTCGATAAGGATCCATCGACCGTCGTCATCATGGGTCAGATTCCAATGATTGACCTGCAGGAAGACGGGTCGACCTTCCTTAACGGGCAGCGCCGTGTCGCCTTCTACAATGCAGCCATCGCAGCAATTGTAAATCGAATGATTCAGGAACAGGGACGGAGAATCTTGAAGATTCACACTTCGACGACAACATCAAAGCATCAGAAGGGAAGCTTTGTAACGCCGAATGAGTCTGGCTACCTCAGGATAGCATATGATTTTTTGAAGAGCATTGCCTTGGCAAATGTATTTGGCTGACTCAAGGAGAGACAGGCTTTCTCTGGTATTGCTACTCCTGTGTCTAGTGATGCTGCTGTTACTGCCAGCTCTACCCCTGCACCCTCCACTAGCTTTACGGCCAACAGCTTCAATTTCAGCGTACCAACCAAGACAGTCGTGTGTTCTTAAGCCCGGCCGGCAGGTGCACCAGGCTACAATAATGTCGTCAAGACCTTGTTCGAAGGCCTTTCTCAGCTGAACTTTATCTTCAAGGTTGCTCGAAATAAAACTACCGTATACAATAACAGCCCTAACAGCAATATAAGTAGTGTTCGAGCATCTCTTAATCGACAATGCGCACTGACAGTTTTTGAAACAATCAGCTTCCGGACTTGACCCAGCGAGCCATGGACAACGGCAGTACCTGTGTATGAGCCAGCGAATCAAGGCCTGGCGAGTCAAACTATTACCAACTGGTGATCAACCGGCTCAACACAACCAGTCCGCTCGCCTACACAGTCTGCCCATTCGCAATACAGGTATATCGCAATCCGCCGCCTCGCTCGGTGCAGAAACTAAATGCATAACAGAACATTCTTAACACCTGCGTGACAGCGGGAAATTCCTATAGTGGTTACTGGGGAGCAGAAGGCTTGAGCTTCAACCTGACTAACCTGGTAAGCCACCGCGAGGAATGCTTCCCACTTTACAAGCTCGTCGCTGACATTCGGCCACACGGTCGAATTTCCCAGGGCAGTTCCCTTGATCTACTGCCCTCTACTACGAGAACCATACCTCTCGCAGACCAGACATCATTGTTTAGCAGTGCTACGTCTGCGCCAGCTTCGGCCACGAATGCTGCGTCTGTCGAGTAGTTGTGAGGTAGAGGATTACAGTTCAACAAGCTTCTAGCTATTAACACATCACATGAGACTTTTATCTTTCCCATGCCTGCTTCGTTTGTCGCTGCCAAAATCTGCAGCAATCTGCTATTGCGTTCAAGACACTCGAGATTTTAATTAATCAACTGCATTAAAGATTACAATTACGCTAAACTATGTTTAATGTATCTCTAATATCTTCTCTATATTACAGATGATGATGTCAGTTCTTTAAAGCTTAAAATAGTTTTAACATTTAACGATTTTAAGAATAATATCGATTTAAAATTACTGTATCATGAAAGCTTTATAATGTTCTTTATGTTAAGTTTCAGAAATTAAACAAGACGATGTTTTACTTAATTAACGCGTTAACGTATTAATTAACAAGTCGAGTTTAGTTTACACGTTAATTGTTTAATTAAGTCGTTAACGTATAAATTAAGCTTTAATACTCGACGTAAACGATAAAAACATTTTTAACTTCGAGTGTAATTAGTATAACGATACTTTTCGAAGACGACAACGCGTTAATTAACGACTCAGCTAATTAATGCGTTTTACGTATTTCTTTAACGATTATAAAGTCGATTACTCTTTATAATTTACAATGCTAGTAAAGAAACCTTATTAATAACTAAGCATACGAACATTGTTTATTTACCTCGCTGTTTACCTCGCTGTTAACCTCGCTGTTAATCGTATAAAAATGTTTAAACGTAATTATAAGTTTAAAATATTTAACGAATTTAATATTTTATTACTTATAGTACGAAAGAAAACTGATCAGAAAAAGAAATTTACTGTACACGAAGTGCTGAAGATAATTTTAACGACTCGTGAAAGCTTTAATTCTCTTTAAATAAAAGCTCGTTTTTTTAGTTTTTCTGATCTTAAATTACATTTAAATCTTTTTACAGCTATTTTCTCTTTTTATAAGCTTTAATATGCGCTGTATCATAATTAAAAACACGAATAAAAATGTTATTATTAAATAAAAATAAAAGAAGATTAAAAAACAAAAGTTAAAACATTATCGAGCTTAAAGATTAATAAATGATTATAAGATAAAAACATTCATGAAAGTATTACTTTACATGAATCTTTATTATTACTCGAAATATGAAAATTACTAAAATACTTAATTTATTAAATTAATCTTTATTAAGATTATGCGAGTAATGAATAAAAAGCGATTTTCTTAAATTTTACGATATTAAAAAATATTTAATTTAAACGAAAATTTAAATTTTAAAGACTCTGATTTTTAAAAGAAGCTTAAGTTATTAGTCTTTAATATTTAAAAGGCTAGTCGTTAATACTAAAAGTTAAATAAAAACGTATCTGTTAACGAGTAATTAATACTCTTTTAAAAACGTTTTAAGCATATCATAATGCTCAGCATTAAAGCAGCTGAAATAAGCTTTAAAATTTACAGTTTATGTTAGGAAAATTACATGCTTAATTTTCTTTTTACGTTAAAGATAACTTTAATCTTTAAGCTATTAATTACTAAGCAGCTAAGTTATAACGAGAAGATTAAGAGTAATAATACGCTGTCGTCGTCTTTACGAGTAATTTTACAGCTATGTAAAGATTTATTTAAATCGTATAATTATGTAGTCTTTACGAATAACTTCTTTAGTAATATAAAGCTATTTAAAGCTTTAAAGAAAGAGAAAATTAATGCATGCGATACAGCTAAATTAAGCAGCGAATATTTAAATTAGCTATCTCGTTTTTAACTCATCTTTATTAAAGTAAAGAACTGAGACTTACGTGCTTACATGATAATTAAAAACGAGATTTTATACTTAACATAATAAAATAATAACGTGTTATCGTACATGATCATCTTACACGATTTATTTAATTTAAATAAGCTTCATTTACTCGATTATTAAAAAAGATGAAACATATCTTTAAAATTTATTATATTTAGGTTTAATAATAATCTTATCGTTATTAGTTATCTTTCTTTTATAATCGCTTATTTTATTCTTTACTATGATTAATTAAATTTAATATTATTAATTTCTTTAATAACTAAAAAATATAATAATATATAAAAGATTCGAATAAAAATAATTAACAAAGATTTTATTATTCTTTACGTTAAAGAAATAATAAATATCTTTAAAAACTGTTTAAATTTCTGCTTAAAGCAGCTATTTTAAATAGCTTTAAATTACATAAGCTACGAGATGTTATCTTTAAGCTAAAATATAAAGACTTCGTTTTGTAATTAGCTTTAAAACTCACATAAAATTTTTATGATAATGATTATTTACGAAAGTTAAAAATCTTTATTATTACTTTAAATATGATTTATTCTTTAAAGCATTATTACATTAAGCTCGTTAAAAGAACTTATTACACGTTATGTAATAAACTGAAGAGAAAGAATTACATTATAAAGCGTAAGACTTTAACTAAAATTTCTAACGTCGACGTTAATCGATTCAGAAAGAAACGACAGCGAGATGTAAAGACTTCATGAGACTGTGCTGCAGCAGAATGCTTTAAACTAGTCTGTTACAGACGATCGAAGTGCTGAACTGCTATACATAGCACACTAAATTAAGTAATAAAAATAAAAAATGAGAATATTCGAAAGACGAGATTCACTCTTAAGCTTCATTTTAATTAAATTCGGTGAGTCGGCGACAGCAGGGTCTATTAAGCATCCGTACCCCATCTGGTCAAGCTGCTACCAAATTTAGCCTAGCTATTGATCAAAGGGGGTAGCCAACTTTGTGGCCGTCAAAGGGATACGTTAACGACTGCGTAAAGACTTAATGTGTAGCTTCAGCTCAGCTTGTTAGTCAAGACGAAGACTGCTACCCACAAGAAACTTTTACTATTTGCAAAATAGGTTAGACCTATTCTAAGTAGGCCTTCCGGTAGGCCTGTAGTTCAATAACAACTTTTACTAAGACTAAGCTGGACTCTTTTCCGCCTTTCGTTCCCGTTTACAAGCATGACAGGTACTAATAGTAACCCATCTCTTCCTCGTGCCTTCATGCCTCAGTCATCAGATTGAACTTTCGCTGCATCATCGCTTCCGTATGTTTGCGTGTGCTTCGAGCTATATGTCAGTCTGGTTTACCCCATCCACAATATGGTGAAGAGGACTTGCAACTCGGTTCTCTCCGCCAGAAATTCCCGTCTCATGATATCTGCATCGTGGAGCGAGATCGGAAAGTCTTGCACCAACTGTTTCATATGTAAGCATCTAGTCATTCACTGAGACTTGGAGATTTAGAACATCGATTATCCTGTCAAACACTTCCAGAGGTAAGCTCTTGAACACATCCACCTTTCTGCGAAGCTCTCCGGCCCACCAGTCCCGTCTTTGACATGGAACCGTGGCCGTCGATATAATCCGCCGCCTAGGATCAATCAGATGAAGAGTCGAAAACTTGCAATGGCCTGTGCGTGATCTGTCCTCAAGATGAAGCGGATTAAACCTTATCAGTTGGTGATTAGGAATCACACGGTTGGATTAGCAGTTCCCGCCTAATAGGGCTGACTATGACTCTTAACCAATGACTTATAATCAACAACCCCTATATAGAGGGAGTTTCCTCCCTAAATAGTTCTGCTTCCTTAAGCTTTTATTAATATACTAGATACCGTCATACTTCGTATAACTACTGGTTATAAGCTCGAGTTAACGCTACTATTTAATGTTTTAAAGCTTTAATTATAGCTCACTATCGCGAAAAGAAAGTAAATTTCTTAAATATTTTCTACCGTCTTTTATTAAATCTTTATTTACGATTATTAATCATCTTTAATCTTTCTTTACACATTAAAATAAGTATGCTTAAGATTTATTAAATCTTGAACCTAATAAGAATGAAGAACTATAATACGTAAGCAGTTAACTACTTTAACGCGTTTAAATTAAAAAATATTTAAGAAATAATCTTTAAGAAGAAAGAAATATTTACATCTTTAATCGAAGTTATACACGTTACATTAAAGTAAAAGATAATTTACACGACGTTATATAAAGCTTATTTAATTAAACTAATAATGTGAACAAAGAATAATTATTAAACTAAAGCTTTACTAATGCTCAGCATCGACGAGAGTTTAAGAATTTACATTCTAAGCATGAAAAAGGCTAGCGATATGTGAATAAAATTAAAAGAATTATATTTTAAGTCTTTTTACTTAGTTATAATCTTCGTCATTAAAGAGATACGAATAATATATTAATTAAAATATCGATTCGTACTTAATTATGCTAAAACTTTAAAAAGTTAACTAGTAAATGTAATCAGATAGAAAGTATTATACTCGATTAAATACTAAGATGTATGTTTTTAACAGATCTTAATGAAAATTTAAAACTTTATATGTTTATTTTATTAAATAATTTTTTAAGTAATATTAACATAAATCATTTATTAAATACGTTACAGAATCTGTCGCGAAGATAAAATAATAAGAAGAAATTAAAATTTCTTATCGCTAAATTTAATAATAAATCTTTTAATAGTAGGTTTAAATTTCAGAATAATAACTTTAAAGAAAAAAAGAATAAAAAGAATAAAAAGAAAGAAAAAAAAATGCGAGCACTGCAAGATATCTGAGCATTTTAAAGATAAATGTTATTTTCTGCATTCAGATATTAAATTAAATGATTAATAATTCTTTAAAAATAACAAGAAGTTTTTAAAAGAATTAAATTAAATTAAGAAGATTTTCGTTAAATTACTTAAAATATTAAAGATCTTAAATTAAGCGATAAAAAGAAATATTTAATGAATTAACTTTAACGCTAACGATCATTTATGTTTTAATGAGTTAATGTTTAAATTTAACATTTATTAAAAAGTTTAGAATTAAATTATTTTAACGATAAGCGAAGAAGTAATTTTAATCGTTAATTAAGAATTCGTAATACTGTTAATTATAATTAAAGAATAAAAGAAAAATATTTTAATTAATAAAATATATTACTATTTAAAGCTTAGCTATAATTTTAATTATTAAAGTTAAAGAATATTTCATTTAAATTAAGAATAAAAAGTTTAATCTCTTTAATTTAAAAGATTAAATTATACTATTAAAACTTAAAAGTTCTCGAAAAAGTTACTATTTAAACATTTAAAACTTATTTAGTAAAGAACTATTATTCTTTATTACTTTACATTTCAGTAAGACATCATGACGTCGCTAGCATAATCGCTTAACACATTTAAATATGTTAAATGTTAAGAAATTACTTATCATGAGTACTAACATCGATGTCGTCGTCGTAAATACTTTAAAAAAGTTAAAACTTTTTCAGAATGTTTATAAACTCTGCGTTATGAAAAAATAATATCGCGTTATTAATTAAGTATCTTAATCGAAAGCTACGATTATAAAAAAGCTAATGCATATTAATATAATTAACGAAGATAATATTATCTTAATCTTTAATTAACGCGTTAAATACGTCGTCGTTATAACGAACGACTTTATTAATTATACGATAATTTATCTTTTATAACGAAAATTTAAACTAAAAATAATACTTCGTAAATATTTAAAATAAATGAAAATTAAAGATATATTAATTTAACGTTTCAGATTTAATAATAAAGATAAATATATTAATGTTAAGATTTAAAAAATTATTAATGACTTCGAGATTAGTTAAAAACTAACTGCTTCTTATAATTTTAATTAAAATGAAGTTGCGAAACGAATATTTCGTACTCTTTTTAAACGAACTTAAATTATTCTTAAAGAGTCAGAATTATTACAGTTCTTCTAAAGAAAGATTATATAAATGATTATTTATTTAAAGAATAAATGCTTTACTAATGCATTAAGTAAAATAACACCGCTCGAAGCTTAAAGTAATAAGAAATTTAATTTTAATAATTTACATTAATTTAAATATATTATATATTAAAAAGTTAAAGGCGCACGTTTAAAACTTAATAATAAAAGTTAAAGATGCAGATTTTTAAACTATGCAGATTTCTAAACTATGCAGATTTTTAAACTATGCAGATTTTTAAACTATGCAGATTTTAATTAATATTAATTATAAATTAATAAAACGATAATAATATTTAGTAATGTAATATTTAACGAGACTGCTACTATTAAAATAAAGAAGAAAGAAATTCTTAATAACGATTTTTAAGACTTTAATCTTTAACAGCTTAGTAAAGTTATATTTTTAAATATTACTTCGTCGTTTAGTTTTATTATTACTTTAAAATAAATAAATAATAAAAAGCATGATAATAATAAAATGAATAAACAGAATTAGAAGTACTTTAATATAAAGAATAATATATCTTCGATTTTTTTAAATCATAATTAAATTTTTAATAATAATTAATTAATTATACACATTAAATCTTAACGTAATATATTTCGCGTCGATTATAAGCGACTAGTACGAAACTTCGTAGTTAAAACTAAAAATAAGTATTAAATTTAATACTTTTAAAACGATGAAGAAAGTTAAAGAAAGCTCGAATTAAAATCTTTAAAAACAGGTTATTTTAAGCGAAATCGACGCACATAAACAAAATAACACTTATTTTCTTAATACATTATTACTTAATTAACGCGTACTACTTATAAGATAAGTTTTTACGATTAAACGAGAAGCGTTTTACGAAATCGTTAAATATAAGGCTAAATAAGTGTGCAAGAGCTTTCGTTATAAGTAAAAATCGATTTTAATAAAACTATACTTCAGTAATTAAATTCTTCGTCGCTAAAGCTTTACTAGCTTTAATAACTAAATACGATTATGATATTAAGCAGATAAACGTTATTACTATCTTTCTTAAAACAGCGTTAAAAGAGAAGGTTTAAGTTTAATAACTCTTTAAGTTTAAACAAATATAATTAAACGATTAAATTCTCGCATGTCATTTTTATAACATTAATAAATTCTCGAGTGCTAATTAATTAATTATTTACGATTAATTATTACGTTAACATCGTTAACATCGTTAATAAATAATTAAATAAAAGATTCATTTAATTATTACTAAATTACGTCATTTATCTTAAGTTATTATCTGTTCATTATAATTTTTACTGTTACTTAAAAAGACATAATTGTAGCTCTGAATTAGCTAAATTTAAATCTTTTATAATAATCGAAAAATATAAAGAATTAATTTAGTAATTAAGATTAAGAATAGTTTTATTATTACGTTATAAACTAATCGTCGAGTTAAGTTTCGATATTAATATTCTGACTTAACTTAAATACTTAATATTAACATTATAACTTAGCTCGAATACTTAATATTAACATTATAACTTAGCTCGAATACTTAATTTTAACATCGTAACTTAACTTAATATTAATCTTAAGTTAAGTTATAATTTAAATTCTCGACTTAACTCGTTAAGTAATCGAAAATGACGTTAAATGTTAAGATTTATTATTTTTAAATTTATTACGTTATTATTATTAAAAGATTTATAGTAATAATTAAAACTGTTTTCTTATTCTTTTATATCATCTTTTCGTTATTTACATTATTTTATTACATTAATAATAATATATATTATAAAATGTTTAATTTTAATAAAATATACGAATCATTAAAATTTTTAATTAAAAAAGAATTTAATTCTTTTATCATTCATCTGTTTAC
>JAABUO010008634.1_pt1 | contig 11483 bp, 7 predicted proteins | sample 5559291 | NCBI WGS metagenome assembly JAABUO01 (sample SAMN10711878, study PRJNA513372) | rock metagenome | isolation source: Antarctica rocks | place: Antarctica: Victoria Land, Finger Mt sud | reverse complement strand
TCTAGAAATAGCCGAGGAGGCCGTCGTTCACATTTTAGCTTGACAGAATAACAAGGTGAGGCAATCCTGATAATTTGATAATAGTTGTATACAAAGCATAGGGACTTCAAATATATGCTCACTACCTAGGCAAAGCTTTTGCTTTCCGGGATTCTTACAATGGTATACCCTTGAGTGCTTACTATTGGGTTTGCATAGTACATTTCTGACAGACAATTCCCAGGGCTTGGAAGAGAATTTGAAGACGGATCCACCGTGCCATCCTCTTGCAGTAAGTCTAGGATTTCCATTGTAACGGTCAATTATCCTAAGTCCTAACAAAATACCAGTGTGCTATCCAGGGTGAATCATTGCCAAGCGCTGGTAGCCATGAGTGAATGCTAACCAAGTTTGCAGACTGTTTGGCTAAAAATTTATACAAAGAAGAACAATGCAGAGGCCAAGTTGATGCTTTGTATAGATGCTGCAACACTTTCTACCACCGGCAAGGAGATTATGCAAGTACGGTCAGCTGCCCTAAGGCGAGCCTGTTGAGGTTGAAGATGAAGCAACGTGCCGAAGGCATGTGAGCCCCAGGAGGTATCATCGGGAGCTTAAGAGCTTGAGGGTTTGTAATTATTGGCTTTATTTTAGGTATAGATGTACTACATCATGAGATATATGTAACAGCTCACTATGTTTTCAAGACCTTCAGTTCACAAGGGATCTGGCCTGGTATTTAGGGAGTGTCGAATCCGATCTTAGGCGATCGTGAGCACGCATAGAGACCCTCAAAGGATCTGGACAAACATTAATGAGTATGCCCCGAGACTCTAATGATCACCTGAAAAAAGACATTGTTATGAGAAGAGAAAAAGATTTCGAACTCCAAATGGATATTATAATAAAAGTTACCTAAGCAAGCTATTTAAAAAAAACGCGCTACTCAGGCTAATTTTTAGTGTTTTCCTAAGAAAAAGAGGATTCTAACCAAATTCGGAATAGTTAGTAGGTCCCAGTTCGCGTAACTTGCCCTGCAGTTACCTTAAACTCATTGTCAATAATGTGGTAGTCTCTGTTTCCCGCTAGACTCTTACGCTCGAACAATTCCAACCGGTGTGACACTCTTTGCACTGTTATCTATGCTGTTTCCAGTGGTGCACTGTTGACAGCGGTCGGCGCAAGCTATACTCCTTCAAGCCGTCATGTCTTCAAGACATTATCCCCGAGAGGAAAGCTGGGATAGCCTTCATCACTCAGAAGCTTCCAATGGAGCATCGGAAGGAGAGAACGATGACGCCGACATGAGTATGGACGAGGGATCCGATGACGGTAACGAAACTTCTCCCTCTAATACACCGGCATTGCTCACGGTCAGCGATGTCCAACGGGCACTTCATCCTCTTCAGTCCACAGCAGATCGGGTTGGAAAGCAGGTCGAACAGTTTGCAGAAACTTTGGACCGCTTAAGTACCAGAACAAAGCGAAACTCACAGAAGCATTGCGGACATGTACTCCCTCTAGTGCAAGCTTACAAGAAAATCGCTAGCGACACTGTTGAGCACTTGAAAGGTATTCATGCGCCCGAGAGGCAACAGCATTCGAGTAAGAAGTGGAAGCGCAAATTGCAGAATTCTGGTGAAAATTCTAGCTCTGCATCGCCTCGCGCAGAAGCTTACGAAGTGGGCGGTAAAACTTCTGTAGAGGATCTGAGGAGATGGGAGATGGAGGAACAAACATGGTATCTACTTGGCCTCATGCTGGAGGTTGAATATCCTGTTCCACCATCGGATGGCCAACGGCTTGATAGTTTTCAAGGATTAAAGCGTCCCAGCCTAAGTGCGGGAATTTTACGATATTCTTCAGAGAGGAAGGTATGGGATCAATTTCTCGCCCATGACGATCTTGCTTGGGAAAGACATACGGTGGTCGAGTGGTTGAAGAAATGTGCCCATGAATCTGGGCAAGACATCGATTCAGTGGTAAAGGAGCTAGAATTGGGTGTCGATAGAGAAACGGGATTATGGGCTCACAGCTGGTTATATACTAAGGAAGCAATCAAGTACCAAAAACGCCTACGGTCGTGGCCACAGGCTCTTGAGCCAGATGCCCCAGGCATTGATGCTTCTCTGATAAGTTCAGACCGAACGAAACCATTGGCTACTCAGCTGGATCCTGATGCAGTCACACGACAAGGCCGAAGTCTGGAGAAGCAAGACCAATCCTTCGAGCGAGCTACCTGGCTGGCTTGCTGGGAAATGATGCGACGCGGGAAAGATTGGGATTATATCCGCGATCGGTGCCAACAAGTAGAAGGATGGAGAGCTACAATTATGCGCGGAGATCCTCGGAATTCCCAGTCTAAGGAAGACGATCGAGGACCTGATGCCGCCGCCAGCTGGCGGTCAAGAGCGCTGTGGCGGAAGACCTGCGCTCTGGCCGCCAAAACAGGTGGAATTGATTCTTACGAAAATGCCGTTTACGGAGTTCTCAGTGGATATATGCCCAGTGTTCTCAAGGTCAGCCGCAGCTGGGATGACTATCTGTTTGCTCACTACAACTCCTATCTATTGAGCCAATTCGACCGCTATGTTAGATCACAATGCCCTGATCGTCTCCCGCTTGCTTTGGTACAGAAATATGGATGTTTTGATTTCGCCGTGTCTGAGGGGCACCGTACTCAATCCGGAAACCAGATTGTGGAGAAAATGAAGACCATGGAAGCGACGAAGAAAGAAGCGAAACAGCCTTTCAAAATGCTCCAAAGCAGTTTGATCGCTAAGTCTTTCGATGACTTTGTTTTTAAGCAGGGAGTGAAACTTTGCCAAGCAGCCAATACTCCGGAGAAATCCAGAATTCTCCCAGCAATGAGTGACGCCCTCCTCGAGGGGAGCATTACAGCACCAATAAGCATGAAAGATTACGATCTCTTGCGTGTAATCACGCATATGCTACTCATATTCCAGGAACTTGGACTTGACATTGGAGATCGTAATCGCCGCTTTGCTGCCGAAAGCATCATTGTTGCATACATCGATTATTTAAGTAAAGCTGGAAAGCAGCAAATCCTGCCCCTCTACGCTTCTTTCCTCTCGCATGAACGGTCTACGACCTGCTTAGGCCGACAGCTGCCCTTTATCAAAGATCCTCGGGAACGCCAAACAGTGATGCGGCTGATGAAGCAGTGCGGCATTGATGTCCCTGGCGTTTTGAACATGCAATTACAGATGATCATACTGGATGCCCCCTCTAGTAAGGGTGACCGTAAGACATTCCCTTCCCTGGCCATTCTTGAGCGGTATAACGGCGACAATTCTAGAGTACGTCCAATACGGAGTAATTTCATAGGCAAATCGGTCAGTGATGATGAACAAGACCTCATCCATGGGTTTGAATGGTATATGCTACTTCAAGGCCATTGGCAGCAGACCATGACAACAGGAGCCGTCCTGTACAAACACCTGCTTCGTGAGTTATACATATGAACCTGTCTTGAGTTTCATTTCCAAGCTAAGGCATATTTTCAGGTACCAGGGGCTTCGCCGCCGCCAGAGTGTTGTTAAGGGACGTCACATTTTCGATCATTTCCCTTGGCAAAACTGAATCGCTACTAGGGCAGATGGTAGACATCAGTAAGGCAGACAGCGATGAAAGAGATGAACCAGCCGCGATGAGCCGGAGCACAAGATCAGGCCGGACCCGGAGTCAACCACAGCCCAGGCGTAACTCAACTGCAATGAGAGCCGGAAACGAGCGCGAGCTCTTACTCGATCAATCCAGGACTTTCCGGGATTTCGAGAATTTATTTGCGGCTCTCGATGCCATGGAACGGTGGAAGGATCTTGCAGATCAAGCTGGCCAGTAAGCTGGTCTTGAACCCCTCTCTCTGAATACCCTCTGAATTCTCGCCTGTTGTAGGTCTGTTAATCCTCGTGGGGACGATGGTAAGAAGTGGAAAGCCGAGTTTCAGGAGGCTTATGACCGGGTGGAGGCGACAATCCAGCCTTTGCTCAGTGGATGGTTACAATACCCGAAGGATGGTGCGTCCCGCGGGCTCGGCCCCTTACATGATGGATTAGCTGACGATAATCGCAGACAAAGAAGCTGCTGAGTTCGAGCAAATACGGGTTGCATGTCTCCCAGAAGTCGTGCTTGCATACAATACAGTATTGAACTTCAGCGCCCACACACTGAGCCGAGATTTACTACTCAGGAGCATGGACTTGGCCGCCACAATCGCAGCAGAAGAGTCCGAATTGGCTTCTTGCTTTACCGCGGCGGATAGGATGCCTGAGCTGGTGGACTCTTTCGCGCTGTCAAGTATGAATGTCATTAGGGCTGAAGAAAGTGGCAAGAGCAAGATGAAGCCTAACGGTGAGCGCTTGGGCATTTGGACAGCGAAAAACCCCCCAAGCTATCCGGGGGAATAAGAATAGCTTTGATTGTCATGCTCTCTGAAGATTTTACGTTCGAAATGTTGTGCGAAATGCCACGGAGGTACAACGACTTCGAATCTAGATCGTTTGAAAGAATCCCACGGGCGTACGGCATTTGTCCAAGTCACCCTAATTGAGGTTACTTGGTGCACCGTGACATGTAAATTATTCACCACCAGGAAGCCGAAGCGTAGTTAAACTCGAATTACTTAGTTTTGAATATTAGTCACCTTAATACGGCGCAAACACAGTCATATTTTAGCATTACCATTATGGTATTCAATCGATGACACAGGAAAGCTTCAAGAGTGAGGAGTTTCCACGATACGGTAGATTGAAGGCGCTGAAGGCCTGAGGGTGAAACGCTGGCGCTTGATACCCCCCGGGCATGAAGATGCTGGGCCTCGTATCAGTACTACGAAGTGCGGAGGCTTGCTTCTGCAAGCGCTAGCTCATCGATGATTCTGCCATGCATGCATTCCTGCCATGTGGCCCAGTAAGCGGTCAGATCTAATTGAACAACGACATAGCCTAATAAGCTGTGTGACTTTGTGTAACTATTATGTTTCGTAGTCTCGTGGACAGGTAGGCGTAGTAGGCGAGGTAGGGTACAATATTCTGCCCGGGATGCTCGTTGTTACCACTCCGTGATTTCCGCCCAGAGCCTTGATGTCAGTGTCGATGATTGCGTGACCAGTGGCAGTCGACAAGTCCCATCCCTCGTACACTTTGATAGGAAGGTCCTGATGAATTACTTTCTATATCTAATGAAGAGTGTGGTTCCGGCCCCCTTGTGCGGAATTAAGCCTAAGGCACGTCGGCCCTACTCTCATCCGTTTTGGGATTGGTTTGGGGCAGTGCAAATCAGCCAAGGGTATCTTCCCGGACGAGTGAACCAATTGTAAGGTCTTTGAGCGCTACTTTAAGCGTCTACATTCTCTTTGATAAGCATATCTGACCACGATCCACTGCAGAGTCCTTTTCCGACACAATCCGTCGCCTTGGCTCCTATCCAGAACCACATTCTCAATGCAATTCTACTGACCAAGGGCCATCAGATGGCGACTCAGAGGCAAAGAAACATAGCCCGAGGAAGATCGCCTACTCCAGAAGCTTCAGATGGTTGTGAAGGAGACCAAAGGTGTACAAGAGCTAGGGATACAGCGGGGGCAGCTTCTGGGCTGCTGTGAAGGCTCCTACATATCCTCTGGTATGTATATGATGAGCTCCAGAAAGCTATGGCCTCAACGTTCTTTTCCGAGTTGGGAGAAGCCTCGTCACTAATAATATTCTTTCTAGCAATACTCAGTCACCGGAAAGTAAGTGTGGTGGAGAAGCCTGGGTGAATTTGCCAAGACTCGCAACTTCTCTCTTCATCAAATTGTGAGCTTGGCATATCGACACTTTGAACTTCGACCTGCCGACCTGCACCACACTTTCGAATTCATCCTTAATCTCGCAGTAACATCCGCATAATCCACCCGTCCTTCTCAACCTACGTACACATGACTGAAGGACAGCGTCATCTGCTTTTCATACTAAAGAAGATAACCTGGCAATAATGACCAACCCTGCAACTGATGGCCAAAACTCACCGACTCCGAACAGTGCCCCTCGTAGGCCACGAGCACCCACTATAACTATTGACACTTCTGCCGTCAGTCCACCTTTATTAGAAGATGACGCGCTGCTTCTCCAAAATTTGTCTGACCGTACTCGTTCGTTGCAGGGCGATGATGACAAGGAAGTTGACCCGCACCATGCTCCGTTGCCCAGCGAACAGTCACCAAAACAGTTACGAGCAGCCCATTCTTTTGATAACCAAGAGCATCGTCCAACGTCTTCTCACAATGTCTCATCACCTACGTCGAGGCGGAGTGACCGTCAGCCCCACGACTTCCTGGCTGTTCCCAATGCCCGCTCAAGAGGCAACTCCGTCGATTCGGAAGAGCCGGGTCAAACCCCAACTTCTTTTGGCGGGGATACTTGCATAACCTCACCAAGCTTATCGGCGCTTTCGACCGAAGGGGGCCAATTCAGCACCGCAAACAGCACACAGGGTCTCGTAAATGATGAGCATGCATTGGAAGCTATTCCGGGGACAGAAGCCGATTTCCAGGTCGAGGATAACAAATTCGCATTCTCTCCAGGTCATTTGACTAAGCTAATGAAACCTGACCCGAAAAGTTTTGCAGCTTTCCACGCTTTAGGGGGCTTGAGCGGACTTGAGAAGGGTTTACGCACTGATCGATTGGCCGGCTTATCGGTTGATGAAAAGCATCTTGATGGTACCGTCACTTTCGAGGAAGCTGTAGCGGCTGGAGCGCAGAGAACAACTATAACGTCTTCCGAACCTCGTCTACATAGGTCAGTAACGTCCGCGACAGGGGCAACGCAACACTCGGACGATTCATTTGCGGATCGTAAACGGATCTTCAAAGACAACCGACTTCCTGAGAAGAAGGCCAAGAGCTTCCTAGAACTTGCCTGGCTGGCTTACAATGACAAAGTCCTTATTCTTCTAACGGTTGCCGCTGTCGTATCACTTGTATTAGGCATATACGAGTCGATCTCTTCTACAAACGGTGAGCACGCACAATGGGTAGAAGGAGTTGCTATCACCGTGGCTATCGTCATCGTCGTAGTCGTGGGAGCTGCGAACGATTGGCAGAAAGAGCGGCAATTTGTCAAGCTGAACAAGAAGAAAGTGGATCGCGAGATCAAAGTCATTCGGTCAGGGAAATCTCGTCAAACCTCGGTGCATGACATTCTGGTCGGAGACGTCCTTCACCTTGAGCCTGGAGATATGATACCAGCAGACGGTATCTTCATCTCCGGGCACAACATCAGATGCGACGAGTCCTCAGTCACAGGCGAGTCTGACATATTAAAAAAACATTCCGGCGAGGACGTCTACCAGGCCCTCAATGCTCATCATAGCGTTACGAAGATGGATCCTTTCATCATTTCTGGAGCTAAAGTGACTGAAGGTATAGGCACATTTCTCGTCACTGCCGTAGGGGTCAATTCGAGCTATGGCAACATCATGATGAGACTTCGGGAAGATGCGCAGACTACGCCGCTGCAGTCGAAACTCAATGTTCTTGCTGAGTATATTGCAAAGCTAGGTTTAGGCGCCGGTCTCATACTATTCATCGCGACTTTCATCAGATTCTTAACTCAACTGCATAGCATACCAGGTGGGGCTTCAGCGAAGGGGCAACAATTCCTCCAAGTCTTTATTGTGGCAGTAACAATTGTGGTGGTTGCGGTTCCAGAAGGTTTACCCCTTGCTGTGACTTTAGCCCTAGCCTTCGCGACTACAAGGATGCTAAAAGAAAATAACCTCGTTCGGCTACTTCGTGCTTGCGAGACGATGGGTAATGCTACGGTAATCTGCTCTGATAAAACCGGTACTCTAACGCAGAATAAGATGACTGTTGTAGCGGGAACTTTGGGTGCTTCAACAAGATTTGGCAACAAGAAGATGGATGATTCAGAGGATAACTCACCCACCAAGCGCAATTCAGTAGTCTCCGAGAACTTTGTGCAAGACGCCTCGACCGGTGAAGTCGTTCAAATGATGCACGAGGACACGAAGTTACTTCTAAAACAATCAATCGCCGTTAACTCCACAGCGTTTGAGGGCGAACAAAATGGGGGTGATGCGTTCATAGGATCCAAGACCGAGACCGCATTACTCAATTTTGCCCGTGACTATCTGGCAATGGAGTCGGTAAATACAGAAAGGTCAAATGCTAACATTGTGCAAATGGTACCATTCGACTCCGGAAGGAAGTGTATGGCCACCATGGTGAAATTGGGGGACAAGAGATATAGGATGTATGTCAAAGGAGCCTCGGAAATTTTACTCGAAAAGTGTACACGGATTTTGCAAGATCCCACCAAGGCGATCTCCGACGTACTTGTCACGCCAGAGAACATGGACAACCTGAAACAGACAATCGATGAGTATGCGTCACGATCATTGCGAACGATTGGGCTTCTATATCGCGATTTCAAGGAATGGCCAGTGAAGGGGATACCTCCACAGGAGGATAATCCTACACTTGCTGTGTTTGACAGTGTCTTCAAAAACATGGTCTTCTTAGGGGTTGTTGGCATTCAAGATCCTCTTAGGGATGGGGTTGCCGAAGCAGTTCGCTCTTGCCAAAATGCCGGGGTCAGAGTTTGCATGGTGACTGGGGACAATTTGTTGACAGCAAAGGCCATTGCTGCAGAGTGTGGGATCTATAGCGGGACCGACGAAGACGAGGTCATTGAGGGTCCCGAATTTAGAAGATTGAGCGCGTTGGAGAAGAAACATAGAGTCCCCAAATTACAAGTACTTGCCAGGTCTAGCCCCGAAGACAAACGGATCTTGGTCAAGCGATTAAAGGAATTCGGAGAGACTGTTGCCGTAACAGGCGATGGCACCAACGACGCTCCTGCACTCAAATCTGCTGATGTCGGGTTTTCAATGGGAATTGCGGGAACGGAGGTTGCCAAAGAGGCTTCCGCCATTATCTTGATGGACGATAACTTTGCCTCGATTGTCAAGGCAATTATGTGGGGCAGGGCTGTTAACGATTCCGTCAAGAAGTTCCTCCAGGTCTGCAGATCTACCATACATGATTGATGCCCCACTGACGTCTCCGCAGTTCCAAATTACCGTAAACATCACTGCCGTAGTTCTAACATTTGTTTCTGCCGTTGCGAGTTCAACCGAAACCTCAGTCTTGACTGCTGTTCAGTTACTTTGGGTCAACCTTATCATGGATACTTTCGCTGCCTTGGCATTGGCCACTGACCCACCGACACAAAGCATATTGAACCGCCCGCCTGAAGCAAAATCGGCTCCTCTGATTACCTTGACCATGTGGAAAATGATCATAGGACAGTCCATTTATCAACTATTCTTCACATTGCTACTCTTTTTTGGAGGCGTCCGTATCCTTTCCTACGACTCGTCCCGCGAGCAAAACCAACTTCAGACCTTAATTTTTAATGTCTTTGTCTGGATGCAAATCTTCAACCAATACAATAACCGGCGTCTGGACAACAAACAGAACATCCTAGAAGGTGTACAGCGGAATTATTTCTTTATTGGCATACAGGTAATCATCATCGCAGGACAAATTATGATCGTATTTGTTGGCGGCCAAGCTTTTTCAATACACCGACTCAATAAAGCGCAATGGATCTATTCCATAGTGCTCGGGTTCCTCTCTATACCGGTCGCGGCGTTTATTCGTCTCATTCCTGACGAATTTATTCGTAAACTTATCCCGAAGTGGCTGAAACCCAGAGCATCAAACCCTGAGCTAGTAGTTTCTGACGAGGAATGGCAGGCTCAGTATAATCCGTTTGAAGAGATTCGACAGGAGTTGACATTCATGAAGAAGGTTCGTGGTGGCCGCCTCAACGGGATTGTACACAAATTGCAGCATCCTCGAGAAGCTCTGTCGCGTTCAAGAAGCGGATCAAGGTCCCAGCTCAACTCAATGCCTTCAACGCCGAGTGGTGAACACGGTGGTGGCGACTTTAGCGGCGGCTTAGCTCCTCCGGCTCCTGACTCTCGCAGGTCTGGCTCAAGGCGAATGACAAGATCTCGATCGAATTCGGCCTTTGGCCCAGCAGCTGCGATGGCCGGTATCGTGGCTGGCAGTATTGGTGGGTTCACGCCCAGGAGTCGCTCACAGGATGACAATCATTCAGCGTTCTCTCTCGCACGGTCAGATGCGGAAGATCATGACAGCCTTAAGATTTGCCCTTCGCCGAGAACGGATAGAGCGGAAGACAAAAGTGTTCGAAATCGTTCTGGAAGTAATATTTCTTCGACCAAAGACCCGGAGATCAAGCCGGTGTCTAGGGGTTCTTTGGCTCCGCCGGAACGGGGCCATCATTGAGATCTGACAAAGAATGCATTCTAATTCGCCCGAGGTTGAAGTTCTTAAAGCTTTGATCTTTCGCTCTGTCTTACCATAATTAATCTGCCTGATTCAGACCTCTTCTTAATCTGCGGTGTTATCATAATCAAAACTTTCTACCGGGCCTCTCGTTTTGCTATTCGGCAATCCATTCAGGACATTCTGCGGAGCACGGTTCGCTAGGGGGCCTGTACATGAAGTCACGCATGGTACTGGCGTTTACAGTAATCCCTCTTTTGAAATGGCGTTCTCAACACTACAGCAGGCGTGTTTACTATCTCGGCGTTTTCTGGCGCAGGTCCTTTTCGGCTTTTTCGGCCTTTTCGGCCTTTTTTTCCTACTTGGGACTGAGATGAGATTACGTGGGAATTCAGTTCTCACCCATTGTCGTTTTTTGAGGAGTTGATGGAAACTTCTAGTCGGGTCTGAGGCAGAGGGTATTTTTGTACATAGATGGTTTGTATGAGGGAGAAAGGGGGAAAGGGGGAGGGAGAAGAAGGTGTGTATGACTAGTGGTAGGGCAGCGTGAGAGTGAGGAATTGAGGTAAAGTTTCGATATGAGAGTTGTGTGTCTTGTGTCTTGACTCCCTGTGACATTATTAGCAGTAAACGGAAAAGAGGGAGTTGGTTGAGGTAGGAGTGCGAAAAGATTAACACGTTGCCTTAAAGAGATGTTTGCCTGATCTATTTGTCGTTTTTAAATTTTGTTTAGAGTGCGCTGCGGTCTCACCTCCGCTGAACTTCCTTTACATCCTGCTCTCCCCTTCGCATCGTCTCTCTTTCTTTTCCTCTTCATTTCTTATAATCTTCCTAAACCTCGATCTTCTCCCTCCTTTCACTCTTAACCCCGATCGTCTTCTTCCCTCCTTTCACATCTTTCATATCCCGTTTCATCTCTTCTCTCTTTTCTCTCTTTCTCCTCCCCCTCCCCCTATCTTCTCTCCCTTCCCTTCCCTCATCCTCTCCATCCTCCTTCCATACCTTCGCCCCTGTTCTCACTTTTCCACGTCTGCCCGCCTCCACCCCCCGTCTTTCTTTTACTACACGTAGAAGATCTGAGAACAAAATGGGTGAGGGGATCTGACTGGGGTTTTCACCGGTTGAGATTAAGAGTTGGAGTGAGAGGGGGGAGATGTGT
>JAABUO010008631.1_pt1 | contig 11486 bp, 9 predicted proteins | sample 5559291 | NCBI WGS metagenome assembly JAABUO01 (sample SAMN10711878, study PRJNA513372) | rock metagenome | isolation source: Antarctica rocks | place: Antarctica: Victoria Land, Finger Mt sud | reverse complement strand
ACAAGCTGCTCATCGCCGCGTTCCACATGCTGAGCACGGGCGAGGCGTTCCGCGACCTCGGCGAGGGCTACCTCGACCAGGTCGCCCGCAAGCGCTCCACGACCAAGCTGGTTCAGCGCCTGAGCAACCTCGGATACGACGTCATGCTCGTCCCGAAGGCGGCGTAGCCCGCCAGCCGGTCCGTCCAGGGTCTATTTCCTCAGCAGTATCTGATCCATGACCGGCTACCCCGGATGTGTCCGCCAACTCTGGCATAGGCACGATAAAGCGGACACACTCGTTTCCGGACGGGAACACGGGCACAGGCCGCCTTGGCGAACGTCGGCTACGCACGGGTCAGCACGCTGGACCAGGATCTGTCGCTCCAACTCGATGCCCTGGCGGTGGCTGGGTGCGACAAGGTCTTCGAGGACTGAAACGGCAAAGCTATGGCCGCGCCAGCTTCGACCTGCTGCGACGGCGCGTTCTGCTCGCGGCATGATCCACGCAAAGTGCGGGAGAACCACCGCGGACGCTACCGTCGCCGCGGCCTGAAAACCCCACAGATTCTGATGCTCTCGCTCGGCTTGGGCTACTTAACTATCTCCATGTACTAACACATTGACGCTGTTCAATTGAAGCCATCTACTGCGCCCGTGCTTTCGGTTTCCTGCACGAACACGACGGAACTACGCTTCCAGGAACCCTCTTGATCGGCTCACCAACACCGGACACTGGCAGTTGCGTGCAGAAATCGTCAGACAATGATTGATGATGGCAATCTTGCAGAGTGCCCATGAACCACGCAGATGCGCATGTGCGACTTTTCGCTTGCATGTTCGTTTGGCCTGCGCGCAGCATGGTTGGAGAAGCTGCGTGGTGCAACCAACGTGGCACTGGGAGATGCAGCGGTCCACCGCCCGCCGATTGTCGACTGTTCGAGATGGATTCGCTTCAGCTCCTGGAAACTGTAGACGGTTCGACCGACAGACTGATGCCAACGCGTCAGTCCCTTCGGGCGACGCGCCCTGTCAGTGCCTCGGCGTTCGCGCCAACCGAAATGCTGCACTGCCACGTCCGGACCGTGTCGCAATACCAACTAAGGAGAAGACGTCATGCCGTTCCCCGTCGATGAGGAAGAAGGCGCGCAGACCCCCGGCCTGACACGGCGCGGCGTGCTCAGCGCTACTACAGCGCTGATGGTGGCCGGTGCGCTCGCGCGCCCGCGGCCGGCGCACGCGAAGGATTACAAGTTCGCTGTGGCGCTCGGCTGGACCACCTACGAGTCTGGCCGTCACATACAATTCGGCTACTCGGATTCTATCGCCAAGCTCGGTGGCACGGCAACGGTGACGGATGCCGGGTTCGATCCGAAGAAGCAATCTGACCAAATCGACTCGCTGATCTCGGGCAAGCCGGACGCGCTGTTCATCAGCCCGGCAGACGATGCGGCGATCGCGCCCGCAGTGAAGCGCGCCATCGCGGCGGGCATCCCGGTATTCGTCTCCGACAGCCTGATCCCCGGAACGCTGGTGACCAACAGCGTCCTCTCGGACAATTTCGGCATGGGCTACTATACCGCCGACTGGATGGCGAAGAAGCTGGGCGGCAAGGGCAACGTGGCCACCGTCAGTCTGCCACAGAACGAGTCGTGGGACGAGCGCACGCTGGGTATGCAACTCGCGTTCAGCCGCTATCCGGACATCAAGGTGCTGTCGAATTGGGCGTACGCAATGGCGGGCAGCGTCACGCCGCGTCAGGCGGTGGACAACGTGCTGACCGAGCATGCCGACCTGAACGCGATCTGGTGCGCCTGGGACGGCGCGGGGGTCGAGGGCGCGCTGGCGGTAAAGGCGGCACATCGCGAGGGCGTGTTCCTCACCAGCATCGATGGTGGCAAGCAGACTTTTGAGTATCTGAAGTCGAATACGGCGCTGAAGCTCAGCTTGGCACAGAGTTTCTACGAAATGTGCTATCTCAACGTGTTCTACGCGCACGAGATACTGGCAGAGCGCAAACTGCCACGACTGGTGATCAGCCCGGTCTATGCGGTCACGCCGGAGATGGTGGCCGACGGCACGCTTGCGCACTACGACACGTACGACCAGCCCGGTGCGGCCGGCAAGCTTGGCTGGACGCGGGTGCTCTAGGCGATTCTGCCCGCGCCCGGCGCCATTGCCGGACGGGAGAGGGTGCGGGGGCGCCCCGTGCCCGGAAGCGTCGACGGAAGGACAGACATGACCGAACCCGTGCTGCGCATGATCGGAGTCACCAAGCAGTTTGGGTCGGTCAAGGCGCTCGACGCGGTGGATTTCTCATTGGAACCAGGAGAGATCCATGCGCTTCTCGGCACCAATGGCGCCGGCAAGTCGACGCTGGTGAAAATCCTGTCCGGCGTCTATCTCAAGGACGGCGGCAGCATTGAGATCCGCGGCCAAGCGGTAGAGTTCGCCGGGCCGCGCGACGCGATCGAGAATGGGGTCGCAACGGTGCAGCAACACCCCGAACTGGTGCCGGGACTGTCGGGCTACGAGAACATCTATCTGGGCCGCGAACGGAGCGAGCCGAGTCTGTTCCGCCGCTACGACCGGCGCGCGCTCAAGACGCGCGCCGACGAGCTGCTAAAGCGGTTCCCGATCGGCATCGACCTGTCGCAGCAGGTCGGTGACATGCCTGCGGTTGACCGTGAGGTGGTCGCGGTGCTGCACGCGCTGACCCGCGACGACATCGCGGTACTGATCCTCGACGAGCCGACCTCGACGCTGACCGAGCGTGAGAAGGCCCTGCTGTTCCGGCTGATGCGCACGCTCAAGGCGGCGGGCATCGCAATCGTCTACATCACGCACCGGCTTGAGGAGGTGTTCGAGATCGCGGATCGCTTCACGATCTTCCGTGGCGGACGTAACGTCGGCACGATGCGCTCGGACGAGGCGGCGCAGCGCGGTGTGTCGATCCCGGAGATGATGCTGGGCGAGAAGACCGGTGCGCTGTTCCCGCCGCGTACCCCAGTCGCCGGGGACATGGCGCTTGAGGTGCACGGACTGAGGCAGGCGGGCGGGTTCGAGGGTATCACGCTGTCGGCGCGTCGCGGCGAGATCCTGGGCGTGTTCGGCCTGGTAGGCTCGGGGATGGACGAGCTGTCCAAGGCGCTGTTCGGCGTCACCGTGCCGGATGCGGGGCGGCTGGTGCTGCACGGGCATGAGGTGGTGCTGCGCGGGCCGGCGGACGCGCTGCGTCGAGGGATTTTCCTGGTGCCCGGCGACCGGCGCATCGAGGGGCTGACGCTGTCGCGCGACGTGTCGTTCAACATGACGCTGGCCAACCTGCGCCGCGCGTCGAGCTTGAGCGGGCTGATGCAGCTCGGTGCCGAGCGTCGCAACGCGGAGCAGCTCGCGTCGCACGTGACGCTGCAGCCGCCGGCGCTGCAGCGCAACGCAGGCCTGTTCAGCGGCGGCAATCAGCAGAAAATCGTCATTGGCAAGGGGCTGTACTCCGAGGCCGACATCTACATCTTCGTCGAGCCGACGGTGGGCGTGGACATCGGTGCCCGGGCGCGGCTGTACGCCTTGATGCGCGAGCTGTCAGCGACCAAGGCGGTGATCATCATGTCGTCGGACTGCGACGAGGTGTATGGCCTCTCCGACCGGGTGATGGCGCTCTACAAGGGCCGCATTGCCCACGAATCCACGGTGAGCGACACTACGCGCGACCGTCTGCTCGCCGCCGGGATCATGAGCGCACAGCAGGCCGGTGGCATCCTGCGCGACACTTCCACAGAGAAGGCCACGGCGTGACCCGGACAATCACAGCCCGTCTCCTTGCGTTCGTCGTGCTGCTGGTGCTGGTGGGAGGGCTATTCGGCGCGCTGTCGCCGCAGTACCTCACGGCCAACAACGTTTCCGCGATCCTGCGCCACATGTCGGCAGATGGGCTCGCCGGGCTCGGGCTGACCTTCGTGATCGTGGTGCGCCGGTTCGATCTCTCGTTTCCCGGCGTCGCCTCGCTGGGGGCGATGACGACGGGGTGGCTGATCGCGCAAGACTTCTCCCTGCTGCCCGCCGTCGCGGGCGGCATCGGCGTCGGCGTGCTGTGCGGGCTGGTCAACGGGGTTGCGATCAGCCTGGTGCGGCTGCCCGACATCGTCACCACCATTGCAGTGGGATCGATCACCTACGGGCTGTCGTTCATCTACAGCAACGGGGCGACGATCTCAGACAATTTCATGGGGTCCGGCATCCTCGACATCAACGACCAGAAGATCGCGTATCTCGACGAGCCGGTGTTCTTCATGGTGGTGCTGTACGCGGCGGCGTGGCTGGTACTGCACCGCTCGCGCTTCGGGCGGGGGTTCTATGCGACCGGGGAAAACGCGCGCTCGGCGCTGTTCTCCGGCATCCGCGTGCGCGCCTACGTGGTGGCGGCGTTCGTGCTGACGGCAGCGCTGTCGGTGTGGGCCGGCATCCTGCACTGCGCTGAAGCCGGGCAGGCCGACCCAAGTGCCGGAGACGGCTTCCTCACGCCGGCCTTCGCGTCGGTGTATCTGGGCGCCGCGCTGTTCGGCACGCCCTCGGTGCCCGCGACGTTCTCCGGCACGCTACTGATCTCGGCAATGCTAAACGGCTTCACCCTGCTGAGCGTGCCTTACTACTACGCCGACGCGATCATCAGCTTGGTGCTGGTCGCGGCGATCGCGTTCTTCGATCCACGCTTCGCCGCCGCGGTGCGCAGGATCGCGAAGCCGGGCCGGGCCAGCGGGGCGCAGGCATGAGCGGCGTGGCCTATGCCGTGGCACCGTCGGTTGGCGGGCGGCTGCGCCTGCTCTCGGTGCGCTACAGCCTGCCGCTGATCCTGGCGGCGCTGGTGGCGGTGTTCATCGTGATGCGGCCGGAATTTATCGACGCCGGCAACATCAGCAAGATCCTGCGTTCGGCCAGCATCTCCGCGATCATGTTTCTGGGCGTGACCTGGGTGATCGCTGCGGGCGAGATCGACATCAGCTTCATGGAGGTGGCCGCACTTGCCGACATGCTGGTGGCGGGAATGGTGCACGCAGGGTACGGCTGGGGACCTGCCTGTTGCGTGGCGCTGCTGGCGGGGCTTGCGGTGGGCGTGGCCAACGGCGTGCTGGTCGGCTACCTGCGTCTGCCGGCCCTGATCACAACGCTGGCGACCGGCGGGTTCGCGCGCTCGATGGCTGCGGTGATCGGGCTTGGCTCGTCGGTGGGCATCAGCGGCGCAGGCTTCGTGGGCAGCTTCATCAACACGAGCTTCGGTTTCTTGCCGCTGGTGACGATCCTGACGGTGGCGCTGTATGCGCTGGCCTGGTTCGTGCAGGAGCGGCTGGTGTTCGGGCACTACGTCTACGCGATGGAGCAGAACCGTGCGGCGATCGTCGAGGCCGGCATCCCCGTCCGGCGCATGACGCTGATCCTGTACGTGATCGCGGGCGTGGCGGCGGCGGTCGCGGGAATCCTGCTGACGGCCAGCCTTGAGTCGGGGCAGCCGCGCATCGGCAGTTCGTTCTTCGTCGACGGGCTGACTGCGGTGCTGCTCGGCGGCATGGTGATCAAGCTCGGCCAACCCAACGTGCTGGGAACGCTGACTGCCGTGCTGCTGCTCGCGGTGCTGGTGAGCGGGACGGCGCTGATCGGGTGGTCGGACTGGGAGCGCAACATCGTCAAGGGAGCGCTGCTGCTGCTAGGCGTCGTGATCGTGGTGCGCGGGCGCGCAGTCCCGGACACGGCGCGGCTTGGCGGCGCGCATTGATAAGGCAGCCGGGCTGCCTCGCGCGTCGGGCGCAGGCATGTGGCGCCCACGCGGCGTCGTCTCGCCGCATCGTGCGTGCGCCATGACGGAGGCGCTGTCGCCGCGTACGTCCGCCCGCCGGCTGGGCGAAATCATGGTAATGGCGCGAGAGGCGGGGCGGGTCTCGGTGGAGGACCTGGCGGCACGGTTCGCGGTGACGCCGCAGACCATCCGCCGCGACCTCAACGAGCTGTGCGAGGCGCGCCGGCTGACCCGGGTGCACGGCGGCGCTATGCTGGCCTCGGGCGTGGAGAACCTGGCCTATGACGCGCGCAAGCTGGTGTCGCTGCCGCACAAGCGGCTGATCGGCGCCGCGGCGGCGGGGCTGGTTGCGGACAACTCCTCGCTGTTCATCAATCTAGGCACCACCACCGAGGAGGTGGCGCGTGCGCTGCACGGCCATGTCGGGCTGCTGGTCATCACCAACAATCTGCAGGTGGCGGCGGAGCTGTTTCACGACAAGGGTATCGAGGTAATCCTGGCCGGCGGCGCGGTACGGCGCACCGACGGCGGCATGGTGGGCACCGCGACGGTCGAGCAAATCCGCCAGTTCCGCACCGATCTCGCGATCATCGGCACCTCCGCGGTCGACCCGGACGGCACGCTGCTCGATTTCGACGTGCGCGAGGTGCAGGTGTCGCAGGCGATCATCCAGAATGCGCGCCGGGTGATGCTGGTCACCGACGGCAGCAAGTTCGCGCGAGCGGCGCCAGTCCGTATCGCGCATCTTTCCGACGTCGACCTGCTGGTGACCGACCGTCTGCCGTCGCCCGCAATCGCGGCGCTGTGCGCGATGCACGAGGTGGAGGTGCTGGAGGTGGGCGGGCCGACGGAGATGGACGAGACAGGACCCAGGAGCATCGCCTGAGCGCTTTGAACAGGCGTGCTTTCGGTTTAGTGTTCGCGAACGCGCCAATCGAAGATGGATTGCGCGAAAGGAAAGCAGCCGCACCATGGCACAGCGGGTCTCGGACGTCTTCGACCTCGTCATCATCGGGGGAGGCATTAACGGGTGCGGCATTGCCCGCGATGCCGCCGGGCGTGGCTGGTCGGTGTACCTGTGCGAGGCGGACGACCTCGCCTCGGCAACCTCTTCGGCGTCGACCAAGCTGGTGCATGGCGGGTTGCGCTACCTCGAGTATCACGAGTTCCGTCTGGTGCGCGAAGCGCTGATGGAGCGCGAAGTGTTGTGGGGCATCGCACCGCACATCGTCTGGCCGCTGCGCTTCATCCTGCCGCACCACAAAGGGCTGCGGCCGGCCTGGCTGCTGCGCCTGGGGCTGTTCCTTTATGATCATATCGGCGGGCGCAAACGTCTGCCGGTAACGCGGACCAAGCGGCTGCAACACGATGCCGCGGGGCGGATGCTGAAGCCGGAGTACACGTTGGGATTCGAGTATTCGGATTGCTGGGTCGAGGACTCCCGCATGGTGGTGCTGAACGCGCGCGACGCCGCCGAGCGCGGCGCCGAGGTCGCGACCCGCACGCGCTGCATCGCGGCCGAGCGCGAGGAGGGGGGGCTGTGGCGGGTGAGCGTGTCGGCACCCGGGGAAACGCCGCGGGTGGTGCGCGCGCGGGCGCTGGTCAACGCGGCCGGACCCTGGGTCGGCGACGTGCTGCAGAACGTGACGCGGAGCAACGTGTCGGCGAAAGTGCGGATGGTGAAGGGCAGCCACATCGTGGTGCCCAGGCTCTATCCGGAGGAGCACTGCTACATCTTCCAGAACTCCGACAAGCGCATCTTCTTCGTGATTCCGTATCAGCAGGATTTCTCGCTGATCGGCACCACCGACCTCGACTTCCAGGGCGACCCGCGCGGGGTCAGCGCGTCGCCGGAAGAGGTGGAGTATCTGTGCCGCGGCACCAGCGACTATTTCCTGCGGCCGATCACGCCGGACCAGGTGGTGTGGACGTATTCCGGGGTACGGCCGCTGTATGACGACGGCGCGTCCAAGGCGCAGGCAGCGACCCGCGACTACGTGCTGACGCTGGATGCGCCGGAAGGGATGGCGCCGTTGCTGTCGATCTTCGGCGGCAAGATCACGACTTACCGCCGGCTGGCAGAGGCGGCGCTGGAGAAACTGACGCCGCTGATGCCGGCGGCGAACGGGCTGGCGGCGGGCTGGACCGGGCAGCACGCGTTGCCAGGCGGGGACTTCCCGGTCGACGGATTCGACGCGGCGCTGGCGGGGCTGCGCATGCGCTACCCGTTCGTGGCGGAGCCGACGCTGCATCGCTGGCTGCGGGCATATGGAACCTGCGTTGCCGACCTGGTGGGAGACGCAGAATCTGCCGAAGGGCTGGGCTCGGTGTTGGGTGCGGACCTGACCGAGGCTGAGCTGCGTTACTTGGTGACATACGAGTGGGCGCGGACGGCGGCGGACGTGGTGTGGCGGCGCAGCAAGCTGGGACTGCACATGAATGCCCAGGAGATCGCGCGGGTGAATGCAGCGATGTCGACGCTGCAGCCGCAGCGGACCGCGGTCGCGTGAGGGTGTGGAATCGGCTCCGTGTGCGGCGCGAATGCGGAAATCTGTCGCGCGGACGCGACGCAGCGCGGGCGGTGGCGTGAGCGGGCATGTCCTGGTCATCGACCAGGGGACAACGTCGACGCGTGCGATGCTGTTCGGCCCAGGGCTGGAGGTGGTGAACTCGGTGCAGCGCGAGTTCGAGCAGCTCTATCCACGCTCGGGCTGGGTCGAGCACGATCCAGAGACGCTGTGGTCGACGGCAATCGGCACGGCGCGCGAGGTGATGGCGCAGGCAGGGCTGGAGGCGTCCAAGCTGGCGGCGGTAGGGATCGCCAACCAGCGCGAGACCACGCTGGTCTGGGACCGCGAGACCGGGCGTGCCGTCCACAACGCGATCGTCTGGCAAGACCGCCGCACCGCGGCCTCGTGCGAGGCGCTGGAGGAGGCAGGCCACGGCGCGCTGGTCGGCGAGCGGACCGGGTTGCGCCTCGACCCGTATTTCTCCGCGACCAAGATCGGCTGGATCCTCGACAACGTTCCTGACGCGAGGGCACGGGCGGAGGCAGGGCGGCTGGCATTCGGCACCGTGGACAGCTTCCTGCTGTGGCGTCTTACCGAGGGGGCGGTACATGCGACCGACGCCACCAACGCGTCGCGCACCCTGCTCTGCGACCTCGCCACCGGCGCCTGGGACGACGAGATGCTGGCGCTGTTCGACATCCCGCGCGCGATGCTACCCGAGATCCGCGACAGCGCGGGCTGGTTCGGCACAACCCGTCTGCTCGGCGGCGTGGTGCCGGTGCGCGGCATGGCAGGAGACCAGCAGGCGGCGCTGATCGGGCAGGCCTGCCTGTCGCCGGGGATGGTCAAGGCGACCTACGGCACCGGTGCGTTCATCTTGCTCAACGTGGGTGCCGAGCCGGTGCGCTCCAGCCACCGCATGCTGACCACGATTGCCTGGCAACGCGGAAGCCAGCGCAGCTACGCGCTGGAAGGGTCGATTTTCTCGGCAGGCACCGGCGTGCAGTGGCTGCGCGACGGACTCGGTGTAATCGACCACGCGTCGCAGACCGGCCAGCTTGCGGCACAGGCGGATCCGAGCCAGGAGGTCTACATCGTGCCGGCGTTCACGGGCCTGGGTGCGCCGCATTGGAACAGCCACGCCCGCGCCACGATCACCGGGATCAGCCGGGGCACAACCCGGCGCGAACTGGCCCGCGCGGTGCTCGAAGGCATCGCCTATCAGACCCGGGATCTGCTGGACGCCATGCTGAGCGATGCTCCCGGCACCGGCGAGATGGTGCTGCGCGTCGATGGCGGCATGACCGCGAGCGACTGGACAATGCAATTTCTGGCCGACATGTTGGGTATTGGGGTGGATCGGCCGCGCTGCCTGGAAACCACGGCGTTGGGCGCTGCATATCTCGCGGGGCTCGATGCCGAGCTCTACCCAGACCCTGAGATGTTTCAGCAACGATGGATGATTGACCGCCATTTCTCGCCGGTAATGCCGCAGAACGAGCGCGCCAGACGCTACGGCGGCTGGCAGACCGCCATATTGCGGGCAACAATGATGACAAAGCCGTGAGAAATGCGGCAGCGTGTCGACCTGTGCACCGAGGTCCTCGGTGCTGGCAGTACGGGACCCGTCACGGGGCTGCTGTCGCACAACGCCGTCTCGTGCCGCTCCGGGGCATCATCGAGTCAGGTGGAACCACCTGATACGCCTGGCTTGATCGTCTGACGTTTGGGATTCCCAGATTGGCGCTGACGTAATTCGGTCGCGCGCAGGTCGGCCGGAAGCGTCTCGAGGCCACGGGCGAGACACCAGGCCGAGAAGCGTCGCCAGTCGCTGGCGTGCTGTGTGCTGGCGGCGCGCGAGGAGTCGGCGTAGCGCCGCGCAGTGGCCACCTCGGCATGGGCGAGGCTCGGCAAGTCGGCGACGGCCGGGTCCGTCGCGTCCGGCGTCACCGGGGCGACGGGGACGAGGCTGTCGGACGGGGTCTCGGGGCTGTTCACCCTCCCCGCTTACCACCTTCAACTCTGTCCGGGAATCAACGCTCCCGCTCCTCGGATCATAGGCTGTAGAATACCGTGAGGCTTCCATATTGGGTCTTTCACAACCAAGCCAAAAGTATCAGAAATCAACCATTTGATCCTTCCACAATCCGACCCAAACCCTTCCACATATGCCATAGTTTCGCAACTATGCCATGGCCGGCTTCCTCCCCCTTTCCGGCTTCCTTGTCCGATAAGGTTGATTCCCGGACAAGGAGGCCGGAAAGGGGAGCGGCAGCCGGCTGCATCATGGTTGCGAAACTACGGCACATATGAAAGGGTTTTGGCCGGATTGTGGAACATCTATATGATTGATTTCGGGCGTTTCTAGCGCCTGTTGTGAAAGACGCAATATGGAAGCCCCGACGGTGCCTCACAGCATGACCGGAGGCGGGCATGAGGGTGGCGTCGGCCCCCGCACCGCGCGCGTTGCGGGACGCAGGCCCGGGCGCCGCCCGAAGCTGTCCGGCCAGCAGCAGGCGGCACTCGTGGACGAGGTGCTGAGCAGGCGGCGCAGCGCCGCGCAGATGGCCCGGCATTACGAGGTGAGCGAGCCCACCGTCAGCCGCATCCTCGCCGCCCACCGCGCGGGGGCCAGCGCGCCTGCCACCGAAGGCGAGCGGCCGCCGGCCACGGGCGGCTCTCCCGGCCCCGGGCGGCTCGCGGGTGTGCTGCCCATGGCGGTGCTGGAGGTGCGGCTGGTCATCGTGGGCACCTCGGGGTCGGGCAAGACCTACGCCGCCAAGGGCCTGGTCGAGCGCCTGATTGAGGAGGGCGCGCGCCAGCGTGGTGCATGGATCGGGCGGTGGTGTTGAGGCGCAGGGTGACGCATGGGATCACTCTCCCAAACTCTGGATGCCCCTCTTGCCGTTCAAGCGAAACCAGGACCACCGCCACCATTTCCCACGCCAGCAGCGCAAGGTGACGAACTGGCCAGCCTACGACGCCAGCCTGCGTCAGCGCGGCAGCTTGACGGTGTGGTTCACCGACGAGGCGATCGCGGCGTGGGCGGCCGAGCCGCGTGCGACGCGCGGTGGGCAGGCCCGGTATTCGCCGCTCGCCATCCTGACGGCACTGACGCTGCGCACGGTGTTCCGCCTGGCCTAGCGGCAAGCCGAGGGGCTGCTCGGTTCCATCGTCAGCCTGCTCGGCCTCAGCTTGGGCGTGCCGGAC
>JAABUO010008628.1_pt1 | contig 11488 bp, 9 predicted proteins | sample 5559291 | NCBI WGS metagenome assembly JAABUO01 (sample SAMN10711878, study PRJNA513372) | rock metagenome | isolation source: Antarctica rocks | place: Antarctica: Victoria Land, Finger Mt sud | reverse complement strand
GAATTTTGGATAGGGTTTAGGGAAGTGGGATTTAGGGGAAGGGGGGGTTCCAATTTAGTGTTTGTCATTGTAATGATGGAGGAGGTTAATCCCAATCTAGAAGCCAATGTCAGCATTTTCGAGATGGGAAATTGAGCACAACGAAATTAGGGGGGGCGGGGGGTTGGCGCAGTTGATATTAGGAGGATAGGTCGCTTGGTGTGTTTGAGGGTAAGAGGTTGAGAGGCGTTGGCGGTTTTGGGGAGATTGTTGTGGAGTGGGAGAGGGAATGGGCAGGAGATATGCTGCCCCGAATCCAAACGCAATGACTTTGAATGGGAAGGGGTATTGGGTTTCAGGATTGTGTTGGTTGTTTTTACCCATCGATAATCAAAGCCCCGCCCATTGGTTTTATGGAAGCCAAACGCCAGGTACAGTATTTCCCTCCCCGGCCCTCCTATCGATATTCCCCAATCTCCGCTGGGCTTGTTCCCCTTCTTTTGGTTCCGAAGCGCCACACCCTCAAAGCTGTACCTGTAATTTAACCTAAAGCTCTGTACGATTTTAAAAATTATACTCTTTGAACTTTCGTTACATTCCATTCATTCAACTTAATTCTTAAATGTTAAGATCTTCTAATCGTTTAAGCATTATTATATTAAAGTAATAAATAAAGCGATTAAGCCGAGGGCCAAGTCGAGGGACTTGTACACTTCAGGTGCGACCGTAACAAATTATAATTTTAATAAGTTAAAGTTTTTAATCACTTTACAGTAAAACCTCGCTATAACAATATTCGATATAACGATATATATTTCGAGATCAACAGAGATTATTTTGTATGTATGCCCGCCTTTGATATAACGATATTCTTCAGTCACGAGTGTGACAGCATAACACCTCAGCCTTAGCATAGGGCTTAGTGGCTTGGCTCCTGGTTATATCCCTTTGATCGCCACAAGGTCGGCCACCCCCTATGATCAACAGCTAGGCCAGATTTGGTAGCAGCTTGACCAGATGGGGTACGGGTGCTTAATAAACCTCGCTGTCGCCGACTCACCGAATTCAATTAAAATGAAGCTTAACAGTGAACCTCGTCTTTCGAATATTCTCATTTTCTATTACTTAATTTAGTGTGCTATGCATAGCAGTTCAGCACTTCGATCGTCTGTAACAGACTAGTTTAAAGTATTTTATTACAGCACAGCCTCATGAAGTCTCTGCATCTCGCTGTCGCTGTTTCTTTCTAGGCCGATTAACGTCGACGTCAGGAATTTCAGTTAAAGTCTTGCGCTTCAGAGTGTAGTTCTTTCTTTTCAGTTTACTACATAACGTGCAATAAGCCTTTTTAGCGAGCTTAATGTAGTTGTTAAAACCGTGCCTAGAATCTTGTTAAGACCGTGCCTAGAATCTAATCACTGATAGGTGAACTGAATAGAATGTTTAATCTATAAAGATAGCTATAACTAGAAGTTTAAGAATACGAAAGAAAGGAAGTTCCTGAAGCGATATTTATGTCTAGAGACTCAGAGTTCGTGCTAAACTCGAAAGAAAGATGTGATACTCGAAAGTGTTAGTTTAGTTCGTGTTAAAGCTGTGTTAAAGAATGTTAAAATATGTTAAAGCTTTTGCTCGTGATGAGCTCGATCTAGTTCTAGTTAATTTTAACACATTCGTAACATTATCTCTTTTCTCGAATATTCATGTTCGCATGAATGAAAAAAAATAAAAATTTTAAACGTCGTGTTTGTTTAATCTAATATGACATATTTAAAGAAGTTTATAAAATTTAACTAAAATCATCTCGAAGCTTTTAAATTCTTTTATATTAACATAATATTATTCGTCGTCTCGATTTAAATCTATTCATTTAATCTTGTATTATAATCGATCTTAATAACGTCTGAAGTTTAAAATATCGTTTATCTTTTAATAATTCTCGTTCTCGATTATTAATGATTAAGATAATTTTAATCATTAATTTAATAAAGAATTTTAATAATAAGAACGTAATAGTTTAAGACTGAAAATTAAATAAAGTAACTTCATACTTTTAAGTAAACGAAGCTAATAAAAGATCTTTATATTAACAGTAATTTAATAAATTTTTAACTGTTTATCTTTTAAATTCTTACATGATTTAGTTATTTTAATGTTTTAAGAGAATAATTAAACTTAATCATTTATCTTATAAATTACGTCTTAACGATGCTTATTAATCTATGCTTTAATAATTATCTTAGTCTTTTTTAGCTGTTAACGATTAAAAATTAAAAGTTCTTTTATCTTAACTGCAATGTCATTAACTCTTTTAGCTTTAATGCGTGCACGAGTTATTTCGTAGTTAGTTATATTTAAATCGAAACTCATTCGTAAGTAAAAATTCTTATTAAAGTAAAACGAAGTCATTAAAATAATCGAGAAGATATTAAAATTCTCGCTAAATTTCATCATTAAAAGTCATTTTGCTTAATCATTTTGCATGTAATTGCAGTAAATTCTTAACTCGCGTTTAACGTTTTAATTAGCTCGTTTTAATTAATTATTTATTTTAAAATAATAAATTATTAATAAACTAGCTTTAATTCTTAATCGCTTGTAAAGACTTTATTACATCGTTAATATGAATTAAGAGTCTCTGTTAAAAATAATAAAACTGAGTAAATTATAAAGTTTATAAACGTTTCATAACATGATTTAAATCGTTTTCTTAGCTAAGATTTTATCGTTTTCTTAATAACAAAGTACGTAATAACGTTTCTTAATGAGACGATAAACGATGATGCAGATCGCGTTATAATCTTCGAATAAAGATAATCTCGTAATAAAGTTCATGATTATATTCTTTTAATGTTTTTATAAAATTAAAAGAGATTAATGAAGTTCATTAATATTATCGCGAGACGTTTTACTTCGTTAATAAACATATTAATTTCGAATGTATTACTTAATCGTAACTCGATGATTTAATTAATAATAAAATCGTTAAATTAAGTTTATAATTCTTTAATTATTAAGATAAAAAGTTAACGATTAATCATGAATTTTCTGTAACAATTTCGTATGCATATTTTCGAAGACTTACAGTAAATTCTTTCTGAATAAAGCTTCGTTAACGATTTAACAGTTCTTTAGTTAAGTGTCATGTAATTTAAGCTCATTATCGCTTATTGCTTGTTAATATTTAATGCACAGCTTATTAATTTTATTAACGTTTAATACTCGTTAATAAAGGTCAGCTTTTAATTTCGTTATTAAAATATTTATTTTATTTAAGATTAAATTAATCTGATAACGATTTTCGATTCGTTTAACGATTTCGAAAGAATCGATTATAAGCATACGTGTTAACGCATTAATTTTAATATTATTTTTGTTTAATCGAAAGATAATTTAAAAGTTAAACTTTAATAAAATATTCAGATAATTAACTTAATGTTAAGTTAACTATTTATTTTTCATAAAGATCTTTAAAGCTTAATGATTAATAAACATTTAAATTAATAGTTTAATGTCTTTCAGCTCGAGCCTTCAGTACTCGAAGCATTAAATAATGACTAGTAATTTCTTATTATAAATATAATAATTACATTCGACAGAAATTATACTCTTATTATAAAAGATTATCGAGTGAAGAATATTTTCGTTATCATACTGAGATAAAATATCGCCTTTAACATAATTAAACGTATCGGTTTTTAAAATAATTTAACGTTTAAGATTAAAATGTCGTAATATGAGAATCGAGCTAATCTGTTTCTTTAAATCTTTAAAAGCTTAAACACAGATTTAATTTCATACGAAGAATATGTTAGAATCGTGTCTAGAATTTAATTACTGATGAGTAAGCTGAGTAAAATGTTTAATCTATAAAGATAGCTATAACTAGAAGTTTAAGAATACAGAAGAAAGGAAGTTTCTGAAGCGATATTTATGTCTAGAAATTCAGAGTTCGTGCTAAACTCGAAAAGAAAATGTTATGACACAGATAAGATGTAATACTCAGAAATGTTAATTAATTCGTGTTAAAGCTGTGTTAAAAGATGTTAAATTATGTTAAAGCCTTTGCTCGTAATGAGCTCGATCTAGCTCTAATCGATTCTAACACACTCGTAACATTATCTTTCTCTTCGAATATTCATATTCGCATGAATGAAAGAAAAGAAATTAAATTTAAAACGTCGTGTTTGTTTAATCTAATGTGACTTATTCGAATGAAGTTTATAAAATTCGACTAGAACTTTTTCGAAGTTCTCGAACTCTTTCTTATTAACGTAATATTATTCGTTATTTCGATTTAAGTCTGTTCATTTAATCTTATATTATAATTAATCTTAATAGCGTCTGAAGTTCAGAATGTCGTTTATCTTTTAATGTTTTTCGTTCTTAATAATTAGTGATCGTAATGATTTTGAGTGTTAATTTAATAAAGAATTCTGAAAACACGAACGCAGTAACTTAAGACTGAAGATCGAATGAAGTAGCTTTATACTTTTAAGTAAACGAAACTGATAAAAGATTTCTACATTAACAGTGATTTAATAAAGCTTTAACTGTTTGTTCTTTAACTTCTTACATGATTTAATAATTTTAATGTTTTTAAAAGTTAATCATACTTAGTCGTTAACTTTATAAATTACGTCTCGACGATGTTTATTAATCTGTGCTTTAATGCTTGTCTTAATCTTTTTTAATTATTTACGATTAAAGATTAAAAACTCTTTCATCTTAATTATAATATCGTTAATCTTTCTAGCTTTAATGCGTGCACGAGTTATTTCGTAGTTCGTCGTATCTGAATTAAAACTCATTCGTGAATGAAAATTCTTATTAAAGTAAAACGAAGTCATTAAGATAATCGAGAAAATATTAAAATTTTCGCTAAATTTCATCATTGAAAGTCATTTTGCTTAATCCTTCTGCATGTAATTATAATAAATTCTTAACTCGCGTTTAACGTCTTAATTAGCTCGTTTTAATTAATTATCTGTTTCGAAGTAATAAACGATTAATAAACTAGCTTTAATTCTTAATCGTTTGTAAAGGCTTTGTTACATCGTTAATATGAATTAAGAGTCTTTGTTAAAAACGATGAAACTGAGTAAATCATGAAGTCGATAAACGTTTTAAAGCATGATTTAAATCGTTTCTTCAGCGAAGATTTCATCGTCTTCTTAATAACAAAGTACGTAGTAACGTTTCTTAATGAGACGACAGATTATGATGCAGATCGCGTTATAATCTTCGAATAAAGATAATTTCGTGATAAAGTTCATGATTATATTCTTTCAGCGTTCTTATAAAATTAAGAGAGATTAATGAAGTTCATTAATATCGTCTCGAGACGTCTTACTTCGTTAATACACATGACAGTTTTAAATGTATTACCTAATCGTAACTCGATGATCTGATTAATAATAAAATCGTTAAATTAAATTTATAATTCTTTAATTATTGAGATAAGAAGTTAATGACTGATCGTGAATTTCCTGTAGTAATTTCGTATACATATTTTCGAAGACTCACAGTAAATTCTTTCTGAATAAAACTTCGTTAACGACTTTACAGTTCTTCAGCTTAATGTCATGCAGTTTAAGTTCGTTATCGCTTATTGCTTAACGATATTCGATACACGACTCATCGATTTTATTAACGTTTAATACTCGTTAATAAAGATCAGCTTCTGATTTAATAACTAGAATATTTATTTTATTCGAGATTAAAATGATCTGATAGCGATTCTCGATACGTTTAACGATTTCGAAAGAATTAATTATAAGCATGCGTATCAGCGCATCGACTTTAATATTATTCTTGCTTAATCGAAAGATGATTTAAAAGTTAAACTTCGATAAAATATTCAGATAATTAACTTAACGTCGAGTTAACTGTTTATTTTTCATAAAGATCTTTAAAGCTTAATGATCAGTGAATATCTGAATTAATAATTCAGTTTCTTTCAGCTCGAGTCTTCAGTGCTTAAAGCATTAAATAATGACTAGTAATTTCTTATTATAAATATGATAATTACATTCGACAGAAATCATGCTCTTGCTGTAAAAGATTACTGAGTGAAGAACATTTTCGTCATCGTACTGAGACAGAATATCGTCTTTAACGTAGTTAAACGCATCGATTTTTAAAATAATTTAACGTTTAAGATCGAAATGTCGTAATATAAAAATCGAGCTAATCTGTTTCTTTAAATTCTTAAAAGCTTAAACACAGGCCTGATTTCATAAGAAGAAGATGTCTTTGCGAGTAAGCTAAGTAAAGAGTTTAATCAGCTTTAAGAAATTCTTAATGAATCATTAATAAAAGTTAACAAATTTCACGAAGCTCTGAACCTCTTTTAAATTAATTAAAGTAGCTTAATTAATTATAACTTTCATCTTAACGAGATTTATTCGAAGACTCTGTTTTAACACGATGATTTTTAAAAAGATTGTTTCTTTAACGTCGAATTCACATTTTCAAATATTTATTTATAAATTAACTTCTCGTAAACGACTTAATATCATTTTAACGTGTTTTTAATGTTTTCGTTAAATCTTATTATAAATTAAAATGTCATTTAAATAGGCTTAACAGAAATCGTTTAAAAAGTTTTATAAAACATCATTCATGTACTGCTAAAAAAAGACAGAATCATTAATAAGTTCGAAGAAAAGAACTCGTGATTTACAAACTTTTAAAGCGATAATAAAGATCGTATAATCTTCATTATCGAAATGCATTTGAAGTTTATTAAACGCGAATATAATATTTAATCGAGTTAAATGCTTACAACTCATAATTTTATTAATAACTTTCTTAATCAGAAATAAAGAATATCGATTTCGTTTAATGATAACGTTAAGCTTTTAATAATTTACGTAAAATCGTAAATCTTCATTTATCTTTAAAGCGAACAGAACAGATAAGAAATACGAAGCTTTACTAAAGATAATGAATTCCTTGAAAAGATTCTCGTTTAAATATTTCTTTATTTTTTAAAGCTTGTAAAAAGACATTTAATATGCTTAACATTGAGATGAAACGACGTCATTAATAAGCTTTATCTTGTGATCATAGAAACGATGCGAAGATAGCTTATTTATCTGAACTCGATCGAAAACGTTTAGAAAATTCTAATATTCCGCGAATAACTTAACTTTAATGTTTTCTAGATTTTAAGTCATGTCGTTAATTAAAAATAAACTGACTGAATTTAAATTGCATTGAGTGTTGTAAATTAGCTCTTTATTAATGTCTGCGACTAACATAGTAAAAACCTCGATGTGATTTTTCTTTGAACGATTAACTAAAGTCTAAAAAGCAGCAGCGTTTATATTGTAAATTAAACAGACTTCTTTTCCTGAGGTTAAAACTGAACGTTAAAGTACTTTAAGTGCTTTAAAAAGGTTCGTTAAATCTGTTATTTTTAATTCGTACGAAACGAATAGCACTGATATTAATGTTTTCAGTTAACTAGAAAAAACGATGATGTCGCGACTCATATTCAGTAATACTCCGTTTTTATTCATTTAAGATTTTTTTAATATTGTCTCGTAATGCTTAATATTAACGATTAGCATTAATACAGAAGATTTCTTGTGTTTATTAACGATCAGAATAGAAAGAATTTTATAAGTAATTATCTTCTTAACTAACTTTTCGTCGTAGCCGCGTATGAGCTTTTCTTTTAATAATGAAATAGATTACAAGCCGAGTTTCTTATAAATCTCAGCGATCAGATCGATATGTATTAAAGTGTAAGCAGCTGATTCGCTGTTTACTAAAGGCCGAATGCTAAAAGACTACTCTTGCGAAGTAAGAAACGCGTTAATTAAAAAGAGCTTTTTAAAGTAATCATTCTTCTGAAGACTTTCGTTTTTATTGCATAAAGATATTATCTTTATTTTCTTTATAACTTTTAAAGAGATCGTTAATTTTTTAAATCGAAATTCGAATCAGAATTGAAACGATTAAACTCATTCGCATCATCATTTAAAGCATTAATCTTTGTGACTCGATGAGAACATTCTTTAAAGATATGATCGAGTTTATAATAAACGAAACAGTTTTCATTCTGCATGTTCGTTTCTTTCGCGCTAGTTAAAATCGCGCCGCGCTGTTTTAACTGATTCATGAATATATCAGGTTTTTTCTAATAACGAGATTTAAAAACGTCTTCAGCAAAGATGACTTGTTTAGTTAACTTTAATTTAATGAATTTCTTTTTCTTAATTTCTCGCATAGCTCGATAATCATTATTTAAACGTATTAAATAATTTCGAATTTCGCTTAAAGAGCTGAATTATATAATTTAATTACTCAGAGCTACTCGAAGGCGAGAAGTTATCTTGTTCTTTAAATTAATTATTAGTTACTTTTCTTAATATTTTAAGTAAAAAGACAGACGCTAAAATATAAAATAAAACTCGTTAAACTTCTTAGCTTCTTAAGTGAGATTATTATATTCTTTTCGAAAGTTAATCTTTTTATTTGAATCATTATACAGCTGAGCGAGCTTTTTAAAAAGTTCATTAATTATTACATAAAAGTTCATTAAATCTCGTTATCTTCGAGTTAAAATTATTTTTAATGTCTCTTTAATAATTCTGAAGTAAACATAAGCTAGTCGAGCACGATCATTCTTATAATGATTCGCGTTTATTTTTAGCTTATTTTAAATCTTTTCATATTAATCGTTTTAAAAAGATTTAACGTTATCTATTAATTAAAATGAATTCAAAAGCTTTTAAAAGCGATTAATTAAATCGAAATAAGTAAAAAACGAAAGAATGACTTCTTTAAACTGATGTAATTATTGTTTTAACTCAGTTTTCGCTTCATTTAGTTATTTTATAATCTTGTAAAAGTAACGAGAGAATTCGTTAAAACGATCGCAAGCTTTAATACTTAAGTCGCGTTAAACTCGTAGCTCGTTAAGAATTTTTATGATTTAATTTAAATCTTCTTTAATTCATCTCTAAAGTTAACGAGAGTTTTTTATGTTTCAGAGCGAGTTAACGTCATCGAGTTCATTAAAAGCTGTAAAAGCAAATATAAATGTGCGTCGTTTTCGAATTACATTAAATCGTAAATATTTTAAAACTCGAGTTAAAAATTTAAAATAAATGATAAAGTTCGTTATGATTAAGTTTTAAAAAAAGTTACTAATAACTTTAAGATTTTCGAATTAATTAAACTCGTTAAATTAAGTCATGATTAATAAAAACGATCGAAGAATAACGATTGTTTAGAATTATTAAAGATCAGTTTAAAGCGAGTTATAAAGATATCATTTAACTAATAAATAAATGTTAAGAAAGAAAGAAGATGCAACACGCGAAGAGTCTTATATTCTCGAAGACGCGCTAATGTAAGGTTAACTTCGTCAGCTTTCCGCTAGCGCGTCTAGATATAGAAAACGTGAGACATAATAAATTTACTATGATTATACTCATTTATTATGATATTAATATGTAGAACTAATCGCTGAAGAACATTAAGAAAATGAGCTTCAGCTCATTTAATATTCTTAATAACTTCATCGCTAGCACTTCGCTATTTAATCTTAATAAATCATTCTTAATACGTCATAAGAAACGTTAGTTTATTAAGCGATTCGAGATCATTCGATAAGTTATCTAATCTTGTTTCTAGTAAGCGCTGACGTCGAGCTAGCGCTTGCTATTATTATAATTATCTTTTCTTCTAAAACATTAATCTTCAGTGTAAAGAAGCTGTATTAATCTCTTAAAGTGAAGACAGTTATTAATCGCGCCTGTTAAGCGCAGCTTTTTAAAGCTCATTAAAAACCTTTCGAACCTCTCTGAGTTAATAAAAGAAAAAGAGTCTTTTAAATGTAATATTATCTTGTAATCGATTATAATCTGTAATTCTCTCATGAAAATTTATGAGACTGCGATTTTAATTGTTATTATTACGATGTTTACTAACGCGTTATCGTTGCGATGACGCGAATTCGATATTTTATTTAACATTATCGTTGCGATGACGCTTGTTTATCACATATAATGTAATTTTTTTTTTCTTTCTTCTTTTCTCTTTTCCTTCTCATCTTTTAATCAGACACTTTTTGTATGTACTTAATAACAGCGAGCAGGCGATACGAATGCTGATGTGTGTTTCTAAGTATTATAAATTTAACAAATTTGTATGTACTTAAGAACAAGAAGCAAACGTTATACAGACTCATGTGTATGTTTTTTAATAAAAACAAACACAACATGATCTTAGCGATTACACGAACTAATAACGAGATAACGATCACGATCGATATGTATACATCTGCTAATTTAAGTGCAAAGCTAATCTTTTACTCTGCAGAATGCGAAGATCTTTCGTGTATAATTTACATCGACAGACGCGAATGCGTGCGCGAGTTAAATATTTATAAATCGTGCAGAACTTAACGTTACGACTCGAATCGTTATATTGCGATAAATTTTATTTCGCTAACGCTGCGACAGCTGTTAAGAATTATTTAATTCATTAAACGTTTTCGAAACGATGCGAAACACGTTATTCATGAATTTACTCGCGCAGATTAACATTAACGTGTTATTTTCGTTAACATAAAAAATAAACGAAAGAGACTAATAACAGTCATGAAGAAATGACGTCGCGTTAATAAATACATCTTTAACATCGCATATAAAGCTTAGCTCGCGATCAGACGTGATTAGCGCGAGATTACTTAACTGATTAAGCGTTTAACGAAGACGAAACGAAAGCGCGATGAGACGTAAACGAAGTGTAAGATACTTCGAGTTAAGCGCGATGAAGTTAAAAGAATGATAAATGAAAAGACGATTAAAGCGATGAAGCAAGAAAAGAATATGATAATAAATAAAAAGAAGAATGAGAAGAAAAATGCGAAGAAGACGTGAAAGCGCGAGCTCGCGAAGTAAGTTTTTATAAGAATTAACGTCGACTTGTCGAGAACTTCGTTTATTAAAGACGTTTTCTGAACGAGCTTTAGTTTAACGTCTTCGAACGTTACTAGCAGTTCGAAGTCGTCGTCTTAGTATCTAAGCTCGATGTGTACGATAATAAATAAATAAATAAATAAATAAATAAATAAATATTTTATGATTAAGCGCTGCGCGTTAAGCGTTCAGTCTTATCATTATTAACACTTTATGTAACGGAATGAAGAAATTTTTAATTAAAAGTTTATAATTAATAACGATGCGAAGACGATCGTTGTATTAAATTAACGTCGTTAATAATTAAACGTTATTATTATGATACTCGCTTACTTATTTCTTTATCGTCGCTTGCGCAACGTTATTTAATCATTAAAATTTTCTTTCAGCTCTTAAGCAAGCTCTAGCTCTTCTTCGAGTAGTCATTAATCATATATATGATCTCAGTCTAATCATTTTATCTTGTATCATAGCTTTTTCTTACTTTTACTCTTATTCACAATTTTCTTAATTTTTTATTACTTCTCATCGTTAATAAGCTTTAAAGCTTGCATAAGAACTTTCGTCTT
>JAABUO010008626.1_pt1 | contig 11490 bp, 12 predicted proteins | sample 5559291 | NCBI WGS metagenome assembly JAABUO01 (sample SAMN10711878, study PRJNA513372) | rock metagenome | isolation source: Antarctica rocks | place: Antarctica: Victoria Land, Finger Mt sud | reverse complement strand
ATGCTTCTCTTGCGAAAATGCAGAAAGCAAAGAAAGAGGACTTCAAGGTTGAGGAAGAGTTGCGTGCACAGAAGGCCAAATACGAAGAAAGTAGTGAGGATGTGTATCGCCGGATGCAGGACGTCAGTGCCAGCAGTCTATCCAGCTAATGTGAAGCTAATGGTCTCACAGATCAAAGAGGCAGAGGTTGACAGTGTCAACGATCTTGGAGAGTTTCTAGACGCAGAGCTGAACTATTACGATCGTTGTCGTGATATCCTTTCACAATTGAAACGCGATTGGCCTGCAGGGTATCATTGACATATCCGAGTTTCAAAATCAATCTAACTTTTTCCAGGCAAAACGACCCTAATAGTCGAGACAACCGCAGGAATCCACGGTCGTGCTCGAACACCGCCCACTCCTTTGCGGATCGCTCATATCAAATAGAAGATGAGCCCTCGGCGCCAGAAGCCCGTCCTTCCATTCGCTCGAACCGCGCTGCGTCGGCATACAACCCACCAGAATCGCCTCGAAGGGAACAGCCAGGCTATGACTTCAACCACGGGCGACCTGGCATCAACAGATCCACAACTTTTGAAGGTCCAACTCAAATCCACCGTGACTGTTCTCCAATTTCAACAACAAGAATGTCTAGAGTTCCAAGTGATGGTCTTACTGTCCGTACCCAGCGAACGCAACTGCGTCCGGTCAATCGAAACAACACGGGCAATGATCTGTTCAGTGACCCGTCAGACGATTCAACATTTACCAGTAGTCCTGATAGGTCTTATGAAGAAAGATCACAAAGATCGGCTTCTCCGGCCACGTCGCACGGTAGTGCACCGTCTAGATCTGCGAGCTACTCAACACTAAATGCAACTGCTGCCAATAGTAAAAAGCAAGCGCCACCACCTCCGCCCTCGCGAGCAAAGAAGCCGCCGCCACCGCCGCCACCAATGAAGAGAAGTGCTCTCAGTACCAACAATGTGTCATATGCTTGAGTGGTTCCGTCTATGCTGTTCGTTGAGAGATGTGCTTACAACCCGCGGAGACGATACTAATGGTCCTGCGAAAAGATCGGTGCTGGAGCGTAGTGGTTACAGGCGCCTAAAAAGAAATGTATTTGTACTAGAGCTGTTCTTTGCTCATTCGTAATGGCGAATTTGATGGCGAATTTGATGGCTTGGGTGACTTGGCGGCTGTCGTGGTGTCTTGGAGCTCGCGATCATATCGTATGGCTGGGATATCGGATATGGACTGCTATCAGCTATGATGTGGCCTTGATAACCGCCGGATTGGTTTTCGATTCGGCATTGTTAACCCACCCGTGGGCTTTGACAGAGCCCTTTATTATAATGTGTCACATATCTCTTACGACCGACACTGAAGAACTAAAGCACTGAGCTATTCGTACATAGAAGGGGCGACCGCATGCTCTATTTTGCAGAGCGTATTCTAGAAAGCTTCCCATCAATAGTGAGCATCACCAATGTCATACTGCTTGCGTAAAAGGTAAGTCTGGTCGCCGTAGATGCTGCTTGATATGGTGTAGCGCATCACTACCCGAGACCAACCAGGCCTCTAGCTGAACTTCCCTTCGGTTCTTGCCAACGACACCGCATCGCCCGTTCATATTAAAGAAAGCGACTTTTGGCCAGCCCCCCCACCATTAGTAACCTGCCTCACCCTCCCTAACACGTCGTCCCGGACGCGTTGCGCAGCCTGTAGGGTATATCGGCGAGTTTACCGCACTCGCTTCCCCTCAGCCTTCCATTACCCTTTTCAGCGTCTGTCATTATCTACATTCACTACAGTTCGCTTGCGCCGCGTCTCACAATCCCCGATGAGCGCGGCAGCTCTTAACTAGGGTATTTCACTGCGACTCTGAACTCGGTGGGCAACACAATGGCATCCGTACAGAATGCTACCACTTTCTCTCAAGGGTCTGGCATCATACCGCCAGGCCTTACGCATCCACAACTGCAAGAGATTTATCAAGTAAGCTTAGCAAGCACCACCCGAGTCATATTCACTCCTCCACAACACAGTGGGGCCAACACATAGTAGCAAAACTCTTGCTGATATCTTCAAGAAATTTAAACAAATGAAGGATAGCGGAGTTCGCCAAGACGACCCAGAGTACTTGAAAGCCTACAACATCCTCTCCGCTGTCCAACAACAGAAAGTTTTCGAAAAGCACCGACAAGTATATCAACAACAACAGCAACAAACACATCAACAGGCGCAGCAACGCCAGCAGCAACAAAAAGTGGCGAATCCACAGGTCGGTATAAACGGCGTTAATGGTATAGTCTCTTAACGACATACCGGGTACAGACAGCTAAACATAAAATCTTAGGACAAGCATCTAATCCCACCACTATGGGTACCCCTTCATCTGTAGCCTCTTCCGCTACCCTACCTACCTCTTCTGAATCTCAATCCACAGCCATCGCTGGCAAGACACCTGGCTCGTCACAAGAACAGCAACGCCCACCTCCAAATAACTTTACCCAAGAACAGATGACGACTCTTCGTAACCAAATTCTGGCCTTCAAGCTCTTGTCAAAGAACTTGGCTATCCCCCCAACGGTGCAACAACAGCTTTTTCCATCACAACAAACCAAGCAGCCTGTCACGACCGAACAAGCAATAGCTACTGCTGAGCAGGTTCTAGAAGAAGCTTCAGCCCCCGTCCAACCGACTAATCAGAACACCACCAAATCACCATTTGCGCGACATTACTATGAAAGCTTCGAGTCTCCATGGGATGCACTTAGTTCAAGTATCAGCTATGCGGACCATGCTAATAGAGCACATCGGTTAATGATCCCGAGCATCATGCCTTCCGGTGTGGACGTGGACCGTGTTCGGGAAGAAAGAGAACGTATAGCGTACAATCGTATTATGTATCGGAAATTTGAATTGATGGACCTAACGGCAAACATTGATTCATGGGACGTAACCAAAAGCGATACACCCAGACCCGACGAGACCCTGAAACTGAAAGCCCAAATAGAGCTCAAGATGATTTCTCTGCTACCCAAACAGCGGCAACTTCGCCAGCAGATCAGCAGAGACATGGTTTACTATGATAATCTAGCCCAGACGGCTAATCGCTCCATATACCGACGGATGAAGAAGCAATCACTCCGTGAGGCTCGCATTACCGAAAAGCTAGAGAAGGAGCAGAGAGATGCGAGGAACAAAAAGGAGGAAGCGAAGCAGCGTGAGCATATTAATTCCATCACAAAACATGGGTTGGAAATACAACAGAATGCGGCCACGCAAAAGCAAAGAATTCAGAAGCTTGGCCGGATGATGCTGCAACACCACCAGTATATCGAAAGGGAGGAACAAAAACGCGTCGAGAGGACAGCGAAGCAGCGTCTCCAAGCGTTGAAGGCCAACGACGAAGAGACGTACTTGAAGCTCCTTGGCCAGGCCAAAGACTCGCGAATATCGCATTTGCTTAAGCAGACAGATGGTTTCTTGGGTCAGCTTGCCGCATCTGTGAAGCAGCAACAGCGCAGTGCAGCCGAGCACTACGGAGACGAGAACCCGCCTCCTGCAGAAAATACAAGTGAGAGCGAGGACGAAGTGGAAGGTGGTCCCAAAATAGATTACTACGAGGTTGCTCATCGCATTAAGGAAGAGGTCAAGGTGCAGCCAAATCTCCTTGTCGGCGGAACTTTGAAAGAGTACCAGGTCAAGGGTCTGCAATGGATGATATCGCTCTACAACAATAATCTCAACGGTATCCTGGCAGACGAGATGGGTCTGGGGAAGACGATTCAAACCATCAGTCTAATCACATATCTGATTGAGAAGAAGAAGCAGAACGGGCCTTTCCTTGTCATCGTACCTCTCAGCACACTTACGAATTGGAACCTCGAATTCGAAAAGTGGGCGCCACACGTCGCTAGAGTCGTATACAAAGGCCCGCCAAATGCACGTAAGCAACAACAGCAACAAATCCGTTGGGGAAACTTCCAGGTCCTGTTGACGACTTACGAATACATCATCAAAGATCGTCCTGTCCTGAGTAAGATCAAATGGGTTCATATGATAGTCGACGAAGGACATCGTATGAAAAACGCCCAATCGAAGCTGACCCTTACTCTAACACAATACTATCACACACGCTTCCGCCTAATCCTGACCGGTACTCCGTTGCAAAATAACTTGCCTGAGTTGTGGGCCCTCTTGAACTTCGTCCTACCCGCGATTTTCAAATCTGTGAAATCATTTGACGAATGGTTCAACACGCCATTTGCGAATACTGGGGGTCAAGACAAGATGGAGCTTACGGAAGAAGAGCAACTTCTAGTCATTCGTCGATTGCACAAGGTTCTTCGACCGTTCTTGTTGCGCCGTCTCAAGAAGGACGTGGAAAAAGACCTGCCAGACAAGCAAGAAAGAGTCATCAAGTGCAGATTCTCAGCGTTACAGGCCAAGCTTTACAAGCAATTAGTTACATATAACAAGATGTCTGTCAGTGATGGAAAAGGTGGTAAGACCGGCATGCGCGGTCTCAGCAACATGCTCATGCAATTGCGAAAGCTTTGTAACCATCCGTTCGTTTTCGAACAGGTTGAGGAGCAAATGAATCCGGACAAAAGCACCAATGACCTGCTATGGCGTACTGCGGGCAAGTTCGAGCTTCTCGATCGCATTTTACCGAAACTGTTCAAATCAGGTCATCGAGTTTTGATGTTCTTCCAGATGACTCAGATAATGAACATCATGGAGGATTTCTTACGTCTGCGCAGCTTGCAGTACCTTCGCCTTGACGGATCTACGAAGTCTGACGATCGATCTGAGTTACTGGGGCTTTTCAACGCCCCTAACTCGCCTTACTTTTGCTTTCTATTATCAACTCGCGCGGGTGGTCTCGGTTTGAACCTTCAGACCGCCGATACCGTCATCATTTATGATTCGGATTGGAATCCTCACCAGGATTTGCAGGCACAAGATCGTGCTCACCGAATTGGCCAGAAGAACGAAGTCCGTATCTTGCGCTTGATCAGCTCGAATTCGGTCGAAGAGAAGATCCTTGAGCGAGCCAACTACAAGCTGGATATGGATGGTAAAGTCATTCAGGCTGGAAAGTTCGACAACAAGTCCACAAACGAGGAGCGAGATGCACTTCTGAGGACCTTGCTTGACAGCGCTGAAGCAGTTGAGCAGCTCCATGAACAAGAGGAAATGGACGATGATTGGCTCAATGAGGTTATGGCTAGATCGAGCGATGAGTTGGTCCTTTTCCAACAATTAGACGCGGAACGAGCCAAAGATCCTAATTACGGACCTAACAAGAAACTCCCTCGGCTAATGGCTGAGAACGAACTTCCAGACATCTACTTGCAGGAAGACAACCCCGTGACCGAAGAAATTGAGGAGCTCGCTGGTCGTGGAGCAAGAGAGAGGACCCGTGTCAAATATGATGATGGGCTTACCGAAGAGCAATGGTTGATGGCTGTAGACGATGATGAAGACACCATTGAGGCTGCCGCGGCGCGAAAGATGGCCAAGATTGAGAAGCGTAACATGAACAAGGCTAGGAGAGCAGGAAAAGCTGGCATGGATAGCTCGCCAGAGCCGTCTAGAGACAGCTCTGAAGAGCCAACGCCAAAGAAACGAGGTCGCAAGCTCAATGGTGCCAAGCGGAAAGCCGAAGATGAGATTGACGACATTCCAGCGTCGAAGAGAAGTCGTGGGGGGCGGCAATCGAAGAAAGTTGACACTCTGAGCAACAGCGAGCGCAATCTCTTGCAAAAGATCCTGAACAATGTCTATCAACATCTGATGGACCTCGAGGCGGCAATCCCAGGTGAATCTTCAGATGACGACGACGGCCCTCCCACAAGAGGCATTATTGATCCTTTCATCAAGCTTGTACCCAGAGCACAGTATCCGGACTACTATATTATCATTACCAATCCCATTTCAATGGACCACATCAAGAAGAAGATCAACAAAGAAGAGTACCAGAGCCTCAAAGAATTCAGACATAACATCCGCTTGCTCTGCAATAACGCCCGCACCTACAACGAAGACGGCAGCTTGCTGTTCCAAGATGCCAATGATATCGAGGTATGTATCCACATGCAGCCCCCATCATAGCCTTAAATTCCCTCTCATTACTAATACATTCACTCAGGTCGCCTGCATCTCGAAACTCAAAGAAGAAACCGAATCCCACCCCGAACTCCAAGACTTCGAAGATCCCAACTCCACGCCTGCGGACGGACGCTCCACAGCCGCTGTCAGCAGCGTGGGCACGCCAATGGCTTCTTCGGCGGCGGGGTCAGGGCAGCAGCCGAAGTTGAAGTTGACGTTTAACGGTGGCAAAGACGGCTATGCGAATGGAGGGGAGAGCGGGGAGGCGAGCGATGATGACTGATGACTAGGCATGGAAAGGGTTGATGGTCATACTTTGAATGAATGTACCATTTTAGGGATTTGCAGGAAAAACCCGGTGAGTTCTTCTTGCATTGGTGTTCGGGGCAGACACCAAAGGTCATTTTCTCCGTGGGCGTTCCGCGTGGTAGCTTGAGCAGGCTGCTCCCGTACTGGCGACGGAGGATGGTAGGGGAGGTCTGCGAGGTTTTAGACCTAGATTGACTACAAGCTTACATAGCCCACCCGGTGGGAAAATGAGACACTTGATTTCTTCTAAAATTCTTCTACATATCCGGATAGAGAATGGCGGTTGTGGCTCGTCTGTCGCGCAATTGCCGTTTGAATGTTGTGTGGTGTTATCCTTTATTATTCTATTCCCACATACCCACGAACCCATAGACAAGACAAATCTAGATATCTCATGCGCTCTGCCATGTCAACGTTAGATTTAATCGGAATATGTAGTAGGTGAGACGATGAGAATCCATGAAATGCTGCCATTGCACACGTCTAGATTTCTACGTCTACGCTTTTTGCTTTTTTCTAAAGGGGCTTCGGTGAAGTTGACTTTGGATAGGATTTGGTAAATATGAACTCAATAAGAAGACTAATTTCATGTATAGCACTCTAGCACCCCAATTACTTTTCCACCATCTCCCCATCCCTAGCTCACAACAAAAGGAACCCAACTACCTGTCGCTCGTACTCAAACTCGGCGGCAAGTCCCCCCTCCCCGTCCCCCACCTCCCCTCCTTATCTCCCAACACCAGTTCCAAAACCCCGCCATTCAGGAAAAACCCATGATCGATCCAATTTTTGGCGTAGTTTTTCCCGTTCAGTGTTGCGCTCTGGATGCAGATGTTTTTGTAGGTGGGATCAAAATTGACGGTGCGGATGGTGGCGGTTTTGCCGCTTTGGTTGTTGGTGATGCTGATGGAAGGGAAGAAGGGGGGCGTGAGGAGGTAGACGTTTTGGCCGGGGTTGGGGAAGATGCCGAGCATGGTGAGGGCGATGAAGGAGCCCATTGCTATTGAGGGGGTTTAGTAAGGGGGGGGTTTGGGGGGTTTGATGGGGGTGGAGTTTGGGTGGGAGGGATGGAGTGGAAGGGGAAATGCTTACCGCCGCTGTCGTCATTGCCGGCTATACCGACTAGAGTCTCGTTGAACTGCGAAGGGATGTAGAAGTGGGCGCGCTTGGCGGACAGAGCAGGACGCCCAGCGTAATGGTACTGGAAGACGGGTAAGAAACCTTGTTCATCGCCGATGTAAAGTAAGCCCGAGTTGTGCAGATATTCGAGGCGATCGACGAATTTCTGAGGGCCGCCAAGGGTAGTTATCAGGGACGCCATGTCACCGGGAACGAAGAAGGTGTATAGCCAGCAGCTGCCCTCGTAAGTTTCGTGGCCTTGGGGGTTGAGGTAGCAGCCCGTGAAGTCCAAGAGCGGCGAGCAGAGAATGGGGTCTTGGAATGCCCAGCTACCGTTCGGGTACTTGGGTTGGAGGAAACCGGTGAAGCCTGTATCGACGCCATCGACGAAGGACTTTTGGTCGGCTTTGAAGACGTTGCGCCAGTTTTCGGAACGATTGGTGTATTTTGCGTAGTCGGCCGTCTTACCCATTCGTAGCGCCATTTCTGCGATGCAGAAGTCGTCGTAGGCATACTCGACCGTGCGAGAAATACTTCTGGTGTGGGTTCCAAAACCGATGGTGTCGATGTCGTCAATTGGAATGTAGTGTAGGTTCTTCCAACTGGTAAGGCCACCGCGACCTTCGATATCCCAATTCGGAGGTTCGACTTCCGCATCAGAGACAATTGCCTCGTAGCCGGTATTCCAGTCCACGTTTTGGTTGATGCTTTTTAGGTAGCTATCGACAAGCACCACATCTGCATTTGAGCCACCTTGGGTGAACCCTTTACAAAGAGACATTCTACAGTCCGGTAACTTGCCTTCATGTCGGTAAATGTCGATGAGACTTCGTACCATCAAAGTTTGCGAGCGAGGATCTGTAAGTGTGATAAAAGGATGGATACTGCGGAACGAATCCCAGATACTACACCATACGTCAGTCGGAAGTCACAAAGCCAGGGTAAGTAATAAGGATACCAGTAGTATGAATCGTAATACGGTTCGCTACTTTGCCACAATGGGTTTTCACCTGTGTAATCCTGAGGGCTTATATTCGCACGGTAAACGCCACTCCAAAACACTGTTTGGAGCTCATCACTGACGCCTTGAGCATTGATTGAGATGACTCCAAGCTTCTTCTTCCAAGTACTCTCGGCAGAATTAAGTGTGCTGTTGAAGTCGAACGTAGGGATCTAGGTTCAGAGATCATCAATCCTTCGATTCACTGTGTTTAGTCGTAGCAAATATTTACCTCTTTCTGAGCATTCGCGCAAGCCTTGTCGACACTTATGAAGCTGACACCCACACGTGCCAGGATCTGATTGTTGCTTGTAGGCACATTGAAGCGCGTGTATGCTCCTGCAGACGGACTTCCACCCACGGACACGCTTTTGGGCTGACTGCTAGCTTGCTCGTTGGTCCATGTCCCGGTATCACGGATCGATGCACCTTTGAAGTCGGCGCAGAAGAAAAGCTTGTAGTTTCCCTCTCCGAAACTGGGTGCAAATGTACCTTTAGCATGTCAGTTTTCGCCCTGATTAACCAGTAACCAAATTATATACCATTTCCTGTGAGTCTTCCATTTTTAGGGTCCACAGATGCTGTTCCCGCTTCACGTGAATTTGGAAGATCTGTCAAGTCAACAATTATAAGGGGGCTGTTCGAGGAGTTGGATCCTGCCGGGGTTTTAGGAAAAGTGAAACGGTATAGAGCTGTGTGGTTCGAGACGGTCGTCTCCGTGTGAATTGAGTTATTCAATGAGATGGCAAAGAAGCCAGGACGAGCTTCTGCGGTATTGGGCATCCGCGGCGTAGCGCGAGCCGTCTTGGAGAATTTGCACTGATTCAGGTTGTCGTTTGGGCAGCCGGCCTGTGGAAACAATGGAAAGTTCCCAAGTGAAGGTGACTGAATATAATCAGTCTGGTAGCAAAACAAATGGCTGTTAAATCTGCAGAACTAATATCAAGCATTGAGAATTTGTTGTTACCCTATTGTCAAAAAGTCAATTGCAAATTGGATAACTCGAAAAGTTGCAGAAAATAGAGAATTGAGGAATAGATGACATGGTCAATCATCTTGAGTAGGAAACTTAGGACGGAAGAGACTATAAACAATGCCAGTAGCTTGGGGGAGTCCACTCGACGTGATTATCAAGAGATAGGTTACCTCGAAAGGATGGAGCCCCTCGATACAATAGTCAAAAATTAAAGAAAATTCTTACCCCTCCAGTACCACTATCATGCATGTGACTGAAGCCTAGTTGTACCTCCATCAGCAATGAGAAGATCAAAAATCCACCCACCCACCTGTAACCTCCGAGTTGTCTGAAGCAAAGCCACCTTGATCCTCGCCGTTGACATCTGCTACCGCTTTCGCCATACCAAACGGCAACGTAGCCCCGGGAAAGACATGGCCACCATTGACAGTGCCAATCAATGGATTAACGTAATCATATGGAGTCTTCTGGGTATATGCTGTGGTCAACACTGCTAATATCAGTGCCGTAGACTCTTTCAACATTTTGGTTGGGCCCATGTCTTCACCCAGTAGCAGTCAAGGCAATGAAGAAAAGACCACAACGGGAGATGAACGACCATAATATAATAGGGCACGTTTAGAGAATATACTCAGTCCCGCACAGGAGGAATACTACTGTAAGAAAACGTATCATTGACTACCGTAGAGGATCCGTGGCTTAGAATTAGAGCCCCCGGTATGCCGAGAACCGTTTTGTCAAATAAGGAAATACAGCCGGCGCAAAGCATACATAGTAATGACTTGCATAAAGAGATCAACTTGTAAAATAAGACACCACGCATGCGGAATTGGAAGGTGCATGAGGGGGGGTTGCAATCCTACACTGTGCCCCATGACAACTGCCACTTGGTTTCACGTGGTTACTTGAGCAGTTGAGGGGAAGCCTTCGAAGACAGCAGTCCTGGAAGATGATCATAATCTTCCAAGGGAGGATTTGAACAATGCGGACCCTCGTCTGAGAGATCAGCCCGAACTCCCGAAGGTGCCTGGGCAGGATAGCACACAAAGGCTATTTGAACGATTGTGGGGGAGAGGGTGTCTGACTGATCATATGGACGATCTTATGAGCTTTTGTACCCCTCATACCGAAGGTACATAACTCGGAGTCTGGAGTGTTCGCACTGAGGATCTTCATGACGGTGGAAAATGACAAGGAAGCGTAGCCGTTGTCAGTCAGCAGCAACAACGACGACAACACGACTGTTAGCGTCATCGGAAGTGGGATGCTCAATCCATACTCAGGAACGATCATTGAAGCTCTCGTATCGCTCGGCAGGCTCATGCCAACCCATCTACAACGATAGATTTGGGTGGTAGCTCATCTGAATTCAACCTTGCTGCCTTAAAAACATCTCGAGTTCCCCAGGGGTGATGTTGTCTTGGAGAGTAGGGGCCGAGGTTGCCGTTTGAAGATTAGATAAGCGAGACTTTGTACCTACCTTAAGGTACCTAGTGGGGACGGTGGACTCGTAGACCTCCTTGATGTGTTGGGAGCATATTTGCCCTACAACAGAGAGTACAGACGTCCTAAGTACTCCAACTCTAGCTATGCTTTACCAACTCATGCAACAAATTTCTCCCCCCTCGACAATCTACCCTGCGACCTCCAAGCTGCTAGGCAGCCGCGGGACGTCGCCCTCTTACCAATCTACATCCTGCATGCTCGATCGTCCATAATGAGCAGTATCAACAGATTCTTAAGTCGAAGAGACAGGAACAATCACGGAAGCAACCAGAAAAAAGTAATGTCTCCACCACCATCCACACCTTTACCGGTGTCCGATTCTTCGTCCACTTCCTCATCCTCCACATCCATCGGTGCTTTTGCACCTCTCTCCTCATTCTACAGACACACGTCCTCTTCGTCTCTGTCATCTCTATCATTAGCATTCGCAACACAGGCATCAAAGAGATCCCCACTTACACTGGCGACGGAAGGA
>JAABUO010008624.1_pt1 | contig 11492 bp, 7 predicted proteins | sample 5559291 | NCBI WGS metagenome assembly JAABUO01 (sample SAMN10711878, study PRJNA513372) | rock metagenome | isolation source: Antarctica rocks | place: Antarctica: Victoria Land, Finger Mt sud | reverse complement strand
TGAATAGACAGCTGATGGAATCGGAACGAGGTCAGAACATGTGAATGCACTCCCTTGTTTGGGCTCTGCGCTGTAGGTGTGGGGACTGGCTGCCTGAGCAGCCTGAGCTGGACTGGTTGAGGCTTGCGCATCCTTGTACATCGTTGCTCGCTGTCTTTACAGCCACAGGCGGCGTGCTTGTCCCCTGCGTCGTGTGTGGTTCTGCAGCACCGTATGACGCAACGCAGCAATGGGCACGCGTGATTCCAAGGCTGACGGAGCCGGGCCTTCAGCCATACGCCTGGACCAACTCCCCGCAGAGGTGCGTGCAGGGGAGCTTGCGCCCTGCCGGTTGCCGCAGGGGCAGCGGCGCTGTGCACGCAGGGGCCTCGCCGCGCCTCCAAGGGGTGCTGCTTGGCCTCTGCAGGTGCTGCAGGCGTGAGCGGTCTATTTTGCGAGGCACTCCTGGTGGTCCCCCGCGAGGCTTGACACAGGCATTTTCCCTGCAGACAGTCTGCAGGTGCGCACCGCACTTTGAAACATAGGAAGCAGTCACAAGCCTGCAGCAGCTGTGCTTGGGAACCAATTCTCGTGACAGGCGCTTCAAGGAGGCGCTCAAGCAGCCGTTCTGGAGCACGCTGGAGATGGACCTCGTGCTCGCCGGGGTGTGGCAAGCGCTTGGACGGCCTGGTGCGCACCTTGGAAGATTGTGCAGTGGCGCCCGAGAGCGTGTGATGGTCCTGACACGCCCTTGTTTGTTGATACCGTCTGTTGACGTGCTTACAACTGCACCGATGTGGCGCCGTAGCAGGCCCTTTTGGGGTGCGTGCAACCAGCGCCCCGGGGCTGCCGCAGGCACGCCCGAAGAAGCCGGCGCCCGGCGGTGGCTCCTGGCGCGGGGCGGCTCTGTCAAGTGCCTCTATGGTCTGGTCGTGGGCGAGGAGAGAGCTGGCGGACGGCCTGGACGCGACCTGGACGCCGGGCGGCTGTTGGCCCTGCTGGCCGGCCTGCCCGCGCTGACGTCTATCAGCTGGATGATCCTGCGCGGAGACCTGCACCGCAGACCTACCCGCGCAGCCATCCGGGCGTTCCTGGCCGAGGCCGCGCGCGCCATAGCGGGCTGCTCGAGCCTGCAGACCCTGCGTCTGCGCATCAGCCTGCTCGGCGGGCTGGCGGGCCAGCTCCCCAAGGCGCTAGTATGCGAGCTGGCCAGCATGCGCTCACTGGAAGCGGTCACGCTCAGCTTTGAGGCCTGTGAGGCGGACAGGCCCGATTGGCCGGCCACTTTCAGCCTGGCACACCTGGTGGCGGGCCTGGCCCGCCTGCCGCGGCTCCGCGAGCTGTCCCTGATGGCGGAGAACGTCGGCATGGAGGCCACGCTGCCTGCCAGCGTGTCGCGCCTGGCGCAGCTGACCTCCCTGAGCCTGCGCTGGTTTGACGGCCTGCGCTGCGAACCGGGCTGGGCGCACCTGCCGGCGCTTGTCTCTCTCAAGTTCGAGGACTGCGTGTTTGCGGGCGACGGCGAGGCCGCGCTGCCGGGCATGGACGCGTTGGGCGCCCTGACCAGCCTGGAGCTGGAGAGGTGCCTCGGCCCGCGGCTGCTCCCTGCGTCGCTGTGGCGGCTGCCGCAGCTGCGGCGCCTCAGCCATGAGAGCGGGAGTCATATGGACCTGGTCGGCGTGCCGCGCGGCGAGCTGCCGGCCGCGGGCCCGCCGGTGGGCGGCGCGCCCTGCTTTGCGTCCCTGACGCACCTGACCCTGGCGGGGCACCACTTTGAGGTTTTCCCTCCGGGCGTGCTGGCCGCTGTGCGCCTGGCGCACCTCGACCTGTCCCTCTGCTGCTTCGAGCAGCTGCCCGAGGGCGTGAGCGCGCTGTCTGCGCTCACAGAGCTGCGCCTTGGGCGCCACGCCGCGGGTGAATGGGAGGTCGGCGGCCGCTTGGACGCCCGCGCCCTGGGCAGCCTGGCCCGCTTCCCGGAGCTGCGCAGCCTGAGCTTTTTGAACTGCAGCGTGCTGTTCGACCAGAGCTTCCAGGCCGCAGCCGCGCACCCCCGCCTGGCGCAGCTGCAGCTGGGAACCTCGTATCCCGCGCTCGGCCCGTCGTGCATGGCCTTTCTGGGCTTTGTGTACGACCTGCTGCAGCGGGGGCGCGCGGGCCTGCTTACGGTGTGCTGGTGCAACGTCGAGGGCGCGGGGCGGCGGGACAGCCGCAGGTTCCGTGCCGCCCTGGACGCCGTGGGGTTCTCGCTGTACGAGGACGCCCTCAGCGATGCGAACGAGTAGGCCGCATGCGCTGGGTCAGGCTGGGGCCTGTGTGGGTAGTGGTGAACGGTGGCGACTGCAGAGTCCAAGCGCATGCTGCTGTCGCCGGCCATTTGTGTACCCCCGCCTGCACTCCCTGTGGCACAACCTCACTGACTTGCCCAGCACTGCCTGCTGCCGCCTGACTGCTCCATGTGTGCTACAGCTTGTGTGTATCAGCTAGTGTGTATAAGGTGTGCATGTGATGTTTTGGTGTATGCGTTACGAGTGTGTCTTGCTATGGTGTAGGCCCAGGGGTAAAGCCCGTTTCCTTGCAGCGCCTGGATCAGGCGGGCGGCCTGCTCGGCCGCCTGCCTCGTCTGGAACAGTCAACCCGATGGTGGTGTACCAGAGCTTGTGCTCCGTCTTGTGCAGCGTGTCCAGGCCGCCACCGTCCCTTGGCTAGCTTAGCTCCGGCGCGGGGCCAACGCACTGTCAATGAAGCTTGCATGCTCAGCAACAGAGCCTGCTGAGCTCACAAGCTTGCTTAGCTCACAGCATGCACAGCTGAAGCAACGATGCAGGCCTCAGCTGGAGCCGGACAATACAGTGTGCAGCTCACCTCGGCCTGTGCTGCGAGCCAAGCGAGCGGTCCAAAGCACCGCTCCTCGGCCTCCTCGCAAGGACCGCTGTTCCGGGTGGTGATGCTCTGCTGCAGCACCCCTGTCAGCGCCCTGACCTGCAGCTTCAGCTGTGTGAAATTCGCTACGGCGCAGCGGTGAGCGTCCCGCTGCTGCATGACTTGCTAGCATGAGGCGCCATAAGTTGTAGAACGCCGCCCACAGAGAGGCAGCGGCTTGCATGACCTGCACTGCTGCCTCTCCCATGTCTCGGCCCGACAAGGCAGCGGAAGGTGGAGGAGGCAAAAGAGCATGTGTGCAGGAGTGTGTCGTGTGTATTTTCAGACGCTGATTGGTGCATGCATGTCACATGCTTCATTCCAGCCAGCTGGGGCTGCTCCAGGGCTGGCCAAGCAGTGCAGGCAGCAGGCAGGATTGCTTGTGAGCGTCTTGTGGCCCTCAGGCATCAACACAGAGGCTATGTCCGGCAAGCAGGCGCCAGGTAGGCTGCTGCGTCCACTGGCGCCAACGCGATAGTTTCAGCACAGTCCAGTTGCTGCCATAGATGAGAGCACGGGCTTGATTGTCACGGACTGACTGCTGCCAGGGCTACAGCGCATGCAGCCCCTTCTCAACACTCAGAGGCCTTCCTGTCAGTAGCCTGCATTGCACCAGGGGCTTGCATGCCGAGCAGTGCGTGCGTTTGCTGGGATGTGCATTTCCACCATAGCAGCGCCATGTGAAAAGGACGCATGCTCCTGGGAGCATGCGCCGCTATGTTTGCAACCTGCGGGCCTGCAGTTCTGAACACAGACTTCAAGCAGAGCCCAACCACCTCATTACCTTTCATGCCGTGCAGTTCTGTTCTTGTTATACCCACATGCACCAGCACTCGAAGTCCCTTCTCTTTTAAAGCACTCTTGACAAGCAAGCTACACTTCAAGAGCTAGGAGGCAGGCCTACTTGCACTTGACTCCTTGCAGTCCTGTTGCTTACTACACCCACATGCACCAGCACTCACAGTCCCTTCTGTGATGAAGCACTCCTGACAAGCTGGCTACACTTTAAAAGCTGGGAGGCAGGCCTACTTGCACCTAACTCCTTGCAGTCCTGTTGCTTATATTACACCCACATGCACCAGCACTCACAGCAGTCCCTTCTCTGTGTAAGCACTCCTGACAAGCAGGCTACACACTTAAAAGCTGGGAGGCAGGCCTACTCGCATTAACCTTTCTGCAGTCCTGTTACTTGGTACACCCACACATGCACCAGCACTCAAAGTCCGTTCTCTGTTAAGGCACTCTTGACTGCTACACTTCACCAGCTAGGAGGCAGGCCTACTTGCACCAACCTTCTTGCAGTCCTGTTGCATACTACACCCGCATGCACCAGCACTGACAGTCCCTTCTCTGATGAAGCACTCCTGACAAGCAAGCTACACTCTAAAAGGGAGGAGGCAGGCCTACTTGCATTAACAAGTCCTATAACTTGTTACACCCTGCGCATCAGCATATCATGAGCAAAAAACGGCGCTGGCACCGCAGCAGGTGCCAGCGCAAACGGGAGCAAGCTCGAAAGCGCTTGTGCGGCGCAGGGCTGGGAGCGTCACCCTGCGGGCGACCAGGAGCACACAAGGCGCATGTGTCCCGTCGAGCAGCGCAGGGCGCAGCGCCGTCGAGCAGCCCTATGGACAGACCAGCCTGCGCGGAGCGGCCACGCCGGGCGCGCCGCTGCGCTGCTGCGCGCCGGCGCATGTCCATGCGGGCGCAGCGGGGGCTCGCCAGCTCTGAGCAGAGCGCGAGCCCACATGCGCAGGAGCAGGGTCGGCGGCCCGGCGACGCGCCTGTCAGGCGCGCGCTCGCAGGCGCTGGCACGCGCCCCTGTGGCCCGCGCGCCACGCAGCCTTCTGGCACGCCGGCGAGCAGTAGCGCGCGGTGGTGCAGCCAGAGCACAGCTGCGTCCGCAGGCCCGCCTCCGACGCGCCGGACAGGTCACAGCACCTGCGCGCGCCCGGCGCGCTCGCGAGGCGGGGGGCATCTGTGACAGCAGGCTCCTGGCCAGCATGCCGCGTGCTGCAGGGCGCCGCACCCCATGCACCAGCAGCCCACGGGCCGCAGCGCGGGCGTGCGCAGGCGCAGGTCCTCCAGGCTGGGCTCCGGCTGGGCCCCCTCCGCCCCCTCCCCTGCGGCGCCGCGCGGCGACGCCGCCTCATAAAACGCCGCAAGCGCCGCCATGGCCGCCAGCTGGTCCACCGCGCTCGTGCGTGGCCCCGAGGGCCCCACGCCGCACGCCGCTGCGGCCGCGGCTGCGCCCCGCCCAGGCGGCCCCTGCATATGCGAGCGCGCATGCCGGTCTGCGGGCGACGCGATGCGGACCACGCACGGCGCCACACCCACATCCGAAGCGCATGCTCGGGCTGCCGCCACAGACAGTTGGGCGCGCCCGGCAGCAAGGCGGCCCGGCGCGCGCGCTCACCTCCGGCGAGAGCAGCTCGCTGGCGCGCGGCAAGGCGCCAATGCAGCTCACTGCACGGGCCGCCCTGTCCTCGCGCTCGCGCGGCCCGCGCGCGTCCGCAAATCGCTGCGCCAGGCGCGCCGCCGCGCTCATCGCGCCAGCGCGCACGAGCGCCACGCCCAGGGCGTGCGAGTCGCTGTACAGCATCTCAAAGCCGACCAGCGCGTCCGTGACCACCGCGTCCGCCTCCGCGGCCCAGGCCGTGTGCGGGCTGTCTGTGTCGTCGCCGCCGACCGCGGCGCGCTCGCCTGGCGGGCGCCCCCCTGCGAGCGCGCCGGATCGGCATGACATCCGCACGCGCAGGCGGCGCCTGCAGGCACTGGAGCCGGGCAGGCCCGCACGCCCACAGGAGTTGCCACCTTGGGGCCGCGCGCCGCGTTCTACCCGTCATGCTCGGGCGCGCACGCGCGCACCAGCCGCCTGCTGATCAGCCCGACCCTCCCAGCGGGCACAGCCACAGACGGGGCCCCCGTGTCCACGCCGAAATATGCTGACGGCACCCAGCAGCACGCACAGCGCTCGGCCAGCGTGCGCAGCGCCGCCACGACAAAGGACACCAGGCCTTCACACGCGCGCACGGCCGCCTGGCACTCGCCGCAGCCGCCGGGCGCCACGAGCCGGCCGCAGGCGCCCTGCGCAGCCCCACAGGCAGGTTGGCACCGGGTCCCAGCAGCAGCGCCGCGAGCGCACAGGGCGGCCGGTCACGGGGTTGGGGGCCGCGCGCTCACCACCACCTCCAAAAGGAAGACCGACACTTTGTCGGCGCAGCCTGGCGGGCTGCACACGCGCGGGAGCTCCAGCGCGCGGAACGCGCTCCGGCGGCAGGAGCAGCAGAGGCAGCAGCTGTGCGGCCGCGCACGGCAGCAGCTCCGCCGGCAGCGCGCATCCGGCGGCGCCCATGCCCGCGGCCGGGCGCAGCAGGCGTGGCGCATAGGCCGTGAGCGCCTCCTGCCGCACGCCCTCCATGCGCCGGGTCACGAGCGCCCATAGGCTCGCGCGCCAGCAACCCCACATGCACGCTGCTCATCCGGCGCCACAGCCGCTGCGATGGTGCAGGCACCAGGCGGCTCACCCACAGCCCTTTGCGCATGGCGGAGCCGGGCGCGTGCGCCATCGCGAGCAGCTTTGCCAGCGTCGCGAGCAGCGCCCTCGCGGCCGGCGGGCCGGGGCAGCCAGGGCCCCCGGACGTCAGCAGCTCCACCCCGTGGCCCACCGCCTGCGCGCGCCGGCGGCAGCGCTGAGGGTGACACGGCCGCGCCTGCCGCCCTCGCGCTCGCATTACCTGCTTTGCTAGGGAGGCAGCTGCATGAGAGCCTGTGCAGCCAGCAGAGCTCGCTGACATGAACCCGCGCCCCGGGCGTGCCTGTCGTGCAGCCACGCGAGCAGCGTTCGCTTCGGAGTCGTCCGCGGCATCCGGCACGCGCCTCAGCGCAGCCTCCACGGCCGACAGGGCGAGCGGCAGCAGGCCCCTGCCTCGCTCGGCGTGCTCATGGAGCGGCCCCAGAGCAGCCTGCACAGGCAACGGGCCGCAGCATGACCGCTGGTCGGGACGAGGCGCTGTCCGGCTGCCTGAGGGCTCTGCGGCGCAGGGCCCTCCCGGCCGGCCGCGCAAACGCCCCGGCTGCCGCGCTGGCTCGCTAGAGACACAGCGCGCATGCGCCCTCCTGCGAGCGCCTGGCAGGCATGCGTTGGCAGCAAGAGGCGCGCCCCCCGGCATGCGCGCCCTGCAACCAGGCCCGGCCGGGGTCGCACCAGCAGCGACCACGGCAAAGTGCAGCGGACGACGGCCTGCAGCGTGTGCTGCAGCAGGGTCGGGTCAAAGCTGCCCAGCGACGCGTCCCCGCGCGCATCCTGCGCCGCGCAGGTGCGGTGATGCGTGCGCCTTCAGACGTCGGCCCGGGCCGGGCCGCAGGCCCAGCCGCTCTGCACGCAGGCGGCCCGCGCTGTGCGGTGTTACCCTGCCCGGCACACGGCTGGCTTTGGAAAAGCGCAGCGCAAGCAGGCGGCCGGCGAGCGGAGCGACCGCGCGGCGTGGCCCCTGCCCGCCGCCCGCTCCGTCCGTGCGCGCACCAGCTCCGCGAGGCGCTGCGCTGTCCACTGCAGCAGCGCGTACAGGCGGCGCATGGCGCGGATGCGCTCCCTCCCGGGCACGCGCATGCAGACCTCCCGGACGCTCAGCAGGTTGCCCAGCGTGCGGGCGCTCAGGCACGCGGCGCCGTCCGGGACGCGCCGCTCGCCTGCGGAGCGCAGCGCCGCCCTAAGCTGCGCCGGCCCTGTGCACAAAGGAGCGCGGCCGTGCGCCGCGCCGGCGCGCGCCGGGCTGCGTGCATGCGCGCGCCTCGGCTCAGGAGCGACCATGCGGACAGCCTGGCCCGGACAGAGGGCGCGCCGGTCTCCAGCGCCGGAGCTGGCGGCGGGCGCAGGGGCGCAGCAGTGCGAGCAGGCGACGCGCCCGGGAGCCGCGCATGGGCCGCGAGCCGGGCGCCGCGCACCGGCCTTCCACAGCTGCAGGCAGCGCAGCAGCAGCGGGGCCACGCGGCCGGCCAGCAGGGCCTGCAGCCGCTGCTCCACCTCCGGCTCGAGCGTGTCTGCGGCGGCCGCGTGCAGCATAGAGTACGCCCGGATCGCGCGCTCGGTGCCGTGCAGCGTCATCGCCCAGGACTGGGGCTCCAGGCTGGGGCCGCCTGCGGCCCGCGCGCCAGCGCGCCTCGGCGCGAGCGCTTCCAGCGGCGCGACGGTGGCCCCGCCCGCTGAGCGCTGGCAGGCGCGCACCGCAGCCGCCCAGCAGCGCCTGCTCCATGACTGTCACCAGGAGGTCCCCCGCGGCCGCGCCGCAGAACGCCGCCAGGTACGCGGCGTGCAGCGCCTCGCCCGCGGCAACCAGGTCTTCGTACAGCAGCGCCGCGCCGCACAGGTGCTGCGGCGCGCGGCGCGGCGCGCGGTCGGCCCGGGCGCGCGGGACCAGGGCCGCAGGCGTCGGATCGCGCGGGCCGCGCGCACCTGGGTGGCACCCCCGAGCAACGTCTCGCGGTCGGCAAAGGGCGCCGCCTCTGTCGCGAGCAAAGAAGGCGGCAGCAGCTGCGGCGCGCTGGTCAGCCACAGGAGCACCGCCGACATGCTGGAGTGATACTGCCAGTATTGCGCCGCCCGGGGCGCGGCGGCGCCGCCCGACGCCTCCGGCGCAGCATTTACAAACCACAGCGAGGCCACCTGCGCGGCGCGCGCCCGCAGTGGCGCAGGCCGCGCGGACCGGCTCGCCGCGAGGCGCGGGCGCGGGGGCGCACCTGGTGCAGGGCGGGCGCGCACTTGGCGAGCAGCGCATAGGTCAAGAAGTTGTCCACCCTGGCCGGGCTGCTCGCCGCCAGGGCCGCCCACGACGTGGCCAGGTGCGCGACCAGGCCGTATACGTCGTGCCGCGCATACCTGCACGCGCGCAGACGCGGTGGGGGGGCCAGGGGCGGCGGGCAGCTGCTGGCCGGCCGCGGGCCTCAGCGCCTGTGCCACGCACCGCTCGGCGGCCTCGCGGACGGCCGTGCTGCGGTCGGGGCCGGCGTCGACGCAGAACGCGTTTGACAGCAGGCCGCAGAGCGCCTGCAGGACGCGCACCTCCGGCCCGAACACCAGGCGCAGCAACGCGCGGCCCGACGCGGGGTCGCGCGCGGCTTGCGGCCCGCGCCACACGATGCGCCTTGCGAGGCTGACCAGCAGCGCTGCGGCCGTGTCGGTGTCCTCGCAGACCAGTCTGGCTTCGCGCAGGGTGACGTCTGCTGCCCGCCGCAACGTATAGCGCCGGACCAGATCCAGCAGGTCCGCGAGGTCGGGCTGCACCAGGTCGGCCAGGCGCAGGGGGCACGTGGCTGCGGCTGCCAGCGCTGGCGCCCGCGCCTCGACCTTCCTGACCTGCGCAGCAGCCTGCGCGGTGGCCCTGGCCGGCGGCCTCGCCGATGCGCACATCGCGCGCCTGCGTCCGGCTGGCTCGGACCAGCGGGGCAGCCGGCTGTGAGCCTACTGGCCGAGGTCGGCTCTCAGCCCCAGCTGCTGCTGGCGGTGCTTGCCTGCAAGGCCGTGCTGGGAGCGTGCTGTGAGCAGTGCGTGCACGTCACCGCCGTGCGCGGCTGCTTCCACGGCCGCTCGCAGGACTGGGAGGGGCCGCGCAGTGCGCTCTGGTCACTCTGGTGTCCATTCAATGGTGTGCTGCTGAGTGCTACTCGGGCTCTGATGACTGATGTCCACCTAGGACTGGACCCCCGCGAGGCTCGCTCGACTGTAATTCTGCCTCAAAGGAGCGGCACTCTGTTGCAAGGAGCACTATCTCGGACGCGCTGCCAAGCCGCGCAACTCCCCTCGCTCTCTATTCGCCTGTCTTGCGCGCCTGGCTCTGCAGCCTCCCGGCAACCAGCGGTGCGCCGCCCCCGCTGCTAGTTGGTTGGATGCTTGCAACTTGCCGCAGCTTATTGTGCCTCTGTGGCGCAGAAATTTGCTGAAGACAAGGCCAATGTCGCAAGGGCCTCGCCTCGCACGGGGTGGTGCCCACGCAAGGCCTGGGTGTGCGCTGGAGTGTACGAGTGTGCACCAGCGTGTGCAGTGGTTGGCGCGCCGCACGCAGCTGTGCACAATCCGTGCCTGCTGCACGCTGCGCAGGCGAGCGGCAGCTCGTCGCGCTGCCGTCGACCAGGCCTGACGGGCGGGGTGCGACAGTGGGCCCATGGGGACCATGCTGTGCGTGCCGCTTGCGCGCGCGGAGCAGGCGCGTCCTGCCCCCTTGTCAGCTGTTACAGCCTCGCACGCGGTGCCGCCTTGCTGCTTTGCTCCAGTTTGTTTTTATTGAAGTGGTAGCGCTGCAACTGGTGTCACCGAAGCCTTGCGCGCACTGGAGGCTGGACTAGTGTGCTGCAGTGTGTCACACCCATCGCAGCTGATATCGTAGAGGAGGTCGTCCACGGGTGCCTGCACCCCCGACCTCCTTTGCAATGCAGGCGGGCCTTGGCATGGCGCAGCCTGGAACCGGTGACCAAGGCGCCGCGGAGGTGCGGGTCCCGACGTTGTGAAGCAGCGCCGTCGACAGCCAGCAGCGCATGTCGTCGTCTGCGCGCGGTGCCCAGCGCTGCGGCGAGCTGCATGCCCCGCCCTGTCTTGCTGAAGCCCAGGCGTGGCGGTGGGCCCGCACGTGTCCCGCGCACGTAGCCTACGCTTCTGCTTGGTGGGCTCCTGGACCATTGGGCTGAGAGCCTTGCGAGTCTGTGCATGTAAAGAGAGGTGCAGCACTGGCCTTGGATGCATCCACGAGTGTTCTGCATGCCTGTCTGCTCAGGGCTAGGGTGCATGGCATCGCGCCGCATACCCCGCTGCCTTGCTCGCCTCGCTCAGGCCCCCGGCGGCCGCGCAGGCACCCTTCCTGGCGCTGCCCGACGAGCTGCTGGTCAGCATCCTGCGGCGCGCCTGGGCAGTCAGGCGGCCGCAATTCGCGGCGGCGGAGGTGTGCGCCGCGGCCGGCCTGGCGTTCGTGTGCCGCCGCGTGCGCGCGCTGCTGCGCGCGCAGCCGCTGCCGCTTATGCTCGACATCCGCGCGGCGCGCCTGAGCGGCGCACAGCGCCGCTGGCTGCTCGACCCGGCCCAGGCCGGCCGCATGGAGGCCGCCTTCTTTGACTTTTGTGAGGCTGAGCTATTTACTGGCGGCGACGACAACGTTGATGAAGACGCGCGCACGGGCGCTCTCGCCCGCTTGCCGCTCCTCACCAGGCTTGTGGCCCTGCACGGCCGCACGCTGCAGCGGCTCTACGGCGTGCCGCTGCAGCTGGTGGCGAGCGCGAGCCACGAGGCGCAGCCTGCCCTGGACCTCAGCGCCGTGCGCCTGACCGCGCTGGGCCTCGACTGCTGGGATGTCGAGGCCCTGCTGCGCGGCGACGACGCCTTGGGGGCCAAGTGCCTGCGGCTGTGGCCTGAGCGCCTGCCGAGCGCCCTGGAGGAGCTGCACCTGCTCGGCGATGACGGCGGCTGGCTGGCAAACCTGGCGTGGGCGCCGCATCCCGGCTAGGGTATAGGTATAGGGTAGGGCAGGGCAGGGCAGGGCAGGGCAGGTAGGGGTTAGGGTTAGGGCAGGTAGGTAGGGTTAGGGTATAGGGTAGGGTATAGGTAGGTA
>JAABUO010008621.1_pt1 | contig 11495 bp, 13 predicted proteins | sample 5559291 | NCBI WGS metagenome assembly JAABUO01 (sample SAMN10711878, study PRJNA513372) | rock metagenome | isolation source: Antarctica rocks | place: Antarctica: Victoria Land, Finger Mt sud | reverse complement strand
AAAAACCAAGAAGGGCAAAGCTGCTGGGACACAGCCCAGCAGCTCTATTGCTCAGCCACATGCACAAGCCCCCGCTGCCAGCCAGCCTGCAGGGCTGCCTACTCAGTCACCTTCAGACGCCCGTGCTGAGCAGAGTGGTGTACCAGCAGCTACACAACCAGCTTTCAAGGATCAAGCTGCGCCAGTCCCAGCTGCTGCTGTAGCTTCTGCCTCAGCTGCACCAATAGCTGCAGTTCCCTCGGCTTCCTCAGCAACTGCTACAGCATCTTCAGCTGTCCAGCCCGAGGCACCTCTTGTCAGACCAGAGGTAGCAACAGAGGGCTCTCTGACCCCTCCTGATGCTGACCCTAGCTCTCCCACAGGGGAGCAAGCCTCAGCCAGTAAACAAGGCAAGCAGCGCATGGGCAAAAAGCAGCGCGAGAAGCAGCGTCAGGAGGCTGCAGCCAAAGCCGTTGAAGATGCTAGGATCAAAGCAGAGCAGGACGCTGAACAAGCAGCCAAGGATGCTGCACAAGCAGCCAAGGATGCAGAATATGCTGAGAAGCGAAGGATTATCCAAGAGAATGTTGATAAAGCCAAGAGGAATGAGAGTGAGGCTGCTGCTGCACTAGCAGCTGCCAAGGCCATCGAGGATGCTGCAAATGCAGCCAAGCAGGCTGCACCAGCTGCATCAGAGGTTGAAGATGCTGCAGCACAAGGTACCATACTATGTGCTCATGCATTAACTTCTAGTGTGCTTCTGCTACTGGTGTCAGCCCAAATTCTTGCTTGTCTTGCTTCATTGCACAACACAGTTGCCATACATGCCCCTGTATTGCTCTTTGGTCTTTGCTTGACCAGCACTGTGCATTTGCTTCGGTACATGAGCTTGGATGCTCTGACTCCATGCAATGCACAAGATTAGCGGCAAGTGAGGATAGTAAGATGCTTTTTTTAAGACCAGGATGTCATGCTGTGAATTGCTTGTCAAGGTTCTGAATCAATGTATGAGCCTTACGAGATCATGCATTCTACACCCAACACAAATTCTGCTGACAAAATTGCTTGTCAAGCATGTTTGCTTTTCTTTATTGCATGAATCTTGTTGAAATATGCACTGCCCAACATATCTCATCACAGCTTCCTACTCTCGCAACATCCAGTTACTGATCAAATCTGTGTACATTGCAGCTGCAGCAGAGGAAGCCAAGCAAGCCAAAAAGCAGGCCAAAAAGCAGAGGAAGAGAGAGGAGGCCAAGGCCGCCAAACTAGCCTTGGCTGCCAAGGTTGCTGACGAGCAGCAGGCAGATGCCACCCAAGCCCAGGACCAAGCCGGCTCCTCAGCCCCAGCAGCAGCGTCCGAAGCTGCTGTTGCTGCCCCTGTCCCTGCCACTGCTGTGGGTCTTCAGCCTGCGTCTGGCAAGGCTACCCCGCAGCCAGCACAGCCTGCTGATCAGAGCACCAGCACGATTCAGTCAGCTGCAGTAGCTGACAGTCACTCCACCACGCCCTCAAGAGCAGGCAGTGACAGTCTGCAGCTTGCCAGCCCAGCTGCGCCCTCAGAAGCACACAGTAGCCTGCCAGATAACCTTCGGCCCAGACCCAAGCCTGGCAAGAAGGGTGAGAAGCCAGGCAAGGCCAAGAATGCGCCAGTCGCTGTGCCTGATGTGGACGCAGAGCCTTCTTCTGAAGAGCCTAGCAGCAGTCAGCAGCAGCAATCAGAGGCTGGTACAAGCCAAGCCAGCTCTGATTTCAATGCCTTCTTGGACAGCATAGGTCAGCAGCAGCAGCAGCAGTCAGTCTTTGCTGCACAGGAGGATTACAGATCTGCATTGCATGACCAACATGAAGAGTTGGCAGACAGTTGGACCACAGTCAGTGGACCCCAGCAGCGCCGACAGCCTGCAGAAGCAGTGCAAGAGTCTGAAGAAGACTGGATTGCTGTCAGTGGCGCTCAGCAGCATCGCCACTCTGCTGAAGCAGACCATGCATCTGCAGAGCCTTGGACCACTGTTGCTAGTCACCAGCAGCAGCGCCACCCTGTTGAATCACAAGACATCCATGCCTATGCACACCAGGAAAACAATGGTAGCGAGCTGCCGACAGATGGTGATCAGCATGACAATGGCCCAATTGGGCTAGCATTGCTAGAGGATCCCCAGCGGCGGCGCAGAGGCACCAGGGCAGGCAAGCGTCACAAGAAGCGCTATGGTGATGCAGCACAGCGTGCTCAGGCTCAGGCAGTGCGTGATTATGTCCACGCATCCACCTGGTCAGACAATGACTCAGACAGCACTGCTGGGGATCGCCTGCAGGCACACCACCCAAGGACACCTCTGGCTGCTGGGCACACCACGTCTGACATTGGCAGCCCAGTCAGGGCTGGTTCCGGGCCTGCCCCACCCCCAGGGCTGCACAGAATGAATTGGGCAGCAGCTGCCAGGGGTGGAGACGGTGTGTTACGCAAACACTGAGCGTCAACTGTATTGCCTGTCTAACACAGCACATAAAGTGTCTTGTCTCAGGTGCTGCAAGTAACAGTGCATGCCTTGGGAGTCCATTGTCTATAGCTTGATGATGCTATGTCTCATATGAGCATGCAGTCTTGACAGGGAGCCCTGCAAGCAAGCCTGAATAATCCAAGCATTATCCCATGTACACTTCAATCTGCCACTTTGCAATTTTATCCTATGTCTTTCCAGGAATGCTAATTACTTAGTGCATGCAGGTGCAGGTGCCTTGCCAAAAGAAGGGGCAGATGCCATAGTGAGACAGCTGAAGGCACAGCAGGAGGAGGAGGCTGCAAAGGCTGCAGAGCTGGACTTGGGAGAGCGGCCAAAGCCCAAACCCAGGACTGGGTCAGTCGGCAGTGCAGCCAACAGAGCTCCTCGGGTTCCCGCTGCCTCAGATGAGGCTGTTGCAGCTGCCCAAGCTGCTGCATTAGCCGCCTCTGCTGGCATTGTGAAGAGTCAGCCCCGGCGCTCAAAACAGACCTCTGCAGCAGCTGCTGCCAGCCCAGCTCCTTGGGGGTACACTGGTGATGAAGCTGCTGAAGGTAAGTGACATGGTTGTCTGTGTTGTCACAAGTGTGCTGTGTCTGTCATGTCACAAATATGCCATCAGGATCACTGCTATGCTGATTGTGCAGTTGCCATCTCAGCATGCACAGTTTCTCAAAGATTCGCTATGGCACCGCAGCAATGCTTGCAAGCTCACCAGGACAAGCCATATTGGCAAAGGAGTCTGTTTGCAAAGTGTGAATTGCTACCCATCTGCATTGCAGCCTGTCCTTTTGCAGATAATTGCTGCCTGAGCTGTGTGCAGTCGCCAAATGCTGCATTGATGAATGCAGGCAGTGGTGATGGTATGTGGGAAACAGCAGAGCCCCCTTCTGCTGGCAATGCATGGGAGCAGCCCAAGCAGGGCAGAAAGTCTCGCCAAGAGCCAGCTCCTGAGGCAGTGCCACTTCCAGCCCCAGCTGTGGCTGCACCCAATGCAGACTTGGCCATTCCTGCTGCAGAGCTGGCCGAGATTCTACATGAGGAGCTGGAGGAAAACTTCTGCTGCCCCTTGACCCTGGTATGCAGTCATGTACATCACAGTACAGCTACCAAACCATTGAGTTTGTGTTTCATTGCTTGTGCTTGCCACACTGCTGCTTTAGGTGCTTCTGCTGTACATAGTTCAGCCTGACATGTGTCTTGGACCACACAGTTGTGCTACATCTGGTAACCCAGCATGGCATCAAATGCAGTAATGGTTGTTGTACCTATCATGTGCTGCGCTTTGCTTGCCATTCATTGCATCTTCTTTTGTCTTGCCTTGTGCATTGCCTGCTGCTCTCAGCAAGGCAGTGTTGCTGAAACAATGCAGTGGTCAGCTCCTCGTGGCAGTCATGAAGTATCTCACAAGTTGTCTTTGATGTGCAGGACATCTTGCAAGACCCAGTGAAGGCTGCTGATGGGCGTACATATGAGAGGAAAGACATCACTGATTGGCTGAGCAAACATGACACCAGCCCCATGACCAATGTGCCAATGCCCAACAAGGAACTGGCACCTGACAGGGAGTTGATCAGGAAAATGGAGAGGCTGCAAAGGAGGATTGCGGCTGCAGAAAGGCGGGCCGAGGGGGAGGCAGTTTGAGTGCAGCTGTTTTTGGCTGTTGACTGACAAAAGATCTTTGGTTATGATTCAGTGTATAGTTGTGTCAAATGAACCATCAGGAATGAACTTCACTAAAGTGCGTGCTTCGTACATGATTGAATGAAGCAATTTTGCTGCTGCAGCAGCACATGGACAAAGAATGCTGGAAAAGGCATATGTTGTGTCTTGTAGAACTTGCCACCAAGATTGTGGTGGCCACAATCAATTGAACTATCCAGTCTGTTTGTAAGGACATGTTGTTCGTTTCATGAATGCATCTGCTGCACACACACTGCAGTTGTCATGTGGCTCGGTAATCAGTCTTTACAATACGCAGTCAAAAGACATTTGGTGCTGGATGTGACTAGTACATTGACACATTCGAAATGCTGATGGTTACTCACACCTACGCCAAGCATTGTTCAACTGCTGCTGTCATCATTCTTTTGCAGACATAGAGCATACATCAAACTGTCAGTAGCAATGCAACTTCACAGACATGAGTCAAATGCCCTGACAGTCAGTAAGGCACAGTATTCATCATCATACATCATAACAGCTGTACATGTAACTCATGCAAAGCACAGCCCAGTATACACAGACAATCAGCACAATTGCAGCAACACATATAGCACAACACAGCACCTAACACAAACACCAATGTGGCAGCTGAAACATGACTGTATGTATATCACTGTCAACTGATCAAGGTCATTGCACTGGTACTTCTGTGCCCAAACTGCTAGCCCCCGGCTCTTTGTCATTGTCATGTTGTTCATGATTACCTAGCAACCATTTTTGCGCAATACAAATTCCCAGAGGCCAGCTGAGACACACCACAGCAGCATTGTTCCAGGGCCCTGTGAACCAGATGATGGGTGGCGATATTGTCAGAAGTCTGCCAAGTGGACTTACTCCCCATGATAAGCCCACCAGCCTAATCATGTTCAGCTGATGCTGCTGTATCTGCTTACGGCGAGCTGCTTGCACACCGGTTGCAAGGAAGTAAGCTGCACTGGAGTACATTGCAAGATAACCTAAGCCTGTGACCTGCACCACAATGTTACCAGGTCAGATGGGAGGCTGGTAGGATACTAGTAGACAGGCCGTGTCAGCTGTATGCTTGCATTTTCCATTGCTTTTACTCTACATGCCTTGCCACTGTATAGACATGATACATGTGTTCAAACTTCAACTGTGCTGATGAGACAGCAGCATTACACATGCACCAAAGGCCACAAGCAATGCAAATCAAATCCACAGAGGCTTTATGCTCACCGTTTCTGGTATCTTTGCCGACAGCAGGTAGGTCACTGCATATGGTGCAGCGGACAAGCTGCCAAGGGCACTTGCGGCCAAGGCCACATACCCCAGTCGCCGGTGCCAGACATAGTTCTGCTGCCTGAACTCTTTCCAGAGCTGCAGCATCACAAGCAATACAGCTCATGGTGGTTACACATAGCAGGACACACATGCAATCTCGATCGTACATCAGCGCAAAGTTGACCATTGCGGAATGTATCGCTGTCTTGCAGTGTATCATCATTTGTAGGTCAACTTACAAGCAGATTATAAAGACAAGCAAGCAAAAGTTGCATCACAACACAATACATGAGGTTGCTGCATCTGATTCAAGTACCTGCAGTGGCCACAGCAATGCAGCCACTGTCATGAAGGTTGTGTGGAGATAGATGGGCAGAGGCCGCTCCTTGACATAGATGCGCCACAAAGGAACTAGCACAGGGAAGTGCAGATCTGCTCTGTCCTGTGTGATATGCTGCGCTGGTCCTCTGCTGTCAGAAACATTCAGGGCTGCATCTGAAGATATGCTGACACCACTCTGATGAGCAAAAGGACAGCCAGAAACTTGTTGCCATATTTGGGATTTGTTCAACACGCTGGGTCTTGCAGCGTTGTAGGCAAGATTTGTTTCAGCAGTGGACAGCTGTAGAAGTGGTTTTGTTTTCCCAGCAGGCTGAGGTAGGCTTGAGGGAGCTGAGCTGTTGGCTAGATCTAAAGACTGTTGGTACACCTTGGGGTAGATCAGATGGCAGTTGGCAGGATTGCTGTCTGGACATGGTAGCAGGATCCTTGCTGGGCATAAGGATGTGAACAGCATGTCCACCATGGCAAAGCTGCTATTGGAGCCCCATCTAGTGCCAAAGAAGACATAGCGTAGTGCATATGATGGCATGATGAGGCCTAGCATTAGTAACAGCCACCCATTGACGCCTGCATCAAATGTGGCATATTCAGCACACAGACAGCAGATCCTGACACTATGCAATGTTTCAGCAGCAGTTGCCATTTGTGATTGGCTGACCAGAACTCAGTGAATGCTGGTACCTGGTCGGTGTTTGCGGGCGATTGTCCAGTAGAAGGCTGCCACAATGCATGCCCATGCTGCATACACAGCTGCTTCATTCACGTGTGCCGGATCAAAGATACCCCTTTCAATGATGCCTGCTCCTACAAGGCTACTCATGTGCACGTCCAGCTGTCTAGGCTGTACTGCAGCTGTTTTTGCGCTGTTACCAGGTATCAGCTTCTGTGTGGAACCAGCCAGCAGGGAAAATTACTGGTTGTGATGTCAGAGGGTACGCCACTACCCAATGTCGAGGAGTAGCGCGATCAAAGTGACCGTGAGACACTGGTCAAAGTACACATGCCGTTTGTGTGAGGTGACGGATCTTTGTGTCAACCAGCGTATTTAATGAATAACACGTCGACGCAACGAACTATAACAAAGTGTTGGTAGGCTCTTTCTTTAAACTCGTCCGCCAACGCGCAACGTACAAAAAAATAGCAACTCAACGGATTGAGCGGCGACGTAGCCTGGTTGGTCTGTATGAGCAAGTCAGTCGTTAGCAAATCAGTAGTCCGTCTCGCATCAAATGTGCAGCATGACAGTTCCTGCGTAGAAGGCACAACGCAAACACCTGTGCCCTATGACGTGCGCTTTGTGGTAGTGCTGCAGCACGTGGACGGTGTGATAGGCAGAGAAGGCGTCATCAGGGCCCGTCAGGTCGCCCTAGACGATCGATGTGTTTGCCCTGAAACTGCTTATGAAATAGACTGCAGACCTTGCAGCGCACAGTTCATCAAGTGTCTCTTGGTGAGGTTCGTGCTCTGTCAGTCTTGTCCGGAGCGCAGCAGATACAAGATGGCATACATCCTCCCTTCCACCAAAGCAAAGCGAGTGAAGCGTATTGATCAGCAAGGCCAGGAAGAGTTGGAAGCGGACGACAAAGTTGCTTTTCAACAATCTGCTGATGCTGCTGCTCAGGTGGCGTTATGGTTGTGTCTGCCATGTTCATGATGCGCTGATTTAGACCATCAACCGAGACTGCCTGGTCCATCGCAGGTGGTCACTGCAGCAGCAGAGTCAGAGGCAGAAGATGCTGACGCGGAACAAGTGCCTGCTGCTGCTACCCCCAGAGAAGTGATTGAAAAGTTGGCTGCAGCTAAGGTGACCCTCACCTGTGAACCTCACCTGTGGACAGGTGCATTGTGCTTTCTTGACTTCAACCAAGCATACACTTGTGACAATTTCATGTGAAAGCCTGATCCTTTGACTCTGGCAAAGTGATTGAATGTCAAAAAGTCACAGGCTCTCAACGCTACTGGGGCTGTAGGGTGAATTGGATATCGTGCTGGACTTGATCAACCTACTGGAAGCACAGAAGTACCTGGGAGTAGCAAATGTGGCCTTGTCTTCCAACATCCAGCAGGAGCAACAACAGCAAGCCGTGCGGCTCCAACAGAAAGTGTCAAAGCTCAAGGTGAGGCTCACAACAGCTTCTGCAGGACCCACTGTACAGCTTGCAAGCAAATATTGTTGACGCTGCTGCTTGGCAACATTCATGCTGCCTGGCAACATTCATGCTGTGCTGCTGACCCAGCTTTTTCAACAGCAGAAATGACCACAGAGGTAGTGTAAACGCTGACTCAAACGATGCCAGGCTCAAATGGCCATCAAGCATAGACTAGTGTATGTTGTCTTAGACATGAGCATAAGGTACAGTGCACATAAGCTACACTGTTCATGCTGGATATGCAGGTCAGCAATCAGGTTGGTACCATACATGCTGATTGAGTATGTGTAGGATGCAGGCAGCCGGCTAAGGACAGGGGCTGCTGCACTGAAGGCCCGTTCAGCCACAGACCACCTCTTTTTTGTGCAGCTAGGACAGCTTCAGCAGCACTGGAATCTGAAGCGGTCTCCGCCTGGGTCTGCAGGGCACTTCCAAATTGATGTTGCCCTGCCCCTGGGCCCACGATGGCAGCTGCACAGAAAGGAGCAGCAACCTGATACACTGATACATGTAATACAGGTGAAATACGGTGTCAATGACTTCATGATCTGCAGGCCCTTGTCTGGTCAGCTGTTGCAAGCGGGAGTCACATGTAAAGTCATAGTGCTGCTGTGACATGCCTTCTTGCCGCGAATCACCTATGTGTGTGAGGCAACAGTCGCCACTGGCTCAGTCGACGACCAGCCTCATGTCATTTGTTGCATGCACACCTTATGCCATTGAGCCTTGGTCTATCCCAGAGGCTGAGACCCTGGCTAGACTGATCAGCGGTGCCCTCAAATCTGAATCTGAATCATAAGTTCAAGCCTGTGTTGTTGCAGGCTCCAGATGGAACGGTGCAGCTACAGTCAGCAGGCTTGCCATTGCCTGATCAGGCTCTCAGATGGCTCACACCCCTGCCCAGACCGCTGCATACCCCAAACCTAGCTATAAACCCACATCAGCAAGCCCCTTCAAATGATTCCCCCCATGCTGAAGGCACTGACACAGACATGCAAGATGCCCAACCACCAGATGAGCAGCAGATGCAGCAGCAGGTCCTGCCACAGCAGCATCAGCTTCCTCAAGCTAGTACACCCCAGCAGGCAGCTAGCACTGATCCAATGGGCAATCAACATGCAACGCAAGCTGCTGCAGCGAATGCCACGCATGCTGGCCCCTCCTCCATGGAAGTGGACAACCCACAGCATGCACAAAGCCAAACGGCTTCCCACCCACAACAGAATGTCAACAGCATATCAACCGGTTCTGAGCTTCAAGATTGGCTGCAGCTGCCTGCTCAGCCAGTGCTGCAGCCACAGATGATATTGGTTCCAGCAGACCTGCAGGATTTTGTGCTGGAGAGCGTAAAGAAGTGTGATAGGCAGCTTCAGGGCAGGCAGGAAGAAGTCATGGTTAAGCAAGTACTGCAGAGGGTTGAGCAGGAGGTGCGGCAGGTTCAAGGACCCCAAGACATGGATGATGGTGCCGTTGAGCTTGTACAGAAGGTCAGTCAATTTCACACACTACAATATCCTATTGCAGCTGGCAGGTTAGCTGCTTGCGTCGTGCAATGCATTGATGTGCTAATGGTATTCCAGCAAGCAGCTCTAAGGACATCCAATAGCTACCTGATGCTGATGTCGTGTGTGTCCACATGCAAAATGCTGTTCGTGGTGCATATGCAATGAGCAGTGGCTGCGTAGGCAGGCTGCGCAAAACAGGCAGCTGTAAAGCGGTTGCGCATTTGCTTAACGTTGCTGCACAAACAGCATGTTGCACTCACAATATGCCCCACATGCTGCTTGAGCACATGTCACACGTGTCTGTGCACCTGCAGGTTTTCTCAGAAGCAGCCTTGAATCCCATAGTGCGTGCACTGCAGCTGCGCTTGCTTAGGCTACTGCTCCTGGACTCTGATAGTCAGCAGCGACACAGCTTACTAGCTGAGCTGCAGTATCTGTCCTGAGTCTGGTGCACCGTGGTTGAGGCTGCTATAGTACAGTATGCATACAGATATCACTGGCATGTATCAGGACGATCTTTACACATTTGTTGCGTTGCAGCACATTTGCTTGCGCACATGATCGCGCCCTGCTGTTCCAGGGAAGCAGGTTTCTCGTATGAGATTTCATTTTCCGTCTGCATGGCCTAGACGCAAACTTTGCGTCGCAAATCTATAATCTCATGCATGCAGCATGCTGACTTGGGACATTGTTGATTCATCATCCTGCCAGGTCATGCTATGCACGACGCATTGTGGCCTGGTCAAACGCATGTGCCCAGGAGCAAGTTGTTTCGCCATTGTCGGATCTGCATTGCCGCTTACCGATATACAGTGACCGCGCAACATCTTGAACGGATTGCAGCATCTACCGTAGGCGCTCAGATTGCGAATCTCCACATCGATTAGTGCAAGCCGTCAACCTTAACAAGCCGAGTTGCCGTCTGGCCTGCAAAACCCATTTCAAGCAGCAATGTCGGTATCATTGGCGGGCAAGACGGCCCTCGTCACGGGTAAGAAACACAACAGCACGAAGTTCCTGCCCATGAGTGAAGCACCCGCTGAGTGCATGGCCTAGGTCGCTCAGAAGTCAGAACGTTGTGTGGCTTGTTGACAGGGTCAACACAGGGCATTGGCTTTGGTATGCTGAAGGCCCTGGCCAGCGCCGGTGCTGATGTGGTCATGCACGGTCTAGTCACTCAGGACGAGCTTGACCAAAAGACAACAGCCTTGAAACAGGAGTATGGTGTCAAAGTTGGTCACAGTGCAGCAAATGTGAGAAAACCACAAGAAATCAGGTGAGCAATGCTGCATTTGCCATACTCATGGGCTGCGTGCTTGTGGCATGCACACTTTGACCACAACGGTCCCTTGCCAAGTCACAGCCAACCCCGCATGCCTGCAGGGATATGATCAAGCAAACTCAGGATGACTTCAATGGCCTGGATATCCTGGTAAACAATGTGGGCATCCAATTTGTGTCCCCAGTCCAAGACTTCCCTGAGGAGAAATGGGATGCCATCATGGATGTCTGCTTGAATTCAGCCTTTCACTCCACCAAAGCAGCCCTACCTTACATGCTAGAGCAGAAGTGGGGCAGGATCATCAACACAGGCTCCATGCATGCCCTAGTTGCATCACCCTACAAGAGTGCCTACAATGCAGCAAAACATGGCATTGCTGGGTTCACCAAGACCGTGGGCCTAGAAGTTGCGCAGAAAGGCAACATCACTTGCAATTGCATCTGTCCTGGCTATGTCTTGACAGATCTGATCAAAAACCAGTTGAAGGACACTGCAAAGGCAAGGGGAATTCCAGAGGTAATCACCTTGATGTGATCATGATGGTGCATCCGCATGCCATCACTTGGAAAATGATGGTGCTGGTCTGTGTCTGGCAGCGGGGCATGATGCAGCTACCTTGTGGGTGCCAAGTGCATGGGCATGCTTTGTAGCATGCAGTAGGGCACTTTGGCTGTATTGAAGACAAGTCTGCTGCAATGTAGAGTCATACGCAACAGAACAAGAAACCTCGTTTCCAAGCTTGGCAGTTTATCATGTTGTTACTTTTGTG
>JAABUO010008618.1_pt1 | contig 11498 bp, 11 predicted proteins | sample 5559291 | NCBI WGS metagenome assembly JAABUO01 (sample SAMN10711878, study PRJNA513372) | rock metagenome | isolation source: Antarctica rocks | place: Antarctica: Victoria Land, Finger Mt sud | reverse complement strand
ACCAGGCGGAGCGTCAGAACCAGACTGATGGCGAGATCGGAGTAGTGCCGCTGGCCGCCCGGTGTCGTGCGATGCTCTGCGTGCCATCCAGCAAGAGCGCTCTCGTCGAGCCAAAGCGTCAGGTCGCCCCGCCGTTTCAGTCCGGCCTCGTAGGCCGGCCAGTTGCAGACGCGATAGCGGGCCTTCGGGATGCGATGCCGGCGAGCGGCGTTGTGTTTGAACGGCATCCAGCGACGATAGTCGATACCGACCCCGACGGGCGTCCTCGAATCAGCGAATTCTCGCCTCGCTGCACCAACGTCGCTTTGCACTGTTCGATCGTGCTGTCCTGCAGACATGCCTTGTAGAGCCGGGCCATCCGGTCCCAGGTCATGGGCTCGGCCTCGTACAGAAGCGTGGCACCCGCGCTCCAGCGCCCACCGCCGATCGGCAGCGCCGCCAGCCAGTCCCAGCGCCCTAGGGCAGCAGGCGAATGAGCAGCAGCCACAGCAGCAAGCCGCCCAGCACCCCGAACCCGCCCACGGCGACCAGCGAGCGCTGTTGTTCCTGCCGGTCGCGCACCCGCCCGGTCAGCGCCTCCAGCTGGCGCGTGACGGCCTGTGCGTCGCGCAGACTGTCGGCATAGGGCCGGCTTGCCACCGTGGCGGTTTCCCGCGCAACCGCCGCAATCTCCGCCCGGTAGCTGGTCGGGGTCATGCGCAACGCCGGGTGCCGCTCGATGCCGTCCAGCCGTATTCCGCCAGCCCCGCCAGCCCCGCCAGACCCCGCCGGGTCCCGTCGAGCTGGACGGTGAGCCGCTCGGCCTCCACCTCCAGCACTGTGCCCAAGACGCCGTTCTTCACCCCGAGCCCGCGCTCGTTGCGCAGGATCATCGGCCGGTCGCCCGGGGCAAAGGCGCGCTCGCCCCGCTCCGTCTGCACCGGCTGCTCCGCCCCGAGCGCGCCGGACGCTCGCATGGACTCGCGTGCCAGCGCATTCAGCTCCCGCGCGTCGTCGCGCGTGTAGGCCAGCATGACCTGGCTCGCCTGCGGGCTGTCCCGGCGAACCGCGGCCCACCCGGCGACCAGCGCCGCCCTCGCCGCCTCGCGGGTTTCCGCGACATGCAACCACGCCGGCCTGGGTGTAGCGCTCCAGTGCCTGCCCCGTGCACTCCGTCGCCAGCTCCCGCGTCGCCTGCCGCTGCCACTCCTCACGCTGCCGGCGAACCTGGCTGATCTCCACCGCGCCGTGCCGCTCCGCCAAGGCGCGGAACGCCGCTCCTGCCTCGATCGCCTCCAGCTGCTCGGGGTCGCCGACAGCACCACCTTGGCCCCGGCTGTTTGCGCGTGCCCCAGCACCCGCTCCAGCTGCCGCGAGCCCACCAGCCCGAAGCAGTCGGGCATGGGCGTCGAGTTCGCCGAAGAAGGATTGGCGGAGTTCAAGCAGCTGCAGATTCTCAACGCCTCGCGCTGGCCGGCGGCCGGCTTGCACGGACGGGCGACCCGTTGCGCAAGCCGACACTCAGTGGTCCGGCGTGCCGATCGTGAGCAATTCCTCGTAGAATCCGCCGATTTCGCGCGCGCGGTCGACGAGGTGGATTTCGAGTATCCAATGCCGCGTCATGCCCGATCCGTTGACGCTACGGATCGGCTTGTCGTTGCCCCGCGTGATGTAGAGCGACACGCTATCGTTGGGGATCCGCTCGTGCGGGAACTCTCCAACGACGTGCCCGGCGATCGTGCCGCCGAACTCCCATCCCGCTTCGGCCGCGTGCCGGCAGGCGGCTGCGTAGAGCTCCGCGCCGGTGATGTCGGGCGCGGCCTCGAAGTGTCGCTTGACGTCCCGGAACGCCGGCTCGAGCGCTTCGCGCAGGCGGCGCTTCACCGGGTCGCTTCCAAGCACGTAGGTGCGTCCGAAATCGGCCTCCCACGCCTCGAAGACCGGGCCGAGATCGACGAACAGGATGTCGTCCGCGCCGATCACCAGGTCCGGCGGCTCGTCGTAGTACGGTCGCAGCGTATTCGGCCCGCTCCGGATGACGCGCTTGTGCCAGTGTGTCGCGACACCGAACCGTTCGGCGGCAAGCGCGTGGATGTCGCGGCTAAGCACGCTTTCGGTAATGCCCGGGCGAACCAGGCTCCGCTCGATCTCGTCGAACAGCAGGTGCGCCTGCCGCTGCGCCTCGAGCAGCGCAACCGTGCGATCGCCTTCCAATGCCATCGCGCTCATGCGCGGCCCGCGAAATGCGGCATCACGTCCGACGCAAGCAGTTCGTGGGTTTCTCTGTCGTTCTTGTAGGCGCTGCTGATGAGGAGCTGCACGCCGGCGTCGCCGTAACGTCCGATCAGATCGGTCACGCTGGAGATGGTGCCCGCGAAACCGGCGAACCCGTCACCGACGCAGAGCCTCTGGCGCTTCGCCGCCAGCGCCGCGTCGTCACGTGCCAGCAGCAGGCCGACCACACTGGTCCGTTCGATGGCGTCGTAGTCGCGTCCTTCGCCGTCGCAATGCCGTCGCAGCACCTCGAACTTACGCCGCACCGTGTCGGGGTCGCCGGCGATGTTGCAGGCATCCGCGAGACGGGCGACGGCGCGCAAGGTGAGCTGCTCGCCACCGCCGGCGATCATCACGGGCGGGTGCGGCTTCTGCACCGGTTTCGGCTCGAGGATCGCATTCTCCACATGGAAATACTTGCCGTGGAAGCTCGTCCGAGGCTCAGCCCATATCGCGAGGATCAGCCGGACCGCCTCCTCCATCTGCCGGATTCGGGTCGCTGGCTGCGGCGGGAACTCCCAGCCGTATTGGCGGTACTCCGTCTCGAACCAGCCGGCGCCGATGCCGAACGTCAGCCGCCCCCGGCTGATGAGGTCGACCCCCGCGGCAATCTTCGCCAGATGCGCCGGGTTGCGGTAGGCAACCGACGAGACCAGCGTGGCGAGACGGATGCGGCTGGTCACGGCGGCCAACGCCGTCAATGCGGTCCAGCCTTCGATGAACGGCTCGTCCGCCTCGCCCACCATCGCGATCTGGATCAGGTGGTCCATGACCGAGAACCAGGTGAAGCCGTGGGTTTCGGCCCATTGCGCTTTGGCTTTCGCCGCTTCGAAGGCCTCGGCAGGACCGCCGTCGGACAGCCACGACGCGTTGTGAATCCCGAACTCCATGCAAATCTCCTACAGTCAACGGAGTAGTCCTCGTCGGGACCGGCACGGGTGCTAGCGGTCGGCGTCGACCGCTCGCCAGCCGTGCGTGAGGTCGTCCAACTTGGCTTTCAGGTCGGCCGGCAGCGAGCCCTTTTCCGCCGCGGCAAGGCTGTCCGCGAGCTGCTCGGGGCGGCTGGCGCCGACGATCGGTGCGGTGATCGCCGGGTGCGACAGCACCCACGATACCGCCATTGTCGCCATGCTCATGCCAGCTTCGGCAGCAATCGGTCGTAACGCCTCGATGGTCTCGAATTCGCGCTGGTTCCAGTAGCGTTCCTGATACCGGCCTGCGGCGCTGCCCAGGGTGAACCGCGTGCCCGCGGTCGGCGGGGCCTGGCGGTCGTGCTTGCCCGTCAGCAATCCGCCGGCGAGCGGATTGTACGGGATGACCGCGATCGGCTCCTCCTGGCTCATCGCCAGCAGGTCGCGCTCGAAGCTCCGAAACAACATGTTGTAGCGCGGCTGCACGGACGCGATGCGGGCGGTGCTCTTGACTTCTCCCCGACCAAGCGCACGGGCGATCTTGTAGGGCGGCCAGTTTGAGACGCCGACGTAACGCGCCTTGCCGGCGCGCACCACCGCGTCGAGCGCCTCCAGCGCCTCATCGATCGGCGTGAGCGGATCGTAGCCGTGCAGCTGGTAGAGATCGACATAGTCCGTGCCGAGCCGGCGCAAGGAGGCATCAATCGCATCGAGGATGTGCTTGCGCGACATGCCCTGGTCCCAGGGTCTGGGTCCGATCTGGCCGACGCATTTGGTCGCCACGATGAAATCCTGCCGCTTGCCCTTCAGCCAGCCACCGACGATCTCCTCGGTCCGGCCGGCGGTCGCCCGCCCCCCACCCAGGGGATAGACGTCGGCAGTGTCGATGAAGTCGATCCCGCCCGCCGCCGCGGTATCCATGATCGCGTGACTCCGGGCCTCGTCGCACTGGAACCCGAAGGTCATGGTTCCGAGGCAAAGCCGCGAGACGCGCAGCCCGGTGCCGCCGAACTTCGTATGTTGCATGATGTCGTCGACTCCTGCCCCGAGCGGCCCTGACTAGGTTTCAACCGCGCCGGCGTCGGCAAGGATGCGGTCAGCCCGTGCAAATAGCGATGGGTCCACCACGGCGTCCGCGGCGCGCGCGTTGTCGTCGAGCTGTTCGGGACGGGACGCGCCCACGATGGCGGAGGCGACGTTTGGTTCGCGCAACACCCAGGCGAGCGCGAATTGCGCGGGACTGAGCCCGGCCTCATCCGCCAGCGGGCGCAACCGAGCGACCGCCTGCAGCACCGGGGGTTCCAGCCAGTTCTGTCGGAAGGCGGTGTTCATGGCGGCGTTCGCCGCGCGGGAGTCGCCCGGCACCGCGTCGCCCGGCCGGTATTTCCCGGTCAGCACGCCCTGCGCCAGCGGCGACCACACGATCTGCGAGAGCCCGTGCGTACGGCAGAACGGGATCACCTCGGCTTCGGGCTTGCGCCACAGCATCGAGTATTGCGGCTGGCTGGAAACGAAGTGCGTGACGCCGGCCATGGCGGTCGCCTGCTTGATCTTGTCGATCGGCCACTCGCTGAAACCGATATAGCGGGCCTTGCCAGCGCGCACGACCTCCGTGAGCGCCGCCATGGTCTCCTCCAGCGGTGTCGCGGGGTCGTAGCGATGGCACTGGTATAGATCGACGAAATCGACCTGCAAACGCGAGAGCGACGCATCCACCTGCTTCAGCACTTGCGCCCGCGACAGGCCGCGGTCGGTGTCGCTCATCGGAAAGTAGAGCTTCGTCGCAAGCACGTAGTCGTGACGCGGCACGTCAGCCAGCGCCTCGGCGAGCACCGTCTCGCTCGCACCACGGCCGTAAACATTGGCGGTGTCAATGAAAGTGATGCCCAGGTCGAGCGCGCGGCGCACGCAAGCAATCGCCTGACTTCGCTCAACACCCCCCGATGTCGTCAACCACGTGCCCAGGGAGATTTCGGAAACCTGCAGATCGCTCGAGCCGAGTTGACGGTATCGCATGATGGCCTCCAGGGGTGGGGAGGACGGGCGCCGGCGTCACACATCTTCGCTGTATACACCAAGGAATAGCGATCGTCACGGCGCCAGGCCAGGGCGTAACAGGCTCCGCTGCCCGACCCTGGCGACTAGGCGTTTGGTCGCGGGATGAGGTGACGTGGGTTGAGCTTGAAGATTTCCGGCGTTGTCGTCCAGGCGCGGCAGACGGCTTCGAAGGGCGTCTTCCACCGGATCGCCTTGAGGTGCTTGGCGAAGTTGTAGGCCGACACGAAGGCGAGGACGTGGGCTTTGAGGCTTTCGATGTCCGGGTAGCGGAACGCCTTGATCGTCGCGTCCTTGACGGTGCGGTTCATCCGTTCGGCCTGGCCGTTGGTCCAGGGATGATACGGTTTGGTGAGCTTATGCTCGATCGCGTTCTCATTGCAGACGCGATCGAAGATGTGGGCCCCGAGATATCGCCTGCTCGGCCCGGTGCGGTTCTTCGGCAGATCGGCGAACGCCATGCCGTTGTCGGTCAGCACCGTATGGATCGCATAAGGGAATGCGTCGACCACGCCGCGCAGGAACTCGGCCCCGTTCATCTTTCCGGCGTCGTCTCGGAACTCGACGTAGGTGAACTTCGAGACCCGGTCGATGGCAAGGAACATGTTGAGTTTGCCCTGGCTCAGGCGCAGCTCGCTGACATCGATGGGGACGTAGCCGATCACCGCCTCGGCGAACTTGCGCCGCTTGGATGCGTGGTCCGGGTTGTCGGGCAGCCGGGAGATACCGTGGCGCTCCAGGCAGCGATGCAGGCTGGATCGGGTGAGCTTGGGGATACTGTCGCGCAGGCATCCGAGCACGTCGTCGAGCGGCAGCAGCGTGCGCCGGCGGAACTCCACGATCATGGCCTCCTCGGCCGCGGTCAGGACGGTGCTGCTAGGCGCGCGCGGCCCCATAGGCGCATCGTCCGTGGTGGTTTGGCCCCACCACATTGACACAGTGTTGCGGCTCAGCCCGTAGCGCCTGGCCAAGGCGCCGCTCGTCTCTTTCGACGCTTGGAGCTCGGCTCGAACTCGCGGCGTCGTTCGGGCTGAGCCGTGAAGACTGCCTGCCATAGCGCTTCCTCTCCCTCTCGAGTCAAGGTAGCGTCACGACTCTCCGGGACCAAACACGTAGCGACCTGGCGGGAGCGATCCGCTACGCATTGTCGCGTTGGAACGCGCTGACGCTGATCCTACGCGACGGCCGCGCCTGCATCGACAACTCGGCGGCCGAACGCGCGATGCGCCCGAACGCGGTCGGCCGCCGCAACTGGACCTTCGCCGGATCGAATGTCGGCGGCGAGCGCGCCGCAGTGATCTACAGCCTGATCGAGACGGCAAAGCTGCACGGGCTCGATCCCGAAGCCTACCTGCGCCGTGTCATCGAACGCATCGCCGACCATCCGGTGAACCGCGTCGCCGAGCTGCTGCCGTGGAACCTGCGCGACATCCGCCACAGGCTCGATCAGCGCCTCGCCGCCTGAAAAGCGTCAACGGAAATCACCGCGGTGCATGGCGGACGCATACACTGCCGCTACGATTGGGCCTACATCTTCGGCGCGGTCTGCCCAGAACGCGGCATTGGAGCGGCGCTCGTGCTGCCCTACGCTAACGTCGAGGCCATGAATCCGCATGTGGCCGAGATCAGCAAACGCGTCACACCCGGCGCACACGCGGGTTCAGCATGCCGACCAGATGTTCGTTTTCCATCACCAGGGCCGTCCAGCCACCCGCTCATACTCGATGAGGGGCGGAGCAGCTCTTCTACGACGAGCACGAGATCGGTGCCTTGCCGGTGGTGCTGGACCCGAAAGGCGCGGCGGCGCAAGCGTTCGGCGTGCGCGGGATTCCGACGACCGTCATCATCGACAAGGCGGGTCGCGAGCGCGCACGATTGGGGGGCGCGGCCGACTGGGCGAGCGAGGATGCCGCGGCGAAGGTGCGCTCGCTCGTCAAGGACTAGCGTCGAGCGGCGGCCGGGACCGCTCAAGGTTCTTGCAAGCCGAGCGCGTGACGGAGGCCGTCGACGAGCACCGGCCGATTCGCCGAGTACCAGAGCGTGGAGTGATCCCCCGATACGGGAACCGGCCGCACGGCGGAGACGTAGCTGTTCCAGCCCAGGTTGGGTTCGGCATTCGGCCTGTCCTGCTCGGAGCGGAACAACGTCGCCGCGATCGGGAGCAGATCACCGCTCACGCCATCGAGGAATCGCTGTGCCGCTATCATCCGGACATAGCGCGTCGCCCAACTATGGACCGCATACCGGCTCTTGGATGCGAAGTGCAGGCGCCTCGGGCCACGAAGCCGGTGGAGCAGGAAGGTCGCATTCCAGCTGACCAATGCCCGTGCCATCACGCGCATGGCGTCGTCACGGCGATTCTGCCGTCGCAGAAGCGCGGGCAGCTGTGCCAGTTCCAGCTTCAAGCTCAACGGTGCGAATTGCACATCGTGCGCCGCCACGCCATGCGAGAGGTCGGTATCGATGATGCCGAGAAACCCCACCTTGTAGCCTGCCGCGCTCAGCCGCCGGGCGGCCGCGTAGGCGAGCACGCCGCCGAAGGAATACCCGATGAGCTGAAGCGGACCGCAGGGCTCGCTGCGGAAAATCTGCTCCACGACATGGGTGACCATGGCGTCGAACGAGGTGTGCTTGCCGGCCATTGCCTCGAGCTCGGGGTAGCGGAGAGTTACCGACCTAAGCGATCCGGCGAGATCGCAACGGAACGCCGCCAGCGCCGGATCGTCACCGAGCACGCCCGGGAACAGGAACAGCGTCTGCAACCCCGCGGGGCGAACGTCGTCGTCGCCGATGGCGACCGCCTTGAGGGTGGTCTCGACAAAGTCGGCGAGCCGCATCGTGGGCTCGAACAGGTCGATCGGGACGCGCTTGCCGAGCGCCTCCTCGAGATCGAAAATGAACATCAGAAACTTGAGCGAGTCGCCGTTCGCCTCCTCCCAGGTCTGGTCGAGCGCGATTGATCGAGCGCCCAGCACGCGTCGCCAGCTGTTCGTCACCGCTCGCTGAACGTTGTGGGGCCGGGCCGCGCTCTGCGGTTCGAGCGCGGAGTTCGTCGCCTTCGATAGCGTGCGATCGATCTCCTGCAATGCCGCGTTGTCGATCTTGGAGCTCGGGAGCCTCGGAAGTTCCGGCAGGACGTGGATGTCGGATGGGCGCAATGCCGCCGGAAGACTAGACCGTATCAGTGCCTTCAGCTCGGCGGCGAGCTTTCGCCCGATTGCCTCCGCCGATCGCGGATCGCGCGGCACGACGAACGCGACGAGCAAGTTCGATGCTCCGACTACCCGCACGATTACCGCGGCATCGGACACGCTCTCCGCGCTTCGGAGCACCCCCTCCAGCTCGGCCGGCTCCACCCTGGAGCCTCGTACCTTGACCTGACGGTCCTTGCGCCCGACCACCGACAACAGTCCGGTCTCGTCGACGCTCGCGAGATCACCGACGGGGAAGATGCGTTCCCGAGGGTTGTTGGGGTCGGGGAACATGCTGCCTTCGACCACGCGACCGTAAGCCCACTGGCCGAGCGCCACGTACGGGCTGCGAATGACGAGCTCGCCGACCTCTCCGACCCGCGCCGACGACCCGTCATCGCGCACGATGGCGTAGCTGGCGCCGGGCAGGATGTAGCCGACCGGGATTGCCGCGCTGGAGCCGGTCGTCTCCCGCCGCACGAAAAGCTGCGCCCCGGTCGTCTCGGTCGAGGAGTAGCCGATCTGGATGTGACAGGTCGGCGGCAGGTAGCTCCGCAGCATCTTGATGTCGGTTGCGAGGATCCGCTCGCCGCCGATCCGGAATATCCGCAGGAACTCGAACTCGCTTGTGCTGCTGTCGATCGCCAGGAGAGAGCGGAACAGCGCGGGGACGCACCAGCAGACCGAGATTTGCGCGGCGTACATCACCCGGCGGATTTCCCGCAGCCCCACCTTTTGCGGGTCGAGCGAGTACAGGCTGGCGCCGACCATCAGCGGCGTGACGGCTTCCCGCAGACCCGCGATCGTGCAGGGACTGCTCAACGGCAGGAACCTGTCGTCGCAGTTGATGTGGCCGGAGTTGACGTGCTGCGCTGCGCGCTGGGCAATGGCACGTTGGCTGTTGACGATGCCTTTCGGTCGACCGGTGGACCCCGACGTGTAAAGGACAACGGCCGGAGCATCGACGTCGAGGGCCGAAGAAGGCTCGTGTGTCGGGTAGCCCGCCGACAGCCGAAGCAGCTGGTCGATACGGATGCACTCGACAGACGCGGGCAGATCGTAAGCAGAGTCGGCGCCTTCCTCGCCGGTCAACAGAACCTTGATGCCCGCTTCCTTGATGATTTCCCGATTACGCTCGAAGGGATAGTAGAGATCGAGAGGGACACAGGGGCGGCCGGCAGCCAGACAGGCCATCAATGCGATCGGGAAGAACGCCGAGTTGTACAGCAATATTCCGATCGCCTGGTCGGGCGGATTATTGCCGAGCTTCGACAGAATTTGCCCGATGGCGGCCTGCATCTCGGCATAGGTGAAGGTATCGCGGCCATCCGTGACCGCCACCCGGTCGGGGTGCGGAGGGCGATCTTGCTGAAGGTCTGGTAGATTGGCCGCGCGACATCCTGCTCGGAAAGCGGCTCGAAGGGCCGGTCCGCCGGTCCGCCGAAATCCAGCGGCACGTCGGGAGGGCGACGCCAGGACACACGTGCAAGATCGGACCGACCTTGATGGAAGGTGACTGGGCGCGCCCGCTTTTTTAGCCGCAGCATCGCTTGTTCTCTTGTTTTCTCAGCCCGAGACCGTTCTTCTCAGCCCAAGACCGTCCGTCCCCGGTTGTTGCCAAGGTGGCAGAATTGCCGCCCGGTGGCGAGACAGGATCTCGTGCTTGGGTGGCAATTTGGGTGTCAGTGTCGCAAGGGTCACGGCCGGCGGCCGGGACCGCGGCTGCGCGTCGATCGGCGCCGGGCCACCTCGCCGCTCTCGCCGATTTGCCACGCATGCCCGGCGCTCAGCCTCTGATGCGGAGAGAGGCAGAAGTCTAGGAGCACGAAGACGCTGAGGATGAAGAACGGGCAGCGGCTGAGGTGGCTGAAGTCGCCGCACGGGCCGAGGCCGAGCAAGCGTTGGAGGTGTCCGATGAGGTGATGGACGGCGAGCCGCCGGACGACATCGAGGTCAATACCGAGAGCCTTGAACGGCGACATCGAGGTTGATCCGGGACACGAACGCCCGGTCGTCACCGCCGACCTGTTCTCCCGGCGTATGGACCTGACCGATCTTGGCGGGTTCATTGGCGCGACACCGGGACGCAAGGGCACGCCGAACGAGACGCCTGAGCAAAGGCGGGAGGTGGCAAAGGCCGAGGCGAGCAGCAAACTGTTGCCGAACACCCCGGTCAACCTGCCGAATGTGCGGGCGGCCGACGTTAGGTTGCGCTACAAGGGCGCTCACATCGAGGGGCGGTCAATTCCGCTCGACAACATCGTCTTCCACCTCGACACAAATTACGGCGCCATCGCTGTCCATCCCCTGAGCTTTGGCGTCGGCACGGGGCAGATCGTTGCCAACATTGATCTCACGCCGGTGCAGAAAGATGTCCACGCGAAGGCCAAGATCGACTTCAAGCAAGTCGACGTATCGCGTCTGATTGCCGCCTTACACGTGTTTCACGGCGGCGGGGTTATCAGCGGCAGCGCTAATTTGGACGCCACTGGAAACTCCGTGGCGACATTCCTCGGACGCGGCGATGGCGGTCTCCGGCTGGGGATGACGGGCGGCAATTTGAGCGCCTTGCTGGTTGACCTGTCGGGGCTGGAAGCGGGCAACGCCATCCTGTCTGCCCTTGGCGTACCGAACAACGCCCAGGTGCGTTGTTTCATTGGTGATTTCGCCCTCCAGCACGGCAATGTCGAGACCAAGACGCTGCTATTGGATACCAGCGAAGCCCGAATCCAAGGCAAGGGCTCGGTGAGCCTGACCGCCGAGACAGTCAACTACGAACTCCAGACGGATGCGAAGCACTTCTCGATCGGCACGTTCAATGCGCCGATCGAGATTAAGGGGCCGCTGAGAAGCCCCTCAATTAAGCCAGATTTGACGACCCTTGGGCTTCGCGCCGGCGCCGCGGTGGGCCTAGGCGTCCTTTTCCCGCCAGCAGCCCTACTACCAATGATTGAGTTCGGGGTCGGCGAGGACGGAGCCTGCCAGAGGCTGGCAGCTCCGATCGAAGCCGCCAAGGCAAGCGCAGGCGTTCCGACAAGGCGCGCGAGCCGCCCCGTTCAGCACCAAACCGGTCACGCGCGTCCGTTAG
>JAABUO010008617.1_pt1 | contig 11498 bp, 8 predicted proteins | sample 5559291 | NCBI WGS metagenome assembly JAABUO01 (sample SAMN10711878, study PRJNA513372) | rock metagenome | isolation source: Antarctica rocks | place: Antarctica: Victoria Land, Finger Mt sud | reverse complement strand
GGGGAAGTTGTCTGGGGTTTTGTGGTTCAGGAGGTGAGGTAGTCTTGCACTTTCTTTGTGTGAGAGAGGGGAAAGAGATGTAAAGTAGGTCCGTACTGTACGTGGTGTTGCGGCCAAAGCAAATGAAAATATAACGCCAAATTACACCAATAAATCGGATCGCCGTGCTTAGCTACCAGAGTTCCCATAATCCTCCCAACCCACACCCTAACTCGACCGCGCCATAACCCAACGCCTTAGCTGTTTTCTCGCATAGACATCTATACTTCTATCATAATTCCAATGAACTGCCTGAGCCGCTTCCGCTTCGCATTAAGAGTACCATCAGCAGGTTGGTTATATACTGCGAGGAGGGCTGAGAGTTCGGGACCTAACATTTACTTAGCAAGAACTTCCGTAATCAAGGTGATACAATAGTATCTCGTACCGTTAAGACTCGCCAACCTTCTTCCATTACTTGGAAGCTCATCCACAACCATGTTTCGACTGTCTCGAAGTGGATAAAGAGGGGTTTCGGGATTGGTGATATTCGAATTATAGAGCCTTGCGATCATGTTGACCTCACTGGTAAACAAAGAACGGTAAGATAAAGAGGTTTTCGAAGACGTAACAAGACAGATCTGACCTCGCGTCCATTCGAGTACCAATTGTTCTCACTTCGCCGCGGAGCGCAGTCACTTCGCCTTGAAGTGTAGTCATGTTGCCTTGAAGGGTAGTCATGTTGCCTTGAAGTGTACGCACTTCGCCTCGAAGTGTACTCACTTCATCTCGAAGCGTTGTAACACTGCTTTTTACCCCAGCAATTTGTTCGGATTGCTCAGCCAACTTTGTGAGGATCTGCTGTAATTGGTTCGTAGTGGTTCGTCCCTCATCAATAGCGGGAACATTGGGGATCAGGGAGACTTCACGGCCAGCACTTGCGAGGTACTGTCCTAGTTGCCGAAAGTTTGGCTGCGGCGGCAATTCCATGATTTTGATGCTGCTGATAGTAATTGATGTCGCTGTTGTTAGGATTTGATGATGATGTTATTGTTGTTGTTGTTGTTGTTGTTGTTGTTGTTTTTTGGATTAAATGGGTTGGCTGGACAATAGTAGTCACTATATCAAAAGTGGCTACTTTCGAGCTAGTTTTTAGTGTGTCAACCGAGCATAAGCGGGAACCCCGCACCTCCCACATACAAATTTAAGCCTATTCATCGCCTCATTCTCATCAGAATTACTATTTTCGCTGTCATAAATTTTAAAGCTATTCAGATCACATGACTTAGAGATTTCAGTTTGTTTGTAAATTCATTAAAATCCTTTATCTTCTTCTCTTTTAACATTATATAAATTATTTTTAAAACTTCTTTATCTTTCATTAACGTTCTGAAGTTAACGATATTATTTATTTTAAGTAACGTTAAAGCGATACGATTAATGAGAAAAATATGACTTTAATTTATAACTTTAAGACTCTGTTTTTTAAGTGAGTTAAACGCTAAAATAAAAACAACGCTGTCGCTTAAATGTAATTAAAAGTCTTTATAAAACGAAAGCTTCGAGATCGTATAATTATAATGACTGAGATTTATCGTTTAAAGTAAGCTAAAGATATCGTTTAAAAGAAAACTTTAAAGATTTTTTTAATTTAGTTTAGTCTTTAAAGTTATTATCTTCGTTACAGTTAATAATTTTCTGTAAAAGCTTAAATATGTCGCTGATTTACTTATTAATTAGTAATTAAAAGAAAGTCTTTTAAATTTAACGTCATAATTCTTTTATTTATTCTCGTGTAAAATTCGATGCAAAGATTTTTTTACTAATTTTTTTTTTTTAAAATCATATCTTTTTAATGAGATTTAAATTAAAACTGCAGAGAGATTAATTCTTAATCTTTTAAACTTCGTGTTATTAAAAGATCTGATTAATTCATTTACACGTATGAAAAGAGATTTCATTTTTTTAAAAAATAAACTAATGTCTTTTCTTCATTAATTCTTTCATAAAGTTAAATAATAGTAATAAAGATTCTTTTCTGTATCTTAATTAATTTACGTTCTGTTCTTTAATTTAATTACTTCTTGTTTTAATGTTATTACGTAAATTAATATTCAGTTAAGATATAAGATTAAACTTTTTTAAACTAATCGCGACGAGTTAATACATTAAGCTCGAGTCGAGTTCTTAACTCGTTAAGATTTAATTTAAGTCACGATTTTAAAATCGAGTATTTAATTCGAGTTATAATATTAAAATTAAGTATTCGAGTTAAATCATAATGTTAATATTAAGTATTCGAGTTAAGTTATAATATTAATATCGAGTATTAACTCGAATTCTTAACTTAACTCGTTAAAACATAAAATAAAATAAAATTTAACTTTTTACATAATAATGTAAAAGAATAATATAAAAGAATAATGTAATTATTAAAGTTATTACTAGTTTAAGATCTTAATAATTTTATGATTTTCTTCGTCTTTCTTTTTTTCTTTCTTCTTTTTCTCTTTCTTTTTCTTTTCTTTCTTCTTTTTTTCTTTCTTCTTATACTTATTCTTAATTATTTTCGTATTATTTCTTATTTTATTATATCTTATTTTAATTTCATTATCATTAACTTTAATTAAATTCTTCGATTCGTTTTTAGTTAAAGTTAATAAATTAAATATTTCACGATTCGTCGCATTTTTCTCGCTAAAAAATATACTTATAAATTTATTAAATTTATTAATTACATCTGAATTACTCTCGAGTGAGTTTTTAGTTTTCAGTTAATAATAAGCGATTCTCGTTAATTACTAAAAACGTTTCATTTAAATTTAAAGAAAAATTAAAACATTCGAAATAATTAAATTTATCTCTTTGCAATTTTATATACAAAATGCTTATTAAATATAAGTACACGAAGAATCAGACTAAAACGAAAGTTAGTCGAGTTAGTAAATTAAATAAAAAACGCGTGAATTCATTTAAACGCATGCTAGCTATCTTTTTATACGAGTGCGAAGATTAATTTAAATAACAGGTTTTAAAGAAAACGAACATATCTTCTTTTATTATTAGTTAAATAGTTAACAAAGTTACTGAGAAAATTAAAAGATTACGCATATTTAAACTGATCGCGTCGAGTCGATACATCGAGCTCGAGTCGAGTTCTCGACTCGTTAAGACTCGATTCGAGTCACGATTTTAATATCGAGTATTCGAGCTAAATCATAATGTTAATATCGAGTATTCGAGCCGAGTCATAATATTAATATCGAGTATTCGAGTCGAATCATGATGTTAATATCGAGTATTAACTCGAATTCTCGACTCGATTCGTTAAAACATGAAGCGATATAACATTTAACTTGTTACATGATAATGCAAGAGAATAATGCAAGAGAATAATGTAACTGATTATTTAAAATTACTAGTCTAAGATCTTAATGATCTCATGATTCTCTTCGTCTTTCTTCTCTTTTTTCTTCTTCTTCTCTTTCTTCTTTTTCTCTTTCTTCTTTTTCTTTTTCTTCTTTTTCTTTTTCTTCTTATATTCATTCTTAATCATCTTCGCATCATCTCTTATCTTATTATACTTTATCTCAATTTCATTATTATCGACTTTAATTAAATTCTTTAATTCATTCTCAGTTAAAGTTAATGAATTAAGTATTTCACGATTCGTCGCATTTTTCTCGCTAGAAAATATATTCATGAACTTGTTAAATTCATTAACTGCATCTGAATCATTTACTGCTTTTAAGTCTTCGAGTTCTTTATGATGTAAAATACGCTGCTGAATTATTTCGATTATTAATATCATGTATTTAAACATAATATTATTAAATTTATCTTAATTCGCAATAATTTAACACATACATTAATCACGTCTTTCACATTAAACACAATAAGTACATACTTCGATAATAAAAATAGACTCAGATGCTGTCTTTTTAGCTACGACTTTAATGTCTTTCTGCTTCGCAGTCTTTTTCTTTCTTGTCTTCTTCATTAGATTTGCTTCGAAGCATTAAGCTATAATATTATTAGCTTTTAAAACACATATGCATTATTTAAATGCATTATCATGTAAACTCTTCTTCACTCGATCATTCGTAATCATATCTCTTGTATTATTCTTCATGTTTCTTCGCTTCTCTTCTGCTGCATTTTAATAAACGCTGATGTTTCTTAGCTTAATGAATTACTTGTGAAGAGCTATTCGATTAACGTTCTGTTTAATATAAAGAATTTTTTAATCTTTGTCTCATTTCACTGCACGATTTCTACTGGTAATTAACTGCGACTTAATTAATAAATTAAACATTCTGCGATTTTAATTAGTCTTAATGATAATGCATATAAATAATGCATAATAATCTTCTTACATGATGATGATGTTAAGATACTTTTTCTTTCTTTGCAGTGTACTTAATACAATGAATGAATGTAATGAGTAAATGTAAAGCGTAAATATCGTTAAAGTTTAAACAAATGTGAAATGTAAATAAAGTTAAAGTTAAAGCTGAATGTTAGAATTTATTCATAATTTTATAATTACAAACATCACATTTACAATCTTAGTACTGCAATTTACATAATCATTATCTCAGTGTATATCGCATTAATCATCTCAGTTATCTTACTTTACATCGCATTTATTATCTTCGTTGTCTTACTTTACATCGTAATAATTACTTCAGTTTACATCGCATTAATCATCTCAGTTTACATTAAACTGAAGTTTTTTAATCGCTTTAATTTACATCATGACTCGTATTAAGTAAACAGATAATGCATTTAAATAATGTATTTTTTATTGCGCATTACTAACAGACTTAATGTAATGCGAAAGTCAGGCGAAGACGCATCGCGTGATAATTTAAGAAAATTAACTCGTAATAATAAACTTTCATTAAATTAAGTTAAAGAAGAATTAAAGAAAGATAATAAAATCGTGTCGAGAAGTAAGATAAATAAAATTAAAAAGATAATGTAAACAGATAATGCATTAAGTAATTAACAGCTAATTTATTGCGACAAATAAAGATAAAAAGAAAATGAAAGCAAGAAATCATCGCTCTTCGAGAGATTCGTCGCTATTAGAAAAATGCGAATTTATTAATATTTAAGCTCTGTTTTAAAAGAGTAATACGCGAAATTCTACGAGATAAAATTACTGCGAATTAACTTAATTCGGAAATAAGCGATAAGAATTATAAAATTCAGACTTTAACTTTACTTGCTCTTCAGAAGATCATAGAAGCGTTTTTATGTGAATTTTTTATCATTAAGTGCATTATTCATTTGCATTATTCTTAATACTGTATAACACTTACTGATATAATGCTTTACGTATGTAAACAGTAATCTTCTTACAATATACGCAAAGCGTGTTACAATTCAGCAGAGAGATATGACATTAATGAAACAGTTAATGAACAATCTTAAAATTTAATAAAACAATGTGTTAGTTAAATTAAAATGATTAATAATAAGAATATTTAATAAGTAATTAAGTTATCTAGCATCGCAATACATTTAATCATTTGTATTATCTTGTTACATTATCTCGTAAATGTGTTATCTTATTACATATATTAATAACGTAAAAGTAATTTTAAATGTAATGATATTAAACATTTAAACTGTAATAAAATGTAAAACATTTTGTAAATTTGCTCTGAAAGAATCATTAAATTCATTAATCGCATCTTCATCTTCTTCTTTACGATAAATATCTCACGCTTTAATAATAATTTTCTCAGAATTCAAGTTAATAAGATTATAATACTTAAGAAATATTATTTATTCGATCGATTCTGAAGTCATTTATAATTAATCTTAACGATAAACTTTTCTCGCAAGACTGAATGTTCGTTTAATATTTACAGAGAATATTAAACATGAAAGAACATCTTTAATCATTTAAGCTAATCTTAAAAAGTTCGAGACGTTGTCTCTTTAATACTCTCATGTTAAAAGCTTCTCGATAATAGCGTCAGTGCGAAGATATTAATTATTTTCATTAATAAATGAAGAACGACGTTAACTTCTTTAAAGAAAAGTTCGTGTAGTTATTATAACAGGCTATAACATTATTAATAAATGATTAATTACATTATCATATTACATTATTTAATTAACATTACTAGTCACTTACGTTTCGAGTTCTGAAGTTGTAATTCTCTCTTTATAATGACGACGAAAATAATTCTTAAACTTCTTTTTATACTTGTTAAAATAAGAATAAGCATTCTCATTAAAATCATGTTCATCGTTCTCGTTTGCATCTTAATCTTAATATAATTTTAACTTTTAAGTAAAATTTAAAATCATAACGAGATTGTATATTAGTTCATCTTTGCTCTTCGTCTTAAAATAATATTTTGCGAGCTTTATAAAAGCTAGTTCGCAAGCTCGAAGAACAAGTGTTTACGAAGTATATGCATTGTTACGTATAATCATCTTAATAGCATTAAGATAATTAAAAAGAGCATTAAACATTCGAAATTTTAAATATATGTTAACATTAGTAATTCTAGACACAATTAAAGTTAGCTCGTAGAAAGAATTTAACATATTATTAACAAGCAATATTAATGATCATTCGTTCTTCTTTAATTAAACAGCTTAAATCTTTATATCTGTCGAGAATTTCTTAATTCATATATCGATCGTGTCGCGCAGTTAATATACACGTCGAAGCATTAAATAAATAAAGTTTCAGCGAATGCGAATGTCTTGTATTAATTTTCGAGATCTTATTATAAATTCGGCTTAAAGCTTTAAAAAGCGAAGCTTTCGTTAAGAAGAACTGTTAATAATAATAATAAGAGCGCGAACCTGTTTCATTACTTAGTAAATACATTATCTTTTTGCATTATCTTTTTAATAAATATCTTCTTAATAATAATACAAAGATTATGACTTCTGATTACATTCTCGACTTAATTTATTTCTAATGATACAGTAGAATCGTCGTTTAAAGTCTCTAATTTAATAGCTTTAATAAACTCTTAAGTTACTAGATTAATAATATGAGTCAGATAAGAAATCGAGTTTTGTACTTTATCTCATAAAATGTCGCGTCGATTAAGCGCTCTTTTAAGTTTTTTCTTTAAAGTATCATTATTGCTTGCGTTATCGATAACAACATTAAAAAGCTTATTCTTAATGTCGTATGTATTTAAAATCTTAAATAGCTCTTGCATTAAATGACGATCAGTATGCTTAACTTGAAAAAACGTAAATTTAATGAAATGTTCACGAAATTAAAATGCAGCATTCATTTAATATATTAATATTTCTAAATAAGCGACTTTTTAAGAACTAGATCATGCATTTAACGCAATAGAAACACGTCGTGACTTTTTTAAATCTTGCTTTATTTTTTCACGAATCTCATCGTAGTTCGAGAAAATCATGCTTAACAGTTTAGTGCAATGCACGAGAATAATCTCTGAACGAAGCATTTGTAATAACTGTCGAAAATGCTCGTTTTCGATGATTTAAAAAGATTAATTCAGTGTAACGAAGGTTTAACACAATATCTTTTCTTAATTCTGTTAATTAAATTAAGATGATAAATTAATACGACTTTTCTTTTATAAAAATGTTAACTTTACATTATTTATTTACATTATTATATTAAACTTATACGACTGAAAGTTATCTCGAGCTGCGAAAGAGAGTCGAATCGCTTTCGTTTTCTGTAAACATTTATTTTAAAATGCTTAATCATATTAATTGTACTAGATTCATTAATAGCTGTAAAATGATTTAAAATCTTATAACAAATCTTGCATGAGATCTTAAAATATTCTTTTAATGTCGAGATCATTTAAATAAAATTATTTCAGATGTGAGATTATTTATTTACTTTAATCTTCTTAGTTTAAAGTGAATTTGCTATCTTTCTTTAAGTCTTGTTAATAATACTTTCGTTAACAGACGTTTATAATCATCATTACTGAAATTAAGCATTAATATTAAAATTTCACTTAACATACTAATTATTCTTTCTTAATTTTAAAAGAGAAGTATTGCGATGAATTCTATTTATCGCTTCTTAAAGAATTCGTTTCTTATTAACGAAAATTAAATTAATATTTCGTAAATCTTAACTTGCGAATTAATTAAAACGAAGATTACTGAAAGTAAATAAATGAACGATAAAAGAATTAAATTCTTTCTTAATCGAAGATCTTAATGATTCGTATGTTTTATTAAAATCAGACATTTTGTAATATATATTATTAATAATGTAACAGAGTAATGCAAATAACGAAAAGATGATATAAAAGAATAAGAAAACAGTTTTAATTATTACTATAAGTCTTTTAATAATAATGACGTAATAGATTTAAAAATAGTAAATCTTAACATTTAACGTCATTTTTAATTACTTAACGAGTCGAATCGAGAACTCAAATCATAACTTAACTTAAGATTAATATCGAGTCGAGTTACGATGTTAAAATCGAGTATTCGAGCCGAGTTATAATATTAATATCGAGTATTCGAGCCGAGTCATGATATTAATATCGAGTATTCGAGTCGAGTCACAATATTAATATCGAAACTCGACTCGACGATCAGTTTACGCATATCTCTACTAAATATCATTAATTTTTAAAATTAAAACGCGAACATTAAAAGATCTCGACGCTTAACTAAAGAGAAGAAGAATGAGCTATGTGATTACGTGATCAGCTTAAGAAAAAATCGCGACAAGAAAGTCGTGCAGCACATAGCTAAGCTAAAGCTTAACATATTAAATTCTTTTTTTAAGCAGATCATATATGATAAAGAATATTACAAAAGAAAGCACGATTAAAAAACTTTATTAAACATACTCATAAAGATTAAACGTTATCATTAAGCTTAAAAATATGAGCATTTTAACTTTAAACGACGTATCGTGTTTATAAATGAAGTTAATATACGAAAAGAAAAACGACGAGACTTTTTACGATCATGAGTTAAATCAGATAAGAAATTTCATACAGACGTGATCGAAATTAAGTAATTAACGTACTTAAATAAATAATTTTAAAGTTTTTTTACATACGATGCGAAAGATTTTTGTTACACATTTTATATAAAAACAGAAGAAAAGAAATACGAGATTAAAACTGAGCTAGCTATTAAGAACATGACTAAAAGATTAAATAAAACGATTATCTTTCTCGTTACTTAAGCTTTTTAAAAGCTAAAATCTCAGAAAATCGAAAAGAAGCGAAGAAAAAAAGCTTCTCAGTCTGAAAAAGAAAATAAAGACGCGAAAGAATTAATTTAGCGAAGATGTAAATTAATATAAATATTAACAAATATTAAAGACAAAGCTTCTTTCTTTTATGAAGAAGTTAAATGTAATCGAATGAAATTCTTTAATTATAAAAGACGAAGCAGCTTTACATAAAAGTAAATGAAATAAGAAGTTATACGATTAATGAGATTTGTATAAGCTCATGAATTAATCATCTCGTTCGCTCGATTTAAACTTAATAAAATAAACTTAATGATGATATCGTTAATGAATTAATAAACAAAAGAAAATTTCTTTAAATAAAGAGATTATGAATGCATTATGAGTAGCTGCATGAGACGCACTTTCTGTTAAGCTTATAAATGACTGAATTAAGCGTATATAGCAGATCATTAAGTTAATCATTAAGAAGAAAGACGATAATGATTTTCATGTTTAAAGTTAAACAGTTTATTCTTTAAATTTAAATAAAGCGCCTTTAATAATTAGCGAAAATCGCTTATTACTAACTGAAAACTAAAAATCGACTCGAGAATATCTGCTACTTTTAAGTCTTCGAGTTCTTCATGATATAAAATACGTTACTGAATAATTTCGATTATTAATATTATGTATTTAAACACGATATTATTAAATTCATCTTAATTCGTAATAATTTAATACACATATTAATTACGTTTTTTACATTAAATATAATAAGTACATACTTTAATAATAAAAGTAAACTCAGATGCTGTCTTCATAATTATAATTTTAATATTTATTTACTTCGCAGTTTTCTTCTTTTTTAATTTTCTTCATTAGTTTAATTTTAAAGTATTAAGCTATTATATTATTAGCTTTTAAAACATATATGCATTACTTAAATGCATTATCAGATAAACTTTTATTTACTTAATTATTCGTAATTATATCTCGTATATTATTCTTTATATTTTCTCGTTACGCTTTTAATACGTTTTAATAAACGCTAATGTTTTTTAGCTTAATGAGTTACTTGTAAAGAATTACTTAATTAACGTTCTGTTTAATATAAAAAGTTTTTTAATCTTTATTTCATTTTATAATATAATTTTTATTAATAATTAACTGCGACTTAATTAATAAATTAAACATTTTGCGATTTTAATTAATCTTAATAATAATGTATATAAATAATGTATAATAATCTTTTATATGATAATGATATTAAAATGCTTTTTCTTTCTTTATAATATATTTAATTATAATGAATGAATGTAATAAATAAATGTAAAGCGTAAATATCGTTAAAGTTAAAATAAATGTAAGATGTAAATAAAGTTAAAGTTAAAACTAAATGTTAAAATTTATTTATAATTTTAAAGCTGCAATTTACATAATCATTATCTTAATGTATATCGCATTAATTATCTCAGTCGTTTTATTTTACATTTTATTAATTATTTTAATCATTTTATTATACATCGTAATAATTACTTCAGTTTACATCGCATTAATTATTTTAATTTACTTCGTACTTAAGTTTTTAAATCGTATTCAGTTAAGAAATTATTTTAATTTACATTATAACTCGTATTAAGTAAATAAATAATGCATTTAAATAATGCATTTCTTATTACGCATTATTAATAAACTTAATGTAATGTAAAAGTTAAACGAAAACGCATCGCGTAATAATTTAAGAAAATTAACTCGTAATAATAAACTTTCATTAAATCGAGTTAAAAAAGAATTAAAGAAAGATAATAAAATCGTGTTAAGAAATAAGATAAATAAAATTAAAAAGATAATATAAATAAATAATGCATTAAGTAATTAACAGTTAATTTATTACGATAAATAAAGATAAAAAAAAATGAAAGTAAGAAATCATCGTTCTTTAAGAGATTCGTCGCTATTAAAAAGATGCGAATTTATTAATATTTAAGCTTTATTTCGAAAGAGTAATACGCGAAATTTTACGAAATGAAATTACTATAAATAAATTTAATTCGAGAATAAGCGATAAGAATTATAAAATTTAAACTTTAACTTTACTTATTCTTTAAAAGATTACAAAAGCGTTTTTATGTAAATTTCTTATTAATAAGTATATTATTTATTTATATTATTCTTAATATTATATAACACTTATTAATATAATGCTTTACGTATGTAAACAGTAATCTTTTTATAATATACGTAAAGCGTGTTATAATTTAATAAAAAAATATAACATTAATGAAATAATTAATAAATAATCTTAAAATTTAATAAAGTAATGTATTAATTAAATCGA
>JAABUO010008616.1_pt1 | contig 11498 bp, 3 predicted proteins | sample 5559291 | NCBI WGS metagenome assembly JAABUO01 (sample SAMN10711878, study PRJNA513372) | rock metagenome | isolation source: Antarctica rocks | place: Antarctica: Victoria Land, Finger Mt sud | reverse complement strand
TAGATGCCTTTTAGATCTATGTTAGATTTATGTTAGATTTTTTTAATTTATTACCTCTCGGCGAAGCTGGGGATCTTGTCATGCTCTAAAACATTGAAGGGCATGAAACTAGCATTGTCCTTGCCATGCTTGTCAACAAAAGCGTCAAGTTTTTCCTTTCTCCTACCAACGACGATGACACGGGACTCCTCTTGGACCAATCTTGCTGCCAAAGCTTTCCCAATACCGCTTGTTGCTCCTATAACCAGGACCTTCTTATATGGGAAAGACATTTTAAGGGTCAAGTCTTCGACAATCTAGTCAGCACAAGTTCCTCGTTCCTGGTATGGACAAGGGATCCACGACAGCCGCGGATTCTTTGAGGGCAGGTGAGAACGCGCCCGATTCGCGATGGTCTCGACGGGTGCTTCTAAACCTCAGGCGTTTTCTATTTTCAATACTGCTAGTTTCCCCGCTTGTTTTGGTGGCACAGCCATACTAATTTCTGAGGAAATTAACAGCCTCACCGCCGTCATCGTATTAACAGCCTCACCGCCGCCATAATTTCACCTCGTCGGCGTTCTTATTAATGTTTAATTCTCGCTATATTTTTGTCTCTTTCGTACATTAATTATGAGATCATGTTTCTTCTTCTGAAGCTTCTTCATAGCCTGAAGAACGTTCTTCTTTCGAATAGGGCCGATGAGCTTATTCAATTAATCTATTCATTTAACGAGAAATAGATCTCGTTCATCCGTCGTTCACTCTGCCGTCGCTTTAACGATATCATAATAACGATTTTTAATCTGATTAAAAATCTTTCGTATCTTCAGTAAACGCTTATTAAAAGTCTTAATGACGTCGTATATATTCTTAACAGCATATTTCTTCGTGATTAATTCATATATTTTAAAATCGTCGTCTTTAAACATAAAGACTCATCGCTTTTAATCTGATGTAATAATAACATCGTACAGCATATGTAATTATTATAAATATCGATAAAAAAGCTAATATTAACGATAAAATAAACAGTTAACGAAATAAATAATCTTATCGTTTAGCGAGAAAGATTTCTTCATATCGTCATTAATCTTTAAAGCAAGCTTTAATTACTTCACGAGTAATAATTGTACGAGTTTTAAAAACCGTTTCAGATCAGAATAATTCAGACAGTTAAAGATCTTTATAATTCGTTACTGAAGTATCGTTTTATTTACACGTTCTTTTTATTAATTTAAAACTTAAAGAACGTGCTTTATAATTCTTAATAACGAAAACTTCAGCATGATTTTCTTTTTTATTAATTAGTTAATAAAACGTATCTGAAAATGAGAAAAGCTTAAGCTTATCTTCAGTATGCATTTTTAGCGAATGATGTTAGAACTTTATCGCATTTGTAATCATACATTAAAGCAATAAACAGAAATGCTAACGAGCGTAATTAACTTACAGATTATAAGTCTTTTATTACTTTCGTATTATGTAATCTCGTTTATTAACGAGAATAATGACGATGATGATTTATATATTATTCTCGTAATTAAAGCGAGTCTTTTTAAAATAAAGCGTTTTATATGAATACTTTCTCGTTTTCTTACATTTATCGTTAACGAGAACGCGATTAAGAGTTCGCTTCGAATGCGTACGACATAAAAAATAAAACATTTTTAACTCGTTAACGATTAACTTTAAAAAGACGATGCGAATAGCTCTTTGCTCTGCTGCGAAGTCGTTAATAATAGCATATTTATATCTTTAATCGCGTGTTCATTTCTTAACGCATTTAAGAAAGTTAACGATGATATCGTCGTTTTTCTTATTTAAAAGCATATGTGCACATGATTATTAAGATCTCTGCTCATCGCGAATCAGAAGATTAAAGAGCTTTTACTTTAAAAAATTAATATTATATATAAAGTTCATTTAAAAAAAAAATTCTGCGCATGAGTATTCGAAGATGTTTTTTATTAGCGAAGATCATTTCATGACTCTTTTTCTCGTTCTTTCGTTAAACATTAAGCTTTTTAAATAGCATCGTCTTTCTTAAACGCTAAAGATTTTTATAATAAGCTTCGCGTTAATCGAATTAATAATGCTATATCTTACGCGTACTCGAATTAAAATAAGCGACAAGAAACTAATTATTAACGTTATGTACGATTTTAAGAATCATGAATTCGTCGTCGATTTTCTTTAAAGCAGTTTAATTCGTCTTTCATTTAATTTTCTGAACGTTTTTATTAACGACGACGAAAGTATAACTCTTGCCAATTTTTTATTTTAGAACATTCTTAACGTCGTCGTTAATTTTAATCTTGTTCGTATAATTTATAATATAATTATGTTTCGTATAATCTTTCATCGTTATTAAAATCATTTTATCGTTTATTTAACGAATCTTTTTCAGTTTCATTTCGCAGAAAGAAATCTGTCGTATCGTTTTTATTTTTTAATTATAATCTTCGTTCTTTATCGCTAATTTATTTCAGAATTAATATCATTAATAACGCGTTTAATTATTTATTTTAATAAACATTCGCGTTTAATTAAACATTTACATGTTAAACATGAAGAATTAATAAAGATCGTACTTCGCTCTGAATCATTTAATAATCTCGCGAAGCTTAAAAACGCGTCGTTAAATGTTTTTTAAATTCTTTAAAATGATTAACAGAATGAAATGAGCGAAGAAAAGCGAAAGAGCGATGAATCTTTTAACAATGAACAGTTAACTGTTAACGATAAGATTTAGTTAATTATTTATTCGAAACTGATTATCATCGATGTAATAATAGTAAGCGTTAGCTTAACGTCAGCGCTCATTAAAAGCAAGGTTAAATGACTTGTTAAATGATTTAAAGTCGCTCGATAAGTTAACGTTTCTTATAACGTATTAAGAATGATTTATTACGATTAAATAGCGAAGTGTTAATAATGAAGTCATTAAGAATATTAAATAAGCTAAAGCTTATTTTCTTAATATTCTTTAGCGATTAATTTTACATATCAGTATCATAATAACTGAGTATAATCATAGTAAATTTATTATGTTTCACGTCTTCTATATTTAAACGCGCTAGCGAAAAGCTAACGAAGTCGATCTTATAATTTTAATCGCTCTTCTTTTAAGAAAAGGCTCGAGATATAATATAGCTATGACAGTCTCTAGATCACATATCGATTATGATAATGACAGCGACTTTAAAAAGCTTAGCACTAAAGTTCAGAATATCTTAAGATCATTAAAATGATTTTAAGCAGGCTCATCATTAACTCGTGTAATTAATAATAATAAAAAGTAAAGTTCGAAAAATACTTTGCGTAATGAATTCGTGAATTAAATATTAATTAAAACGTAAGCGAAAGTTAATTATTTACGTGCTTTGCGACGAATTACAGAATTAAAGATTAAAGCTCGTAAGTTACGATTAACATTGTTTATTACGCACGCTGACGAAACACGAGCGAAATCTTAAAATCGATTAATTTCATCTGTTAACGATGATTCAGCGACTGAATAATTATCTGTTAATTTTAATGTATCTGTCGTATTAAAAGCAATGATGCTTAAATTACAGTAATTAATTTAAGCTCAGATAAAAACGCAAGTATTAATTAAGCTAACGTAATAATCGCGCACGGCGAAAATTATTAAGTTAAAGATAATGCGTTCTTATAAAGATCACAATGAAAACGAGCATGAAAAATGATTTCGAAAAGTAAAAATTAAGTTTTAATTAAGCTTAAATTATTTTTTTAACGATGTAATAAAAATTCTTTAATGCATACAGTTCATAATGAAAGATTTCATGAATTAATAATCTTACGAGATAAACGCAGACGTTAAGGCGACGATTTATACTTTTACGAAATTTCGTTAATTCTTACTTAATTTAATAATTAATTCAGTTAATTTAAAGCTTAAAGCTTATTAAAGATTTGAGAAAGTAAAACAAAGATTAGAACAAAGTATGACTAGCTTTAAGTCGTATCTGAAAGATATTAAAGCTCATTTATTCGAAACATCGTCGACGCAGAGAACTAATAATTTCTTTATTAAACTTCTTTCGAAACTGCGTTAAAAGATTCTCATTATTAACGATATAATGTTAAAAAATAAAGAAAAGCTTTTAATAAAAGTAATAATGCTGAAAAGTATTAAATCGCGTAAGCGTAACGACGACGCTTCGAATTCTACTAATTAAAATAATTAACGTAAGTTAAAGAATCAGAAATTCTTTTTTAATAAAGAAAATTAAAATTCACGAAGAAGTAATAAATTCGATGAAAATTTAAAATCGCGTGCGAGCAATAAGCGCGTGTTTAAATTAATTAATTCAGATAATAAAGTTAATCACTGTTATAATTACGATGAAAAGAAGCACTGAAAAAGAAATTATTCTAGAAAGAATAAGTAAAACACAGTTACAACGATGATTAATGTTTTTAATAGAAATTTAAAAAATGATTAAGCTTCGCTAACACGTAAGCGAAGCAGAAAAGATTAGTAAAGACGCGTGATTTAATTATTATTAAGAATTAAGTTAAACTTTTAAACGAAGAGCGTTTATTATTCGAGCTCGTTAACTCGAGAGTAAAGCTAAATTTAATTAATCAGGCATACGTGATATAATAAGAGTTACAATTAATAAAACGCGTCGTCTTGTCGCTATCGAGATTTCTTAATGATTAAGATCATTATTATTACGATTCTTATAAGTTTACATATAATATAATTAACTTCTGAGAATAACATTAAGAATGTATTATTCTTTTTTACGCTGTGAATTACGTCGAGCTCGATGTTATTTTTAATATGTTAATGTTAATTAATCAGAGAATTCTTATAAATTCGCAAACAGTAAGCTAACGCTTTAAGATAAAATTTAAAAATCTTAAAGTATTAACATCTTAAAAGTTTTTTAAAAGTCTTTTCGAGTAAAGCGAAATCTTTATAATTATTTACGCTGAAGTTACAGAGACGTCGAGTAAACAAATCATATTACTTAAAGTTTTAAAGAAATTAATGAATTTTAAGAATGTCTGCGATGCGAAAAAGACTGATATTTTATTAAAGTAAAACAAGAGCGATTATATTATTAATTTAATAAAAAGCGCGAAATCGTTATTCATGTCTTTATATAATTTATTACAGACAGAGTTAACGAAGCTTTAACGCTATCTCGAAGATGCTTTAATTAAAGATTAAATTAAGCATTTCGTTTTATTAGCAGAAGCCTTTATACTTTTTGTGCTTAAAAAGAATGATGAGTTACGTTTATGTATTAATTATTAAGACTTAAATGCGATTACGATTAAGAATTATTATTCATTATTTTTAATCATCGAGACGCTGAATCGATTAAACGAATCTAAATGTTTTATTAAATTAAATCTTAAGAACGTTTATCATCGCATACGAATTAAGTAAGATAATAAATGAAAGACAGCGTTTCGCACGCGCTATGAGCATTTCGAATATTAAGTTATGTTATTTAAGTTAGTTAACGTCTCAGCTACTTTTTAAGCCTATATTAATAAAGCGTTAAGAGACTTAATTAATGTTATTTATATGATATATCTGAATAATATTTTAATTTTTAATAACGATTCGACGCAACACTAACGTCATGTAAGAAAGATGTTTTAACGTTTAAGAAATTATCAGCTATATGTTAATCTTAAGAAATGTTAATTCGTTATTAAGAAGATTAAATTTTTAAGCTTTATAATATTTATAAACGAGATGAAAATGAACTTAAATAAAATTAAAATAATTAAAGAATGATTTAAATCGAAGATTTATCGCGAAGTTTAAGTGTTTCTGAGCTTCGTTAACTTTTATAAACGCTTTATTCATCGCTATTTTAAGATCGTAACGTCTTTTACTAGCCTGTTAAAAAATAATAAAGACGATAAAAAATCAGAATCTTTTAAATGATCTGATGCAGCGAAGCAGGCTTTTTGTTAACTGCGCGATATTTTCATGTCGACTTTACTTCTTATTCATTATAACTTAAATAAAAAGATTAAAATGAAGATCGATGCTTTTAATTTTACAGTCGCAGATATTTTTAATTAATAAAATTCTGATAATTATTAACGATTAATGACGTTTTAATCGCGTAAGATAATATTAATGAAGTAAAATTACGAAACTTATAATCAGAAGCTCTTAACTATAATAATCGCTTTTAAGCAATGAAGACATTATTTAAAAGATAATTTATATTTTATTAAGATTTAATCAGATCATAATAATCTTAAAAGATTTATAAAGCAGAAAGAGCTAAACTTTAAACAAGCTCGCTGAGCGCTGAAGTTAGCTGCTTATAACTTTAAAAATTTTTATCGTTTAAGTAAACGAAACTTAACGAATAAGTCTTTTAAACGTTCAGATTATAAAGAGATATTATTCTTTAACATTAAATTATTATTAACGTTACAGAATAAACTAGCGCTATCGTTAAGCGAAAAGACGTTAACGTAAAGCGAGCGAAACGAAGTAAATAAACAAGATTTCGTATCTTAACTAGTAAAAATTCAATTTAATAACATAAACAGATTAAAGTCGCTGTCGTAAAGAAAGCGAAAGATATTAAATAATTTAATCTTTATATTTTAATTAATTAATATTTAAATTTTTATATCGAGAAAGAAGATTAAAGATGTATTCGAAAGTCTTTATAAGAAATCGTAAAGATTTATAAAGTTCTTAATAAAGAAACTTTAAACAAGAAACGATTAAGCGAATGAAATTCGTGTTAAACTCGTTAAGTCTTTTCATCGTTTACATAAGCGAAATGAGATTTAAGCTTTAAATTTTAAAAATCTCGTTAAACGTGATGAACGTTTTTATATTTTTAATAATATAATAATTAAAGAAAAGCTTATTAACAAGAATCATGATGATTTCTTAACTGAATACTTTAAAATTAATAAAACTTTAAAACTTTTAAGAAAAAAGTATTATTAACTCGTTTACTTAAAGTAAATGACTTCGTATATTAAAATCTGTAACGTTTATCAGCGAATTAAAATGTTTAAACATAAATTATATAATGAGCTTAAGTTCTTATCTGTATTTACGAAGTCATGAAAAGAAATTATTATGAACTTCGTTACGAATTTATTATTAAGTAAGCGTCGTGAAGTCGTTTATGATTTAATATTCGTAATTATAAATTAATGTATTAAAATGATTAAATATATATTAGTAATAACACGAATCGATGTCGTAAAGCTAACGAAAGTATTTTTTAAGAAAATCGTTTTACGCTTTAATATGTTAATTAACATAATAAATAATAAAGACTCTGTCTTCATTAGCGCGTTCTGATTAATTATATGTTATCATGCACGCATAAGACGACGATTAAACATCGCATTTTATTCGTAAACGAATAACTTAATTAAGCGTTAAAATTAAATCTTAAAGCATTATTTACGTACTTTCATTAACGTAAAGTAAGCGAGTTAAGTTAATTTATTATTAATGACTGAATATGCTTATAATAATAATCGTCACGTCTTTATTAAAGTCTTATCGTTCTTTTTAATGTATAATTATAATTCGAAAATACATTACGAGATTAAGAATAATCTCGTTAAAGAAAGAATATTATTTATAAAAGATCGAGTTTAATAACTTTAAGATTTAAGAAATTAACTAACGAAGCGTCTTATTAACGCTGTCACTTAGCAGACGAAGTATTATAATCGCAGTTATAAAGTTAAAACTTATGCTATTAATGATTTAATTATGCTCTTAACTAGAAATTTAAAACAAAAGAAGTCTAATAAGAAATTATCGCATAAATTTATTAATTCGTTCAGAATGAAGAACAAAATTAAGACTTAAGCTTATCGATTAACGTTACTTAATATTTATCGTATTCATAATACTTTTCATGTTTCGTTACTGAAGTTATATTAAAATAAAGCAGACGATCAGAAAACGAAAGCTTTTATGCAAGCTTTAAAGCTCATTAACGATGAGAAGTAATAAGAAATTAAGAAAATTATGAATAAGAGTAAAAGTAAGAAAAAGCTATAATATAAGATAAAATGATTAAACTGAGATTATATATATGATTAATGATTACTCGAAGAAGAGCTAAAGCTTGTTTAAGAGCTGAAAGAAAAATTCAATAATTAAATAACGTTACGCAAGCGACGACGAAGAAATAAATAAGCGAGTATCGCGATAATAATGTTTAATTATTAACGACGTTAATTTAATATAATAATCGTCTTCGCATCGTCATTAATTATAAACTTTTAATTAAAAATCTTTTCATTTCGTTACATAAAGTGTTAATAATAATAAGACTGAACGCTTAACACGCAGCGCTTAATCATAAAAATTTATTTATTTATTTATTTATTTACTATCGTACACATTAAGTTCAGATATTAAAACGATAACTTCGAACTGCTAATAACGTTTAAGATTATTAAGTTAAAGCTCGTTCAGAAATCGTCTTTAATAAACGAAGTCTTTAACAAGTTAACGTTAATTTTCATGAAAACTTACTTCGCGAGCTCACGCTTTCATGTCTTTTTCTCATTCTTCTTCTTACTCATTATTATATTCTTTTCTTGCTTCATTTTCTTAATCGTTATTTTACTCATTATTTTTTTAGCTTCATCGCGCTCGATTTAAAGTATTTTACACTTCGTCTGCGTCTTATCGCGCTTTTGTTTCGCCTTCGTTAAACGCTTAATTAATTAAGTAATCTCGCGCTGATCACGTTTAATCGCGAGCTAAGCTTTATATGCGATGTTAAAGATATACTCGTCGACGCGACGTCATTTCTTCATAACTGTTATTAATCTCTTTCGTCTGTTTTTTACGTTTATGAAAATGACACGTTAATGTTAATTTACGCGAGTAAATTTATAAATAACGCGTTTCGCATCGTTTTAAAAGCGTTTAATGAACTAAATAATTTTTAGTAACTGTCGCAGCGTTAGCGAGATAAAACTTATCGCAATGTAACGATTCGAGTCGTAGCGTTAAGCTTTACACGATTTACAAATACTTAACTCGCGCACGTACTCGCGCCTGTCAATGCAGATTATACACGAAAGATCTTTACATTTTAAAGAATAAAAGATTAACTTTACACTTAAATTAGTAAATGTATACATATCGATCGTGATCGTTATCTCGTTATTAATTCATGTAATCGCTAAAATCATGTTATGTTTATTAATATTAAAAAACATACACATAAGTTTATGCAGTATTTGCTTCTTATTCTTAAGTACATACGAATTTGTTAAATCTGTAATACTTAAAAGCATACATTAACATTCGTATCGTTTACTCGCTGTTATTAAGTACATATAAAAAGTGTTTAATTAAAAGATGAGAAGAAAAAAAGAAAAAAAGAAAGAAAAAAAGGAATAATAATATTATATATGATAAACAAGCGTTATCGTAACGATAATGTTAAATAAACATTTAATTTACGTTATCGTAACGATAACGCGCGAATAAATATTAAAATAACATTAATTAAAATCACAGTTTCATGAAATTTCATGAGAAGATTACAGATTATAACCGGTTGCAAGATAATATTACATTTAGAAAACTCTTTTTCTTTTATTAACTTAAAGAGGTTTAAGAGATTTTTAATGAGCTTTAAAAAGCTGCGCTTAGCAGACGCGATTAATAACTGTCTTCACTTTAAGAGATTAATACAGCTTCTTTACACTAAAGATTAATGCTTTAAAAGAAAAGATAATTATAATGATAACAAGCGCTAGCTCGACGTTAACGCTCATTAAAGACAAGATTAAATGACTTATTAAATGATTTAAAGTCGCTTAATAAGTTAACGTCTCTTATAACGTATTAAGAATGATTTATTACGATTAAATAACGAAGTGTTAATAATGAAGTCATTAAGAATATTAAATAAGCTGAAGCTTATCTTCTTAATGTTTTTCAGCGATTAATTCTACATATTAGTATCATAGTAACTGAGTATAATTATAATAAATTTATTATGTTTCACGTCTTTTATATCTAAACGCGCTAGCGAAAAGCTAGCGAAGTTAATCTTACAGTTTCGCATCGTTTCGAAAACGTTTAATGAATTAAATAATTCTTAGTAACTATCGCAGCGTTAGCGAAATAAAACTTATCGTAATGTAATGATTTAAGTCGTAACGTTAAGCTCTGCACGATTTACAGACACTTAATTCGCGCACGCACTCGCGTTTATTAATGTAAATTATACACGAAAGATCTTCGCATTTTATAAAGTAAAAGATTAACTTTATATTTAAATTAACAGATGTATATATATCGATCGTAATCGTTATCTCGTTATTAGTTCGTGTAATCGCTAAGATTATGTTATATTTATTTTTATTAAAAAACATACACATGAGCCTGTGCAGCGTCTACTCTTTATTTTTAAATATATACAAATTTGTTAAATCTGTAATATTTAAAAGCATACATCAGTATTCGTATCGTTTTCTCGCTGTTATTAAGTACATATAAAAAGTGTTTAATTAAAAAATAAAAATAAAAAGAGAAAAAAAGAAAGAAAAAAAGAAATAATAACATTATATGTAATAAACAAGCGTCATCGTAACGATAATGTTAAATAAAATATCGAGTTCGCGTCATCGTAACGATAACGCGCTAGTAAACATCGTAATAATAATAATTAAAATCGCAGTTTTATAAATTTTCATGAAAAAGCTATAAATTATAATCGATTATAAGATAATATTACATTTAAAAGACTCTTTTTCTTTTATTAACTTAAAGAGATTTAAGAGATTTTTAATGAGCTTTAAAAAGCTGCGCTTAGCAGACGCGATTAATAACTGTCTTCACTTTAAGAGATTAATACAGCTTCTTTACATTAAAGATTAATGCTTTAAAAGAAAAGATAATTATAATAATAATAAGCGCTAGCTTAACGTCAGCGCTGACTAAAGACAAGATTAAATGACTTATTAAATAATCTTAAATCGCTTAATAAGTTAACGTTTCTTATGACGTATTAAGAATGATTTATTAAGATTAAATAGCGAAATGTTAACGATGAAGTCATTAAGAATATTAAATAAGCTGAAGCTTATTTTCTTAATGTTCTTTAACGATTAGTTTTACATATTAATATTATAATAACTAAGTATAATTATAACAAATTTATTATGTCTCACGTCTTTTATATTTAAACGCGCTAGCGAAGAGCTAACGAAGTCGATCTTATAGTTACTTTACAAAGATTATCTTAAATAAAGCTTTAATAAAATCATTTATTAATTATTTCTTAATGAATATTTATTTCATTCGTACGTAATTATCTCGTACTAGTTCTTTAATATAATAATATTAAACGTTAATATGCTTAATTTTATTATAATATTTAACGTTTTTAATTAAATTTAAACTAGTTTAATTATCTTTTAAAATTCGTACGAGTATAAGAATTTCATTTAAAGATAATTTTACGAGAAAACGACGAAGCTATATAATTTAT
>JAABUO010008611.1_pt1 | contig 11503 bp, 14 predicted proteins | sample 5559291 | NCBI WGS metagenome assembly JAABUO01 (sample SAMN10711878, study PRJNA513372) | rock metagenome | isolation source: Antarctica rocks | place: Antarctica: Victoria Land, Finger Mt sud | reverse complement strand
GCAGCAACATAGCACAGTCAGTATATTGGCAAGGGTCAGGAACTTGACATGCTTTGCACATGCGATATCTGGCCGGGCTGTGCAAGGGCTACCAGGCAGCTGTGATATGCTACGTAAGTGAAGGAATCATGACCAGATATGTTGATTTCAACTCTCTTTGGGTTCAGGCCTTCTGCCATCTGGTGGCAAGGCTGCAGCCCAGCCTGTCTGCTGGCAGATGCATAGACTGTCATCAAAGATCATACATCACGTTGCAAGATCATACATTGATGCACAAGATCCATCGTTCCTGTCTTGTCCTGCTGAGCGGTTTACATCATTTTGCAAAAGGATGCAAGGGAAAGGTGCCACAAAGTCAGCTGTTGTCACCTGGGCTGTATGCATGCAGCCTGCAAGTGTGCATAGAAAAGAAAAAGAAAAGACTACACCTTTAGGCGTCAAGATTTGTTTACTGTTGACTCTAAGCTACTGCACCCGCATTGAAGAGTCACAGGCGCCCTTGCCAAGCTGTTCCTGCATCATGTCGCGAGAAGCCAAGTTTTATACCGGGCTGCCCAGGGATGCAGGTGTGCATACCTTGTCTCTCAAGGTGCGCAGCTCCCTCTGGGCAGTTGCCACATCTGCCTTGGCAGCTTCGAGGCTCAGCTGCACTGTCTCCAGCTCGCGCTGCAGATCCTCGTGCTCCTCTCGCACCGCCCTAGCACTCATCTCCAGAGCTGCCTTCTTGCCCTCTGCAGTTGCAATCTCCTGCAATGGCACAGCCGTGGAGTCAAACTTTGAAGATCCCCTGAATGGCAGGAACCTGCAATAGAGAGCACAGAGGGGACAAGCAGAACAGGTGTGCCTGCACAGAGGTGGTCATGCTATAGGCTGGCAAGTCGTGGTGGGCGGATCATACATCTGTGGTTGTTGTGACACAGCAATGATGCAGCTGCAGACTCCAAAACACAACTGCCTTGCCGGTGGAATGTAGGTCAGAGAGCCCCCACCAGTGCATGCTAGACTGAGTTGACATGCGCAAAGTTGACACAGCCTGAAGACAATTTGCAGAAATCCTGTGCCAGTCATGTGCATGGACAAGGTGGCGCCTCAGACAGTTGGGCGTATGATGGTATGAAGCGACCTGCTTGGGTCTCATTTCTTGTGTGATATAATAGACAAGATAAGCAAGCATGCAGCTACTGCTAAGAAGGCATATGGTGCATGAGTCCATGATATTAATGCAATCGTGACATTGAAGCAGGAAGCATACTTGATGCAGCTGCATGGTCTGCGCCTCTTCAGCTCCTGCCTGGTCCCCAGACACGCTCCCCAGCTCTGCCAGATCCTTCTGCAGGCCAGCCAGCTTGCTCTCTGCCTCCAGCTTACGGGTGCGAGCCTGTGACAAGACCAAACACAATCCTCATTGTCTTCACCATGAGGTGGTGACTTGGCTTACGTAACACCTCAGCACGCACAGCGGGGGTGCTTTTTGAGCTTTGGCAAGGCAGGATGAGCAAACGCCTGCTGCCAGGCAACCAGCAGTGATAAATGATGAGTGTGGCACGTGGACAGAACTCCACGTCATGCTGGTCATGGAATATGCTGCGATTTTACCTCAGAATGTAGGCAGGCTGGTCTTGTGCAGCAAAATGAGTTACAAGACAACATGCTGACCAACAATCATGAACGGGCACTGATGACAGCACTGGACTTGTGATTTCAGGGTGCAGCTTGCATCATGCCAGGTGACATTTGGATGCTGCTGAGTGGATGCTTTTTATTGAAAGATGGCAGCAAGAGAGGGAGCTCACAGCTTGGATGGCATCAAGACGTGCTCGGCCTTGGGTGTATGTCTGCCTGGCACCTGCATATGCACTGGCATACTGCCCCTCCATAGCTGTCGCCTCACTCTCAAGCTTCTCACTCCTTTCAGCAGCCTGCATGACATACAATGCTCAGAGCTCAGTGGTTTCTGCCTCAACTCAGCGTGTGCAAGCTGCCTCTCTATGCTACCTGCTAGGCAGCCTGCATGTCTGGAAATCACACTTGCTTGCAGTGCTTCTCTGCTTATGCTTGCCAGCTTTGTCTGTTTGTAACGTATAACATGAAAATTATAAGGTGAAAACTATATATTCAGGCAGGCAATTGTATATTGGGAGGGTGAGCATGTCCGGTTGCATCCAGGCTGCTGTCTGACTTATTGTTGTTTCTAATTTGTACTCCTTATGTGTCTTCCCAGGTACATACTGTGCTGACAAGCTCCCTGTATGGGGTCAGTGTTTTGGCAGTCAGCCCATGAACAGAAAGTGCTGAGATGTGGCCTGAAACAGATGGGGCAAGGGTTGCCTGTGCTGCATACCTGAAGCAAGGCTGCATTGGTCTTGCTCTTGAACAGAGTCAGATCTTGCAGGGCCTTCTGGTAGAAGGCCTCCTTCGCTCTGGAGGCCTCATTGTCCACTTGAGTCTGCAACGTGACTACAAGGTCAGACGTGTAACAGGTCAGGATGGTATTTGTGAGCCGTTTTGAGAAGAGATAGCAGGAGACACACCAGACTGTGGGGAGTTCAGTCAGAATTGGCCACAATCTCCATGCAACCCTCATGTAAGGTACTGAAATTGCTTGATTGCTCATTCGTTTGTCCATGCATTCTTTCAGTGTTTGTTCAGGGTCGCAAAATGACTTCGATCAACAGAGCTAAGTAAAATGCCTGTGTCTGATGTTACTAGGCGTCAGCACACAAAACTAGGCTTAGAAAAACCTAGCAGGTACCTGGTACAAACCAAGACTAGCACACCTGTATGTATTACAGTAATTATGTCTGTGTTCACCTTGTAAACTTGCTGATCCAGCTGCGCAACTGAGTCTCTCTCAGCCGTCAGCCTGGCCTGCTGGGCAGCAGGCAGGGAGCTCAGCATGCCTGCATCCAGCTCAGGCACCTTGCTCTCATAGGCAGCAGCCTTGCTGGGCTGGTGCTTGGCTGCTCCAGGCAGACCAGGGAAGGCCATGTCTTGGGAGAAGACGTCAAAGGGCTGATTGTTGTCCTGGGTGGGAGCTTGGGGCGCTGAGGGCCTGGGGCCCCCTTGAGGGGTGGGGGCTGCTGCCATGGGTGGGAAGACGCCTGTGGGAACCTTGGGTGGAGGTGGGATACCCTGCACTTTCATGACTAGGGGTCACAGGAGATTGGCATGGCAGTTGTGCTGCCGTAAGGCCAAAGAAGGAAGGCCAATTGCATTGTGTCATCACATCATCTAGAAAATCACTTTGCAATTGACTGCTCAAACTTAAAATAGCTCAGGATGGGTAACATCAGAGTGTCAAACAGCTTGCATATGGTGGCAACAGGATGTGCAAGCTACTTGACCCTGTGATGTTACCCATTCTGAGCTATCCTGAAGGTGGGGAAGTCCAAAGGGCTGATACATAGGCACTTTCTGAGGCAGTTAATGGGTGTCAGGAAGAGCACTACCAACCAAAAACTGCTGGCAGAATTTGAGGTTCACCCTGTGCAGACTCATTTTGGCAGCAAGTCTTACATTATCACAACCAAGTCTGTGCTTTACCAAACAGCTGGCGTGACAAACTAGCATTGCTTGATGGGTTTTGGAGGGGTAGCCTCCCTTAAATGGTTGAAACCCTTTCAGACAACTGGAGGTCTGGTGTGCAGCATGTCACTGCCTAATGCTCAGTTACAGACAAGCCCCATTTACTGTTGGACTGCCCTTCATACAGGCATATACATGTGCAGCACCAGCAATGTTTCATCATGTTTCACCTGATAAGCATCTTCTCTGGCTCCCAACCTATCCAACATGTTGTGCTTTATCTCACAACCTGTTTTGCACAAAGACAGTCTGTACTTGCAGATTCATTTCTGGCTTGCTGTCCAGACTTTGCCGGGATATAACAAAGTAGAGCATGTGCCGAGCACCCTTTATCGCATCATCACTACCACACATTTTCGGTGCTGTATTGTCGACCACCTCTTGATGCCTGACGGGTCCCAAGATAGCAAAAAATAAACTGATTGTTTACTTGATTGACGGATTGACTGATTGATTGATCATTGTTGTGAGGGATGCCACATGCAAAGCTTGCAATAAGCAGTCCTGCTGCAGGAAATGCAGTCAAGCTCACCCGCTTTGCATTGTCCATGAGGTACAGGCACTGCACAAACTGCTGCTGGGAGAGATAGCCTTGATCACCAGCGACAGCTGCCCACACATCTTTCAGAGTTCCCTTTGGCAGGCCCCACTGCATGAAGGCTCCAAAGCAATCACCTCCCTGCATACAAGACGCAATGCTGACACACCCCTGCAGTATGCTAGCCACGCAGGCTGTGTTTTGGCTGCTGCCATTGTCCAAAAAGTACAGCTGCTGTGTTGCCTTTGTGTTGACTTGGCAACATACCAAAAGACCATGAGTGCCAACAAGGGCAACCAATCCCATTGTCATTTGATGCAAACAAGCAGCAAACTGAGGACAAACACGTCCACACTTCTTGCTGCAGCTGAAAGGTCAAACGGACTGTCCAATCACAAAGCAGCTTGCCTGGACATAGCCATCCCGGTCATTGTCCATCTGCTGGAACATACTCTGGTAGCGCACAGCATCAGCAGGCTGCATGGCTGGGAAGCTGCTTTCTGGCTGCTGGGCTTGTATGTTGCCCTGCATCATGACAGTGCACATTGCATCTCTCGCCAGCTCCACATGATTGTGTGGGCAGCGCAAGCAACATGCATACCATGATGTTCAGAACATGCAAAGGGAATGTTACAGGTTAGCAGTGGAGTACTCAGCAAGCAAAAGAATGCAAGTTGGGTGGCAGGTGCTAATTGCAAGCAAATTTTCAGCCTGCGTAACAGGTGTCAGCAAACATACCCCAGGATTATGTGTCCATGAAGAGTTGATGGAGGCAGTGACTTTGGTTTCCAACCCAGCCATTTGTGGGGGAGGCACCTGCGGGCCCACCCCAATCAGAAGTGACCGTGCTTGAGCTTCTTGAAGTGTGCCACCACTCCTCTGCAGGGAGACATCATTGAGAAAAATGCTCCGTTTTGCAATATAGGATGAGCGACTGCTCCACAGTCTGCAGACATCTTTACCTGGGCTAGGGAGATCAAACGAAGTGTGCTGTAAAACTGTGGCTTGTTCAACGCTGGGCTATCTCCGGCGACCATGTTCCACACCTACGCACATTCATGCCTGATGTCAAGGCGACATCAACAGTGCTAGTGTGCTGCAAAGACTGTTGAAGCTAAAGTCACTGCAAACTTGCAGAGCTGTGCTGCCAATCGTACCTGGAACAATGTAGCCTGAGGAAGCTTAGATCGCTGGAAGAACTCCACGGCTTCCGCACCACTGACAGCTCCATCTTTGTCCTTGTCAGCCACTCGGAACCAGTTGTCGAATAAATCGATGTCTGCCATCACGCCAGCGGCCGAATTGTATCGAGTTATGCAGATGCAAATATGCTGATTTTGGTTTCAGCTGTTCCAGTGCAGCCAATTATTCTGCAACCGCACTCTGGCGATGGCGCTGGTCAATTGAATGCAATGCAACAAGTTGCTCGATCTTTGATGCTGAGCTAATTGTGACGGTGGTAATGTTGTGTTTTAACGTATAATACCGTCACAAATGCTCAGCTTCATATAGGTGTTGTAGGTACTCAACGCACGTAGGCTTTTCTGCACGCCAAGCCGAGGCAGGAGCAACGCAGAGACTTCAGAGAGTCACCCTACCTTCGTTCCGCCAGAGTGGTGGGCACCAAGGAAAAACGTGCTTTTCTGCAGTCGAATACGTGTCGCAAGCTTGAGGTGCGCCTGCGCTTCTGCGCAAACTGATACGCGCTTCATCTTGTTTCTGTGCAGTGGCAGGCTGCTGTGATAAGTCCAGTGCAGGTGTCGTCCGCGCGGCTGTGCTTGTCACGGGGTGCACAGCGTGGAGGTTCAAAAGTCAAACCCAAACACGGATCATGAGAAATAATTTCCACCCTGTGCATGCCGCGCAGGCCACTCTAGGGTATCATGAAGGCGACAGCTGCTTGTGCCCTGGTACTTCTGGCCATATGCCTGTTTCAGGGTAAACGACTGTATTCTACTGTAACTGTCAGTATTTTATTCTCTTGAGTGTCATGTATTGCTGCCACAGAGTTCCGATGCGTTCGTCATTTTTTTGGCATGCAGCTTCAAATCTGGCTTTGCAGGTTCAGTGGAAGCTCGGCCTGCCAAGTTTGAGCATTCTCTTCAGGGAGCGTCCAGGAGGCTGTTGAGTAAGCACAAAGTGCTTTTCTTTTCCGTTGCTGCAGCCTGCGCATGCTGCACATGGTGCAAGCACACTTTGCTGCTCATAATTGCATTCTGAATGGCATCTACATTGGTTCAACTGCTGCACCCCTTCATATTCCAAGATATTGCTGCCGTAACCTGTGGCCATTCATTGCAGAGGCTATTGATGTCCCATGGGGCCTGCCAGCAAGCTTCAACCAGAGCAGGTACAGAGATGTAGCTGCCGTGGTAGGTGACACTGTCACCATTCACTGGAATCACACTGCTGGTGGCCAGTTCTCCTTGTGGAAAATCCCCTCAGGTGCAAATCTTGAAATACTGAAGTTTGCTCATGCCCTGACTGACAGTCCCAGATGCAGCTTGCTTCTGACTGCAGTCCATGCTTTGATTACGGTGTCGCAGCCTTGCTGTGACTGTCAAACCTTAGATGATTCGTCAAAACAGGATCTCATACAGGGAGCTGCTCAGGACTGTACATACCTGACCCCGGAGGAAGACACTTATCTATTAAATCAATGATTGGAAAAAATGTGTGTATGTGCCTTGCAGACACCTGCCCCACCAATTTCAGCACCACTGCAAGTGGCTTTGCTCAGCTGGTGTCCCTCCACACTGCTGCCACAGTCACTCTGAAGATGACTGAACCAGGTGTTGTGGTGTTTACTTCATCTGGGCCTGGTCAGTGCAGCGCAGGGGTGCTAGTCAACGTTGTTGTGTCTCAAGGTACATTGACAGCACGCGACCTTGCCAGAATTGCTGCATCAATACTGCCTGTATGAGATGCAAGCAACATGGGGGCTAAGTATTTGTCATTATCATGGGGGCCCTTCTGCAGCAAGCTTGCCCATGTGCATGAACATCCTGCACAGAAGCTGCAGCACATTGTCGGGTTTTGCATGTGCTCCTGTTTTGCTCTAGAATTGCAGTTGGGGTGCTGATCTACTCACGCCACTGCAATCAGATCAAGCCATGGATCATCTTGTCAACCTTTCACTGGTGTGTCTCTGTGTTGTGTGCAGGAGCGATTATACCTGTTGATATACAAGAAGCCCTCAATGTCACAGCCCCGATGCCTGCTCCAACTGCTGCTGCAAAAGCATCGGGGTAGTATGTGTCCAACAGGCAACTGACTCTTGAGGATTGCTGCTGCGTATTGAAGTCAGGTCTTGTGTGCCTTGTATAGCTGCATTCACCTTTGTTTGACCTGGCAGAATTGGATCTCTGCATGGCTGATGCAAATTGCTTGGTCTGCATGTTGCAACTGTTTTTGCTGACCATTCTGCTCATCTCCTCCACCACCACCTAATTGGTTCGCTTCCTTTTGAAAATACCATTCGGTTCAATGGTATCAATATCTATCACACTGTGGGCTTGCATAGCATCATACGTACATATATGTATTCGCAAATGGGCACTCATGCATAACAATTTTACTAAACTATCACAGGACTGACTGCTTTAACGAGGCACTTACTTGTTGAACGTGGTACTGTGCAGGCTTGTCAAGACCTGTTGCATCTCACAGTAGTTGCAACTTCAACAACCAATAAGTAAGCACCAACACATTTTTGTATCCTGCAGTGCATCACAACTGGCAACATTGTAATTCTTGCAAGGGCTTACATGGCTGAAGTACCTGTCAGTATCTTCCAGCTTACAAATCAAGCTTCATATGCACAAAGGCTACAATAGCAGAACGTGAATCTTTTAGGAAAAACCTACACATGGCTTCCCCCACTAACCACAAAATCTGGTGTTACTCCTATGATACAGCTGCAGCAAACAATCGCAGATCAACAGACCTTTGGCATCAAAAAGTAGGCTGGACAAGACCTCATAATACATTGTCCACAGAGCATCCTCAACACTAGTTGCTGTTAGTACTGTAACACAATTTTGGTTGACCCCGCTCATCGGACAAAGCAGGCAAAGACTCCTGCGATCGACACATTTATCACCTGAAGCAGATGCTTTGACACACCCTGGGCCAAAGACACCACAGCCAAAATCCTAGAAGCACAGTCCCAAATTTTGAAAAGCACATATCTTCATCTTCACATTCATCATCACATCGTCCATTTTCCTTTTACTGCAGTACTGAAACAGGGCCAGCAAAATTGTGCAAGCCTCACGATCATCTGATGAGCTTGGAATGCATACATTGGGAGCTTGCAATGCCTTACTGAGCAAAATTCGCCAGGGGGGCAAAAGGTGACCGGGTTGGGCTTTTTGGCTCAACAGAGACAAGGTCATTGCAGCTTTTTGACTTGTTGAAACTGGGTGTTCTCTTTTTGAGCAGCAGCCTTCGTGCCACAGCCTTATCAGCTCTTTCGTCGATCACGCCACCTTCCATACCATTGCCTCCCGACATTATAGCATCTAACTGTGGTGCATATGTACTATGGCCAGCAGACTCACGCGCAGCATCCGTTGCTTGCCATGCATTGTCCCTGGAGCTGGAGCTCGCCTCCAGGGTAGACACAAAGCCCACAATGACATCAGGCTTCCCGTGTGATGCTGCTGCTGCTGCTGCTGCTGGTGCTGCTGCTGGTGACATTCTTGCAGATTTGGCAGCAACATGTCTGGGAGCATCACCCTCTGCTACAGCACCAGAAGGGTCTGAGGCAGCAGCCAGCTGCTCATGCTGTGCCTGGGGTTGGCCAGGCTCAAAGGACGTAGCAAGTGGGTTCAGCATGGACGCTGATTTGACAGCCACTTGACTGGGCTTGAAGGCACTGCTGAGACCAGAGAAGGCAGCAGACATCTGAGTGCCAAGATCTGCCAGCTGTTGCTGAGATGGGTACTCAGGAAAAGCAGGCACTGGCGAGCCTGAGCTCAGGGTACCCTCAGGCATGGTACCCAGCTCAGGGAAGGAGCTGATTCTGGCCATTCTGGTGATATTTGCCTGGGAGCTGCACCTTGACAGGATACTGTCCACAGTCCAGCCTGCCTTGCTGAGATCTGCCAGAGACTGAGGACGTGACATGCCCTCGTCCATGTGCTCTACTACTGTTGGCAGGCGGCTGCCACCTTGGCTGAAGGCCGAAGACAGCCTGAACTGGAGGTCATCAGTGCCTTCAGCAGTGTCTTGGGGACCCCAGGCTGCATCAGCGTGGCCTGGCAGAAGTTCAGGGTCAATGGCAGATGCTGTGGCGGGGCTTGAAAGGGCTCTGGCCATTGGGATGTCAGTGAGTGAGACTGTTGACATGGCGTCGCCTTGCGAGGCGTCATCAGCAGCGTTGGCTGCTTGCCGCAGTGGGGAGGTGTCTTTGTCGGAGGCTGAGCTGCGCCACCAGTCCTTTCGGTCTGCTTGTGAGCCAGAAGGACTTGAATCCTGTCACAGGACAAATAGCCAATCCAAATTCCGTTTTGGCAAGTTCATGGTAGCCAGCGAAGCCAATGTCGTGCAATGACAGCAGTCTCAAGCAGATGGAGCACATAGACAGTTGCAAAATTGCACTGTCATTGCTGGTGCGTATTTGTAGCAGCAGAGGCATGCCGGGTACACACATCTCAGATACTGTTGCTGCGGCAGCAAAGACTGGTACAGTTGCATGGCAAGATATGGAAAAAGCAGCATGGTAGTCACGCAGGTACTTCTGTACCTGTCACCTGAGTGGCTGACTTCAAGCCATGTACAGAGTTGTGAGTACACGAGAGATGAGAGTGCAGCACATCAGTGAACACGGTTTCTCACCAGCATGGGGGACACAGACTGTGGCACAGACTGCATTCTGCGAATCTGACTGTTCTCCCGCTGCTTCTTGCCTCCACGTTTCCCACGCCTGGTCTTATTGGTTTTGGATGTTGCATCGCTGTTCACGCTGCCATCCATGACAGTGTCGGTGTACATACTGCTGACCAGGGAGTCGTCGTTGCTGCTGTCCTTGCTGCCAATAGCAATGGGTGCTGACGCAGTCATGGATGAAGATCTGTACATGAAGTCTGTTGACTGGCTTGACATGTCAGCTCCTGAGCTGCTGCTGTAGCGCTTCATGTCAGATGGGGCTGGCTTTGGCGTCATTGAGATGCCTTGCATGGCTTTCTGTGCAGCTGAGGCAGCTGCGTTTGTGGTGCTCTCTGGCACTGGCGTGATGAAGCGCTGAGGCTCAGCATACCAGCCATACTTAAAGTAGCCTGGCTGAATGTCAAGCTTGCTGTGGGAGCCAGCAGGCTCGCAGTCTCCACTGCCAATACATAAGCAGGCATCTGGTCCTCGAGCTTGCCAGAGGCTGACACCTCCAGCTGACGCTCTTGTGGCGAGCACACGCACCTATAATTTGCAGATTCGTCTGAAAGCATTGGTAAAGCATATTTGCCAAAACGCGCCGTGTGCGCTCTCTATGGCTTACCTTCTGGCTGTCAAAGCAGAGAAAAGCGAAGTCACCCTTCAGTTTCGGCAGGAACGAAGTGCCGAGCGTCTGGTACAGCTCGCAAACGACCTCAGCGGCCTGCACACATACCACGGTTTCCGCATATTGTTCTGCAGTACGGAAGCTTGAGAGCCGTGTAAAACCGCACAGAAGCGGCACAGCTCAAGCTTCACTGCGCACGGTAAGTGGCGCGGCTTCTTTTATTTGGTTTAGCGTAGGCGTCGCATCTTGCTGGAGGCGTCGGACACAGTACTTGCGGACCAGATACGGGTAGTTATCAAGTCTCCTGCAAAATCATGTCATGAAGCTTGGCAGACTGTCCAGATATGGCTGTGATCCAAGGTTGCACTCCTGCTCCGCTTACCCCTTGAATACAGCGAAGCACGCCTCTTGAGTAGTCACAGAGAGGTCAGGAGACGGTGAAAAAACGAGCCCGGCGCCTGGACAATGAATTTGACTGGCGTCTTGGCTTTGAAACGCGCCAACTGCAGACAGACGTGAGGAGATCTCAGCTTTGGAGTTGTCTTTGCTCTGGTCAAAATGTATGGTCTTCGGGGGACAGATGCACAGGAAGCTGGCCCCCATTCTACGACGGAGGCCTGAGCTACATGGCGCGGACACCCGCAAAGCCGCTTGCCTACCAACGAAGATAAAGCCGAGACATTGACGAGGACGACGCGGCGCGTGTGCGGTACGGTCGCTCTGCGTGCAACTCTGATACAAGTCGACCGCGAGTTCAGCAGACCAGAAAATTCGAAGAGCTGTCGTATACAGCTGCAGATGTATTGCTGCAAGTAATACTCTTGCGCCTCAACAACCTTTCAGTTCAAAGCTAACCACCATGGCATGATTGGTGTCTGGGA
>JAABUO010008610.1_pt1 | contig 11504 bp, 9 predicted proteins | sample 5559291 | NCBI WGS metagenome assembly JAABUO01 (sample SAMN10711878, study PRJNA513372) | rock metagenome | isolation source: Antarctica rocks | place: Antarctica: Victoria Land, Finger Mt sud | reverse complement strand
TTGCCCAACAACCCTTGACTTTTCTAATAGATAATTCGTAATGTTTGCCCCCACAGGCTCACCCTGAGCATTGAATTGTAACTCCAGGTATTTTCCAAACCTTGAGGAATTGTTGTTCCTCAACGTCTTCGCGTTTCCGAATGATTCTAGGAGAGGATTCGTTGCTAACACCATATCCTTGATTTGCTGAATCGATGAGTCGCTTCCTCCAGACACATTGGCAATGTACTGCATTATCCGCTTTGCGGCTTCCGTTTTCCCTGCTCCTGACTCGCCTGATATGATGACACACTGGTTGTCCTTGTAGGCGTTCATATTGTAGTAGGCCGACTCAGCGACTGCGAAAACGTGGGGAGGCACTTCAAGTCGGTTCTTCCCTCGGTACGCATCCAGCATTTGGTCCGTATAGATGCCCACTGTGCGCTGTTAGCTTTGCTTAGAACTCGGACCCTGACCCTTGGCTGAACTCACGATCCCGAAATGGGTTGACAGAGACCAGTACATGGCCGATGTATGTCTGCGCCGCTATCAGCACCTCCTGCTCCCTCCTACAGCCATGTAGCCTTCCCACGTACGTAGATTTCCGCGTTCTCGAATCGCTTCTTCAGATTGTCATTGATCGCCTCGTTCGTAATCTTGCTGATTAAAGTAAGATCCGAGACTCCCACTTCTTTCTTCTTGGTACTCTCGAAAACGGCCTTTTTGACTTGGGGCTGTCCCCCTCTGGCCCCGCCAGACGAAGCCTGCGGAGTACTGGCATCCTTCTTACGGCCTGCGCGCTTAGTAACAGCCTAGAAATCCTCGAGATTAGTTTTTGAGCCCATGCAGACGTCCCTCTGAGTCAATGGCACACCATAGTGTTTCCCCTAGGTTTCCCTCAAGCTCCTTGCGCCTTTAACGATCTGTTGAACAGTGAGAAGTGATCATGCAAGTAGAGTCGTAGATGAGGGGAAGAGCTGTTGTTGCATGAACCTTGATTGCGGAGGAGTAGATTCAAGAAGTATCGGCTATGTCGGTGCCTGGAGCAATGACGTTCCTGACGCAGTGTCCGTTCTGTGAAATAAAGTGCTTAAATTTGGTGATGCGGCCGGGAAGCGTAATCAAGCTCAGCCATGCCGCCTCTCCTTACCCTCGTTCTTTTCCTTCTTACTGAGTCCTTCGGGCAATTCTCTGACAGCAGCTGAGTCACATCAGCTTTGGGAATACAAAAATCAGCTGTGCTCGCCCGTATCTCATGTGAACTGGATTAATGTTTTTGTAATCTCAGGTGCGAGAGAGCAGCTGTTGATGCTACGTCCAACCCGCAACGGATTTTCTACGAATCCTACTATGTGAAACGCATTCTCGTGTGAGGCAAAGTAAGTCCATATTACAATGCCATACCTCTATCTTAGGAGTGAAGTACACCACCGACCGCTGAAATAATTAATATGCGCCTCAAATGCTATCAAACACATGTCTATATTCTATTATCGTGTGTTCATTACTTCTTCTCCTCGTCGACGTTTGGATTAAGTTGAAATCCTTGCTCGGTTTCCAAAGGTTTATTCAGATCCAACTCTTTCGTCCACAAGCTAAGCACCAATGCCAAAGCACTCAACCCACACATTGTCAACCAGACAACTTTTAAGGAATCAGCATAGCTTTTTTGTAGCTGTAGCTTCATTGCAGCATCTTGCGTGCCTTTGATGATCTGCACCAAGCTTGTGGCGTCCCTCGAGTATTGGTCTGCTTTCGAGGCAAGGTCTGGTAATGCGAGGAGTTTCACTTTCATTTGGTTCTGAAATACTGTTCCCCCAATAGCGACCCCAACGGCTTGACCAAAAGCGCGGAAGAAAGCAAACATGGCGATGGCGAATGCAAGGTCTGCATTCGTTGAGGAGGCCTGTATTGCGAATGCCATGCTTGGGAAGAGCATCCCCAAGCCCAAGCCGCTGACGAGATTGATGAATACCCACCGTACAGTTGAGGTGTCCACATCCAGAAGGTATAGCAAGCCAGCACCAAGTATAGACAATACCCAGCCTCCCCAGATTGCCCATCTATATCGGCCAGTCTTCGTGATGAGTATACCGACGACCACAGATGCAGGCGCAACAGTAAAGGTCTCAGGGAAAACGCTGATGCCTGCCAGGGTGGGTGTTTGCCCCTTGACAGCTTCGTAGTAAAGAGGTAGGTAGTAGAGAAGGGACCAAAGGACCATCCCTTGGATAAATGTTCCGACATAAGTCACAGCAGCGGTCCGATTTTTGAAGACTACGAGCCTGATTAACGGTTCTGGCGCGACGTACTCTTCAAACAGTGCGAAGCCAACCAGACCACAAGCGCCGAGTATGAGAGGGACAAGGGTTCGCCATGAGCTCCAGGCGTACGAGACTCCCCCCTAGAGGGAGTGTGAGCGTTTGTCAAGACCTTGGATGTCTATGGAAACATACCCATGTAACCGGAATCAAGAAGCTCGTTGTGGACGCAATGAAGAGGACTGAACCAATCCAGTCGACGCGCTTGAGCTGGGCTAACCAATGGCTAGGTACGAAATTTAACTTGAGAAAGAGAGGGACAAAAACAAAGGCGACCCCGATGAAGGGTAGGTTGATATAGAAGAGCCATCTCTGATTGTCGTCAGTACCTCATACTTTGTCCAAATATCTTCTATTTGACGGGAACATACCCAAGAAACGTTTTGTGCAAAAGCTCCACCGATTATAGGTCCTGTAACTGATCCTACAGCCCACATGGCACTGATTATGCCGAACCACTGTCCTCGCATTCTTAATGGAACAAGATCCGTCACCACGATTTCAGTAAGTACAAGCAGGGCGCCACCTCCGATACCCTGCAGGGAACGACCGACGAGCAGTGTAGCGAAATTATTTGCTACTGCAGCAACAATGGCACCAATCATGAAGAGGACGAGCGAAACTATTATCACTGGCTTTCGGCCAAAGATGTGGGAGAAGGAGGCGAAGTTCGGCTGGAAGATAGTGGAGCAAAGGAGGAAGGAGGTTCCAGACCAGAAGGCCTCAATTGCTGTGCCTTTGAGTTTGTCTGCGATGATCTAGAATTCGGCCAGGTTAGACTTTGAACACAATGCTCGAGGAAGGTTTGGCGGTTTACTGGTAGCGCCACAGATAACGAAGTCCCGTCTAGGGCTACCATCAGAGTGATGACAGCCAGCGTGAGAAAGGCTAGGTAGAGACGAGCAGAAGGTTTGAATTCGGACGCGGGCGTTTTAGACTCTTCGTGGGTCGATGGCGTCTCAGTGCCATTGCCTTGTTCGTTGTCCATTGTTTTTGGTCGCAACCAAGTACTGATGAGAAGTCGTTCGGCTCTGATACCAGGATTATGTCTCTCGAAGAGAAAAACAACGATGCGTATAGATCAACAGAAAAGTAAGATATCAAAAGATATCTAGGCTTGAATGTCTGCCTGGATAGGTGTTGAGCAGGATAGACTTGCTTTTAAGAGATAAGACGTGCTTCTGATTATGTCTATACATTCTTCTAGGAAACGAAGATTATATATGTAATCTTCATACTTCAGCGACGGCCAAGAGTAAAAGTAGATTCGGGTACTCTACACCCATCTAAGCACATGGCCCAAAGCCCTAGATTCTTAGGGCAAAATTCACTAAGCCGTCGGCGTGATTTTTCATAAAGCCGGTTCAGCGAGAACACTGACACGGACGAATGTTCTGCCACTCGATGACAATGAAAGATTGATGGCCTCAAACACACTGTGTATAGTAAAAAATAAATCTAGTCGCAGATCAATACCTAACTATCTTCGTTGAAACAGCAAAACACGCAATACGTAACAATCAACAGGTTAGCATAGGCAACGCTTCTTACGCAGTTGGAGTCGATACTTCCAATGCGACAATGCGCTTTTTGATACTATTGCTTTCAGTATAAACCACAGAAGACTCGATTTATTGATGGAGCCCAACGACAATCGAGTGTAAGATCTATTGAGTCGTCATGATTTGAAGTATTCAGATATTTCCTCTGTTCTCTTTCACGTACGGACGGCCAATCATGCATCTTCGTAGACCCTGTTGCCTGCGGGGATGTATAACGATTAACCGTAGTTCTACCGTCTTCGGCCGTAACAAATGCCCGCGCCAGAGTGCAGAACCTTAGCAGAAATGAGATATGATTAGGGGTCATGGGGGTATTGGTTCCTGATTGTAGTCTAAGCTAAATGTTTAACACTGTCACGTCTCAAACTATTACTCTTCTCTCGCAAGAGTATCACAAACCCCAAATCAGGTGGTTTATCCAAGCAAAATTGTTGTCCCCGAGAGCTACCTCTATAAACGAAACTACATACATCGAAAGATGTGTAGCTGAGAAACTTCCTGCACCAAGCGCCCGCATGCCAAAGCCTAACGTGGATTCATCATACAAATACAACCATCTAGTATAGAGGTGCAAGATCTAGCCAAAGACCATCACAACCCCAAGCCTTCCCGTTACTCCTCAGCGGCAGACTCGACCATATAAGAGTATGAGAAAACTAGGCGCACCTTCCAATCAAGCCCCAGCCATAACCTCATCCGTATCAGCATGCTGCTTCGCGACACTCGGCGCTGTGGCATTCTCCGCTTTGGGTCCGTGATCCACCCACTGTCTGTATTTCTGGTTGATTTCATCCACCTCCTGAACGGATTTACCCATCATCCAAGTGTTGTTCAGAACCAACTTTTCTCGAAATTTCCGCTTTCGCTCGTCCGTCATCCTCTCACTGCCTTCCAAACCTCTCTTCTGTACCGCTGCATCGTGAATCCACCAGTCCTGCGTGAGCGGATCGTACTGAATGTGATAGTTATTGGCAGAGATTCTAATGACCAAGCCGTCTTCGTTCCACTGTGGGGTATAGACACGAGTGTATTCCTCCTCGGTGTCGAGCATCGGCGGCATGTTGCGCCTCAGGAACGGCCAATCGATCTTGCTGAGGTCCATCCCCTCAGTCAAGTCTCGCATCGCGAACGTGGAGATGTAGTAAGACCATCTTGCAGTAGCCGCCATCTCGTCGATCTCGAAGGTTTTGTCGTCTTTCTTGAACACTTGGATGGCCGCGGTTTTGGTGGAACTTGTCTGGCCGGGATTATTAGTTCTGTCTTAGCTTTGACATACAGGGTCACTTACGTAGGTAATGCGGTAGATGTCTGCGTCCTTTGTAAGCTTCTCCACCTGCTTCCTATAGGCCAACTCCGCCTGGTGAGTTGTCTCGGTCTCCCTGCGGTCTTTGTAGAAAAGGTTGATGATGTCGAGACTCTTGTCCTTATTATCGCTAACCAGTATTTGCCAAGCAAATCTAACCATGGCAACAAGCATCTTATCGAAGCTGTAGAGTTGCCATCCATTTTGCATATACCATCGGCGCAGCGTCTCCTCGAGGTGAAGGATATCTAATCGTTCCTTAGTAACGTCTTCACAAATTCTTAGGACTTGGCAATAGTAGTTTGCGTTTGAGCTAACGTCGTAGAAGAAGTCAGAGGGCATCTTGTCAACCAACTTCAGGTCATGTGCGGGCTTGGGTGTCTTGGCGCGCCGGACACCTTCATGTACACTCTTCTCGTTTGCCTTGATGTTTGCGAGCCTCTCATAAAGCATCTCGAACATCCTGAAGAAACAGTATATGTTTGAGCTTGCATAAAGGTTGAAACAGTCGCGCTTGTACGGTTGGTTGTGGTCTATATCTTGCCTGTTGCTCCTATTGCCGGTCGATGGGTATTCCATCCAGCGATGTTCGGCAGCATCAATGCGGACGGGCTGCTCGGAAGGTGTATCCATTGATGTGGCAGTGTCCTCATCCATCGAGAAGACATCAGGTGTAGATTCTTGGCTGTCATGATCCTCTTTATCTTTGGGGTTCGATCTCCCGTTCTGACCACGTTCAAGAACTCCACGAAGTAGGTTCGCCTTCCTTCCATTCACAGCTCGGCGACCTCGGCCAGTATTGTGATCTTCGGTCGTAATGGGGTCATCCTCAGCTTCTTCATTAGGTGGCGATGTGTCGTAGATATCATTCATTCTTCGATTGAAAGAATCGCGATCAAGGTCGAAGAACGCTGGTATGAAAGTCTTGAAGAAATTCTCTAGCTTCGACTGATCTGCTGCGTTACCCACATAAGCATGGTGGAGGTGAGTCAAGATTAGATGACACGCATCCTGGATCACGTCATTGTCGCTGAAGGTATATAGGAACTGGTGTCTGGGGACGGTCTCGTTCCGCTGACTTCGCTGGCGCTGAGCCCTCTGCTCCTCGTACCTGACCTGGATCTCGGTCTGCAGAGTTTTAGGCTGAAATTGACGTTTGTCCGCCGTCTTGACGCTGATGCCTTGGTGATCTAAGCTCTTCCAGAACAGCTTGTGGGTCTGCTCGCGCCAAACCTTTTCCCATTCACGCTAGGCTCAACGTCAATGACAGTCTGATTACGAATGCTGGTCAAAACTAACCTGGCTCGCCTTCCATTCTTCGGATTTCTGTTTGAGTCTCCCCAATACGATAGGAAGAACAGCAGCTGGATTCTTGAACATGTCTTCGATAACCTTTCCTCCACGATCTCTGTCATATATCTTCTTGATAATTCGTTGGTAGATCGTCTCACTCTGTCCGCCAATACCAGCTGGCAAAACAAACGAACTTCGCTCATCATCTGCCATCCAGTTAATCTGTTGTACAATCGGCTCCATCAACTGGATCGTCCTCAAACAGGCCTCGATGTTGATATCATAGTCGTGTCGCTCTTCCTCGATCCGGTGAACGGATTCTTCGAAGGCGTTCTTGCGATGCGCGATGAACCCCGAGTCTTCGGAAGCCCAAGTTGGATGAGATGACCATTCATCATTGAGGACCTCCTGGCACATCTCGTCTCGCCCGCTGCAGCGTCGGAGGCGTTCACGTTTTGGTAGCAAGCGATAGCTTGGCCCAAGGCCACGGCACTGGCTTAGCACTACCTTATCGCTGCCAATTTTTGGCTTGTTCTCGACAGTCTCGTCATTACCATCGTACTTGACGAAGTTTTTGAACCACATCATCAGGTCAGGATTGCTACCAATGAAACTGGAAGCTTTGTGCATGAGCACATTCTTGTCGACTAGATCTTGTGTAAAGAGGTTGCAAAGCTTGAGGAATTCGTTGAAGGTCTGCTTATTCGCCAGGAATTTCTTAACGCGATCGAAGAAGGCCAGTTCTTCCGCCATCGCGCTGGAGCTGCTCGTTGGCGGCATCGGCTGTGGAAGGCTTGGGACGAGCGTCGGAGAGACAGGGGGGATTTCTGGAGCTGTAGGCTTTGCTTGTTCTATCCTCGCACGCTTTGTCGGTCTTCCGTCAGCATTGGGATCCATTGCGCCAGGTATGGATGAAGATGGGAAGTTATGAAGAGAATCGGAAAGATGAAAGTGAGAAAATAAGCAAAAGGTGGACACACTGATGGCTGGAAATGGGTGAATGTTGTGTTGCGCACTATGGTTGATACCTATTGTGCGAAAGCACGAAACTTATTGATCGCAACATTCAGGGAGGTGATTCGTATTGCCAATAGGGTCTCATAGTTTGAACGCTGAATAATCAGTGTTAAAACTTACTTTATTCGCAGTTCCACTTCGAATGTTCCCATTCTTATTGTTTTGACCCGACTGGACTGATGCCTGATCCAAAGCGGCGGCACCACCAGTGATTTGCGATCCTGCTCCTCCTCTACGTTTCTTATTTTCTTTGCCTGCACTAGGAGGAGGTGCAAAGTTGCCCACTGGTGGCATCTTCATCTCAGGTCTTGGAGTTTGCACTTGATTTGGCTGCATCTGGGCATAGATGGGTTCACCACGAACATTGCTTAGCATTGCCGCATCTTCTGTCGCTTGCCTAGCAGCGGCCTGCGCTTTAGCTTGAGCTGCAGATTCAGGCAGGAATTGTTTGAAGTCCTCCAACAGGTCTGGCGCAGAACTGAAGAGCTGGGTGACTTGTGCATAAACATCCTGGATAGGCTTCGATTCCCGTTGATACGTCTGCAAGATTTCGAGAAATTGCTTGTATATCTCTGGCTGTGTCGCGAAGCGATTCTGGTGGCAGTGTCAATATTATCTGTGGTAGGTGGGTACTGATCACTTGTACCTTGATCTTATTGACATAGCCAATAGCGTGGTTAAATTCAACGGGCCCTCGTTTCTCCACCCCAAGCTGGCCTCCTGACGTTAGCGACGACCCAGGGATATTCAACCCGGCAGCCATGTGGCCTAGCGGTATCGTTTGAGGTCCATTGGGAGATGCCTGGGTTAACGAGTGCCTATTTTGGATTCCATTGGTTGCAACTGCAGAGACTGCGTTTGATAAATGTGAAACTCCACGTTGTTCTTCCTGGTGTGCAATGGCTGCAGCGTCAGCATCAACAAGCTGATCGTCTCGATCATACGAAGCACTAGCGTTATGGCTGGTGTTTAATTGGCCTCCAAACATGGGAATCTCTCCCATTCGCCGGGCGGAACTGAACGGATTCTCGTGTGTGTTCTCCACATGCTCTTGCTGTTGGGATTGCCACTCGCCATTAGGAAGAGGTCCATCCACATATAAACCTTGTCGCGCGGTGTTCCCGATAGTCTCTGAAGAATGTATACTATTAGGACCCCTTGGCCCTCCATTGAGACGACTATTAACCGACGGCATTTGAGACACTGTTGTTCCCATAGGAGTAGTTACTCGAATAGCGTTTGGATCGTCTCGCGTTCCACATTCAATCCGGTATCCAGGAGGTAGAAATGTGTTGAAACCTTGAATGAGTTCGGGATGGCCGTTGAAAAGGTTTGATACCCGATCTATCACACCTGGAGTATCGATACTGCAACAAAGAATTCAGCCGCATGATCTCTAAAACCTATGGGGATACACACGCGAGGCTTTTGAAATCTTTCATGATATCCAAAAACTGATTGTAAACCTCAGCTTTATCAACGAAACGAACTTTGACCTGGTCGAGATAACTCAAAGCGTCCTAGAGAATGAGATAATTAGTAATGACAAATGCTTGTCGGTATGAATCGAAGGAAGACAAGGGCATCTCCGATGAATGGATGATCATGGGTCTAGTAAAGAGCCCACGTTATAGAAGAGAAATACTGACATTCAAAATAGGTTGTTGCCCCTGCGAGAGCGCAGCCATCCCATTTGGGAGTTGTTGCGATGTGACTGCATTACCAAACCCCAAAAGCTGCTGGGGTGGTATATTTTGTGGCGGTTGTTGTATAAATGCCCTTGGAGGACTTTCATCGGTCGATTGCACATTGTTCGCAAAGACATTTCCGGGACCGCTTGGTGCTCCCAAAGGAGCTGAAGGTGGATTAGGTCCGGCGCCGGCGCCAAGATTCGCAAGAATGCCATTTGGTCCATGCAGAGTCGCTGGGACCCTGGAAGCCACAGGCTGCTGGAGTGGAATAGAGCCTGTATGGTTCTCGAGTGTCGCCTGGTGCTGCTCTCGCTGTTGTTGCTCTCGCAGCTCATGATGCTCGAAGTCACGTTGCATCATGATTTCTTGCTGTCGCTGTCGATCTATTTCTTGTTCCCGTTCGCGCTCATTGTTCATTGTCGCCTGTGGCGATTGCTGTTGCTGCTGTTGTACTGCTGACCCCAACGCTGGCAATGCATAACCAGGGCCGTGCATCTGATGGTGCTGAACCCCTGGAGGCGAATGTTGCTGATGTGATAGAGGTGGCCCACGGCCGGGCTGTAAAGGAGACGCTTGGGCCAAGCCTACCGGGTTAGGAAGCGCGTGGCCGTTCGTTTGATTAGCATAGAAAGCCCCTAAATCAAAAAGCATCAGTGCTGTCCTGAGACAACAATCTGGGGTTCAACTGCAGTGCCAAAAAACTTACCAGACTGAGGGAGCAATGCTGGACCCCCTATCTGAGGAGGCGGACCTTGGTGTAGTGCATGGGTAGGTCTGCTCAGAGTGTCAGCCTCTAAGACATGCTGGAGAAATCCGTCTCCTTATCCACAAAGGGAAGAGTTGGGAGGGAAAGGACATTTTCAACTCACCCAAAGCTCCCTAGTGGTCGCTGTTGCACTGGATTGTGAGGTTCATTATTCGGAGGAGGCCCACTAGAGCCTGTTGATGGTGGCCAGCTGCCTCCATTCTGTGAATTCATGTTGGTGAACCCTTCAGAAGGCGCAGTCAATCTAGAAGGAGGCGCAAAGTTATCAATCGTACAAGTCCTTCTAAAAGAGAATTTTGAATACATTTGCAACTACAAGAGTGGTTCTGGAGCTTACTAGTAGATTGGAGCTCCTGTGCCAGGAGAAGGCCGATTGCGCCCTTTCGCGCTCTCGTTCTTGCGCCTGAACCGGCGCAGAGACGCCTGTGTAAACTTCACTTGAGCAGGTACGGATGAGAGGATTTGAAAGAGCCTCCAGTTAATCACCTACACGACGGGGCAGTACGACATTTCGGTGGAGAGGACTGAAAGTGAATGTGTTTTCTGACCAGTGGATTAAGAGCAAGGATGGGCACAGGGACGTCACAGCTAAACTCTATTGAGCAAGAACGGTCAATGTTTAATCCAAATGATCACGTGATGGTCGTAGCTGATGAAGGGAATAAGGTACCTTAAGAGTAGCTTCAGACTCCAGGGACTCTCAGTTCATCAGTCATGCTAACATCTATGCTATTACATGCCAGACCATTTCCTAACGCCATCTCCCGGCCCTTATCTTATGTCACTGCCTTTCTATGACCTCTGTCTAACACATCCCTTCTATGCGTAATTCAAAGCTCCCTTCATAACCCAGACTTCTCCATTAGATACCCGGTTCACGATAGTTGACACCTCAATATTTCCAGGTTGTATCTTTGCGGTGTTAGTATTGAACCCAGCGTCAATCAAGACTCCCAACGAGCCGCGAACGTACCGTCTTTCTATCTCCTTTGCTCTCCCACCAGAATTTGCCTCCGCCTAATGACTCAACTTTCTCTCCTTCTTTCCAGGGACTAACTGGTATTATATGAGCTTCAACGAATCTTCTCAGATTTCGATGAGCCCTATCTTCACCGTCTTTTCCATCATAAGCGTTCGCTCCAAGCGTTTTATAATCCTCCGGATCCTCCCATGGTTTTCTAGGTAGTTTCTGAATTTCCGAATTCAGAGGTGCCAGAACCGTAGTATTCTGTGTGTTGTCATCCAAGCGCTTGGAGATGGTATCAATGTCTCTTGTGAAGCCAGCAAAGATATTGATAATGCGCGCATTGCCAATAACATCTGATATGGTCACATCACCCGCTCCTCCGGAAGATGTACTCTTGTCACTGGAGGGAGGTAGGGCGCTGTTTGGAATGTTCATGATGGGCTTTTGCCGATGAGCGGCGAAGTCCACGGAGTCAGAGCGCCTGTTGAAAAGATTCGGCAAGATAAGTTGTGAGACAACATTGGACACTTGGCTACTGAGAGTGAGTGCAGCTAATACAGTTGCGCATTTCATGATGGTGGTTTTTTATGGGATGAATTGCTGGC
>JAABUO010008608.1_pt1 | contig 11504 bp, 19 predicted proteins | sample 5559291 | NCBI WGS metagenome assembly JAABUO01 (sample SAMN10711878, study PRJNA513372) | rock metagenome | isolation source: Antarctica rocks | place: Antarctica: Victoria Land, Finger Mt sud | reverse complement strand
GCTGCGCGCAAGGGACTCGACAGCCGGCTCGGACGCACCGACTTCTTGCTGACTGCGGACACCATGGCGCCGGAAGTCTACCTCCTTCTCAGCCTGCAGCAACAGCCTAGCTCAGCTCCTGGCCTGCTATGCAACGAACGGCAGCACGCGCACGCGAGGCGCCGCTTTGACACGCGCGCACCTGCCGGCTCCAGAGGTGCAGCACGAGGTTGGGGAGGCCTGCGAGAGCTTGAGGCAGGCAGGCGCGGCCAAGCCGCCTCGCCTTTCTTGAGCAGAAAAGCCCTGCAAGCCCTAGCCCGAAGCCGCCTCCCTCGCAGTGAAAGCAGGCCTGTCTGCACAGGCGCGGGCTTTGTTGCAGAGCAGTGGCAGCGGCTGCACACCATGGTACGGCTGCTTTGTGCTGCTGCGCACCGACGGAGGTGTGGCGTGCATGGTGTTCTGATCACTCCAGCGCGTGGTGTTTGCGCAGGCGCCCAAGCCGCAGGCGAGTAAGGAGGCAAAGGCCATCGCGGCTGCCAACAGCAGCAAAGGAAAGAAGAAGGTGGGAGTCGCAGTGCCCTGTGCGCGTGCTGCGCCGCTTGGCTGAGCCTCTGCTCAAGTCTGTGGTCTGGGTGTGTTCGTTATCGGCCGCTTGCAGACACTGTAGCGTGCGACCAGAGGCACTGCTGAAGGCTGCGAGCGCTTGTGCTGCAGAAATGGTCGAAGGGCAAGATGAAGGAGAAGGTGAACAACCTGGTGCTGTTCGACAAGGTGCGTCTTGCCGCGTCAGGGCGCCACAGCTGTCTGTGCTCCTTCTGGCGGCCAGGCTCCTGCTTGAGGCTCTGTGTGCGTGCCCTCTCAGCAAGTGTCCTGGGCGCAGGCAACGTACGACAAGCTGAACGCGGAGGTACCTAAGTACAAGCTCATCACGCCGTCGGTCCTGTCTGACCGGTTGCGGGTGCGGCGGCCCTGGCCACACGCCACCGCTCTTAGGCGTCTATCGTTGTCTCTCTTGTGTAGAAGTTGCGCTGGTGCACCCGGAGTGCAGCCTGAGCTCTCGTAAACAGCCACTGGAGCAGCGTGTGTGGAACTGTGCAGCGTCTCCCAGAGGGCACTTGGAAGTGCAGCTGACGCCTAGGGGCCGCTGTCCTTGCCAAGGCACACTCAGACTTTTGGCAGTGCACGCTGTTATTGCTGTGCTGTGGTGGGCCGGCGCTGTCTGCCTGGCTTAGCGTATGTCAAGTTGTTGACGCCTGTAGTCTGGCATGGCGCCGCCCGTTGAATCACACCAGCGCCTGTCGGCCCCCACGGGCTCTGGTGGACAGCAGTCTATTGGCAACAGTGCACCCCACACGGCTGCTGCATGCGCTTGATGGAATCCGCTTTATCCTGAAGCGGGGCTGTGCGGCCGGCCAGGTGAACGGCAGCCTGGCGCGCGCGGCGATCCGGGAGCTGGCGGAGAAGGGCATGATCCGCGCGATTGCGCACCACGGCTCGCAGGCGATCTACACGCGCGCGACTAACGTGGAGGAGGAGGTGACAAAGGACAAGAAGCCTAAGAAGGGCGGCGACAAAGCCGACAAGGCGGCAGAGAAGGCTGAGAAGCCTGAGAAGGCCGAGAAGCCTGAGAAGGCCGAGAAGGTCGAAAAGGCGGAGACTGTGGAGAAGGCGGAGGCCTGAGGCCCTACCCTGTTAGGGTACGAGCGGAAGGCCTGAGGCCCTGCCCTATTGGCGGATGAGACGGAGGCCTGAGGGTCTGGCCTGTCTGGTCGGTGAGTGGCTGCACCGCGCATGTCGCGGGGCAAACCATGAAGGCGAGGGTCCTGCACCGGCGCGGCTGCGGGAGGGCTGCGGCAGCAGCTCTGGGAGGGCGGCTTCGGCGGCGCCCCGCGGCGCCAGACTGCGTGCGGGCTGACGGTGCAGGAGCTAGGGAGCTCTGGGTCATAAGGGTAGGCTGGATGTTTTTTTGCTTGGCGGGTGGCAGCCTGCCGTTTTCTGCAGTGCGTAGGGAGGTTGGCGTACAGCCCTGCCCGGCCGCGTGTGTAATAACATGTGTGGGCGATGCGCGCGTCTCAGAAGCATAATCGTGATTGCCTTGCCCTGCCTGTCAAGATATCTGCGTTAGCTGTAGGTGTTCTGCATTAGCTGTCAGGCACACCGTGCATCGCACTGCTTTTCAGCTGCAAACATGCGGGCACAGGCTGGCTCAACACAGCGCTTGGAGGTAGACATGCAGGGTACAACTTTAGCAGCACTACAAGGTGCATCATTGAAGCTCCAAGGTTTCAGGTGTGCAAGCTACTAGTACAGGTCGCCATCCGCTCCCAGGCAAGGCGCATACATCCCGGGCAGCCAGGGCAGCCACTGCGGCAGCTGCGCCGCAGCGCGCGCCCGGCGCGGCCGGCCAGCGGCGCCGGGTCACCAGGCCTCCAGCCCGGTGGCTGCCATGCAGGCGCGTAGCTGCGCCGCCTGCCGCGCCAGCCGGCGGCCGTCGCAGCCCAGCGCCTGCCGCGCCAGCCGCAGCTCCTCACGCAGCGCCGCCGCCTGCCGCGGCGCTCAGAGTCAGCGGCCCCGGGCCTGGGTGAGTCTCCGCTCGGGTGACCCAACAGTGAGCACCACGTCTGCGAGTGCGGGCAGGCCGCCATGGGCCACCGTGTCGAGCGTCGGCTGCGCGCCCGTGCCTGCTGAGCAGGGCGCATGGGCGACATGCCCATGCGCTTGCCGGGCTGGTCGCGTGCATGTCCTTGGGTTCCAGCACATCATCCGCAGACAAGGAAGCAGACACGGCGCGACTCCTGCCGCACCTCTGCAGCTAGGCTTCTGTGCGGCGGCCGCTGCGGGGGCGGCGGCGACGGCGAGCATGCCTCGATGCGCCAGTGCGCAGCGCATGCGCCTGATTCGAGCGCATGTGGCCCCGCCTCAGCGGCAGGGGCATGTGCACCCGTCTGGATGCCGCCTGTGTGCGCGTCTGGGAGGACACCTCCGCGGCGGTGCTCCTGCGCGAACGGGCGAAGCTCGTACTGCCATGCTCTGAAAGCCCATGTGCGCAGCAAATACGCAGCCACTGTCTAAGCGGACGGGTCAGTGCCTCTCCAGGCCGCATGGGAAATACCTGTGCAACGAATACATAGCAGGGCTGGGCAGTGCCGTACCTCGTGTCCACGGGCGCATTTGTGTGACAGCGCCTCACCGCAGGGCTCCGCCCTTGCCTGGCCGGTCAGAACGCCGCGCATCTCTGCCAACAGCTCCTCCGTGTCTTCCTGCGGAGCAGCATGAGTGCTGATGAGTACTCCCAACGCACACACTCTACACTCCAGTTCAGTCTCCTAACGATGGAAGCACGCATGGACAGCATGCGCGGCAGCAACACTGGCGGCTGCGTGTCGCTCCGGCATCAGGCAGGCAGATGGACATGGGCATACAGGCAGACCAGGTCAGCGTGCATGGCGCCCTTCGCACAACCGCGGCACGCACTGCGCGGTGCCCAGCAGCAGGAGCGGGGCGGACCCGCGACGCGAGCTCGGCGCGCAGCCAGCGCTCGGCGGCCGCGCGCGCGCCGGCCTCGCAGCGCAGCGCGCTGCCCAGGCGCGCGGCCTCGGCCGCGCGCGCCTCCGCCGCGGCGCGGCGCCGCAGCTGCAGCGCGCGCAGCGCGGCCGCCTCCGCCTCGGCGGCCGCCGCCTGACAGCGCGGCGGCAACCAAGGCTTGACCATTCTGTGTTTGGATAATATAGGCGTAGCGGGTGCACTTGCCCACAGCGCGTGCGCAGGCCTCAGAGCGCCTGGCCAGACCGGCCTCGGGCTCGGCTGCCCGCTGCCGCACTTGCAGCCGCAAAGCGGCGCGCCGCTGGCCGGCGGGGCCGCAGCCGCAGCTGCTCCGCTCAGAGCGCATGGCGCTTGCTCTGCATGCGTGTCATGCGCCCGGAGCCCATGTCCCCCGGAACGGCTACGGTCCTGCGCACCCGCTCGCGCGCGGCGGACAGCTCGGCCTCCAGCCGCGCGGCGCGCGCGGCGCGCGCCTCGCCGGCCAGCCGCTCGCGCTGCAGGGCAGCCGCGGCCGCGGCCATGGCGGCCTCGCGCTGCGCGGCCGCCGCGCCCGCGCCGCCCAGCGCGCGCTCCAGCGCCGCGGCGCGCTCCTGCGCGCGCGCTGGGGAGCGTGGTTCTTTGTGTTCCCTGTCCTGTCCCTGTGATGCAGCTCTGCTCGAGCTCTGTCAGTGGGGATGCTGCCTGGGCTCATTGCGCGGCGCCCTCACGAGTACCTCCTGCGGCGACAGAGCAGGCGGCAAGGAGTCGCAGCTGGCAGCGGGCCCCGCGCGGCACGCCTCGCCGCGTCGCATGCGGCCCGCACAGCGCCTTGCAGTCAAACAACGCCTCAGCTCGGGCGTGCGGAAACGCACGGCGTGGCTGGCTGGGCGGCAGCATGCGCGCCTGCAAACGCTGCTGCTGCTCAGCCGCGGCGGCGGCGGCGGCCGCCGCGGCCGCCTTCGCGTCCTGCAGTGCCGCATTCGCGGCCTCCAGCTCCGCACCCAGCTCCTCCGCCCGCTGTCGCAATGCGCGCATCCGGACGGTCAGCTTGTGGGCCGCGGCAATGCGTGCTTCAGCATACTTTGGTGTGAACACATGGGCCCAGGCCTTGAGCGTGGCATCAATGGCCTGTGATGGCGAGCAGCTCGCCCTGCAGTCAGGCAAGCACATGCGGAGCGGAGTGCGCCAGACCGTGTGGATGCCTCGGCCGCCGCCAGCTCGCTGCACTGCGCCTCGTCGCGGCCGGCGCTCGCGGCGGCGGCCGCCGCGCGCTCGCCGCGCGCCGCCTCGGCGGCCGCCGCGCGGCCGGCGAGCGCGCGCCGCGCGGCGGCCAGCGCGCCGCGCACGCCGTCCAGCGCAGCCTCCTTCTCCGCCAGCTGCCCGCGCAGCTCCAGCACCTGCCAGGCACGGGAACTGAGGCCCGGCGCCCGTGCTGCCCGCTCTGCCGCGACACGCTCTGGGGGGCGGGGGGCTTCTTGGGTGTGGCTCGGAGGGCTGGGCCAAGGCGGACAGCGTGTCACGGACGTCCAGCGCGGCCTCTTCAGCCGGCCGCCAGGCGCGGCGGCGGGTCCTGCCAGCAAGCGGGGCAGGCTCGGGGGTGCGGCCGAACGCCGCGCGTGTCCAGCTGGTGCAGGGTGCGGCGCTCGAGGGTGACCGTGGCGAGTGCAGCTTCAGCGGGTGAGCGCACGGCACCGCCAGGCAAGCCCACGGGACGCGTAGCTGGAAGCGGTGTTATCCGTAGCAGGAGAACTCAGAAAGCAGCTGCTGTGTGCTACGCTGCGTGGCGGCCTTCTAGAGCGCAGCTCGACTGCTGCACGGAGGGGTGGCAGCTGGAGGCGCTGGGCAGCAGCTCAGGCGAAGCCACCGGGGCGCGCGCGCCTCCTGCGCACGGCGCGCCGCGGTGGCCTCGTGCAGCTCTCCCGCGCGCCGCAGCGCGGTGTCCACCTCAGCCTCCCCCGCCGCCATCGCGCGCCCCAGGCGCGCCACGCCAGCCTGCGCGCGCACGCGTGCTCGGTGGCAGGGCTGCTGCGCTGCTGTCAGCGAGCGCTGGTCCTGTGCTGCAGCGCGGGGCACCTCCGCCACGCTCAAAGCTGAGCACAGCTCCATGGCATCGAGCGCGGCGCCAGAGTCTGGCGGCCGCGGCAGTGCGTGGTCTGCACGCGCGGTGCCGAGGTCGTCCACTGTCGGGGACGTGGCCGCCATCTGTTGCAATATTTTATCCGGATGGCTGGCAAGCTGCGTGCACTTGAAGTGCCAGCGAGTGGAAGATGTTACCGCACGCAACACCTGTATTGCTAAGACCTTACAACTTCAGCGCCCCAGGGGGTTTGTGGGACGTCCAGAGTCCCAGGCTATGTTGTCAAGCTGTGAGTCGTATTTGTATGTAACCCTCAGCTCTGACCCTCATCCTAGATGATGGTCAGGGTTGCTGCATGTGACTGATCCAGTTCATGACTGGTCCAGTTCATGAGCCAGTGGCAAGCGGCCCCTGCAACCTGCAAGCACAGTTCTGCGCTGGAGCCAGTGTGGCTGCGGACTGGGGTAGCCAGGAATACAAGCAGCGGCAGAAGTTTTGCAGCGGGTTCACGAGGAGGAGCACCCAGCGTCGCTGCTGCAAGTCCTCAGTCATGCACAGGACATGCATGGCATGCATGTGCACGCAGGAGGCAGCGCAAAGACTGTGCACCCCCCACTTGCCCAGACCTTACTGACCACGCACTGCTGGCGCCAGGCTACGCGGCGGGGTCGGCGGCTGCCGGCAGCCGCGACAGCAGCAGCACAAAGGCCACGCCGGCCAGCGCGCCGCCCAGGTGCGCGATGTGCCCGATCTGCGCGCCGGCGACTGTGTTGCCCGTCGCGCCCCTGATGATGGCCGTCTGGGCGGCCACCTCGTGCCCTGCGCAGCCCAGCCGGGAACACCTGGAACCTGGAACATCAGAAGAGTGCAGCCGCTCGGATGAATACCCCAGATTGATGCTCGCGCTGCACTGTTCTAGCGCGGGCGGCACTGGGAGAGTGCATGAGGCATGCACTGCATATATGATTGCATTCCCGCCACTGTGTTTAGTTCCAGCCACTGTATTTCATTATTGCATGGGAAATGCAGATGCTTGCTCGCTGGGCGCGCACATAGTTGATTCACGACATACTGTCCTAACACGAGGCACTCGATGAGCTTCCGGAAGTTTAAGCGCAGCTTCAGCAGCACTGCGCGCCCGCGTCACCCCCAGGGTCAGCTCTGCCTTGGGGCGCAAATAGGCTGTTGTCACTCACCTGACCACGTCACGCTGAAAGTACTGTCAGCATTTCAGTGCTCGCGAGCCCCGGCGCACCCGAGACGGCAAACAGACCGAAGACCGCGCCCGACGCGCCCAGGCTCATGCAGTTGTGCGGCATGGTAAAGTATGACGCCAGAGATCCACCTGCGCCAGCAGCGCGGTCAGGTGCCTTGCAGCGCAGGAGCACACGCTCAACAACGGAGGCACTGCAGGCCAGCGGGCAGGCGCGGCGGCGTACCCACAGAGCACACGATGTATGTCAACCAGACTCCCAGCGCGCCCTCCTCCTCTTCTACAATGCGTCCAAACACATACAGCATGAAGATATTGGAGCTCAGGTGCTCCCACGACGCGTGCGCGAACGCTGCGGTGATGAACTGCCACCTGCGCGCCTCGCACTTCAGCACCTCGCACCGCACGCACGCCTGCCAGACTGATATCGTGCGTGCACAGCGAGCGCGGGACGCAGTCGCGCCTCACTCACCAGTGCGGCGCCTGGTGGTTCAGGTACAGCAGCGGCATGAACGGCAGGTGCAGCAGGTGGTCCGCCACAAAGGCCGCCAGGTTCAGCACCAGCAGCAGAAACACGCCGAGGGACGGCGGCGCCGCGAGCGCTTTCGGCGCGCCTGCGCACTCAACAAAAGCATAGTCTGCAACCGCAGGGGCCCAAAGCACAAGGGCTAGACGCCAGGTGAGGCAGCTAGCAGCCAGCAAGCCCATGCTGTGACCAAAGTACAGGCAGTGCACAAGCTACAGGTACAGGCAGAAGTGCTTGCACCTGCCGCAGGCACAGCCGCGCTGGGCGAGCGTGTCCAGAACCTGGGCTCGCCGCCGTTGCCAGCCTGTGCACACGGGCACCTGTGCTGTCTGCAGCGCACTCTCTGTGCATGTATCTGAGGCGAAGGGTGGAAAAACTGTCTTCGTGCTGCGCAGTGTTTCAGCAGCCTGTTTGGCCTCAAGCCACAGGAGCGGCTGACACAGAGCTGCGCAGCCATGACGCAGTTGCTTCAAGTTTTGCGTGCCAAGAGTGCACAGCCAAGACAAACACAGCACAGGCCGCCGTATTCTTGCTTCACCAATATGGATGTCACAGACTCTGTGCACAGGAGCGTAGGCTGTTTAAGGAGCTCAACTCATGACTGTAATCATTTGAGATTAAACTATCATCCAATTGGCTCCAGGGTCATGCATGATCTGTTATAAGCAAGGAAGATCTGTTGAAAGCAAGGAAGACAGGTTGTTACAATGCAAGTGTAACTACATCCAGCCCTGGCCTGCCCCTACAGGACATGGTCCCACGGCAGAGCACAGCTGATCACACCAGCTTTGAACAGGAACGTGCACAGAGGGCTGCACCAGTACCGCATACAGGCCGGCCACATAGCTGACTCCTGCAGAGGAGCAGGTGTACAGCGCAGCCACGTCTACACATACAGTGCACCTGTGCCATCTTAGCCAAATTCTACCGGCCAGGTATGCAGCAAGATGTGCTGATACATTATAAGAAAGCCAATAACGAACTACCAGGTAATATATACGGTGAGAAAGACTTTTATGGTACAGACATTTGCGTCAGCTCCAAAGGTGCTGACGAACCCATCATCTGAACCTTGAACATGCGGCAGAGCGCAGCCACACAGCAACAACTCCCAGCACTGCTCAGCCACGCCGGCCCCCTCGTACTCGAGCGGGTTTACGGTGCAGCGTCATACGCGCTGTGGAGCCGCACACTGTGCAGCCATGCCCCAGCCTCACGCCCTGGGTCCAGCTTGCCCTCGAGCGCCCGCGGCGCAGCGCTACGACGAGCGCGGCTGCGCCGCCCGGCGCACGTCCCGCCACGCGGCCCGCACCTTGGGCACCAGGTCAGCGCCCCACACCACGCCTGCCGCGCGGCCAGCCATACGTCAGAGAGAGCACAGGCATGCACATAACCTCACGTCATAGATACTGCACAGATGCTGCACAGTCCTTCACACTGTTCACCCAGTTCAACCGACTTTGCCTTGCACAAAGGCATGTACTTGCACTGTCATCCGCAGACGGAGCACTCAGGTCGACTAGCACACACTCTGCATACTGGTGGTTTCTTTCAAGACAGGAGGCATATGCATCCATGCAGGAAACAAAAAATGGTATGCAGATGCGAGTCCAGTGCAGATAGATGGCCTGCTGCAGACTTAACCGTGCATGTTCCACCAAGGGCCATAATATGTGCAGCACCACCTTTCACAAACCCGGCACACCGCACCTGCAATCAAGCAGATGAAGCCAGTGTAGGTGAAGACCAGGCTGAAGAGGACACCGATCGGCGTCAGGCAGAAAATCCCGCCCAGGTTGCTGACCGAACGGTCACATCCTGGCCGGTACATGTCGCTGCCTGGCGACTTCCAGATGTCTGCATCTGCGCGCCGTATTCCAAAACACATCAGTAAGTCTGCCAAAGGCTATTGTGTCACAACGTCACAACATCATCACACAGTAGAGCAACGTCTGCTTCACAGACGTCTGCCAAAACAAAAAGCAAACACAAATGGCCTGTCAGCGCACCCAGGGCCTCAACAGCGGCGGCGCCGTAACCCAAACAGTTGATCAGACCAATCCAAACAACCAATTTCAACACACAATGTACTGCTAGGATGCGCACCCTGCAGCACATGGCGCGTGAGGTCGGCCATGACGAGCGGCACGGCGGCCAGCGCCAGGTACACTGGGCCGAAGCGGCGCCAGTGCGACCCGCGGCGGCTGAGGGCCTTCCAGTACGTGTACTGCGCCAGGTTGGTGAGCGCAGCCAGTGTGATTGCGAAGCTGATGCTGTGCGAGAAGGCCTTCGCCCCCGCCGACGCAGTGACCCCGAGGAGTCCCGCCAGCAGGAGCGGCCAGCATCAGCTTCCCACTGCGCGCAGGCCCGCGCCGTTCCATCAGCTCGATGCTCAGGCTGAAGCTAACAGGCACCTCATAGTCAAGCACCTCGACAATGAGAAATTTTGGTATGACGAACCTGCCGGCTTAGTAGCCGGCTGAGCAGCCAACAGCACAATAGTGACAACTCCTGCCACGGCTGGGACAGTATCAGACCAACCAGATGGTTAGACCTTGCTGACCTCAGCTAAACCAACCACATAACTGCAAACCAGCACATCCTGTAGGGAGCATGAATAGCTAAAAAAGTGTAGCGCAACCCCGCCAGACCTTGCTTCAAAGCACTACACACCCGCTCTGCAAAACTCCTGCAAATGAGGTGACTAGTTTACTGAGCAACATGATAAATGGCTGTGACACAGAAACAAGGTATAGTGGTGTGTCGCACCCAGCGCAGGCAGCGAGAAGAGCAGGGTGGCTATGGAAGCGGCCAGGCCGCCTGCGTCCAGGCGCTGTGCCTCATCCTTGCCACCCGGCAACACGCGGCTGGCGACAGTCTCGCCAGCCTGACGTGCGCTCGCCGCCGCCCGCGCCGGTGGCCGGGATCAGGCCCCGGCCTCGCAAACTCCAGCTTCTGGGTCGTTCTGCACAAGAATAACCAACTGTCAATATATTGAAACACAGCTTGCCAGTCACAACTCATCCTGACACTTGAGCAAGCGCATCCTGAAGATGCAAGTCACTTCGCGAACACTTTCCGCCATCCAGCAAAGACACAGCAAAGAGCTCACCTCTATCCCACCTCAACAAGAGAACAGTTACCTCAAATAAGAAGGCGCACACACTGCAAACCCAGTACATGCGCTGTACTGAAAACAGCAGGACTGCCACAAAGACCTTGCCCAAGCCACCCGCCAGAGCGCTTCCTGTCGCAAGCACAGCCGCCTGCGAAAGACTGCAAGGGTTGCGCGCGCCTCCAGCAGAGGCACAGCGGCCTCCTCGTCACGTGGCGCCATGCTGAGCGCACTTGAGCACCTCAGCAGGTGTAGAATAGAAAGTCAGCGCCTACACCAATGCTGATAACTATCTCTCCTCTCTCGTCATACGACCACCGTGTGACAGCTTGCAGGCTGCTGACCTACCCTGGCCCCCACAGCCGCCCGGTAGGAGCGTTAGGTTGTTACAGTTCTGCGCAAGTTCTTGCACACGAAGATATGGAGCGCGATCCCTGGTGGAAGAACGTGGACGGGCCCTTTCCTGAGTGGCCGGGCCCTGTCGGCGTTAAGCCTGATGGCGGCGGGTGCCACCGCGCCAGCGGCACCGTGGGCAAGATGGTTGTGCACCGCGCTGTGCACAACCACGACGCGGACGGTGCACCCACCATCGGTCACACAGCTACACAGGGGGTAGTAGCTGCCGAGCACGCCAGCAGGCGGGGCTGCTTGCGCCTGCCTTCCGCGCCTATGAGGAGGTGCATATACCTGAGAGGAGGAGGCACCCACGGCGACCTCCGCCGCCCTGTCGTCGCTGCAAGCCTGTCATTATGCAGACCAGGTCTGCTGCGGTATACCTTTGTGATGAACTTAGTAGCGTGCTGCGCACGTGTGCCAACCAAATTTTTTTTCGCTGAGCGCCAACGTCGCCAGCGCCTGTGCGCATGTCACCAGCACACCACCAGGGAGTGCCGCGCGCCATCGGCAGCCCGCGTGCGCGATCGCGCAGCGGTGCGCGCGGCGCTGGCGGCCGGCGAGAGCGTGAACGAGGTGGAGGCGGCCGGCTGCACGCCGCTGCACTCGGCCGCCTACGAGGGCTGGCTGGAGGGCGCGGAGCTGCTGCTGGGCCTGGGCGCCAAGATAGACGCGTCCA
>JAABUO010008607.1_pt1 | contig 11505 bp, 9 predicted proteins | sample 5559291 | NCBI WGS metagenome assembly JAABUO01 (sample SAMN10711878, study PRJNA513372) | rock metagenome | isolation source: Antarctica rocks | place: Antarctica: Victoria Land, Finger Mt sud | reverse complement strand
AAGACGACGTTGTGGGGGAAGCCCACGTTGTTGGTCCAGGTCACGCTCTCGCCAGCCTTGATGGTGACAGTGGAGGGGTCGAATGCAAGTCCACCTCCCTCAGCACCCAACTTGACGTTGGCGGCGTTTGCGGCCAAAGCAAGTCCTAGTGAGGCAAGTCCAAGTCCGGCACCCTTGGCGACGCGAGCGACGTCCTGACGTAGGGAGGCAGCGACTGGTGTTGCTGCGCGTGTCCTTGTCTGCAACTTGGCTGGTGTAGCCAATCTGGTTCCGGCAACTGAGGTCTTCATTGAGCAGGCCATTCTTCTCAAGTGTCAGAGTTCTCCGAAAAGCTGTATCGGTCGATGTGTGTATACGAGCTGAGGTGTCGAGCTTATTGCTGTTTCAGGTTGGGCGAATCCAGATTTTGAGCAATTTGCTCCTTCCTAGTAGTTGAAGTCAGTACTTGATGCCTCAAATTCCTATTCCGGATGTCAATTTACCCTTATCTTAGCAAGATTCTGCATTCTGGGTACGTTCAGGGGCTATCGCTGTGAAAGGGCCCCTGCAATGGGGCTCCAGCGAAAAGCCTTGTGTAGCTCCAAACAGCATTGCAAGCAGGCTTCAGGCAACACTCACCCTACAACAGTCGATACCAAGCTCAACTGTGTTGTCGTTTCTACCATCTTCAGAATCTGTGTCCTAGAGCTCGCAGTACACGTGAGGCCTTTGATTTGTGTAAACCACGCACCAGGAGCAAACCTTGAACGAGCCCAGCATTAAAGCATGACGGAAGAGGATGCAACAGTCAAAGAGCCTCTGGATCTTATACGCTTGAGTCTAGATGAACAGATTTACGTCAAACTCCGGCACGACAGAGAGATCAAGGGCAGGCTGCATGTGAGCCCCCCATCTAGCTGCACTCGCACGTTGCTGTGCCCTGCATGTGACTGTTGAGAAACGATTGCCTGCAGGCGTACGATCAACATTTAAACATGATCCTGGGGGACGTTGAGGAAACTATAACTTCTATCGAGATTGACGATGAAACTTATGAAGAGATTGTTAAGGCAGGCTTTTTGTTGACATGCAGTGATGTGGGAAGTTGAATGCAACTTCCAACTCAGTGTCAGGTTGTGCTGCAGACAAACAAGCGCATGGTTCCCTACCTGTTTGTAAGAGGGGATGGTGTCATTCTGGTCTCACCGCCTTTGAGGTCATAGTTGTTGTCAGCATACCTTCCACAGTCTGTATAATACACCATTTTTTAAAATCATCTGCTTTTGTTATGCGGAAGATCCAAAGTTTGTGCTAAGACACCTGTCGAGCCTCAGCAAGGAGTCAAGCTCCTCAGCATGGCAAAGTTGTCACGCTGAAGCTGGTCCCTGGGGATTTGCAAAGATTGCTGTTGCTGTGGAACATACAAGGAGGCATCCTCCCCAAGCAAGAGGGCACTCAAACTGCAGCCAGATCAAGACAGACATACATCAAGACAGATCAGGCTGGCCTGGGGTGAATGCAAAGGATAATAGAGCAGGTCAAAGGTGCTCGTGAAGAAATCCAACTTTGGCATTTGCTCACATGTACAAGCACTGTGCTTGAAGCATGTGTGGCAAAGTAAAGATGAATTTCAAAGCACAAATCCAGGCTTGCAAAGCCTTTGAGAAGGCCATTGTTGATATGATGCATGCAATTTAGATGACTCTATGTGCCTCATGTATATGTCATTTGGCGTGCTGTTTGTGCACCAAAAATGTTTTGCGTACATCAAGGCTCTCACAATACAGTGGTTGCTGGAAGTCTAGCTCTGCCAGCGTTGTTACGCAATACAGATCACGCAGAATGGTTGACTGCAACTGCGTGATTGCAAACACCTTGTTCCAGGCAGCAAGGCCTTACGCAGCAAGCACTCAAAGCTAATCATGCAGAGCTGCAAGGTCACTGTGCATTGCAACGATTTTACTGTCTCATTGGTTTTGACACATTGGCCTCAACACGACAACACATCGATGTAATTGTGATCTGTATCAATTAGATGTCTGACTCAGCTTCATTGAAGGTATACAACACAATACCAAAGGTTGTGAGTATGCTGTATTTTGACGACCAGGTTTCTGCAGAAAGTACAAAGCTTCATGTGTCCGGACCAGGGTATTTACTAACTGGTAGCCAAACAAGCACATAACAGCCATTGCTGCAGTTCTGTAAAGGCGCTTGATCAATAAATCTCTGAGCACAAGAAGCTACTTTACAGTACATTGTACTAGTACAATGTTCAATCCACTGTCGTCACAGATAGCCAAGCTGAATGGCTCAGTAACGGCCTAATGCAGCACCCAATATGGCTAGAACATGCAAAGCCATTCAACTCCTGGCCCAAGCAGCCATGCACAGCCACGCTTGATTGGTGTGCAACCAAGCTGAATGATGCATGCACGGTAGCATGCTAGGCGCGCAGGACATCTCCACTGTGCAAAGTGCTGATGATACATGTTGTCTACAGTTTGGTATCTAGCAAATGGCTGTCACTATCAGGTCGCTGGCTCACACTGAGCTTGACGGACAAGAAATGGCTGAGGTGAGCCATCCCTGATCTGTTACACAACGGAGAGTTCATAAGCAATCTTGTCTTCCTCGAACATACCATGGAGTTCTGTCAAAAAACCTCTGAACTTCCCTTCTGGTTTGCCGTTCAGAAACCAGTCCATTTCCCATTGCAAGAAAGGTTCGTTAATACCCTGTGGCTGTAAGCCTACCAGATTTCAGGCTTCCCAAAACGAGACCGGCTCTGGCAGCAAGATTTTGGTCTCGTGGCTTGTGCAGTCTTGTTGCACTGGCTTCAGCACGCGGCTGCCTGGTGGAAGCTTACCCTCCAGAAACTAGTCTGGGCTTGCGGACCAGGCACGCCCAGGAGACTCCTTCAGAAGCTGGCAGAGTAACAGGCTCAGTTGGTCAACCCGGCGCTTTAGGCGGTCGAGCCGATCTGACATCAGTCTGGGTTCTACGATGCAGCCTGTTCCGGCTGAGATTCATCTTGCGTTTTGGCACAGGCGGAGCAGTGACTTGTGTTGCATGGTGTCTTTCTGCATGAGTGGTGTCAGTACACTGGTCCGCATGCAGTGACGCCTCAGTACCACAGACTCGATGAAGCCCAGATCCTCTGAAGTCAGCGTGGAGAAGATGGTATCGTCGTTTGTCGATCTTCCAAAGCAAGAGCAGCTTCATGAACTGATCAGGCTCTGGTTTCGGTGCAACGGCCAGGTCAAACTGTAGAAATTAAGGCTAGTCCCATGTCCTTGGTGCAGAGCCTTGAAGGGTAAATCTTACAGCAAAGCCACTGATGCCAAAAGGCTTGCCGTGGCTGCCTTGAACGTCTATCTTTCATCGAGGTCAGGTACACGAGGATCAGTGATCTGTGCTTGAGCGGATGTGCGTCAGCGCTGCAACTCTCAACTTGCAAGAGGCCAGGCGGTTAGAGTGGGCAACACTACCCTCCGATGAAGAGGATGAGCTGCCTTCTTCCCGGACCTCCCTCGGGCTGCTGTTGGGAGATTTAGAGAATGACACCGACAATCATGAGCCAGGCTTCACGCCAACGCCACCTGCATCTGCTTTTCCGCACCGGAGTCACGTCCACCACGTGGCTTCTGAAGCTGAGTATCTACTTGGTCACCTACATAAGGTGAAAATTGTGCAAGCTTTTATCTAGCAAGTAGAGGAAGCTTGCCGCACTGAATTAATCAAGCTAGCTATGCTATGCAGGCTAAGACTCAATGCAGCATGGGCAGATTTTATGCTGAGGTTCATCAAGTTCAGGACAGAGAGCTCAGTCACCTGTACAGAATCAGAGAGGATCTGACACAAAGGCAGGTATCGCTCAGTTATCAAAATGCCTCTGTATGGCTGTGCATAAAGCCTGAGTTGTACATTCTAAACTGTTTTATTGGCCTTGCATATAGAGGCGCCAACTAGATGTTGCCGCTCTAAGGGGTGAACCATTGCCACTCAGGTGCAGTTGACATCTGAGGAGTACGAGCTTCAAGCAAAAGTGGAGCAGCAGCGGGACCAGCACTTGCAAGTATTGCGTAAAGAGCATAGTACAAAGGCTGACAGACAGCTTCAGGTGCAGACACAGGTATGCTGATCAACCCCAGAAAACGCCAATGCTTTGGGACGCATCTGTTGCTGTGATGACATGGATGCACAAATGCTCTCTGCTCATATCAAGTCAATGCAATTGTGGGGTTATCAAGCCACATGCAAAACGCTGCGTAAAATATGCACAAGCACTATTGAGGCGTCTGTGTGCAAGCTAGTAATGCAGGCCTTCATGCAAAAACAGTGTTTAGAGCTTGCTTTGTGGTAGCTGCATATGGCTGTTGGATTGGGCCAATTACTTGACAATCTGCAGGTGCACCTCCTATCTCCTTTGTCTGTGAATAAACATGTAGGAGATTAGTGTTGTGTCAAGACACAAACGGTGGATGTTGTGCAATGTGATGTTTGGCTCTGTCATTTGGCTATGCTGTATTACTTGTTGACTTTGGTGTTATGGCTCAAGGCCTCACATTGATTGTGATACAGGAGCAAGAGAGACAACGGCAGGTGGAAGCCCACAACCAGCAGCTGCAGAGACAACAGCAGCAAAGGGAACAGCAGCAGCGCGCAGAACAACAGCGTGAAGAGCAAAAGCGAGCGGAACAGCAGCGGGAGCAGCAGCAAAGGGAACAGCAAGAAAGGGAGCAGCAGCAACGAGAGCAGCTTCAGCAGCCGCAGGTTGTTTCAGTGCGTTCTCCTATGCATGTCGGCAACAAGAGCTTACATGCCCAGTGCTTGCATCTGCTGATCAGTCACGCAAGGAAGCTGCCCATCGTGCCTTCTGCGACTGACCCAGGTCACAAGCTGTGTACTCTTTCCAATACTGCTTTGCAGGTGCATTTTACATGCCTTGTAGCTTCTGGGCAAGACAGGCTTGTGATGGTAGTTTGTTGCTGCACCACAAGCTTTCTGTCATGTTGCCTGACAGGAGGTCTTCTGACTTGCAGGCTCAGCAGCAGCAGCAGGCACAGGCACAAAGTTCACAGCTTCAGCAGCCGATCCAGTCGGCACAGATCCAACAGCCTGGCCCACAGGCGCCTCAACAGCTGGCACAGCCACCTCAGAATGGAGCAATTGCTGCTGCTGCTGATGGTGGTGGCGATGCTGTCCCCCCTAGAATGCTGAGGATTTCAGACTCAGCTGCTCAGCATGAGGCACACCACAGAGCAAAGCTGCAAGAGGCACAGGTGACCTTTGTTGCGCTGTACATGCGCCGTATACACCACCAGCCTAATCTGCTACACAGCAAATACAGGGCCTGTTGTCTTGAACATGTTCCTGTCTTGCTGCTGCAATGCATACCAAAAATCTCCCATCACGCCATGAAGGCTGTCAGGCTATGCCTGTATTGGCCTTATTGGCCTTGGCTTGTTTACATGTACGGCTTGTCACTGAAGATGCATTTGCATGCGAGCTGCTACTGTCTAAAGCTCCTGATGCGTGTAGGATGCTGTCAGGGAGTACGTCGCAAGCAATGAGCACAAGAAGGAGCGGCGAGACATTGACAAGCAGCTGACAAAGGTCACGCAGCAGATCTCTGGCACCCAATACAATGTAAGCCATGCTGTCAAAAGTGCCTTCATGACAAGCATTGCCCTGCTCTAGGGCAACCTCAAGTGTCTGCAGAGGGCATCATTGCTGCACATCTTGCAAAAGCTCATGCTGTGCGCAGCTGTGAATGTCAAATATGAGGTTTGTCTGCTGCAGTGCTGATGTGACTTGGTCTGAGAATGCAAGGTCTTCCTGCCATATGAATTGGCTGCCACATGCAGTGCAATGCTGCCACAGCTTGTGTGTACAGCATCAATCACCATGCGGGTCTTGGCAGGACATGTGCATAATGTTCTTGCTGACATTCAAGAACACCGAAAACCCCAAATGGAAATAGACAAAGCTTTCCTGCAGGTCAAGATCAAAGCAAACACCATTGTCGCCCTGTTCAACCAGCTTTCTGAAGTACAGAGAGTGTATGCATACCTGCAGCTGGCTAAACGCTTCCTGTTTCAGTGTGAGAATCAGGTAGTCATGCACACACTCTCACTTGCTACCTGCTCGTACCCTGTGTCATATGTTGCTTACTCCTCCTGCAGCGGGGTTCCAAAGTGTTTGTGCTCTCTTTTGCGCTGTATTGCATGGCCCCATCGCTCTTCAACCTAATGGATCATGACTGTTGAAAAGCAGGTCAGAAATAAACATGACTGCATGTGACTGTGGGCCACTCCATGACATTGCCTTTCATGACTCCATATAAACCTGCACAGACTCTTGTAGGCAGAGCATCACAACACCGCCCACATGTTACGCTATACCAACATCTGGCCTGTGAGAAGGTCTGTTGCCCAGCAAGCATTCCAACTGTCATTTTTCATAAGGTCTTTGCATATAGCCACAACGCCTGACATGATGATTGATTTTGACAGAAAATTGGTTTTGTTGTGCAGATCTCGCTGAACCAGCCGTCCTGTTTTCCATATGCCGAAGTGGCTGTGGCAGTGGCTCAGACCCATCCAGGTTTTGCAGGGCTTATGATAGCCAGGTTGCACGAGGTGGGCCTCCATGCTGTGAGCAACACCTCACATTCTGTACGTTCTGCAAGGCCATCCAGCAGCACACCTATTGTGGAACTGTGTTTTGCCATCATCTGATACACAGAATCATGTCGGCTGATGTTCCCCTGAGTGTTGCATGGAGGCGCTGCATCTCATCTGTGCATTCTTGGTCAGTATCAAACCTTGTTGTGAACCCACAACGTGCAACAATCTGGTGAACAAAGCTGTGGACTGAGATCTTCAGTCAACTGCAGTGGTTTCCTGTCCTTAACCAACCACTTGCGCCATGTGAAGAGCCTGCTACCTGCAATTTCAGAGACGCATTATGATTTGCTTGGGTAGATGCTGATGCCTGGTTGTATGGTGACTGACAGTTCTCAAGCTAGCAAGGTGTTTGGAAGTCAGCATCTTGCCTCTAATTGTCTTCAGCACAGGTGCATCAGCTGAAAATCACCCTGCAATGCCACGTGCAGCAAACTTGTCACTTCAGTCACCCTAGATGCATTGCAGCATGTTAAGCTGCTCTGAAGGCAGTGCATGTTCATTCAACAGCGTTGCTCCCTGCTTGGCAGGTCTGCCCCTTGACTGTGCCCAAGTACCACATGTTCAAGAAGGCCACAGCAGAGCAGCATTACGACCAGATGGGGTATTACAAGGTCACAGACCCCAAGACAGGCAAGGAGGGGTACGAGCTGCCAGACCGCTACCTGCAAAGGGTGGGGGGCTTTGTGACCTTCTATGCTGCATTGATGCAGTCTGAGCTGTGGCCTCTGAGGAGCCCTAACGGTATCAGCAGCGCCTGGCAGTATATGGCAAGGTCAGACTGCTCCTTTTGGCCTTGACTTTGTGGCATCTGATGACAGCTGCATAAGCATGAGTCTAGCGTGTCCCTGACCACTATGCTCTGTGTGCGCAATGCATTCTGATGGTCATGCACGCCACATTTGCAGTTGACACTACATGATGCTGTTGACCACTTTGCAGCCTGTTGCCCATCAAACGGGTGTTGACATCTGTGCAAAGTTTGTGTTTCTGTCATGCGTGACTCGTGGCAATTCATCGAGGCCGCTCATGCACTAAACAGAACCTGCCCAGCCAGGATGGTGGTTTCAGAGCGAGCCAATGCTGTAACAGCAGATGTGCTTGTACATGCAGGTTGCTCAATAGTCTGCCAGCAAATCGCACCTCAGCAACAGCTTTGTATGCTCTCCTCCAAACAGCTGGTTACAGATTACACAGGGTATTCAAAGACCAGTTCATCAAACTGCTGCGCTGCATCTACGACAGCTTTTGGACTGTGCTTCAGAAGGTATGCTTTTGATCCATTTTGAGCTGCCTCCGCGCACCAGCGCTATAAAATGTGACTGTAGCGAAAGGTGATATCTAACAGGCAATCTGCTTGTATACTTGATGCAGTGACAAGGGCCTGTGCTCAATGATGTATCAGCCAGCTTGTACACAATACATGCTTCCATGTGTCACACACTGCCAGCAACATGCAACCGTTGGCTTCTGTGTGTTGGGAAGCTGGATGCACCCATGAGTACTTTTACCAATGTACTGTACCGTCATGAAGGTATCTGGCAGCGCCACATGGGCAGAGCCTGCTGTTGGTCGTTGATGCACAGAGGTCACTTTGCACTGTGTTTGCAGTCCACAGATCCAGACGTGAGAGCCACTGCTGCGCGAATCAAACAGTTTGTCATGGATCACACCTACAGAGAGCCTCCTGAGGGTTCTGAGCTGCCTGAGTATGACCAGTCCACAGATGTTGGCCTGGCGTAAAGAGAAAATGATGTCAAACGCGAGAGCTGAATTGTATCCAACATCAGTACTATGTTTTGGACTATCCTATGCGGCTAAGACCTGCTGCTGCAGGTCTGGCTTGCTCATGCATAGTCAGCTTGTTCATCAGGACCGCGCATGAGCGATCACGCTTCCAAACATAGGCACTCTTTGCCATGTTGTCAGATGGAATCGATTGCAGTTCAGCTGATGCATGGGTTTCCAGCATTGTGCAGGTGTATTGAAGTGCTGCTGGTGTTCTCAGTTTTGAGTATTGTTTCTGCGTAATTGCACAACGTCATGATGGTTCCCTTGCCTCAAGCGTTTGCTGCGAGCGTTTCGCATTCATTGCCTCTGGTGGTTGTCACCTTGCTGTAGGCAACGACAACAGTTGCAAGTGAGCTCGGTAAACCAGCGCTGCACATTGCCTTTGAATGACTCGTCTTTTTGTTATCGCTAGTGCTCTGTTTTGACCATGATCACAACCTCCACCTCTGCTCAGGCCTGTATCAGACAGCCTACTAGTGATAGAGACAATGTAAGACGCGTTGCCAAACCACTTGCTGCTAATTTCCCACACGACACTCGCGAGAGTCTTGTGAGGCGACTTCAGCAAAGTAGGCCTTGTCGCTTTCGGACGACCTTGAATGCCACAGACTCCTCACAGCAAGAGCAAACACCTTCACGGCAAGACTTGGAGGTGGAGCTTCAGGACGCTATCAAGCTGGAGCAGTATAAGAAAGCTGCGGAGCTGAGAGACGCCTTGAAGTCTCTTCAGCCACAAGACACTGCATTTTCACTAAAAAAGAAACTAGATGCGTTTGTGGCAGAGGAACGTTTTGAGGTGACAGCTGCAACTGGTCTCTTGTGCTTGAATGTTTGTGGTGCCTGCTTTTTTCCACACTTGCAGCTGGCAATGACAGCTGGGCAGGGCTGTGCCAGTCAGACACACTGACGGTGCTTGGTGCAGGAAGCTGCAGCAGTCAGAGATGAGCTCAGGTCTGTGGTAGCTCACAACATTGAGGAGGCTCGCAAGCGGACAACCAGCGACGCTGTGACTGAGGGCGTCAGAGTGCAGGTCAAAAGGTAATGAGCATAGTCTGCTGCCCTGCTCTGGCTGTTCCTGTAACTGCAACCTCTGCTTCCTGATTTTTGACTCAATGTTGCCAAACTGAAGCTGCATACAGGCTCCAACAAAAGCACTTAGCAGAACAATTGGCAGAAGCAGCTGTTTAAGCATACCCCAAGATTCGAGAGGCAAGACTGCCTGTGGCGCCCCTGCCAGCTGAATGTCTTCATGTTTGATGCAGTTACTTTGTGCCAAATCAGTCATATCCCCAGCACCGTCAGTATTTCTTTGCATACTCAGTCATCATCAAGAATGAGAGCAATGAAACAGTGCAGCTGCTGAGCCGTCACTGGCTCATTCACAACGCAGAAGGGCAGAAGCAGGAAGTCCGGTAAGCAGCCAAATATGCCTCTTGGTCATGATCATCACGCAGTCAGTTTGATAACCCTGGCAAAGTTGACAGTTGTGCACACAGCACGCATTATGGTTCCACTCTGAGCAGAAGTACAATGACTGCAGACTGTATCTCCGCTGTGCGCATAAATACAAGCAGTGTCATTCTATGCACTGTGCTGCCTTTTTGAGAAATGCAATTGGTGCCCATTAGTCGCCTGCTTCCTATATGTATTGCCAGTGCACAGGATTCTCATGAAATCTGGTCAGTGTCACGTCATTCATCCTTGTGTGCACTGTCTTGGCTGCTAATTAGCTTTGTTTCATCCTCACCCATGTCAGCGCAGGGGGCCAGGAGTTGTGGGAGAGACGCCTATCTTGGAACCTGGGAAGTCTTATGAGTACACGTCAGCTTGTCCGCTGTCTACACCCACAGGCAACATGAAAGGCGAGTTTGAGATGATCAAGGTTGACACTATTGACCCTGATACACAGAAGCCTCAGACCTTCTTGGCAAGCATTGCAGAGTTTGGCCTAGACATGCAGCAAGCAGCCATTGCCTGACTTTGCAAGCTACCTGTAGCATGCATGCTCCAAATCCTGATCAAATTCTGTTGTACGTTGTTGTAGAATTACGGTTATGCTTTCAGAACGGTGTGCAGCGCTTACAGGAGCACTGCCGTTTGACTCGGCCAAGCACATATACATCAGGCGCCCTCTGACTCTTTTTTGCACACTCTGTGTTGTTCCATATGCCACGGTTAATCAGAATGCATCTTGATCCACAGTATCCAATGTTGCAATATATTATATACCGTGCATATGGTCAAGTTGACAGTTGTTTGAATGTGTACATATGCATGTGTGTCAACACACTACGCCACCAGCTGACCTGCATTGAGGTCAACATATATCCAATACACAGACAGGTGAAGTATCAGAGCTCCTCGAGGAGACTCTGAGAGTGTGTGAAAGTACAATGCTTTACCCAGCCAACGGGTCTCGTCACATACTGAAGGGAATTGAGGTGATATACTGAGCAATTTACGACAAGTCAGGAATCATGTGTAGCTCATGTGCAGCAGCAAGGCCATCACAATGTGTGCATACCCTGTCAGGTGTCTCCCATTGCGTGTGCAAGGAAGAGGAAGGGGGAAATGCCTCAAGTCGTTCAAATGTGCCTTCGTTGAAGGCATGCATGATCCAGCACACCTTTTTTGGAGCCATAAAGTTCACAGTTGGCTCCAGGGTCAATCTGTAGGTTTGAGCATTGAGGATGATTTAGAAGTGAGTACTGTTATTGGCAACGCCCAAAACCATTATGCGCAGACATGGCATCAGAATAGTCTCAGCAGTGTTGCTAGGTACCAGCCCTTGCAACCAGAATATGTCCTAGCACCTTACCTTTCAGCAGTCAAGGGCTTCAAGAACCGAAAACTCATCAGCAGATTTAGATGTGGATGTCATGGTCTTCATGTAGATACTGGTAGGCTTTTGCCTTTGGCACAGCAGGTGCCTAGGAGCAACGTCATTGTGTTTTCTGCACTTCTGGTTCAGCAGAGGATGAACATCATTTTGTGTTTGATTGCCCTGCATATTGTGCCATTAGGAACAGATTCACAAACATATTTT
>JAABUO010008603.1_pt1 | contig 11506 bp, 9 predicted proteins | sample 5559291 | NCBI WGS metagenome assembly JAABUO01 (sample SAMN10711878, study PRJNA513372) | rock metagenome | isolation source: Antarctica rocks | place: Antarctica: Victoria Land, Finger Mt sud | reverse complement strand
AGCCTCGCAGTCAGTGGCCTGGCAATACTGGCAGCCTTGAAGGTGACGAGGACACTTCTGCTAACCTTCCAGGGTAAGCTCACGTGAACATGGTCCAAGTGGTGAGCACTGTGCTTGTGCCTGCATGTGTAGAATCTCTGTATGTACAGTGATGCTGACCTTGGTATATGGACAGTGCTAGCTGCAGCCTGTACCCTATAGCAAACTGCAAAGCCCGAATCGTACCTACTGGCAAAACCGGCTGAGCGCTTTTGTAGAGTGCACAAGACATGGCGCTGGCCTTCAGCTGCTCCATGGGATGCAAGTCTTAGCTTCACGCCAAATGCTGAAGGTTGCTATTGCCTGCAGGCCAATCTACAACCAGACTCTCTTGAACAACTGGACTGCTCAGAGCTACAATAGCACCCTCTACCAGAATGCCTCTGCTGTGGGCGCTGGAGAACTCATCACGCAGTGCTCCAGCATATCTCCCAATGGCAGCCTTGTTTTCACGTCACCAGGCCAAGGCTATTTTCTTGGGAAGCTTTCCATGAGTTTCTGGGCACAGTATGCGACCAGTACTCCTGACCTGCAGCTGTCCCTTGCCTCCACTGATAATACGCTTCCTCAGGTACACTTCCGCGTTTATTTCAAGCTGCTGCATTAGGCAGAGTATGTACATCCATGACATTTGTTTCTGAGCGGACTTGCTGTCAAACATGCCACAGAGCGTGCTGCTGTGATGATCCTGCTGCACCTTTTGTGTGTAACCTGTGTGCCACTCAGGCAGATGAAGTTTTCTGTCTTCTGCTCATTGAAAAGTCTTCTTTGAGTGTCAACATTGCATGGCATTGTTGGCAACAAAGCTGCACAATGCTCATGTTGCCTTGGGCTCACCAACACCATGATGCACTGCAGGGGTCATGTGCAGATCTGATTCTAGCTGATCTGACACCGCTGGCCTCTACAGCTCTTGTACCCCTTGACATGCTGAGCTACACAGTGTACCTAGGTGCCTTCCAGAACTCCTCTACACATGCCGGTCCAAACGCTCTGTCATTTCAAGGATGTCCAGGTGTGATTTCCACCTGGAGCAAGGCTTTGCGCAATATGCTGCTTACCGCTTCAGCACAGTGACTAAACGTGTCGATCTTTATCTGACTTCATCTGCATACTTGGCACTTCCCAGTTCTAGCCATGTGATGACCATGGGACTCACGTGTTGGCATTGCACCAATACTGGAGAATGCATATCACATTAGGCACCTGGAAATTGCAAGTGCTCAGATGTGCATCAACATCATCTGTTGATGTCCTGACAGCTTTCTGCTTGTCATTGACATCAACAGATTCTTGACCAGTGTGTTCAGGGTCTGTTGCTGTAGCAGACAACTTTCCCAGTCAAGATTCAGCCTACAACAGCCGTGACAGTTTGCCATGGACAGTCCTGAGGCCATTTCCTAGGTTCTGTGCTGGTGATGCAGGTGTGAGTCCTGAGAGCATTGATCAGGTTGTCTTCAGTAACACTGGGGACCTGCCTCAGCAGCTGTGCCTTGACAACCTGGTGCTGTTGGATGGCAACACAGTTTTGTGAGCTGCTTGCCTGTGTCCTCTGGTGTTTGCGTCTATCAAGTTCAACAATGTACCATCTAGTGAGTGTGTTCATGCCATGTTTAACGCTGTGCACCTGCACAGCTGCTGGCGTATGTCTGCCAGGCAAGGTTAATGACAAGAAAGCTCAGCAAGCAATATGTAAAGTACACCTATACAGGGTGAATGGTCTCTTTATGCATCTTGCATGCTATTGTCTGCATAAATGTCAGTATGATCCACCTTGCCAGGGCTGCCTTGGCAGGGCATGCAGTAAACTACAAAATTTTGTCCAAGGTTCAAAGTTTACTAGGTAGATAATTGGGAATGCAGTGGGTTTACTGCAGAGAACTGAGAGGCATTTGAACAGAGCTTGTCAACTGCAGATGCAACACGTGGCAACGGCAATGTGAGCGGACATAAGCTATAGCTGTTGCTATGTAGAATAATGTATCCGACATTCACATCGACGTCCAATAATGTTGCATCACAACCTTGATCTTTCTTCTGACCCTAGTAGTGTTTGAACTACAGCACGGAGACGAAAGGAATCTTTCGACACCAGCTGTAACGGTCTGCACTGTTGACTGGTCAACTCTGTAGCACATGACTCAGGTGAGGAAGAGGTATGCCGATTGGCAGCTGCCTGCTCACAGCTGGCCCCCAACGACTGTAAAATCCCTGACTGGCTCACAAGGAACTGTGTGGTTTTACACGCTATCTTCTATGGTCTAAGGCTCGTCCGTTACACCAGCAACGGCTCAAATGCTACAGCTGTGAGGAGGATACCATAATGTGATAGGCAAGCGAACGGCCTCATACGAACGCGCAGGATCAAGATCAGCAGGTTTTGAGTCATGGCTTGAAGTGAGACTGCAACATGATGCTGCCCGAGTACAAGGAGCCACATGCATTCCACATGCGTTCCACATGCTTCAGCGCGTGCGACGCAAAGTATTGATACCACAGCTTTGGGCAACTAGCGGGTTTTCTCACGTCATGATTACGCGCTAAGTTCAGTCATGAAACGACATCAAATTTGAGCTGTACTGCAAACAGCGCAAGAGCCCGAAAGCAAACTGAAGCACGCCAGAGTGTCACATTCAAGCTGACACGCTGAGCTCTGCTACGCCTGCAGAGGCTGCATTTGCCCCGAGTTTCGCTGATGATGGCTCTGAGCCAGGCAGGAGCTCTTTTGTAACCGAAGTCGGCTTGTCCAGTATACTGGTAGGTGACTTAACTGACGCTTGTGAGTACCAAGCGATGCACTGCCGCTGCCGGTATCTGGGATGCTCTTCAACTCTGCTTGACCACGCTTGCGTGTATTGTAGGCCTTGCACGGCTGCGGAATATCATACCCTGAAGTGGTACCTGCTGTGCTGAGGCTTCTATGCAATACCTGAGCGGCGTGTGGGAGTCACTGACAGGCCAGGCAAGCGCCAAGCGGAAGCGGTCAGGCGATGAATCAGCGGCCTTGCCTGACAGGATGACAAGCCTCAAGCTTTTCAGTGACCAGTGTCCAGGCCGTCAACAGTCGTCCGCTACCTACTCACGGCTTCCAGAGGAAAACCTGCTTGACTCAAGCAGCTGTGCCACAACCGGATCGTACTTCCGGCCACCTGGCTCGTTCAGCACATCAGACGACTGTTTTGTTTCTGGTTCATCGTTCTGCCAGCAAGCACAGGACCCGACCTTCAGACTTTTACCGCCAGTTCAGTCCCACGACCAGCCGCAGGGCAGTATCAGCAACCGTGCAGGCTCAAACGTCAGATACTCAAGTCAACCAACATCCACACAGCCAAGCTACACCGACTGTTCACAGCATCACCACTTTGTGCCTCACGCTTCGAAGTCCACTCAGCACACCTTCTTGCAAGCTCAACAGCACCACTCTTTCACCGCTGCTGCACAGAGCTCCTTACCTCAGAATCAGAGCGCATCCAGCTACTACCTTCCTGGCAAGCAGACTGAAAAGCACAGCAAAGCAAGTCTTTATCAACAGCAGCCAGCAGCACCTGCTACTTCCACTGGCCTGTTCTGTTCTGAATCCATCTCCCCTGAAGCCTGCTGCAAGCCATCTCCAGTCTGTGCTGATGTGCAAAGCCCGGACCTGGACCTGACTGAGTCAGTGGCAGACTCCCCAGATGACAATGATATTATGGACGAGATCATGTCCTCCCCAAGCACTCCCATATCTGGTGTTCTGATGGCGTTCCTAGCTTTATGCCAATCCCCTCAAGTTATCACTGCTCTGTCCAAGCTTCAGGCCTCCCACCTTCTGCCCTGCCCAAGTACATTCTCAGTTCTGCCCTTGAGCGTTCAGCTGTGCCCTGAGGCTATGTCTACTGAGCTTCTGACAGCAGGGTCTCTGGTGCAACAGTGGAGCAAAGCATCTCAGCTGGAGTGGACCTTGGCTGGCATGTTTGCACTGTCCCTGAGAGCAGGCTTAGACCTTTTGGACCTGGATACAACTATGCTGCTTAGCCTTCTATGGAATCTGGGTCAGAAAATCCTGCTGCATTGTGATGCCAACATCATTTGTTGACGAGCATTGTCAGCATCACTTTGCATTTGATGGAGCAGGACACCATAACCCTCTCACAGTTGAATCTAAATCTCAAGACAGCGTTGCATTCTGTAACGGACAGTCCTACATACTGCAGTAAGCATGCACACTTGGCAGTACCCTACTTCATGCACAGGCCATTCATGCATCTGCTGTTCTGCATTCCATCTTACTCTTTGGTTGCTACCGTGATGGCTTCTAAGCGTTGCACAAGGCTGAGCCTTGAGCCTTGACCACATTTGCAGCCCTCCTTGATGCAGACCTATGCTTACCTTCAAACTGGTGTGGCAACATTGTGCCCACCTGACTACTGTGTTGCCCTGCAGAGAGCTGCTCCAGTCAGTACAACTCCAACCTGACAGTGATCACCTCCAACTACCTGGCATACACCAATGTTGCTGCAGCGCTGGCAGGCCCAAGTACACCAGCACAGATTCGCCACTGGCAGCAGGACATGAAGGCAAGCCAGCTGGAACTGCTGAAGAGGTGACACCTCACTAGGCACAGCTTCATGCCACATTGTTTGCAGATGATCAAGTCTGCATGAGCAGCAGGCACACCCAAGTTGGTTTCTGCTGTGCAGCTGGTTGCTGACCTGCAAACACCTCAGCATTGCGCAGCACCTCAGTCAGTACTTAGGCAAGTACACATACGCATGCAGCAAAAACCAGAGTGGTTCTATATACTGTATACACTGTGTGCTGTAAATACATGTAAACAGCACAGAATTGCAGCAAATGGTGTGCTGCCCTGAACAGGTGTAAATGGAGGATCCACATGGACTTGGGCACAGATGTGGTGCCTGCCCTGCAACAGATGCAGCAAAGCAGATGCAATGCCAAAACTGCAAAGTGTGCTGTGCCAGATTGATGCAGAAAGCAGACACAGGAGAGCTATGGATGTGCAATTGCAAGCTCACAGAAGGCAGCAGGCCAGTCAAGCACAGCAGGCACAGCAGGCTCAGCATGCACAGCGTGTGCAAGATGCTCATGCCCAGTATGAACAGCAGGCATTTCACCTGGCTTGCTGTCAATCCAGCACCAAGCCTCCTAAGCCTAGAGCCAACTCACGTAATGATCAGTCATCTCAGCATGCTAGGCTGCGTCAGGAGGCAGAAGACCTACACCAAAGCAGCTTGAATGGCAAGTACTGGCAGACAGGCAGCAGCACTAGCCATACTGCATGCCCTCAGCAGGAGACCTTGATTCCTTTGGGGCAGAGAGCACGCAACAGAGCAGTCAGGACCAAGCTGTCATGGTAGTTTTGGAGCAACCAATCTGTGCTACAACACAACAGATTCAGCTTTGTTCAGTCCAATTTTTTCTGGCTAGAGATTTGTTTTAATCCTTGCTGATTAAGACTGTGCATCACTGGAAACTGCCTGCATAGGCTTTCAGTGCATGCTTGACAGTCATACAGTGTGTGTGCCCTTGCTGATATTCATGTTTTCATTCATTGAGCATGACATGTTTCTTGCTACATGTTCTGCTCTCGTTACATGTCCTGGATTTTTGGTGAGGAGATAGAGAGACGATGTGGAATTTCTTTGAAGTTCGAATAAAGCATTATTCAGGGAATAAAGCAATGGCAAGGGGGCGGTAATGCAGTGCAATCGTGTGTAGGCAGTCAGCGTGTAGTGTACATCAGAGTTTGCACCTTGTCCAACATCAACATGAGTTGGTTATGTCAAATAACACAGCATAGCCTTGTAATAACGTCACTGCTCAACTGGCGAAAAGCACTTGTTTATCAGCTTCACTAAATTCAAGGAATCTGTAAATGCCAGATTGCTGTTCGACCAATACCCAACAGCTCACTCATCAGACACAGCAACAATGTCTGTTACTGACTCTTCTTCAGCAAAGACAAGTGCTACACCTTTTGCCAACTGTGGCAAATCAGGCAGCAAAGTCAAAGGAATGCTCAAGCCATCAAAAGCGATCATGGCTGACTTTGCCCTATGACCTTTCTGGAGCGCAACAGGAACCTTGCTGTATCGTTGGCTGAAATGGGTCAAGACAGTGCGATACGCACACATTGTTGCAGCTACTTGCAGAGCTTCCTCTGTTGTGCTATGCTTCTTGGCCTTGGCATGATCAACCAGCTCAGGCTCAAACGTAGCTTCATGTATGAGTAGAGTGCATTCTCTCCCAGCTTCCTGTAAGGCTCTGCAAGGTCTAGTATCCCCACTGTACACCAGCTTCCAGCCGTCTGTGTGCAGCATGACCAGCCCATATGCATCGTAACAGTGATTGACCGGCACAGCTCTCAACGACTCCAGACCTGCAGGACATGACACTTACATGTGCAACCAGCAACACAAACTACAATATATATTTATATATATGGGAGAGTTCAAATTGGTGCCAACTAGCAAACAGGAAGACATGACTGCACTGCATGCAAAACAACACAGCACAAACAATCGTAGAGTCAAACTGCTTTAGCGGCTTATCATGCATGCAGTATGTGCCCATCATGAGCATTCCCTGTACCACAAGCAAACTGGACTGTCAGCTCACCTGTATGCTTGAGCATCTCAAACTGCTGCTGCTGACTCATCCTGTTGAGCTGACTACAGTGCAGGAAGCTATACCGCAGCTGCGGAGCAGTGCTGATGTCTGACAGCCACTTGGCAGCCTCTGAGGGTCCCACGACCTGCACACAACATATCAGCCATGATGACTCATGGTTGACTAAAGCTGACAGCTGGGCTTGCCTATGATGAGTCAGGCCGCATTGCCTTAGCAGCCTGCATACAGCTGTGCACAACCCTGAATGCAATAGGAAAACAGATGGCAATTATTGGCAGTGTCATGTGTATGTTCTGCATGCCATCTTTGCAGGCACACTGCTATGAATGAGGTAAACATGCAAAAGTGCAACAATGGCTATGTTCAAAAGACGCACCTGCAGTGGTGGACTTGAGGCATGCCGGGCTGCCAGGATGGCGGGAAGTCCAAGCATGTGATCGGCATGCTTATGGCTAATCCACACCAATGCCAAGCTGTTGACCTGCACACAATGATGGTGGTGTCTCCTTGTCTACTGGTGTTGAAGACTCACAGCACTGACTCACTGAGCAACACTCATGATAGACATGTGACCATTCAGCTCCTAGCACACCTGCCTCAGCACTCAGATCTTAGCAGGCACCAGTCAGTGGTGAGCACAAGACTGTTGTCCTTTTGTGTCACTTATGTCAACACATTTCACATCATGCTATGTTGGCTAAGCTTGCATTTCAATTACTATCATTGCTATCACATCCTGCCATAGGTCATCATATTCTCTTGCAGCCCAAGCAGGGTGAAATCAATGCCAAATGCAGAATGAGATCTCAGGGTCACAAAATGAAGATAATCTCTGTCCATTACCTGATCAAATGCAGCTTTGTGACCGTACATACGCACTAGCGACCCCCAGGAACCCTCCCCTGCATCCAACAGCACCCCCCATCTGCTGTCCAACCTGCATACAGCAGACAATGCTTTCCTGCAAACTGAATGGGTGGAAAATCTGCATGCATCATGCACACATCCAGTGTATCCCAAAGAGGCAACTGCATGAGCTGAGACTCATTGCTGCAGGTATGAATCTCTCTGTATCTCTTTACCCTGTCATGGATCCCATTTTGAATCAGCCACAGAGTACAAAAAATGGTTGACACAGGCACATACCAAGATTAGCTTTGATGACAAGAGCCTTATGCATAGATGGGCTAAAACCACACAGGTGTTTGCATTCAGCCTCTGTGCTGGTGTGTGAAGCTCACCTGGTGTGGATGGCACTGGCACCCCTGTACTTGGAGGGCTCAGCTGATCCAGTTCCCAAGAAGTTGACCTGCACATGCGTGATGCGCCACTCACCAAATGCGCATCAGGTGCGTGGGATGTTGCAAGCAGGGCAGAAGCAAGAGCAGCTCACCCATGGGCCACAATCATCATGACAGCCATGTATCTCAACTTGTCTGCCAGCATGTGCATGCTGTGCATGCTGTGCATATTGTGCATGCCGTGCATGCTGTGCATGCTGTGCTTGCTGTGTATGGTGTGCATGCTGTGTTTACCTTAGCTACAGCAGATCGAAGAAAAGAATGCTGCATGGCATGGCATGGGGATGCATCATGTCAGCAGGCATCATTCAGGTTGAGTCATCAGGCTTGCAGAAGTTTTGCACATACACATGGACTGACAGGTGCAGAGAAATGCCGGAACATAAAGATCATGACGTGACTTACCTGAGTTTTGTCATCAGCCCTCACACAGTCAGGTCCATGAGGCCCTCTGTATATGTCCTGCTCAGGTTCCTCTGAAGAAGATGAGCGGACAGGCCTGTGCTCAGATTTGGCTGCTACACTGTCAGCAAGATTCTGACCCTCAGAGGTAGGTGCATCCACACTGTTTCCTAATAGACCAGGCTTTGGCTCTTTTGACAGGGGGGTTGACCTGACATCATTGGCCTGCTGTGACACAGCTTCTGTGGGCACCAGCTGTGGCAAGCCTGACAGCAGCTGTGGCCTGGACTGACTGGAGCTGGAGGGCAGAGCAGTCTTTAGCTTCTGACGCAGCTGCGCTGCTGCACCAGCATTTGAATTTGGCACCTTGCCACTGCTGCCCCCGCTGCCGGTTGTGGTGCCACAGCTGCTGTTGGTAGCAAAATCCTGGCTGTCTGATATCTTGCGTTTGCGATAATTCAGACTAGCAGCCTGCTGCGGCTGCTGACGCTGCTGCTGCTGCTGCTGCTGCTGCTGTAGCTGCCAGTGATGCTGACGACATCCTTGTTCTGCAGTTGGGGCTGAAAGCTGGTGCTGTTGATGCAAGCGTTGACTATGCAAGAGGCCTGACTGACTGCAGGAGCAAGACTGAGGATTATGGTGATGCAACTGCTGCTGAGCTGCCTGACTGTGCATGGATGGTGCTGAGTAACCAAACCTCTGAGGCTGCCACATGTTACCTCCAATAGCATTTGGACTGACGATTGCCCCTGGATAATGCAAGCTGCCGTCAGAGGCAATAGGGACTAGAGCAAAGCCAGGAGGGGGAGCAGGCACCTGGGGCGCATTGGGGAATGGCCCCACAGTATGGCCCTGGGGATGCATAATCGGTCCAGGCAATCCCAGCCCCTGATGCTGAGTGTGAAATGATCGCTGATCTGGCCAGGCACCATGAGTATGATTGCCAGAAAATCCAGGCTTAGCACCATGTGACAACAGGCCATGTGACATGCTGACAGCATTGCCGTTCCCCTTCTTCTGTTGATGACTTGGCAGCTGGTCCGGTTTCAGCAGATTGCTTGGAGTAACCTGGTAAGAAGAACTTGCAGGAGACACATGCACAGAGGCAGCTGCTTGGGGCAGAATCGTGCTCTGTTGTGATGCAGCTTTGGCAGGCTTTGTCTGCTGAAAGAATGCTGGATGGGAGCCCTTGAGCTGCTGAACAAACCGTGCAAAAGCTGGCTTGCTGTTGAGAAGCTCCTGTTGCACTTCACCTGCACAGCAACATTGCAATGTGAACCTTCCGGAACAAAGAGCCACAGCTACGATCCTGGGAATTGTGTAGTAGCTGGTATACAATGTACACTGGTATATGGTGTTAGGCCATATAGAACAGACAGGTTGTGTGTCAGTCTATGAGAATAATGCAAGTGTGTGGCCATACACTGAGAGCAAGAGTGACACTGGTACATACAATGGGCAAAGCAGGCACAGCAAGAAACGCTGAGTTTCAGTCAATCTGCCGGACTTTGTTTGTTGCCGATGCAAAGATCATTCACTGCCAGGTGAGCATGAAGATGCAGCGGCCGGTTACAGCTTGCAAGCTGGCACGGCTGTTGCAAACAGTACGCGTCCCAGAGACGCTAACAAGTACCTAATGATGGTGTCCTCAGGTCTGTTGTGTCTCTGTCAGCAACACAAAGATCCTTGTTGCCACTGACCACTTTTGTCACTGGACCGGCCACGAGTGCTAGCAATCTCTGCGCTGCGACATCTGCCACTATTGGCAAGACTGGATTGCGTGCCTTGCTTCCCGCTTTGTGCAGCACAGCCTTCCTGAGAGACTCCATGGCCTGCTTGTTTGGCATGGCTGTCAGGTCAGTCTTGCCATCAATCTGCCCTTCAGCAGTCATCTGCTGTGCATGCTTTGCGGCCAAGTCATCCATTGATTCTCTGACTTGAGCTGAAGCTCCAGGCAAATTTGTTGCACCCAAATTTGAACTTGACAACATCTGCTGTGCCTGCTGTGCTCCTGCGCAGCTGCTGATGTTGTCTGTGGATGGAGGGGCCTCCACAGCTGTGGTAGCAGCTGCCTGAGAAGCAGCTTCAGTCACCTTCTTGCTGACTGCAGTGGCGGGAGCCTTTGAAGGCGGGATTTTGGCGCCAAAAGGGAGAGGGAACACAGCTGGACTGAGCAGGTGCAGCTTGGCGGTGGCCCTCATCGCAGACTGGAAGATATGGAGTTTCCCTCCATTTAGCATCACCTATGCATCAGTGCAGCTTTTGACTGTCAGCCATGCATATCAATGCTGCTTGCACAAATGCAGATCATTTTTGTCATCACACATCATGCAAATCATGATCATACTGTGCAATCAAACCAAACAAGCAACTGATATCATGAATGGCAAATTCATGGCCTGATTCGAAGTGACTTCTGACTTGTGCCATGATGACGCTGTTCAAGGCTATTTACAGCAACATGACCCAAACGCCAAATGTCTGCAGCTACTATCCCCTGTTTTCATCCAGAAAAGTAAAACAGACTGCATGGACACACACCTGTTGACCTGGCAGTGACTTGCTCCATCTCACATAAGCTCCTTTGCTGCTGATCTTGGGTGAACTGAGATGAACAACTCCAGCGCATCTACACAGGATTGCCTTTTAGAACTTTGCTTCACACATACAGTACGTGCAGAAGCAGTCAAATAAGCAGGATGCAGTGTTCTTGACCCAACACTGCCCTTGTGTAGTATGGACAGTAGACTGCGTTTACCATGCAGTGATTTGCTGCAAGGAGCAGTCTGCATCTAGTAAAATGCACTTACTAGATGCATTGGAGATGTGCAAACTTGCCGCCGCCTTGGTCTGCAACATAGAGATGCTGCAGTGCCTGTCCATGTGCATATGCCAATTGGCATGCACCATGCATTGTACCAGCATGTCATCGGCACCAGGCTTCACACAATGTACGTACATACTCACAGCTCAAGAAATACCAAAACAGAGCTGCTGCCAGAGGTTTGCTGCTGGTGAACTACAACACTGCACAAGAGGTATGGGCTGCACTAGCTTGCTAGCAGATGCCGCTCAGCACACAACTCAACGCATTTCCCTCTATGTCCATGCAAAAACGAGCCTAAGCAAAGAGT
>JAABUO010008601.1_pt1 | contig 11506 bp, 16 predicted proteins | sample 5559291 | NCBI WGS metagenome assembly JAABUO01 (sample SAMN10711878, study PRJNA513372) | rock metagenome | isolation source: Antarctica rocks | place: Antarctica: Victoria Land, Finger Mt sud | reverse complement strand
CAAGGTACTCCGCCCGCGATTGAGATTTGGTGACCGAAGTGTGCGTCTCGTGAAAGAATTGCAGTTCGCTTTGAATCTACAGCGCAAATGTGCGTAAGTGTTATGACTAAAGACTCCGATGCGCTAGGCGCAATTACAGCTTCGATGGAGCCGGACTCATCCCTCCTTGCGATGGTGCAGCAAGGTGATGAGCAGGCGATGGCGCGGCTATTCGAGCGTCACTCCAAGCTGGTGTATTCGGTGGCCCTGAGGGTTCTTCGCGATCCGGCAGCAGCAGAGGACGTTTTGCAAGAGATCTTCATGCAGATCTGGCGTACTCCGACAAGCTTTGTCGGGACCCATACAAGCCTTGCAGGATGGCTGGCAGTTGTTTCGCGGAACCGGTCCGTCGATCTCCTGCGGAAGAAGCGCCCCACCGAATCATTCGAGGATGTTCCGTTCGCGTCTCCCTATGATCTAGCCAACGATGCTGAGCAGAATCTGATGCTGGAGAGGGTGCGGATTTTGGTTGCAGAGCTCCCCGAAGAGCAGCGAAAAGCGCTCGAAATGGCTTTTTTTGAGGGATTGACACCTTCGGAGATTGCGGAGAAAACGGAGTGTCCGCTGGGCACTGTCAAGACGAGGATCAGAAGTGCGGTGCAGGCGCTGGGGAAGGCTTTCAGGCCATGAACTCGACCGGACATTTCGAGGAGGATGATCTCGCTCTCTACGCGATGCATCTGCTCGCGGAGCCGGAGGCCTCAGCTGTCGCGCGGTATGTAGCGGATAGCGAGGAAGCGAGGCGGCAGTTAGCGGACGTGCAGGCTAGCCTGGCGGCGTATGCGGAAGCTGCGGTGGAGTTGCAGGCGGCGCCGAATGGAAGCCTTGACCGGCTAATGGGGCGGATCGCGCAAGAAGAGAAGACGATCGCCATGCCTGTGACGGTCCCGGCAAGAATCGCTGTGCTGGCGGAGCGTCGGGGTCTGCCCCGCAAGGTGCTGCCGTGGATTGGGTGGGCACTTGCGGCGGGCATGACGGTCGCAGCAGGCAAGCTATACCAGGACCGCGCGACGCTGCACAGGATGCTGACTGCACAGACGGGGCAGGTGACACATCTGTCCGCCGATGCCATGGCCGTGTATCGCGAGCGGGATGCGCTGAAGACGAACGTGGCGGAGCAGGCTAAAGAGCTTGAGGCGCTCCGAATGGAGGCAACGAGAGCGAAGAGTGAGACAGCGAATCTGCGGGCCACGGCTGCTGGCCAGACGGCAAAACTGAACGAAGAGACGGCCAAGGCGGGCGAGCAGACTGAGGTAGCGGCGAATGCGATGCGAGAGCGGGATGTACTGCGAGGGACGGTAGCAGCGCAAGCGGACCAGATGGCCCAGTTAACGATGGATGCGACGAAGGCGCGACAGGTGATGGAAGCGCTGACCGATCGGGGGGCGCTGCGGGTGACACTGACCAAGCCGAAGACGAGCGCGGCTCCTACGGGGCGAGCTACCTATGTGGCGAGCCGGGGCACGCTGGTGTTTCTGGCGAGCAGTTTGGCTCCTTTGAAGCCGAACAAGGTGTATCAACTTTGGATCATGCCCGCAGATGGCGCTAATCCGGTTGCGGCAGGCACGTTTGCGCCCGATGAGCGAGGTAACGCGAGCGTCGTATATGAGCAGTTTCCGAGAGCGGTGCCGGCGAAGGGATTCGCCGTGACGATCGAGAATGAGGGCGGTTCGCAGACACCAACGCTGCCGATTATTCTCGCTGGCTAAGAGTGGCTGGCAAGCTTTCGCCCTGTTTGACATCCTGACGCCTCATGCTGTGGTCGAGACGAAAGACCAAGGTGGAATCATAGTGGCAGGAATCCCTGGTTGTGGTCCTCCTGTAACAGAACCCGTTCTATATCTCCGCCCGCAAGAACTGACGCGCCGGCCCTTGCGTCGAGCAGGAGACCGGGCTCGGCGCCGAGGCTGCCGCGGCACACAGGAAGAAAGCTGTAACGGCGCCTACCGTTCGCTTGCCGTCGCGCCCGCAGCTCGCTTGTCCTGGCCGGTTTCCTCGCTGAGGTGCTCCTGCTCGCTCAATTCCTCGCCGAGAGGATGGTTGCTGATACCCTGTCCGCTCGTTGCCGTGCCCTTCTCGTAAGCGTTGGGCGCGGGGGCATTCGATGGTTCGGTATTGTGGTCGTTCACCTTGAACTCGGTCACACGGTCGTTGCGGTCACCGCCGATCTGCACCTCTTCCGTCTCTGTATAGAGATCGTACGCAGTGCCATGCTTGCCCTCAGCCGTGAGCTGTAGGGGGTCGCGTCCTGCCTCGGCTGGATCACGATTTTTCTCCGGTTGAATGTGTGAGTCGTTGCTCAATGCCATGAATGTCCTCCGCCACGTTTCAATACTTCACTTTTATGACCGCCAACCGGAACTGCAGATCTGTCTGCGCCGGGGCTGGTCGCTACCATCCTACAAGCTAACGCAGTCAGTCACACACTTCTGTATCAAACAGCACAGGGTAAGTCTTCCCGGCGTATCTACGGCCAAGCGGTGCTGCGGCGCTACACTGGCAGTTCGGTTGGCTTCGGCCGCTTTCCATCTGTTGCACTCCGCACTCTCAGGCTTGACCTGAGGCACAAGGAGCAAGACACAAAGCAGGGAGGAGGCCTCGGCAATTTCCCATCCCATTCAAATTTGTTTGCTTGAGCTAGCTGGTACCTCACCGACGCACGCATGAAAGAGCCAGTCTAATGTCAACCACAGAAGCCGCCTTCCTGTTCGCTGGCAGCCTTATCCTGACCGTCACGTCCAGCGCGGTTCTGTCCAGGCGAATTGAACAACTGGGCCAATGGCTGCTTTTGTCAGAGTCGCTGCTGGGCATCATCGCCGCCTTGGGATCGGATGCCCCCGAAATTTCCTCGTCACTTTCTGCGCTGCGCAACGGGCAACACGACCTTGGCCTGGGGATCGTCTTCGGCTCCAATATTCTCAATTTGGCCGCCCTGTTAGGTCTGAGCGCCATTCTCGCGGGGAAAGTTCAGGTCAGCCGCCGAACCTTGTATCTCAATGGTGGCGTGGCCGTTGGAGTAATGGCGCTCACGACTGTCCAACTCTACGGCATCTTATCTCCGTTGGTGTCGGTGGTCCTGATCGCAGCAATCATGGCGGTGTATGTGGCGCTCACCGGTGTCTCGCCCGCTTTGATTCAACGCGCCGCCCGAATCGTCGGCCTAGGTGGGCAACTTGGCCAGACCGTCACGGACGCCAACCGGGACGCCAAGAAGGCAGAGACATCCCGCCGCCCATCCTATGCAGATATCCTCGACGTTCTGCCTTCGCTGGTATGTATCATCCTGGCGAGTGTCGGGCTTGTGCGTTCCTCTCTGGTCCTTGGGGGTGCCTGGAAAATTCCCATGGCAGTCCTTGGTACGCTCATCCTTGCAAGCCTCACAAGCATTCCCAACGTCGTGACCGCCGTGCAACTAGCGTTGCGTGGACGAGGTTCTGCTGTTCTCAGCGAATCGGTTAATAGCAATACCCTCAACCTGATTGCTGGTGTATCGCTTCCTGCGCTTATCCTTGGCCGCGTATCCCTCAGTCCTCGATCGGTTCTGTCCTTGTGGTGGCTTATAGGAATGACGCTGCTCGCTTTAGGCCTTTCTTTTGTCCGTGGTGGTCTGGGGCGCAAGAGCGGCGTTTTGCTCGTCAGTGTCTACATCGTGTTCGCTTTACTCATGGTATTCACCTGAGGAATACAGATGCGAACTCTTTCAGCCCACCGCCGCGCTACTCGAGCGTAGCCTCATTCGAGTGCGTACGAGCGCAGGACGTGACATTGCCCAGGACACTGTAAGCGCCTTCTTACATGATCAAAGTAGATAAGCTTGAGTTTGAATCCGTGAAACCAGCTTGGAGGGTAATTTACACTACGTGTGCCTTCTAAGTACGAGAGCTCTGATTTTCCCCTTGCTCATCGCCGGTTCTTCCGCAGCCTTGACCACATTGGCAAAGCCGTTCCCTTACGGTTTGAGTGCATCCGCCCGGACGAGCCAATGAGGATCGAGGGACACAATCCCAATATCGTCTACAAACGCCGTTACAGACAGGGGACGTTCGGTCGAGGGATAGCTTTGCGTCGTCCAAACCATCTGCCCCTTGCATAGCACACCGCCACTTGAAGGGGAGAGGTCATTCGCTGCCTCTCCACACTGATAGGGGAGGTGACGGCAAGCGACATAAGGCTGTTGAAAGGTCTCTGGTTTCAGCATCGCTTCTGCTCCAGGCAAGTCGGGTATCAACCTGCCGATCTCTGATTATTGGACTGACGGCTCTTGAGCCGGGATGCCTTGCGGAAGGTTCCGGACTGCCCCCTCTTCGAACAATAACGGCGGCGGCCCTTACCAGCCCACTAAAAGTTTTGAATTTCGAACAGGAGCGGCCTGGATGACCTGCTGCTCGATACTGTCCAGCCGATTGTTGATCTTGACCGATATCCCGCCACCAGAAGCTGTCGAGCGACTGCTGTGCGGTGGTGGTTCGATCCAAGGCGGCGAACTTCTTGTCGATCCGCTCCTGAGTCGTTTGGCGGAGTCCGCGGCCGAGTCTGTTCCTGCTCTTTGGCAATTGAAGCGGGAAGGCGCGCGACATTTCGCACGAGCAAAGGGCGCGGCGGCGAGCTGGCCGAACGACCCGCTGCTGCAGTCCGACGTGTGGCGGATCATGAGCGAAGTCGAACTCATCCAGCGTCTTGACCCGCGGCAAATGCGCCTCCTTGCTCACGCATGAGCGGCATCCTGGGCTCATTCTGGAACTCGCGCTCGGCAGCCTCCGTGAGCTGAAAATCGAGCCACCGACCGCAGATCGCCTCGATAGGCTGATCCGATCCGCTCTCCGAATCTTTGAAGAGGAGTTCGCGCAGAGCTTGTTCGAGAGGCTCGCTCCAGAGGGTAAAGGACCGGCTCGACTCATTGCTGGAGCCGATCCCGGCGGAAGCGGTTCGCGTTCCGCTGCACGATCTTCGTGCCGATCCGGGGGCCTGAGATTGGCATCTAACTGCCAAGATGGAGGGAACAAATGAGTTGCTGCAGCGACAAGATGGAGCCATTGAAGTCAGAATCCTGTTGTACCCCGCGCGATACGGCGCAACAAGCCTCAATTTCTATGCGCGAAACAAAATGCGGTTGCGCACCGGTGGTGGAGGACAAGCAGACTCGTAAAGTTGTGGGCGTCGTCACCGAACGAGACCTGGTCCATAAACTGGCTGCCGAGGGCCGCCTTGCGTCTGAGGTTCACGTTGCGGAGATCATGAGTCCCGTCTCGGCATGCTGCGCTTCGGATGCTTCTCTCGAAGAAGCCAGGCAAAAGCTCCGGGAGCACAATACAACAAGCCTGCCGGTAGTAGATACAGCAGGGAACTGCTGCGGAACGATCAGCGTTCACGGCCTCTGAGGTACAGCGCAGGAGAGGCGTCACCAGCCGTTCCTCGAAACGGTTCGGACGTAAACACCACAGACTCTATGCGCTAGAAACAGGAGAAGACGTGAATTTCAAACGAGGACTTCTATCGATCGGCGTTGCCGTCGGGATGACGTTGACGACCGGGATGCGGGCACAGCAAACCAATGCCAGTAGTGGTCAGCTAGCTCAGGACCAGGAGAATACATTGAAGGATTGAGCCGCTCTCCAGTCCGTGGGATCCCGTGCAGATGGGTACTCAAGGGTGGATGTGAGCGCAGAATTGATGAGAATCGGCATGGCTTTTGACCCGACCATGCCGATCTTGGGTATGACTCTGTTAAAGTTGCGCTCCGATCCCAGCGGCACGTAATGCTTGCTCCTGCGGACCGCGACCTGCGCAGCAGGCAGCGAGTTTGCCGTCCACCACGACTGCCGGAACGCCCTGTACACCGTAGCCCTTTGCCTTCATGACCACTTCGGGCTGCTTCATGTCGTGCACGATCACTTCGCAGGAGTTGCAAGCTAGCCTCTGGACGAGGGAAATTGTCTCATCGCACAAACCACATCCTGCACTGAACACTTCGACGTTTCTCTTTTCGACAGCCATTATTATTTCTCCTTGAGCGCTCCGAGAGATTGAAACTCCGCCGAGGGAGCGCATTCGCAGCGGATAGGAATGGGCCAACTGTTCCAGACAGAGGCCACCACCAGAAGTCCTAGCCCGGCATACAGAACTGGGTTAGAAGCGAGAGAAAACTTGCCATACATTAGCAACGCCGCCGCAATGACACCGAGGACGAAAGGGATATAGCCACGCCTTTTGTTGGCTCTGAAGGCGAGCATTTCCAACCGCCACAACTAAAGATGTTGCGGTCAACGGAAGCAAGTATCTGGTTGAAACCAGAACTCCCAGACCTATAGAGGAAAGTAGGCCCGCGTAACTAGGCCAGCACGCAGGACACGCTAGCTTCGGCAAGAGTGCGAGCCCGATTCCTGGTGCGGCAAGCAAGTTGCTCTTCACAGAGGCATTCATGTTCAGAATTCCTTTCCATCGAGGTTGTCGAGAATCGGGCACTCCCCCAAAGGTCCACAGCCGGAACAATCTTCCGTGAGCCGCAGAAGACTCTTGCGAATGGCTTTCAGGTGAGCCATCTTCTGTTCAACATCTGCGAGCTTTGCCTGTGCACGCTCGCGAATGTCGGCTTTGGTTGTATGGGCGTTTCCGCGTAGAAACAGCAGCTCTTTTATCTCGTTGAGCGAGAATCCCAACTCTTGAGCGCGCTTGATGAAGCGAATGCGTAGCACCGCCTCCGGGTGATAAATCCGGTAGCCAGCATCGGTGCGATCACTCGGCGACAGCAGCCCCTCGCGCTCGTAGTAGCGGATTGTCTGAAGGTTGACCGTAGCTTGCTCTGCTAGTCGGCTGATGGTGAACTGCGGCATGAACTGACTATAAAGTCTGTACCTAGGTACAGAGTCAAGACCAAACGATTTGAATCATCGAGCCACCCATAACTTCTTTTATGGAGGGGTCTGGCCGTGCCCCTTGGGTTATGAACCCAAAGATGCTGCAAGGAAGATGATGGCAGCACATTTGTCCTATATGACGACTTATCGCTCACTTGGACGCGTGGATGCGGGAAACGGCTGGAACTACTTTTTGCCGGCTGACGGTAGGATACCGTTCATGCGCAGGTACTCAACCATCTGCCCGTAGTGATCGAATGCATGCGCAACACCGAAGCCGGCGGTTGTGGCACGCGTCTCGATGCCTGGCTGCGGCGACTTGACGACCTGAAATGCGTTAGCCAGGGTGAGCGTGGCAACGGCCTTGTGCGCGAATGCAAAGGATGCCGCCAGTGCCGCAACGACGTCTTGCTTTTTTGTGAGGTTGCCGATTGCTTTTGTATCCACGTCGGGCTTGAGGCCGCTGACGATGCCGTACAGCAGATAGTTGACCTGGGCGACGTGGGTGGCCTGCTGGGCGAACGTGCGCACCGTGGCGAACTGCGTGGTTTGTCCCGGAACAAAGATCGATGCGTGCGGCGCGAATCCAAATTTTTGAGCGGGCATTGCTTCTACCAAGCCCATCATTTCAAGTTGAATAATGTTCAACTGTGCGTCGTACGCGGTCGCGGGCGATGCGGTGGATTCGGCCGCTGGCGCTTTCGCGCCGTTCGACCCCATCTGCGCGGTTGCAACCAAAGAGCTGACGCTTAGCACAGAGCACGCGATCATTTTCCAAACGCGCATGGGAGACCTCCACAGGGTGCTAGTTGAAAAGCGGCATATGCAATTTCAGATGCCGTGCAGTGGGCGACGTCCCAGAATAAACTGCTGGGGTAGATTTTCGTGAATTCCGCCACATCGTACTGCCGAAGGTCATCATCGTGAGAGCTATTCCGCTAAAGGTGTAAGCGCCGTCGCGGGGCCGTCGAATGGCAGGAAAAGACTGAAGACGGTTCCTTGATGTCCTTCTCGCTGGCTGCTGCGAACGGCGATGCGGCCGCCGTGCCGCTGCATAATCTCGGTGCTGATCCAGAGGCCCAGTCCTGTGCCGCTCATACCCTTCGTCGTATAAAACGGTTCGAAGATGCGTGCCTTCGTCTCGGCGGACATGCCGCTGCCAGTGTCCGCAAACGTTAGCGCAACCCCGCGTCGGCCTGACTTCCAGTCAAGCGTTTCCCTACTTCGGATCAGCAGGCGCCCGCCGTGCGGCATGGCGTCAATTGCATTTCCGAGCAGGTTGCTGAGCACCTGGCGAATATCCCCTTCGTAGACGCGGATCGGCTTCTGCTCTCGATCGCGTTGCTCGACCGTGATCGCCGAGTTGCGCAGTTTGCCCTCGTACATGGAAAGCACCGTGGAAACGAGGGTAGGGCAGCTTATCTCCCGCGGCAGGGCGCTCTGCTTATGGAACATTAACGTCTGGTTTGCAATGATGGAGACCCGCCTTAACTCCTCGTCCGCGGTATCAAGATACTGGTGTACCTCGTCGAGATCTTTTGATCCTCTGGCCAGGAATAGCAGATTCGTGACGGACTCCAGAGGATTGTTGATTTCATGGGCGATTGACGAGGCGAGGCGGCCGACCGCTGCCAGCTTTTCGGCCTGCATGAGCGCCAATTCTGCTATATGCTTCTGCGTAACATCGAGCGAAACCCCTGTCATTTGTGGCAGTGTCCCGTCCTCGAACTGAATAAGGCCACCGCTCGCTGAGATCCAATGCAACGAGCCGTCAGGCCAGACTACGCGGTACTCTGTTCGGTAGACCGTTTGCTCCTGAATTGCGCACTGCACTGTGTGAATGACGCGCTCCCGGTCTTCGAGGTGAAGACTCGCGAGAAGCTCGATATAAGTGAACTCATCCTCGGGCTTATAACCGTGGTGCGCCTTGAAAATAGGCGTGCTGTTCACCAGCGTGAGAGTCGCGATATCGAGGCGGCAATAACCCAGCTGGCTTACTTCGGCGGCAATCCTATGTGTCTCCTCGCTCATTCGCAAGGCATCGTCGGCCAACCGGATGTTCGTGATGTCCACGACGACGCCGGGGAAGCGTATCGGGATTCCAGAGGCATCGCGCTTCAACCGCCCAACTGCAGAAACCCAACAAAGTGAGCCATCCGGCTGCAGCAGGCGGTATTCCTCTCGGTATTCTTCTCCAGTGCGCATGGCGCGCTGGATCGCCTCGCCGGCTCGTGCAATGTCCTGGGGGTGGATATTGCGTGTGAATTCCTCCAGGCTAACGCCTACCACAGCCTTCGCGGGGTCCACCCCGTAGATCCTGGCGAAGCCCTCGTTCACGTAGACGCGGTTCTCCACGACATCCCAGTCCCAGGTTCCAATTCCACGGGCTACCGTGAGCGCGAGCCGAAGCCGTTCGTCGGTGTTTGCGAGCGCCTCTCGCGTTTGACGATCTTCTGTAAGGTCTGTGTGGACACCAACCCACTCGCGTACCGAGCCGTTTTCGTCGAGAGCCGGCAGCGCCCTTATGGAGCAAAGCCGGTACTGCCCGTCCGCACGGAGGACGCGGTGTTCGAATGCGAATAATCGCTTCTCGCGCACTGCTTGCTGCCAGTTATCGATGGTGGGCTGTGCATCGTCAGGGTGCACGGCCTTCGACCATCCGTAGCCGCTGTATTCCTCCCGCGTCTGGCCGGTGAATTTTGACCAGGCTGGCTGCGGGCCGTGCATCTCGCCGTTGGCGTCATTGGTCCAAAGCACTCCGCTGACCGCCTCGGTTGCGATCCGGAAGCGTTGTTCGCTTTCCCGGAGAGCGTTGACGACACTTTCGTCAAGCACGATTTGCGCCATTGAATCCGATTCGTCCTCGGCCCTAACCTTCATGCTTTATAGCCCCTGGGTTCGCACAATGGGGCCGCAACGCGTGTCGCCCAATTGAACTCATCTATTTTATAGATTGTCCTGCATGGTGCGTTTCGCCGTCGGACCCTGAGCTCTGCGGTGATTTGCACGCAGGGTAGTTCCTCCTGCGGCCCGGTTTTTAGCGATGTCCCGGAGAACTTCGAGCGATCCTCGGCAGCCTTGGTCAGCATATCTGCCGGCCACTCGCGGTGATCTTTGCGAAGCAGCTCTGCATCGACATGACGCCGGTCCAGCTTGATTCCCCGCTCCTTTGCCGCCTGCCAATGCTGCCTTGGTGCGCTTGGAGATGGCTTCGGCTTGCTGCTCAGCACCCGCATCGCCGAGCTCCTGCCCTGGAACGTCGAACTTTCCACCCATACATGCAGTCGCTGGATAGTGCAGTAGGAGTCAGGTCTAGCTGGCCTTTGTAGCCGTTAGAGCCTCGGCTTCAATTCGGTTTAGGCTGAACTGGATCTCTTGTACCGCTCGTTGGGCTGCAGGCCGCCAATCCTCATCCTTGATTTCGGTGGCGAACAGCACGACCTGGAGTTTGTTGCGTACAAGATCATCAAGCGTATGCCGAATCGCGGTAACAGCCTTTTTCCGTGCCTGTCGCTGCGCCGAACGCACCGCAAAGAAGATGATGCCATGGAGCACGCCGACGGCGAGCGCGGAGAGCGCCGCCGCCTTCCATGGGGCAACATCTCTGAAAAGCGCAAAGAAGATCGCAACCACTGCAACGCCTACACCGGTGAGGATAAGCTCCAAATGTTCCAGGAAGGTTTGCATACTCATAGCTACCCCTCTTTAGATATCCGTTCAGCGTGCGAGCATCCTGCTTGGAGTGCATGACGCGCTCACCTTTTGATTCTCAAGTGTATGCTCATCGCTTGTTGATTGAGAAATTATCTGTCGCAGGTTTTTGGAGCTATTTGTCGTATGCAGCCGTGCGAGCCAAGAGGCGGGACACGGTGGCGGGATGAATCTTGAAGAGCCGAGCGGCGTCCGCCGCAGTCTTCTCCCCTTTGTTGATCAGGCGGACGATCTCGATCTGCTGTGTGTCGGAGAGCTTGGGCCGTCGTCCGCCGATGCGGCCATCTTCGCGGGCAGACTCCAGACCGGCGCGTGTGCGTTCGCGCAGCATGGCTCGTTCGAACTCGGCGAAAGCCCCGACCATCTGCATCATCATCCGTCCTGCGGCCGTCGTGGTGTCGATGGCCTCGGTAAGGCTGCGGAAGCCGGCTTTGGCCTCGCCCAGCCGATCCATGATCGTGAGCACGTCGCGCAGCGAGCGCGAGAGCCGGTCGAGTTTCCAGACGACCAGAACGTCGCCTTTACGGAGCTGATCGATCAGGCGCTGCAGTTGGGGCCGGTCCCACCGTCCGCCGGAGGCTTTCTCGCGGAAGATGCGTTCACAGCCCGAATTCTTGAGCGCCGCTGTCTGGGCGGCGGTGTCCTGGTCGCCGGTCGAGACTCTGGCGTAACCGATGAGCATTGCGCAAAGGTATCGCCAACTGTATGGGTTATGCAATACAGTTTTGCAACACTGGAACCCGCATAAACACTGGAGCCGGTTTTCCTTGCATAGACGAACGATGCTGTTGAAAAACTCCTGCGATCGAAGCGCTTTTACTTTGGTTTTTTATTCTTTCTAACGAAGTGGGGTACGTCAGTCTGTCGCCACTGTTATCGAGCTTCTTTGTCTCCGGTTTAGG
>JAABUO010008594.1_pt1 | contig 11512 bp, 7 predicted proteins | sample 5559291 | NCBI WGS metagenome assembly JAABUO01 (sample SAMN10711878, study PRJNA513372) | rock metagenome | isolation source: Antarctica rocks | place: Antarctica: Victoria Land, Finger Mt sud | reverse complement strand
AGCGAGCAAGCTGGACCCTAGCTGTAGATGAGGAGAATGAAGAGCTCTTGGATGAAGACGAGCTGTTGACAGAGGAGGACAGGCAAAGGCCAGCTGTTGTTGGTAAGAGGCAAAAGTTCTTTACTTCAAGCCTGCCAGTGCTGTTCCATGGCAAAGACGGTGCTGCAAACATCCTGTCTTTGTAGCATCAAAGTGCTGCAGTGACTTCCTCACATCTACCAGATCCCTCGTCATCTGGTAGCTTTAACCTCACGGCTCTTTGCTATGGTTGTAGCCGTCAGTCTCATGTCCAGCCTGGTATTGTATGCTGATCAGCATGTCACCGTATCTGGCCCATGCTTATGTAGCAGGGACAATGAAGTTAGCAGCCTACAGCATGCAGTTGCATCACATATTGCCATTTGCTGCAGCTATGGACGACTGCGAAGTTGGCGCTGGCAAGAAGGCTTGCAAAAACTGCACCTGTGGCAGGGCAGATGCTGAAGCTGCAGTACAAAAGGTGGACCTTTCACAAGATATGCTGGAGAATCCACAGTCCGCATGTGGCAGCGTAAGTCTGGCTTGGTCTCTGGCTTGGCAAACACAGCAGCTGCATGAAGTTTTTGCTGCATGTTTGGCATTTTAGCAATTTTCCTGATGCGCAAGTAACAAGCTCTCGGTCGCAACCAGTTCATTTGTCCGAATGCACCTCGCATTGCTATGCAAATGCTAGTAAACTGAACAGATTCAATTTGACAAGATGAGTTGTCATAACAATTTTGTGTGTCTGTAGTGTGGCTTGGGTGATGCATTCAGATGCTCCTCCTGCCCGTATAGGGGACTGCCTTCCTTTGAAATGGGCAAGAAGATAGAGCTTGGATCAGACTTCTTGACAGCTGATGCTTAGATTGGGTTTGTTAGCTTTGTGCAGTGCAGCAGCACACACCAATCCCGGTTACTAAATAAAGCCTGAGCTTGATGCCTTTTCAACGCAAGCCTGCATTGTTGATTGAGCGGAGCTGGCAGTGTCCTCCAACAACGAATCAAGAGCAGGTCACATCAGTTGTCAATCCACCAGACTCAACGTATGCCAAGCTTAGGTGCACTGCACAGAGTGCTTGTCCTGCAATCTAGGATATTTCACTCTATAGACTGAATGAATTGCAGTCTGCAATTCTTGTGTAAGAAGGCAAATCATGCTAAAAAAACACTTTCGCTCTGCCTACTAAGATGCAGGGACATTTTCTGGTGTGATGAAAATCCAAAGCGTGCAAACCAACATGAGAACTGCACCCAAGGTAGAAATTAGGTCAAAGAGCGGGACATCAAAACCTCACATAGCAGCAGCTTTGATGTACCTGAATCCTGTAGTTTATGCAGCATTCCTTTCTCATCACTCAAAACAGCATGGCATTCTGCTGATTAGCATCACAATATTGGGAGGTCTGACACTCTCTTCATACGCTGAGTTGCCTTATTTGCCTTAAGGAGGCAACGCCTTTGCTGCAGTAAGTACTGATTGCTTAGTGAGGGCGCTGCGTAAGGCTATGAGTGCAATCAGCATGTGCCATGATTGCATGCAGTGCCATAAGTGAAGAAGTTTATTGCAGGTCCTGCCAGGGTAATTGCTTGGTGCTGCTGTTCTGGCTGTCTTGTTGTGTTCTTTGCAGTCTCAGTAATGACTGAATGTGTCACTGTTCTTGCTTGGGCAGTAGTTTCTGGAAATTGCTGCAAACAGCTTGAAAGACACCATGCACTGCTCTTCGGGCATTCCTGCACTTACGCATGAATTACGCATGAACAGATATTTGGACCCAGTCTGGCAGGAATGTGCCCACGTGTGCATAAGACTCTTACCTACAAGTCCCTCTGATATTATATTGCATTTCTACAGGAAACATGGACACTAGTGCATTTCCCAGGTCCTCAAGAGGCTGCAAAATGACATGGCTGGGATTCACATTTGCTTCAGCTTAACAAACAATCTAACGCAATGGTGACAGAGTTTGAGTGCTCTTGCATAGCAGTCGATTGTCACACACCCCTGTATGCGGTCTACGTCCAAGTCTGCCCTGTTGCATAGGTCCTCCTTTGGTTTTGACCTGCCTCCTTCTTTTGTGCTCGTCAGTACTCTTTTCCAAACGGCCGGCTTTGCTCTTGTTGCTGCCAGGGAAGGAGACTGACATTGCGCCAAGTCAGGAAGGAGAATAAAAACCTCCGAGCCTGCAACTGCAAGGGTTTGCGTGTAGGCCACGGGTCACGGTGAAGCCACGGCTGGGGTTTGTGACAACGTCACAAGCAACAAAATGAGGCGACCGCAAGCTTGACACTCGCGGACAGTTCCCAGTCAGTCCAGGCAAGGCAATACTCTTCGATTGAGCTTCTGGTTTCGGAGCTTTAGTGATTCCAAAAGCTTCTAAAGGCTTTCCGTGATAGCTTCTGAAGGCTTTGCAAGCAGCCGAGCAGGCAGCATCCAAGCAGACAGCGCTGAAGCAGGCACCTAGTATGGCCATAGCAGGAATCTTTGCAGCCAGATGCGTAGGCTGAGATACCGGCAACATACATGCAGCTTATTGTGCTTGCAGCACGGGACATCATTAAGCCCAGTCAAAGACATGGAAGCAGGTAAATATCAGAAATGCGTGCTTCCACGCCCTGTACTCTGCAGCCATTTGCAACATTGTGCAGCAGATGCCTGTGTAGCTTCTGCAATGTGTGCACAGCACTTCCAATAAACATCTCTGCGCTGTTCCTCTAGAATGCATGCTCATTAGATTTACAGGCCTTAGAGTAGACTATGTGATAATGCCATGACGTTGAACAATAAGATCTTACGATGATTGGGACAGGAAACCTTTGCAGGCAAAGTTGGCCGCAAACAAACTTGACCACAAGCAAGCGATGATATCACTTTACGTCCTGACAAGAACAAGAAGTTGAGGCTTGCAAACTGTGTTTGTCTCTGTCAAGTCAATTCTGTCTATATGTGTCATCTGTTGCCCTGCTAACCTACTCTAACATACAAAATGTACAGGACTGCTCGGGAAGCTGAGCTGGCATACTGTGCCTCGGATGCTACTGTGTGCACTTGCGGACGCCCTCATGTAAAGTACTGACTCGTATGGAACATTGCTGGCAGGACCAGGCCTCTAAAGTTCCAGTGGCTTTTGCTGTGTAGGGAGCAGCCCGAACCTCTTCTTGCAAGTCAACCTTTCCCGCGAGAATTTGTCGTCAGGCGAAAACCTGGCTGGGTGGGCTGACTGAGTTGCAGAACCGTCTGGGGCTGTCTTCTGCGGCACAAGCCGCGAAAGTGTGAGCGTTACGCAGGTCCATCGACCTGCGTGCTTGAAAGGGTCCATCCAAGCGTGCTTGAAAGCCTTACCAGCATTGTGTACACCCGGTTGCCTTCCGCATCATCGTAATACATCAGGTACATGATGGCTGATCACGACTTAGCCTTTTCTTGCAATCTCTGATGGTGCTGTGGAAGTTTTGCTGTGTGGCTTTGAGAACCCTAACCGCTGGCAACTATGAGCTTCGAAGTGAATTCAGGTGGTGATGACTTGCATGCAGGTTGCGCGAAACTTTTGCGCCGCGCTTTCATAAAGGAAAGCGCATGGCTTCCAGGGTCTTGAAGCAGCTTGGTGAGAAAGCCTTTCAGCCCCTCAAGATCGGAGATATCTGGCACAAGCCAGCCATCTCAGCTAAAAATTTTGCCAAATTGAGACGGCAAACTGTGGCAGAGGGCAGGTCTGTAAGGCGTTGCTTGATGTTGTTCAATCTGTATTGCGTAATAGCTTTGCTATGTGAGTCGGACAATAATCCTAACTACTGCTGCTGCTGCTGCTGCAGAGAGTGGGAGTTCGATCAAACCTCACCCAGGGCTGGCTTTCAAAGAAAACCAAAGGGGCACAAGCACGACAAACTAGCGGCATTGAGGTGCGCAAACTGCTGTATCCTGTGGTTTGTTGTCAGCTTCACAACCAACCCTGTGTCACAAACTGCTGTCCCTGAAACTGGAGTCTGTCCTGGCAGGCAAGACGAAATTCAGAAGAACTTGGATGGCATGGCAGATCGCATACAAACTTATCGGGTAATTGCTTTTTGAACCCCGTGAATCAGCTTTTCTAGCTGTAGGCTGCAATTCACCTTGAGTCCTGTGAGTACAGGACTCGCGTAAGCTGAAGGAGGCTTCCATTCTGGATCAGCTACTGCTGACGCCAAAGCAACGCAGGCTAAAACAATACCGAGAAACCAAGTAGATCAGCCTCAGTATCATCAGCGACACAAGTGTACCACTAACACACCTAATTATGCTGTCCCTGAAAGAGATCAGTACGCATGAAACAGATTGGGACCCAGAATCACTTCGGGTCACTCTCAATGCTAGACTAGATGCCAGGCTGGTACCTCACGGCAGCGCCATGCGCTTAGATTATGGTCACGTGGTAGTTCTCGACGATTTTATTGGTGAGCCAGAGCGTCAAAGCTTGATAGACACATTGACGCAGCCGGGGTGGGACCACAGCCAAGGGCCCCCCTCAAGCTCATGGGAAAGGGAAACGGCTGATGGGCAGGGCCTGCCAAAAACATGGGGTCTCAAAGACTCAGTCCTTCAGGAACTTGCCAAAGGGGAGCTGCCGGCAATGCAAGAAGTCCACACCCGCCTGGCAAAGCTGTACCCTGACTACTTCATTGCACACATGCCATCACACCTCATCCAGACCAATCAGCAAGCAGCACCAGACAGCCACAAAGTGCAGAGTCCACAGCTTGACAGATCAAAGCAGACTGTTCTTGGCGATGGCATTGACAGTGGTGACAGCCAAGCAGAAAGCTCAAGCAGTTGTCACATGGACCAAGAAGATCTCACGGCAGCTTCAGAGTCAGCAATAGCACCTACTGCTGAACAGCATGCTGGCAGCACTGGTAGCCATCAAGCAGCTTCAGTGGACTGCAACCAGTTTGTGGGCAATGCTGCTGTGTATGGTGATTGCTACACTTGGCACATTGATGCTGATCCAGCCGCTTTCCCTTCTTCCCCTTGGGTGGATGCCTTTGGCCACTATTGCAATGGGGAGCCTGGTACGTCTGCCCTTATCTGTTCCTTCATCCATGCCTGCACTTGTACATGGTTGCTATGGGCCCATCCGGGACTAACTGGCTAATTGCAAATGATTTTGTCATGAATATTACTGTTCTTGCCACTTTGTAGCCACAAAATGTGGTGCACTCTGCCTCTTGTAGTGCTAACTCAGGCAGACTTTTGTATCTGACTCCACACAGCGGCCTCTGCAGAGTATGCACCACAATGTATGATCGTCTACTATCCAGTTGTGCTGTGCTCAGTGTGGTATGGAACACACACTGGCAGAGCATGTTGCCATAGTATTATCCAGCTGGGATAGATCTGATGGTGTTGTTGAACCTTGCTCATCTGCTGCAAAAGCTATACTAGTCTCTGCAGGGCGTCCTCTGCTTGTGAGCTTGCTGCTGTATTTGGACACAAAGTGGCCTCGCCAATGGGATGCAGAGACTCTGTTTCTGGATAATGACACTGACATTGGCATTGTTGTGCGGCCCAAGTGCTTCAGAGCAGTTCTTATGGATCAGGTGATCAACAACAAGCCACCAGCTCTCAGCACGCACAAGCAAGGATGCAACGGTCACTGCACTGTTATGGTCGTCTTCGTGAAAGTACACATGCTGTGAGTTTCGTGTGCTTTAGTCATGGTCGCAGCAAGCCTGCTGTCTCCAAGCACGAACACAGCCACACTTCATGCTGCTGTTGTTTGACAGGCAGCTTGTTGCAGTGCTGGTCTATGACTCAAATGACATGATTGCTGTTTTACAGGATATTCTGCATAGGGTGTCCACACCATCACAGGTAGCTGGATCACGGCCTCGCTATTCACTGGTGTGGAAGCTGGTGTTCATGCCCAGAGTTGCTGAACAGCAATGCTGCATTGCAAAGGCATCGTGGGGCCCACCAACAGCTTTAGGCTCGGCTGCTAGAGTTGAGAGTATCAAACGATCAATGCTGCGCAAACGCAAGGATAGCTCTGCATAGCTGCATTTGTGTATATGAAATGGACTCCACTGGCATGTGTCACACTGTGCAGGTCTTCAGAGCTGACCGTTGTTGCAGGCATGCATCTTGGTGCTTTGTCAATGCTTCCATGGTGATTTGCAAAACGATGCAAATTAATTTCTCTCGCTGCGTTGCTTGCAAATTTTTCTTTTAAAGCTGGTCAGTAGTTTGGTCACTTGCCGGAAAAGGCAGTGTAGGCAGGTGCAAGCAGCAACGCAAATGAAGCTAGCATTACAGCAGCATGAGTCTGCTGCTGAGTGTCTACACATCCCTGCATCTGTTGGCATACCCGCATCAAAGACACACACCAGCCTGCAAAGACATTGAGATATGATAGAACAGCGCAGTATGTGACAATGAGTGATTAATGTAATCTACATTGTTACATTGCAACATAGGCAGACAGGATACTGGAGGCAATGGCTGAACAGACATCTCTTGCAATGACAGTCTTGCTGTAGTATTGCATGCACATGACAAAAGGCCTCTCACCTTGACCTGATAAGCTCTAGCTTGCACTTCGGAACAGGCAGATTGATGTACATTGTTTGCTCATCGAATAGTGAGCTCACATCCTAGCTATTTGACTACTGACTGGACTAGGAAGGCCTTTAAAAGACCTTCAGGAACTGCTGATATCTTTCTCATAACCACCTCAGCCATATTTGGCCAACTCTGGCTTGGCAACTACCGGCTGTGTCAAATGGCTAGTTACCTTGGCCAAACATCTCAAGTGTACGTGTGACCAGTGCTAGCAAGTCACAAAACGTGCTGACCGCAGCTCGCAGTGTTCTGACATCTGCTGCATTGAACTTCCTGCACAAGTCAGAACTTGGTGGAACGTGTGCAATCTGTCTTGCGGAGCAAGCCCTGGCTGACTTACATGACGAAGTCACTGCCTTCTACACTCAGGGCTCTGGTCACTTGCTCAGGTCGAAGCTGCAAAGCCAACGATGCAAATCACATCTGTGACAGAAACAACTGGGTCACAAAGATCAGTGTTCCTGAGCCGCTGCACATACCTCTGGGTCAACTGCTAAAGTATCTCTCACCATGCATGCATCAGCGTGAGATGCGTAAGTCGCTCTGCCAAAACTGCACACATAGAGTCTTTCAGACCGAGTCCATCAAACAGAAGGAGTGTGTACAATAGCAGCGCAAAACGTACAATTCAAACGGTTTGGACTTATCCTGTGGAGTTGCTGACGGCGGTGCGGAAGCGTCCTGAGAGCCGACGATGGGGCTGTGTGACTGAGGCTCAGCGACGCTCGTCATTTTCCTAGCTCGTGTAGCTTCCAAAGGCGAGGAGACACGAGATCTGCCTTCCAGCGGCAACGCAAAATGCAGTACGGAAAGTTCGCTATGGCGGTGAACCGAAAACAGACCCTGGCGTGCAAATCAAACTTGCCAGGCACATCCTGCATTCATTCCTTGCACAGATGTTCCAGCATGGTTCGCTAGGCACCTACAAGTAAGCATCCTGCATGTTTCAAGGGCTTCAGCATAATGGCTGTGGTAGCATGCAGCAAAACAACCTTGTTGTCTGAATCTCACAGGTCATCATACGCCTGGCCTTTCCATGAAATAGAAAGCAACTGTGCAACAAGTCCTTGCTGGACTATTTATGATACGTCTTTGCAAGCTAATGTGTTGGTCAGGTCATCTGTACAAGCATGTCATGAAATGAGAGAATGTTGGGCAGAAGGTCAACCCTTGTACAAGTCAACCCTTGTACAAGTCAACCCTTGTACAAGACATTCCTTGTCAAAACCCCTGGCCACCATTATTGTGTGGACAGAAGCTCCATTCCGGCAAGCATTGGGGATGCCAGCAGTGCTGATGCTGTGGCTCGATCCTGAGGTTTTGGTCTCAGCAGAGACTGTATCAAAGATCTGGCATTAGCCTCAGGAATGGCATTCCAGCAGGACAAGTTTGCTTCAAAGGGAAGCTTTCGGTATCTGCAATCAGAAGTGTTGTTTGCAAAACATGAAGCAATATACAATGCATTGACACCTCAAACCATGTATCAGATGACTGATGTCGTGTCGGCTGCATGTCACTCTTCAAATACACCCTGTATGCTACATATATACTCCATGGTTTCTTGCAGCAGCGCATATGCAAGTTGAGTGAGGGTGCCACTTCAGCAGAGAGGAAGCTGACTGCAGCCCTGACAGGAAACCCAACAACACTTGCCAGTGTACATACATCAACATACAAGCTGCCAGGTGAAACAAACTCATCATACCCGCTTGTCAGCAAAGCACAGGCTGCACAGACTCTGTAAGCATGTGTAGAGACTCACCCAAGCAGCATTGCAATGACATCGTTGTTGCTGTACTGGGTGCCAAACAAGGGCTGCCCTGTCATCATCTCATACCCCAGCACCCCAAGAGCCCACATGTCTGCTGCTGGCGATGGGACCATGGTGGCAAGAGGACCTGCCACTGCTGCTGCCACCACCTGACACACCAGCAATGAAGTCAGGAAACCAGCAGGCGCTGTGAACAACAGACAGCAGATAGTGTGTAATCTATCAGGCAATGGCCAAGTGTTGGGTATCAGGCCCTGCCACTGCTGCTGTGATAACCTCAGCCTGATATGGACAGTCAGTTGTGAGCCAGATTCATCATATCAATGAGCAACACACATGCGTGCAGCACATTCGCATGCACAATACATGTACACTCTGTATATCTAAATTCTCAGGCTCTGTAAGTCAGAGCATCCTTGGGATGTTGTTTGTGGACGACCCATGCACGAAAACTAGCGACAAGGCCTATGCTCTGAGTCAACTAAGAGGGGCCCATGTGACATTCAGAGGCAACATTAGCTGCAAGGGCAGCTCCACTCCTCAATGGCCCACATCAACTCATGCAAGTTGCTGGTCCACAACACCCTGTAGGGTTGACTCAATGTACAGCTAAACAAGCATCAGCCAGCAACTTCAGCCTTAAGGCCCTACCTGCTTATGCTGCTACCTTTGACCACAGTTGTGAAAGGAAGCATAACACGCAAGGTACCATCAGCCAAGAGAGAGCGTCACCTCTGGTGCGGCATAACGCAAGCTGAAGCGAACAGGACAAGTCGAGCCTGCCAGAGTCCAGTGGCGGAAGTTGACCAGCTTCCAGCGGCACACATCTCCAAACCACACAAAGCTGGCAGGCACCAGCTCCCTGCACCCCAAAAGAGGCTGTCAGCAACAGTAAAGCATCCCAGTTGCGGCACATCAGCAGCGCTTGGGACAGGAGCCAGCCAGCGTACTCAACGATCATCTTGCAAAGTTGCAGAACAGGTGAAAGGATGTTCTTGTACAGCGGGCTGCATACTATATGCTTTCAGCAGCATGTGGGTTGTCTGTGTGCATTAGTGGAGCATGCAAGCAGACACAGACCATTCAAACGCTACTGCACAATGTCTTTCAGAGCCTGTCCTTTGGCACATGGGCTCTTACTTCATTGCCCACTCATGATCATGATGCTGTAGCAAGTCAGACTTGCAGCAGCAAGCACATACATGCATGTGTGGGGGCCAGTTCACCTGTGGACTATGCCCCTGTTATGCAAGGCTTCTACAGCCTTGGTCATGCTGAAGAAGCTGTACTTGACATTGTCCCCTCCCTCCTCCCAGCCCCCACCATCAGCCAGCCATTCCTGCATTGGCAAGTCATCTTGTGATAGCCATACAGCAGAATGTGAATGCGTGCCTAGCTGCTACATGCAGGGACAGTCTTGTACGCCTAAGAAAAGCCTGTCTTGAGCATCAAGGTCTTCAACATGGTTTTTGACCGCTGTTCACATTGGCAAATGGTTGATCATGGCTGTGTCCCTTGGCACAGGTGCTGCATTGCATGCTTCCAAGCGAATGCCTCAAGACCATGGTTGGAAGGAAAGGTCAGCCGATGTCTTGCAGACACACAGTGACCTTATCCGCTTCATACATAACTGCCTGCCTATACAAAGGCTGGCATGCATCATGCCAGCACATTGAAAGGCAAGCAAGGACATGTCCTGTTCTAGACAATGACAGCAGCTCTATAATAGCAGCTCTCTAGTAGCAGCTCTATAATAATTGTAGCAGCAACCCAGAGGGTCACAGCAAATGAACGATGGGCAGAATGTGGGTGTCACCTCCAAGCTAAAATGCCCTCTCTCCAACACAAATGCAGGAGGATGATGCTCGCCACTCCATGTGGTGTTGGAGCCAATGATGGTGTCATGCAGCCTGGGCACAAAGGCCCCTAGGTTGTTGCCACTGGATGTGGGTATGCTGCTGTAGAACCTCTGCTCAGCTCCAAACTCATCCAGATTGCTGACAAACTTGATAGACACCTGCATGTATGCCTCTACGTTCTCAGTATCTGACTCCTGTAACTCTGAGGCATTCTTTGACGCTATCATCTCATACTGTATGAGTCATATTGGCTTCTCATGTCATCAATGACACATAATACAGATGGCAGTTGTCATGTGTCTGAATGGGTCAAGCACAACGGTCTCAAAAGAGCCTGTTGCCACACACAATGCACCAAAATTGCATATTGCATGCAAGACAGCCGACATGTTTTCACGCTGTTTCCGTCACCACTTCTTACTGCAGGGCAGCACAGCATGGCATAGCACAGATCACCTCAGTGGGATCTTCCTGCTCAGAGGAGTCTCCATCACACGCTGCAGGGGCCTGGTGTGCCAGCACGTTTGCTGCAGATCCACTTCTCTGCCGATCCTGTTGAATCACATACTTTCCGCCAAACAGCAATCCCTCTGGCAACTGGCTGCCCTGTATATGAGTTTGTGCATACTGTCAGTCCTGCTGCTTTCTGTTCTCCGAAAACACCCACAAAGGAAAAGGCAGCACTGTGGACTGATACTGCGTAGAAAAAGAATATGGGCTTTTGACGTAGTGCTAGGCTATGAAGCTTCAATGCATGATGTGAGCCTAGACCACACCAACAGACACAATACCGCATTTTGTTCACAAGCCATTTATCTCCGTTGACCAGAAGCTGACTCATGCTTCCATATGACATCACGCTTAAAGCTAGCGCCATCAGCAATGGCAGTTACTGCGCATTCTGACAAGCATGGTATAAGCATGAGCATCGTTGTCCAGACAGGATTGAGCAAGGGAGTAAATGAAGCGTGCGTTACCAGGAAGGCGGCCATCTCTGCCTGCATGGCCTGCTGGGGCAATCCTGCATCCACCTCTGACCCACGTGCCCTCAAAGCTGCCAGCACCTGTGGGATCAAGTACTGATAGCATGAAGCAAGAAACTGTGGCATGCAACATCTTTAGACTGTGCAACTCTTGCAGAGTTCATGCTAGAACTGATTCAGACCTAGGCAGACTGAGCAGATATCGAATGCAAATGGACAAGAGTTGTATGGGCATGCAAGCTGCAAACTGCAGCTTGGCAGGGCATGTGGACAATGCTCCTGTTAG
>JAABUO010008592.1_pt1 | contig 11514 bp, 19 predicted proteins | sample 5559291 | NCBI WGS metagenome assembly JAABUO01 (sample SAMN10711878, study PRJNA513372) | rock metagenome | isolation source: Antarctica rocks | place: Antarctica: Victoria Land, Finger Mt sud | reverse complement strand
CGCGTGCAAGGCGGGCAGGCCTGTGCGTGCCAAGCACAGCTCTAAGCGCGCTTGCACGCAGGCGCGTCCGTGCTGGCGGCCGCGGCAGCCATGCTCGGCATCGCTGCTCCAACGGTGGGTGGCGCGCGCGCCGGCGGCGCGGGCGCCGCCATCGCAGTCACGGCGAGCGCGGCAGCGGGTGCAGAGCTTGGGGCGCGGCCGGCGCCGGAGGCGCCCGCGCCGGGTGGCGCGCCTGATGCGGAGGCCGGGAGCGCGGGCGTCCGGCCACGAGCCAAGTGCGATGCGCGCTGTCGTCACAGTGACAGCGCCCTAACGTGCAATGTGCTGTCTTCCACTGTGTGGCTGATCTGCGGTCCAGCCATCACAGACAGGTCCGGTCTTTGCAGGGTCAAGCACAGATGCATGTGCCTCGAGCGAGCGCTGACCGCGCTTCTGAGGGTGCTGTCATGCGCGGGTGCGACAGGGTGGCGTTCGACGTGCGGCCGTCGGTGTGGACGCCGGGCGGGCGCACGCAGGCGGCGCGCCAGCTGCGCTCCTCGGTTGCGCAGGCCTCGCGCGACGTGCGCGCCTCGGTCGCGCACGCACGCGCGCGGCGCGCGCATCCGTGTACGTGGTGCGCTCCCGCCACCGGCGCAGATGCGCTGGGCGTACGCTGCATACGTGTGTGCGCTCATAGCCTGCCGCCACGGAAGTGACGAGTGTGCAGCGGGCGGGTGTTGGCGGGTGTGGAGCACCTGCCGCATGCTGGCCTGGCATGGCAGCTGGGGGGCAGCAGGCCGCGTGCATGCAGGGCGCAGCGCAGGGGCACCGGAGTGCCTCGCAATGAGGCTGAATATGCCTGATCAGCATAGTGTGCCTTTGTAAAACCTGGTAACCCTAATGGGCCCCTTCAGTGAGCACGCAGGCACGGACACGTCTGGTGCGCCATGTGTGTGCAGGCACAAACGCCGCAATGCGGCATGCGCCATGGTGCAAGGCATGTGCCATGGTGTGCGCAGGCACCAGCACCGCAGTTACGTGCACCTGTCCCGCCCCAAGCGCGCGGCCTATCGCACCACCACCGCACGGCAGCGCCGGCCGACACGACCGCGCGTGCGCAGGCAGGGGTCACCGCGGTCAACATCGCGGCCGGCGGCGAGCTGCGGCGGCAGGGCATCATCGACCTGCGGCCCATGGAGAAGATGTTTGCGGGCGCGTGGTTCGGCATGCTCGCGCGCCGGCCGCGCCTGATCGCCGCCTCCTTCTGCTGCATCTGGGTCATCGGCGTGGCCATGCTCACCCAGGTGCCCGGCCGCCCCTGACGGCGCTCGCGCCTCAAGCGACAGCGCAGGCGCAGCGCTGTACGGAGGTGCTTTGCAAGGTGCTTCAGCTCGTCATGGACGCTGTTTGCAGCGCCAGCAGAGCCAGCGCTCCCAGAAAGCCTTCACCAAAGTTGCCACATGTCTGAGCTAGCGCCGCGCAACAATCAATAAGTTTGCATGCAATCGCAGAGGATGCTTGCGGCGCTGGTTAGGGCTCGCTTGCCCCGTGCGTGCCCTGCCGCCTGTCAGCCTCGCCAAAATGTATGTTGCCAGTGCCTCTGCTGGTCTCTCCGCCAGTGCCAGCACATTCGCACATGTCGCTCACAGTGTTTTACACTCTTGACTGGTGCGCGGCGGCAGCTGCACACCCCCGAGCTGCCCGTGCCCAGCCTGCCGCCCAACCACATGTTCCAGCGCGTTCTCGACCTGGCCGCATCGCCCGGCGGGCCCTTCCGGCCCATCGGCGGCGCCGACGCGCCCCAGGCGAGGCACTGAGCCATGTGCCCTGATGTGCCACCTTTCCTCTGAGGCTTACAGTGGCACCTTCCTCTGAGGCTAACAGTGGCACATGAGGGAGACACGAGACCCCTCATACTGGGTGGGCAGGGACTTGCACGACCTCGTCCTGCCCCAAGCAAACATGCATGGAGCGACTACCAGCCATGCGTGAAGTTAACACACTGTGATGTGAGTGTTTAGGCGAGTGCCTGACAGTTCTGCGAGTGCCTGCTGTGCAGGTCCGGCTGATATGGGGCCTGCAAGGTATGGACACGAGCAGCAAGGTGCTGTGGGACGCGGCAGACCTTGGGCAGCTCGCCTTCGACAGCAGCTTCAACCCCTCCAGCGCCCAAGCGCAGCTCTTCCTGCTGCAGGCATGTCTGCACTCCCGTCTGCAGCCCCGCGTTCTTCGTTTCCTTGGCTGCGTATTGCGCTGTCGAGCCACGGCTGTGAGGCACTCAGTCAGTCTCAAGCTCTGTCTCCACATGCCCAGAGGTGCTGCACTGCGTGCTGTCTGGTAAGCGGGTGCTGTCTCAAGCGCGCGTCATGCGGCCAAGCTCCTCAGACTGCCGGCAGCGCGCAGGTCTGCGCAGCGGCGCGCGCCGCGACGTGCGCCGCGGCAGCGTGCGCGGGCGGACAGCTCGTGCGGCCGAACGAGGGCCTGTGCTTCATGGAGGGCCTGGCGGCCTGGCTGGCCGCCAACAATGGCAGCCTGCCGCTGCCGCGCGCGCAGTTCCTGGCCAGCCTACTTGCGTTCGCGTCGCTGCCGGCCACGCAGGCCACATACCCGCTGCACCTTGGTGCATTGCCAGCCCTCACCTCCTCTTCGGCCATGTGCCTGGGCTGTCCAATTCGTGCAATCTCTGGCGCTGCATGGTGACAGTAGATCGAGCAGTGTGCTGCAAGCGCGCTGGTGCATGTGTGGCAGGCTGTGCCTGTCATGGGTTACTCGCAAAACTGTGTGTTCTGGGCGCCCACCAAGCGGGCCTTGCGTCCGTGCTGCCATGTACACGCTTCTGCGCTGCTGGCCACAGACGCCGTGCATGCTGGCCCCGCCACTGCTTCACCCTGAGGCGCTCTTGTTGTGCGCACAGGCATCATGCGTGACGCCTCTGGTGGCGTGAGCCTGCGCTTTATCCAGATGACCTTCAACGCGACGTTCCCGCTGGCGCTGCCAAATTCGCAGGTGCTGCTCCAATGTGAAGCTCGCCCAACAGAGTGCTGTAATTTTTCACAGGACATTGTTTAAAATGCCATCGGCTGTTTGCTGCTTGTGCAGCACACAGGCCTGTGATCTGGTTGTAGATTGTGCGCAGCAGTGCTCAAGCTCCACTGGTCGTGACCTGAGGCATGGAGTGTGGCCACCCTCGTCGTGCAACAAATGGGTGGGGGCCGCCAGGCGGCGCCAGTGCTGCACGCCTGGGAGACGTTCACGCGCGCGCTCAACCGCCTCGCGCCCCCAGGCGTCGACAACGCGTTCCAGACCCTGCCCGGCGCATGGACCGCCTACGAGGGCTCCAGGGCAGTGCTGCGCGGCCTTGCCGTGCGCCCTCCCTGCTTCTTCCACACTCCTCCCGCTACCCCAGTGCACGCTCATCCAGCTAGCCGCGCAACTGTGCGCAACGGTCGGCTGCATGCATCCACAGCAAGCACCCGCACCATCCCTGCACGTCCCATGGGGGCGCTGCCACAGTGACGGCCCATGCACGTCGCATTGCACGCACATGTGTCACCGCTCACCACCGGCGCCCGAGCGCATGCACGATGTCTGGAACCGTGTCTCTCTGGCCCGACACATATGTTGCATGCGTGCTTCAGGCGGGCCTGGGCCTGGCGCTGGCAGTGGTGTTCGTGGCAGCCAACATCGTGACGGGCAACCGGCGCGCCGCGGCGCTTGTCGCCTTCTGCGTGGTCGGCGCGTTCAGCTCGGCAGCCGGCATCGGTGCCGCCATGATGCGCTGGCGCATCGGCGTGGCGGAGGCGGTTGCTATGGCGCTCATGCTCGCGTGCGCCTCGGTGCAGGCCACATGGATGGGGCTGAGATGCTGTGCGGCATTGTTCCTGTGGTGCATGCGCGCGAGTCATGGCTTGCCCTCACATGGCCGCATGATCACAGGGTTGCGCGCTTTGAGCAGTATCCCTGACCTGCTGTCTGTATGACCCCAAACATTGCATGTCATGCAGGGCATTCTGGGCAGAATGTTCGCGCCCTGTGCCGTCTCAACAATGGAAAAGCTCGCGCCGCGCAGGTATTCGGTGGACCAGTGCCTCTACGTGGCGATGGCCTACTGCGGCAGCTACAGCCAGACGCGCGGCGACAAGACGCGCGACGCGCTCACTGCCATGGGCATCTCCATCAACGCGGGCAGCTTCGGCATGCTCAACGTTGGCATCGCGCTCTTCTCCTGCGTCATGCCCGTCTTCAGGTCCGCGCGTCTTCCAGTGCACTCTGGACTCCTCACAGGGAGATGTGCGCTCATTGCAAGCCTGCATGAGGCCGTGGTGCACATGCAGTCCGTTCAGAGGGCGTGTCAGAGCTCGTGCAAGCTGTGCAGCTGACTGTCAGTAGGGGGCACAAGCATGAGCACCGCACCCCTCGCCGCCCGGCCACATGTGCGGCCCCGCAAACAGATGGGCTCCGCGCGCCAGGCACATGGCGTTCGCGGCCTGCTGGACGGGCCTGGTCAGCTACTTCTGGGCGTGCACCGCGCTGCCCGCGCTGCTTCTCCTGGCCGGGCCGGAGGGCAATGCCGGCTCATGGGCCGCCACCGCCGCGCGCTGCCGGCGGCGCGCTGCGCGGGCGTGCCCCGCGCTCGCCGCCGCCGCCGGCCGCGCGCTCGCCTGGAGCCGCGGCGCGGCCGCGGCGGCCGACATGGCGTGGGAGAGCGCGGCGGCCGCTGCCGTGCGCCCGGCGGCGCGCGGGCGCGCCGCGACAGGCGTGCCCGGTGGCGGCGGCGGGGCGGCGGCGCAGGCGGCGCGGCGCAACGCCGCCGGCGCGCGCGCCGACGAGGAGCAGGGCGGCGCAGACGGCGGGGAGGTGCAGCGCGGCGACGCAGACTTCCACTTTGCGGGCCTGCCGGCCGTGGTGGAGGTGCCCGCGCTCAGCACGCCGGCGCAGGCGGAGCGCGAGCCTGGCGCGGCCGACGCGGCGCATGCGTGCCTCTCAGGCGCGCGTCCTGGCCGCCCTTCCCACGCCGACGGGCACCCCCCGGACTTGGCAGCCGCGGCGAGCATGCATCGCTGCTGCCAGGAGCCTGCAGCATGCGCTGAACCTGTGCTCGCTCCCGACAACATCCAAGGCGCATGAGCTGACGCTGGCCAATGCACGCATGCTGCCTGCTTTCCTCTGTCACCTGCAGCAATGCTTGGCTCTCGGGCGGGCACCATGTATTGTGACGCGCCCGCTGCCCTGCACACGTGGACCGGCTCGGCTGCCAGGCGCCCAGGTCGCTCGCCACGCAGCTCTGATGCTGCGGCAAGCAGGGCCGCTCAAGGCAGGGCGTGCACCCCGAGGCTGAAGCCACTCAAGGTACGCATGCACCCTGAGGCTGACGCGTGCGCCAGGCCCGGCAGGCAAGCCCCTGGTGCGCGCGAGCTCGTCGAGGGGTGCGCCGCGGGTGATGGAGCCGCTGGGCGCCACGGCGCTCGCGGCGGCGGCGGCGGCGGCGCCGCGCCGCGGCGTCGACGTGCGGCGCACCCAGACCGAGAGCGAGGGCCCCGAGCAGGGCAGGTGGCATGCGGAGGCCAGCGTCGCTGCGAACGCCAGCGCCAGCGCCCGCGCCGGCCAGGGCGCGGCGGACGCGCGCGACGCCCCGGCTGCGGGCAGGCCGGGCGCGCCTGAAGCGCAGATGCATGCGCCCCAGGCGGCGGACGCGCCCGACGCGGCGCAACATGGGTTGCTACCCGGCTTCCAGCGGGGCGAGGCGGGGGCAGGCAGCTCGAGCGTGGAGGCGTCTGCCAGGACCGTTGGCGGGGGCCCGCTGACCCAGAGCGGCCCCAGGGCTGGCGGCGCTGGCCCGAGCGCTGAGGTGCGGCCCGCCCTTGAGGATGGGCTGCCTCTGAGCGCTGCGCAGACAAAGGCGGGCGCGGGGGGGCCGGCCCCGGAGGGCAGCCCCAAGGCGGTGAGGTGGGGCTCGCCGGGCAAGGCCCTGGCGGGCTTGGTGGCGGGGCGGGCCAGGGCACAGCCGGCGCCGTCGATGTTTGAAGACATCGACAGCCTGGCATGAGCATGTCTGGCAGGAGACGGGCGAGACGGGTGCCAGCGCCATGCACGCCTGTATGTGATGCCATAGCACTGCCCTGTCCGCACACATGCTTTAGGCTGCAGGCGCACAGACGAAATCTTGGTTTGCCTGTCCGCGACTGGGTGTGCAGACAGGTGCTGGCAGCCCATGCATGCGATGCACCAGCCGATGCTCAGGTAGAAAATGCATAGAACTTGCTTCCGTTGTGTGCTGCTAGCAGTGCCGCAGTTTGCGCAGCTGGTATCCAATCCTGATAGAATACAAGGCACAGTGCGCTGCATACCCACACATGCACGCCACTCCATGTATCGACCAAAAAAACCCATGATCTCACAATTCTCACATCTGCACTGCTGCACATGGGCAGAGGCTACAATCGGGGCGCTGGTTGCGGAGGCTGCGGCGCGCGCTCGCCCGCGCTCGCGTCGGTGGCAATTGCAAAGTGGTCGCGCAGCTGGAACCCTGCCGGGTCATTTGGCCGCGAGCCTGGCACCTGCGCAGTACAAGCAAACGCTTGGCAGCGGCAGGCCGCATGCAAATCATCCGGGTCGCTGCACCCATCCTTGTTCCTTCTTAACTGACACCGGACAGGTCCGAGGCCTGACGTGAGTGCTCAGCATGCTGCAACCCAGGGCGCAGCAAGAGCGGCGGCGCGCCGACCTTGGCGATCACACCGTGGTGGATGTGGAAGCGACCCGCGCGCAGGTCGGCCAGGTAGTGCCGCAGGGCCACCGCGATGCTTGTGAACGCGATCTGCGGGTCCGATGACATCACGCGACCACGGGCGCTGTGCTTGAGATACAGCTAGAGCCTTTTCATTCATACGCGGACATGTGCACCACAGCCATCGGCAGGTTACGGGGCCTTACTGAACAGCACACATGCAGCTGCGGGGGACCGTGGGTCACTGTGAAGCGCAGCATGGTGTATAGCAAGCGGGCACGCGCTCGCCGCCCGGCCACGGCATGCCAGGCCGCCTGGTGGCTCGAGCCGCAAGCAGAGTGTACACACGCGCAGCAGCGGGTGCAGAGGGCTTGCCTGGTCGAATGGGACCTCCTCCGGCGCGAACAGCCGCGTCTCGAGCGACTCCGCGCCCGGCTCATACGTGAACGGCGGCATGAGGCGCGCGCGGAAGAGCTGGTAGGCCTGGCCGATCACGGGGATGTCAAAGTGCGAGTACGGCGCCAGCACCTGCCGCGCAGGGTGCGGGCCTCGGGGCCGCACCCGCCGAGCAGACCGGCCTGGCGCCTGACCGCCGAAGGCTCCACGCGCCCGACAAGCGCAGCGTGCAGCTGCTTGCCCTAGTGACAGCCCGGCGAGGTTGCGCAGGTCATGTGTCCATGCAGGCCGAGCAGACAGGACGAGCCCTGACACAGCATGCGGACGAGCGCCCTGGCGAGGACGTGCGCGGGGTGGGGCATGCTCGCCCCGCGCGGCGCCAGCCGCTGAGCGGCAGTCCGTGGACGCGCACCTCCACGCGCGCGCACGCCTCCTCCCACGTCTCGCGCGCGGCGCCGGCGGCAGACCCCTCGCCGACCTCCAGGTAGCCGGCTGGGAGCGTCCAGAGGCCGCGGCACGGCTCGATCGCCCGCTTGCACAGCAGCACCCGGCCCTGGTGCTCCACGATGCACCCCACGACCTGCACCGCCCAACTCCGGACTGCTGGCTTTGTTGGGGACTTCAAGCAGTTGCTCTGCAGGCGGCGGCCTCGAGTCCCAGCCATACCGCGCTGCACATACAGGTGAAGGGAGTGTTGCGTGGCGTCTCAAAGAGGACGACCTGCAACGTGTTGCGGACCAACCAAGGGGCGCACAAGCTTGGGGTTGCTGTAGTCCACCGTGCTGCAGGCCGTGCAGACCGGCCGCCACTCTCGCTCGCCCGTAGGCACCCGCATCTCCAGCGGCGCCCCGCACTGTCTGCAAAATTTGACGCGCCGGTCGCCCTGCCAAAGCGCACCCTGTGAGCGGAAAGCCTTGCAAGCAGAGCACAAAGCCCTGGACGCCTCACAGCCAGCCAGGAACCTCCGTGAGGCGCACTGCCCGCCGAAACTATACTTCAGGATGCGGGGCAGCAGCAGGTGGGCGAACCACCTGCGGCGGCGCTGCAACATGCTCTGTGCTGTACTCGGGGCTCTCCAAGCCATGGCTGTGGCCGTCGTAGGGCGTCGCATGCGAGCATGCCCCTCTTGCAGCCCGAAAACTTCTTACACGCGAGGGCATGCGGTGCACTATCGCAGTCAAGAGCGCCTGCGAACACCGCACACCCGGAGTCGACAACTTGGTTTGTTATCTAAGCAAAAACGAGAGCCATGCCGCAAGTGGTGTGCCTTGCAGCGTGATGCAGACACGGCCAGGAACAGTGTTCTCATCCTTTTGCGCAGCTCATGGGCTAATTGCGCTCTGCGGTGCCCTTCATATCAAGTTGTTTGTGGCCATCTAGGTGAGCTGCATATAAGAAGAAACTCGTGCTGTCAAGGAAATGCCCCGTAGGGGGCAATGGCACTGACTGGCAAGGGCCGTGATGATGAATGTCTGGAAAAACTCATTTTCCATAAACCGCTGTCCCGGGCGCTGCTGGCACCACTGCCTGTCGGCCACAGCCCTGCGTGCGTGCGACCTCATCGCATGCGTGCGACCTTATCTGGTTTCCATGGTGGAGCGCGGGAGCCACTCTTTTGTCTCACCAGGCCAGGCATAATTTTTCCTGAGGGGCTGCTTGGCACTCGGAAATAAAGTCTTCCCAAACGGCAAGAAGTGCGTTGTTATCCACTGCGTCGAGCTCGGCGAGTTCATTATCCGGCAGTACAGGGCGGGCATAACACCGACAGAACTTGGGTACACTGAGTATGTCAGTGGCAAGGGCAAGCATCAAGTGCGTTGGCAATGGCCGCTTGCGCAGTTGTCCAGGGATTCGGGAAGCCCGAACACGTTTTACCCCTGTTGCGGCCAATGACAACGCACTTGATGCTTGCCCTTGCCACTGACATACTCGGTATACCCACAGGCAGTGGCAGCGCCCGGACAGTGGTTTTTGCTGTCGGCCACAGTGGCCGACAGGCAGTGGCAGCGCCCGTGTGGTTTTCGCTGTCGGCCACAGTGGCCGACAGGCAGTGGCAGCGCCCGGACTGTGGCCGACATGCCTGTCGCCCAGTGTGGCCGACATCGAGTGCCTGGCTAAGTAGCAGGTGCTGCGGCAAACGCCACATATGTCATGTTTGCTCCAACGAGCACTTGCATGCCCGCCCTGGCTCACTTGAGACACACATGCGCACAAACAAAGCTTACATCAGGGTCCTGCCAACAAACTGTTATTTCAGTTTATCTGTTAAGTTTACAAACAAGGACCGTGCGAGCAACGTCCGCCGTAGCGGAGGACCTGGAGGCTGCTGGCACCTGCTGCCAGAACCGCACCAGTTCAGCCCTAGAGAGAGACCTATGCACATAGCAACAAACAAGGATGTCAAGCGCAGCGGTCTGTACGGGCACGTGACTCGGCACACGTCAAGTCATTGCAAGCATACCGCAGCGCACCACCGGTGCATCACTGTCTCCCCACTCACGACGCTCGGTCATGTTGGACTTCACACTGCGCACAATGATGCCAGACGCTCACAGGCATGTTGCGATACAAGCCGCTGAGAGTGGCTGTCCTGCAAACATAAGGCAAGCAGCAAATGTGGGTACACATGACACACACACAAATCTGAGGGCCCACAAAGACAGCACCTAGTATACTTCATGCCCGGCTCTGTGCTGTGACGCACAAGCCATGAACAGGCCGCTCTGCAGGCGCACAGGCAAGGCAGGGCCGCCGCAAACAGCCGCTTCAGCACGGGGACTGCCGGACATGTGCCAGCGCTCTCAGCTCGCCGTTACAAGAGGACTCTCACTCTGGCTGCAGGAGCGCGGTGTACTCGACCAGCAAGCGCAGCCTGCGCGGCCGCCATGCAGAAGTCATAGTGCCAAAGTGCCACTGAAAGCGCAGGAGTGGGCGCTGACCGTGCATGCCACGTCTGTAGCTCTTGAAGACGCATGGCATCACCGGAGCACACTCAAGCACAGCAAGACACCCGCAGCACCAGCCACTGCATGCGTGTGCAATGCAGACGGGCCGGGCAGCCTACGCAACACCTGCGACAGCAGCCGATGCGCATGCTAGCGGCGCGGGCGCACCAGTAGCACTCCACATCCTCGATGCGCAGATTCAGGCGCGCCACCACAGCGGCCTGCTCCGCAATGGCGTGCGCCTCCGCGTCGTGCGTCAGCGCCCAGTCCAGCCGCTCGCTCAGGTCCGCATAGTCCAGCTGCACCTGCGCAGCCGAAATCGAGCGCTTCTGTGCGCGACTTCCCTGACATGGCAGCCATGATCCTGGCACACAAGATGCTGACACAGGTCCGGCTCAGAGCAGAGCGAGGCTCAGTAAGCAGTAAAACCAACGCCACCAAACGGGCATGCTTGGCTACTGAGACGTCAGAGGAACGGTGAGCGCGGAGCGGGCAGAGCCACCACGTCTCGCAGGGCTGTGAACATTACAATGAGCACCCTCCCAGGTGTCAGTCCTCCGCTGCACAGGTAAGCGCTGGGCGCGTACCGGCAGGTAGTGCACAAAGGGCTGGATGCGGTCCTCGTACCACTCCGTGAACAGGTGGCTGCGGAAGGCCAGTGACCCAGACGACAGCGTCCACAGCAGCCTGGTCCGCATGCAGCGAGTATTGACTCACACTCAGAAAATTTGAACTGCAATATTCATGCGGCTGTCAGGTAGGCAGCCTGCATCAGCCCGCCTTCTGCCAACAGGTATGCGCAGAGGCCTGATTGGAGGTGCCTGCCACAGCGCTGCAGCCGCGAATGGATGCAGGGGCGAGCACCAGAGCAGGAAGGGCGCCACGCAGCAGACATGCTGCGCGGACGGGCGTAGGAAGAGATATGTCGCGCGCGCCTGGTGCTGAAGGAGTTGCCGTCGACCACCATCAGGAAGCGGTGCCGGAAGGTGACGCGCTCCTCCACGTAGTCCTTGCGCCCGTACCGCGCCTCCATCTGCCGGCAGATCTCCGGCTCGCACTGCGCGGCCGGCGCTCGCGCACGGGTCAGACAACGCCCGCACACTTGGGACTGCTCTCTGGCTTTACCCCGCTCGCCGCTGCTCAAATGCGCAGGCGCTTGCTCCTGTTGCAAAGCCACGCAGTGGCATGGGGCCGGGCGGCAGGGGCATGCACTCGGACAGGGCGCATGCCACACCTCTCACGAATATGCACATGGTCGCGCTGTATCAGTGCGCGCGCGCGCGTGCGCGGTGCGCAAGCACCAACGCCAACAGGGCAGCGCTGGAGGAAAGTCTGGTGCAGGAACCTCTGGCACGCAGCAGCGCGCGCGACGCAGCCGGCGCGCCTGCAGGTAGGCGCTGAAGCCGACGTCCATGCGCGGGTCGCCCGCCGCGGCCTCGACCAGGCGGTGGCGGTGGAAGCGCGCAT